>Ga0316197_10000094_pt1 | contig 70099 bp, 71 predicted proteins | sample OudBiesiAoxic_MG_FD_204939 | JGI IMG/M metagenome (GOLD analysis project Ga0316197, IMG submission 204939) | Coastal sediment microbial communities from Oude Bieten Haven, Netherlands - site A oxic | ecosystem: Environmental > Aquatic > Marine > Coastal > Sediment | place: Netherlands... | reverse complement strand
CGTGCGTTGTTGACATATCAATTGCTCTCCATCATAGTCAGCTTTAGGTGCCATATCCATGTTGGCAATGTCAACACAGGTTGCAAATCAAAAAAGAGCGAAATCCAAAAGAAACGGTTTCATGATGGCGCTGTAAAAAATCTCCGTCTTTGCAGTTATATCTTTCTTTTTACCCCACTTTTTTCTAAAGTCATTAACAGATAGATGCAAGCTCGTAACTATTATTGTAGGGGGTACAATGGATGCCGATATTTTAAATTTGCTGCCGAACTTCTTGAAAACGCTCGGTCTGGACGAAGCGCCCATGGGGCTGTTTTATACTGACGAAAAGCCGGACGAAGGTTTTTCCCCCAAGCCCATGCAACTTCCCACCCGGGCAAAAGAAAAGCGCAATGAAATTGACTGGCAAGCCGTATTCGGTCAATTTTCCTGTGCGATAGGTCATATTTGGCGGGCTCGGAAGAAAAAGACGATTGCCTATTTTTCAGCGGAACAATTCGGCTGCCCCGGCGGGGCTTTTTGGCTCGGGTTTAACAAGCCGCAAGCGGAGACAATTATCAATTATGTCTCTACCGGCATACCCGGCTGGAGTGAAGGAGAGCATTACTGCGAATCGCCGGATGCCCTAAGACGGTTTTTTGAATATGTGGACCCCAGGCCGGCGCCCGGAAAATACTGTGTGATACAACCGCTGTCTCTTTTTAAGATCAACGAAACACCTGAGTTGGTTATATTCTTCTCCAGACCGGAACCTCTTTGCGGGCTTCACCAGCTCGCTGCTTTTGTGACCAACGACCCGGAAGTGGTGGTATCGCCATGGAGCGCCGGATGCGGCAGTCTGGCTGTCTGGCCGCTGCACTACCTGGCTAACGGCGAGAGCAAGGCGGTGATTGGCGGGTGGGACCCTTCGGCAAGGAAATTTTACAAAACCGACGAGCTTTCGTTCACGGTCCCTTATCGAATGTTTACCACCATGCTCATTCGCTACGGCGAATCTTTTCTGAAAAATAAGACTTGGTCAACCGTCCAGAAGAAAATTGCTCGAAGTGAGAGAGCATGGGGTGAAGGCCAATAAAAACGGATGATGCATGCACTCGTTTTCTAGAACACCATAAACTCCCCGTCATCGATCAGCCCCGGCACCGGTATAACCGGTGCACCGGTTTCATCAACAGTACAATCCGCCGGCCAGCTAAAATCCGAATCCATCTGTAGGAAGTAGTCCAGATCATAAGGGGTCAATCGGACGTGAATGTCCCCGTTTCGGCGAATCAGTTTAGATGTCAGCCCGAAATCGACCTCCCCCAATGACGTGCGGATAATATATCGGGGGACCTCCCGGCCGCTACCATCTTTTCGAACCCTTCCAGCGATATCGATCACATGGGCAACGTTGACAGCGCCATTGACCCGGATAAGTGTATTCTGAATGGGCAAACCCGCCAGGTAGAGATGATGAAATTCGATGCCAGCAACCCTTAACTGGTAGGCGAGCCGATTTATAATATCGGGGGAATCATTGATGTTAGAAAGTAGCGGTGTATTGTTGTAGACGGTGATGCCTTTGTTGCGCAGCTTTTCGGCCAGAATGGTATGATCCGGACGGATTTCGGAATAATGCAAAAATTGGGTTTCAATCTCAAGCCGCAAGGGATTGGCCACGGTCAGGTGGTTAAATGATCCCAGCCGGTCGATCACGCCAAGAGAGTACCGTGACGGCTCGTAGTTGAATTTGAAACTACGAAGTCGCACCGCATTGATATGACCGATGTCTTGCAAAGACCGGACAATCCCGGCGATCCGGGTAAGGGCGTCAACCGCATCGCCCGATCCGGATATCACCACATCGGTAATCTCATCGTTGGCTTGAAGATATCCAAAATCACCGTTAACCCTATCCAGATCGATCTCCACCCGGGTTTTATGCGCGCGAGCGATGCCGGGAGAATCGGAAGTCACAATGGCCGGACCGATGCGTTGATCCGCCAGAACCTGATTTTTCAATTTGCCCAGGGTGTCCAGATCAGTTACCAGGTGCTTAGGCTCAATGGGTCGACGATCTCCTAAAAATAACGAATCATCTCCGATATCGGCCATATAACGGACATCGATGGTTCCTTCCGAGTTGACTGACAAGATATCCAGTTCATTGGCGGTGGGTGCAAAGGCCTTGAAGTAATCGGGCGTATACGGGGTGCGAATCCAGATAAAATGTGGGTTTCCCGGATCTTTTTTAATCGCCCAACCGCTGGAGTGCCAGTCAATCTTACCGATGGCCGTGGCCGTGCAGATTCTGGGGATAACGCGATCGGACAGATGAGCCCGCAGATATTTTGCAACATCCAGTCCTGTTTTAATCGGGGTCCAATAAATGCTGTTACCATGAATCGGGCTGCACGGAATATAAATATAGTGCAACTCGGCCCCGGCTCCCCGCAACAGGCTGAATAACCTTACCAGTTCCGGACCGGTATCGTTACAGTCTTTTAAAAACGGCGTTTGGATATAGACGGCGATTCCGGAATTTACCAGGTCGGTAATAATATCGAGGCTCTGAGGTGAAATTTCATCGGGATGGATAAAATGGGTGGCTACCTCCACCCGTTTTCCTGAAAGCTGTGCCTCGCTATTTTTGGCTTTCAGGAATTTCAGCAACGAACGGTTTTTAGCGTAAAAAAGATTCGGGTAATAGGCGATCGATCGGGTCGCCAATCGCAAGGTTTGCACATGGGGAACCTTTAGCAGCCCGTCGATGGCACAGCCCAGATTAGATCGATTCATAAAAGGGTCACCGCCGGTGAGAACAATCTCTTTAACCGACGGCGTGCGGTCAATGTAGTCGACCGCCCGCTTAACATCTTTGGTGGTGGGGTTCGTCTGGTTGCGGGACTCCTTGTGCTTTCGAAAACAAAAGCGACAATATACCGGACAGCTCATGTTCAATAAAAAGATGACCCGGTTCTGGTACATCTGCTCCAGCAACCCCTGATGAAACTGGCCTATCCAGGTATTGGTGTGTCCGGTTGGATCCAGCTCTTCCACAAACGGCATATATTGGTAAGCTACATTCGTTGAAACCCGCATCTGACGAATGACATGACTCGATAGCCGGACGGGAAAGGTATCCAGGACCGCCTGTAGATCATCCCGTTGATTATCAGGCATCTGAACGCCAGTAAGCTTTTGGAGCTGATCCACTGATCGGACACTGGTGAACCGCTCACCGGGTAAAACTTTTTCTAAAACTGCCATTAGCAGCAAGTGGGGTAGCTGCACACCGCCAACCTGAATCGGTTCTTTATTCGACCCAGCACTTCTTTTCAATTGCCGGGTCAAATCTTGGCAAAAACCATCAGGACCGTTTTCATACCCGGTGGCGAATAGTAACTTAATCCATTTATCCGTTCCAGCACCGTCACCGATAACTTGGCAAAAATCACGTCCCACCAGGGATGGGGTGCTGTAGCATTCTAAAAAATCAATGATCACTGTAGCCAGCTCATCACCATTCACACCAGATTTCTTATCGTTCCGGGCGGCGCTGATCGCTAGGTTGGTTGTGTTTAAATTCATCAAACGCTCCTCGATCAAGGCAAAAATTGTATTATTCCCCCTTAGGGGATGCAAAAGTAGCTGTCAATGATATAATTTTCTGCAGGCTTCACTATTATTTGTTTTTTGCCTTGAAGGTGATGAGGTCGGCAATTTTAATCCCCGATTGAGCGAAAGTCGAGGATGCCCCAGATACAAGGCATCAAGGGTGATGCTGTAGTGTACTACCGCAAACCCTTGATAACGCCGTAGGTGGGGTATGATCGGCTTTCTGACCGGACCGCTATCGCGGGGGCCGAAAGGCCAATAAAATGAGATTGTTTTATGATTAACTATCGCATTCATTGAAGCATTATCGAAATTTAACTGAATTGAAGATTTATACCACAATTCTAAATGCTTAAATTGAGCTTCTCATTTTGTTTACGCTCATTTGGGGTTAAACATTCACCCGGACTCAATCTTCCAGCCGCTTATGCCAGACCCACATGCTTTCAATTCCACCAGAAATATGGGTGTTATTGACCAACGTACCGCCCCAGTTGTAGTTTGCCCGTTTAAAGATAAGATTCATTCCAGGTGACAATGTTCTTGAAATGGTAAAGGCGGTCCGAATCCCTCGCGAGCGCATATCCTGCTCCATTCCCGCCAGCAGGTAGGCCCCGAGCCCCCGCCCACGCATCTCGGGCACCACGGCAAAATCGGTCATTTCAACGGCTAAATTATCGATGTCCATTTCACCCCCAGACAAGCCCACGATCCGATCCTTTTCGGTAATGCAAAAGTAACGCGTATGAGACGCCATGGTATCGGCCAGGTAGTCAGGATCATCCACGGGAAACGGATAAGAGGCAAACACCTGCCTGTAAATCAGGGCCATTTCGGAACAATCAGATTGACCGCATTGACGGATGGTTGGAAACCCGGTTCCTGCCCCATAATTCTGACCGGAGTCATTCTCGATGAATGTAAAATTTTGAGCAATCCGATCCGGATGATACTCCCGGCTGCGCGTTTCCCCGAGGAACCTGGACATGAAAAGAAGATCTTCTCCCGAAACCGAATAACCGGGTATCGTGGCTTCTTTTATATAGTGGGCTTTTTTGAAAACCGCTTCCATGGCTATGGAAATCCGCGCCAGTATTTTGGAATACCCTTTCATGGAGGCCAATTCATATAATTGCGCAACGATCAAGGGCACATCTTCCGGGTGGAGGGTCATCAGATAGACACGCTGATTGAGCGGACCATGGTGGACAATGGAACGGCCTATGGTTGCGATGGTATCCGTCATGCGTCCCTAAGTATAATCGAGAAGATTGACGATCAATCATTAATTGCATATCTTATTACTCAGCGATCATCAAGAAATGATCCATTCCGTCTTGAATTGAACCCTATTTATGGTAATAGAATAGACCGAACAAAATGAAACTTGTTCGATCCAATCGAAAGCAGATAAAATGAAATACCCTTTTATATTTTACAATCCACACATCGAGCATGCACCGATCTTTCAGTATCTTAGCGGCGATCCCTATTTATTAAATCTGTCGGATAATAATTCAGCCGTGACCGGAGTCGATTTCAGCGATCAGCCGGCGTTTCAAAAGTGGTTGGAAAAACGCATGGGGAACCGGTATGCGTGGGGTGTCGCCGACTACCTGGAACCACGAAAACTGCTTCTGAAAAACTGCCCGCAAATGGTCGCCGAAAATCGATTTTTCCACCTGGGTCTTGATATTATCGTACCGTTGGGAACGACCCTCCACGCGCCGATAGAAGGGATTGTTCAACAGGTCGGGTATGAAGAAGGAAACGGCAATTACGGCGGAAACGTACTGCTGGAGCACGACTTAGAGGGCACGGATAGGTTCTATAGCCTGTACGGACATTTAAGCACGGGTTCACTTCCAGCCGTGGGGACAGGTTTATCCGCAGGGGAAGCGTTTGCCGAAATCGGCGACTTTCACGAAAACGGCAACTGGTTCTACCATACCCATCTCCAGGTGATTACGGAAACGGGAATACGAAGGGGCTTTGTCGCCAAAGGATACTGCGCACCCGAGGACCTGGTGGAGATGCAAACCCTGTGTCCGTCTCCGATCCCCCTATTTAGGCGGTGATCAAGTAGAAACAATTTCGCACAGAATTAAAAACATCAAAATACAAACGAGTCTTGCCATTATGCCTGAAACAGCCAAACGCCTCAACTTGTTGACTGAATCCGTTATCCGGGAGATGACCCGAATTGCAAACAAATATGGTGCCATCAATCTGTCCCAGGGATTTCCGGATATCAATCCGCCGACGGAAGTACTGGAGGCGGCCCACCGGGCCATCTCCGGCCCTTATCATCAATATGCAATTACCTGGGGTGCCCCAAATTTCAGACAAGCCCTGGCCGAAAAACAGCGTCGCTTCATGGGGCTGGATCTGGATGCCGACGACCATATCGTGGTGACTTGCGGCAGCACCGAGGCCATGATGGTGGCCATGATGAGTACGTGCAACCCCGACGACAAGGTCATCGTCTTTTCACCGTTTTATGAAAACTATGGCGCCGACACCATTCTTTCCGGTGCACAACCGGTTTACGTCCCTTTGCATCCGCCGGATTTTTCTTTCGACCCGGATGAATTACGCAATGCATTCAACCAGGGGGCTAAAGCATTGGTGTTGTGCAATCCCGCCAATCCTTCCGGCAAGGTGTTCTCAAAGAAAGAACTGACCATCATCGCTGATCTGGCTAAAGAGTTCGACACGTTCATCATTACCGACGAAGTCTACGAGCACATTGTTTATGCACCCCACGAACACGTCTATATGGCCGCCCTACCCGAGATGTTCGAACGTACCCTTTCGGTCAGCTCTTTATCCAAAACCTATTCCATGACCGGATGGCGACTCGGTTACGTCATTGCCGCGCCAAGGATCATCGCCGAGGCCCGTAAGGTCCATGATTTTTTAACGGTGGGTGCCGCGGCTCCGCTGCAAGAGGCTGCCGTGACAGCCCTCAATCTGCCCTCTGGCTACTATCAGGAACTGCAAGCAGAGTATACCCGCAAACGAGATCTGTTTTGCGGATTCCTGGATGATGCCGACCTCAGTTTTGTCAAACCCCAGGGCGCCTATTATGTACTAGTTGATATCAGTGACTTTAAGGCGGCTGACGATACGGCCTTTTGCCGCTACCTGGCTAAAGAGATCGGTGTGGCCGCCGTCCCCGGATCGAGCTTTTTTCACGAACCGGTCCATCATTTGATTCGGTTCCATTTTGCCAAAAACGATGACATATTAATTGAGGCCGGTCAGCGTTTGGGCCGGATTAAGGCAGTGGTTTAAATCTAACCCCAAATGAGCGTAAACAAAATGAGAAGCCCAATTTAAGCATTTAGAATTGTGGTATAAATCTTCAATTCAGTTAAATTTCCATAATGCTTCAATGAATGCGATAGTTAATCATAAAACAATCTCATTTTGTTTGCCCGGAGGGAAAGCCGATCATACCCCACCTACGGCGTTATCAAGGGTTTGCGGTAGTACACTACAGCGTCACCCTTGATGCCTTGTATCTGGGGCATCCTCGACTTTCGCTCAATCGGGGTTTAAATTAAACGGAGAATAGTCCCCCATGAGTGAAAATTTTCTGCCCCTTCTTCTGACCATTGCGTTTTTTGTTCTGATCGGCTACCAGGTGCTTAGCAGCAGGAGGAAAAAGGCCATGAGTCGTTACAGTCGGACTAAAAATGAAAAAACCACCGGGCAAAAGGCAGGACCTTCTGATTCATTCGGTGATCAGAACCCTGAGGATGCCATGGCCGCTTTCAGAGATCATCTGAAACAATTGAAATCGCTGGCACAGGGACATCAGGGAGCCGGCCATGAGACCCAGACGCATGTCGTCCAGATCTTAACGGCGACCTATGTCAAATTAACGGAACTGGATAAACGCATCCAGATGGTTGAGCGTGAGGCTGAAGCGTATATGAAAAAACCTTCCGGCTGGCAAAACCCATAACACCTGATCTACGCTTGGGGAGATCACGATCACCAGTAAGCGTCATATATCACGGCTGTCGCTACAAGCTGCCTTTTCAGTATAGGCATCTCCAATGTTTGATAATTGAAACATAGCGAACTAAGTTAAACCTAAATTGAGCGATTTTTTAATCGCTCTGCACCAATCTATTGAGCGCTAAGGTTCGCAAAAATACTCGCCATATCCACTGGGTATGACTGCGTTTTTTGAAAGCCTGATCATCTCAATATCTCAGTACATAGCTTCATAAAAAATCGCTCAATTTAGGTTAAATGATCCGACATAAAACTTTCATAGACCTCCTCTGATTCCACCGCGACGATAGTATGCAATCTTTTAAACTGTTTCATGAGTTTTTCGGCAAACGGTTTAAGCTTTGAGCCGTTACCCTCCCGCACAACCAACGGTTTTCCGATTCGTTCTTCAGACATCCGTATGCGCATCCAAACCGCACGATAGCTCATTTACAACTCCCTGGCCGCTGCATGCATCGACCCTTTTCGACCAATCATTTTCAAAATCCGGTAGCACCTGGGTGGCGGCTAAAAAGGAGATCAACAACCTGGCCATTTTATTTCGCGGAGACCCTTTTTTGATTAATGCCTATCATACCCTCTGCCAGCCCGAAGGGGCCACACCCGGACAATCGTATGCGGCGAAGTTTATCGATTTTATTGTTTCCGAAGAAGGACAAACGATTATTCGTGGCTATGGAATAAAAAAATATAGTGGGGGGCTGTATAACGATGCCGCTTACGCCAAACAATACGATTATTGATTGCAAGCGACACATATTCGTCCTCACAATAACAATGTTTGCCCGGTTCGGCCAAGAAATAAGTTATTTTATGTAATTTATGGTTATTTATGGTTATTTTTAATAATTATATTTCAGATAATATTGACAATGAGAGACCGATTCAATATTCGTTTCCACAAGGCTTCGGTACCATCCGAGATAGACTGACATCCGGTATCAAGTGAAAAATGCCTATTTAAGATTTGATGGGATGCGCCAGCTGAGCGTTACATAAAGGATCATTGTATGACCGAATTTTTATCCACCAAAGAGGTGGCCCGGTTTTTAAACGTTAATGAAAAAATGGTGTACGGGTTGGTCTCTGAAAAAGGGCTGCCCGCGTCTAAAATTACCGGAAAATGGCTGTTTCCCAAAAATCTGGTTGAACAATGGGTTGAAGTCAATACGATCAATTATCCCAATACGGCAGAAAGCCCGACTGTTTCCCAAGCGGTCTTGATCATCACCGGAAGCAACGATTTACTGCTCGATAAAGTCATCTCGCTTTACAATGAGCACTTCCCCGGAAATATTGCCGTGTTCGGTAATCTGGGGAGTATGGGTGGCCTTCAGGCCCTGCGGCAGAATCTCTGTCACATCGCTTCCAGTCACCTGCTGGGCGAAAACGGCCAGGATTATAATTTTGAATTTGCCAGCCGGGAACTTGACTACATGCCGGCGGTCGTCAATTTTTGCAAACGCGAGCAGGGAATTCTGGTCGCTCGAGGTAATCCGAAAAAAATCAGGGCCATTTCCGACCTCGCTCAACCGGGAATTAGTATTGTCAATCGCCCCCTGGGGGCCGGGACACGATTGTTGCTGGATCAGGAGTTTAAGAAAGAGGCCATTCGGGGCGAAAAAATACAAGGATATCATAAGGAAGTTCATCGTCATCTGGACGTGGGTCTCGAGATATTGGCCGGCCGTGCCGATGCCGGATTAGGCATTCATGCGGTCGCCGGACTGCTGAATCTTAATTTCGTGCCGCTTCGGTGGGAACGCTACGATCTGCTCATTTTCAAAGAACGGTTTTTTGAAGCAAGTGTTCAGCAGTTCTTGGAATTGTTGCACGAAGAGGCTTTTTTTAACCTTGTCGCGTCCCTGAAAGGATATGATAGCGCTCTTAGCGGCCGTATGGTCTACCCCACTGACAGTTTAGATGGAGAAAAAAAACAAGATACAAACCATAAGAGGAGAAAAAAATGAGACGATTGATTGTTGTTTTTATTGGAATGGCTACACTTGCCTGCCTTGTGCCCGGCTTTGCCGTCGCTCAGGATAAATCCCTGACAATGGCAACCACCACCAGTACGGACAACACCGGATTGCTGGACGAGCTGATTCCCCATTTTCTCAAGAAAACCGGAATCGAATTAAAATGGACGGCCACAGGCACCGGTAAGGCACTCAAAATGGGTGAAAATTGTGATGTGGACATATTGATGGTTCATGCACCCCCCGCCGAGAAAAAGTTTGTGGGCAGTGGTTTTGGAACGGATCGGCGCGAAATCATGTACAACGATTTTGTGATCATTGGGCCGGGAGACGACCCAGCGGGGATTAAAGGAAAAGCCATTGCCGAGGCCCTCCAGACAATTAAATCCAAACAGGGTGTTTTCGTCAGTCGGGGGGACAACTCCGGGACCAACAAAAAAGAGCTTTCGCTGTGGAAGGCGGCCGGCTTGCCGGTCCCGGAAAGGGAAAGCTGGTATGTTCAGACCGGCCAGGGGATGCTGGCAACCATCAATATCGCCAATGAACGCAACGGTTACACCATGACCGATCGGGGGACCTACATCAAATATGAAGACAATTTGAAAGGCAACCCGCCGCTTAAAATCCTGGTGGAAAAAGACGCTGTGTTGCTCAACCAGTATAGTGTGATCGCCATCGACAAGAACCACTGCCCCAAGGCAAAATACGATACCGCCAAGCAGTTCATCGAATGGATTACAGACGCTGAAGCACAGCAGCTGATAAAGGATTTCAAACTTTTAGGAAAGCCATTATTTACACCAAATGCAAAAATGTAGCCGCCTGTTTTAAATGTTTTGATACAAATATAATAAAAAATGCAACTACATGTGAGCAGATAATAAAATCACAATTTGTTCTCACGGTGGTCGCATTTTATTGCCTATCATAGAATTGCCATGGATTTCATATTAGAAGGATTTTTCCAAGCATTTACCTTATTGCTTAGCGGCAACGCAGAAACCTACTCGGCGATATGGTCGACTGTCAAGGTGTCGAGTTATTCCATCGGATGCAGCCTACTCATGGGGATACCCCTTGGATTTTGCCTCGGCTATTTCAACTTCATGGGGAAAAAATCGCTCAGGACAATTGTGGACACCCTGATGGCCCTGCCGACTGTTTTTATCGGCCTGCTCGTTTATGCCCTTTTAACCCACCGCGGCCCTCTGGGAAACTTTGGTCTACTATTCAGCTTGCCCGGTATCGCAATCGGCCAGACGATTTTAGCCATGCCTATTATAATTGGTCTCACTGCTACTGCAGTGGAAAGCATGGATCAAAAACTTCGCATTACGATCATGTCGCTGGGAGCCAATCGGAGGCAGCTTTTTTTAAGCAGTTTGTGGGAATGCCGGCACGGCATTCTGGCAGGTGCGATCGCTGCTTATGGGCGCGTTATGACGGAAGTGGGGATTTCGATGATGGTCGGGGGCAACATCAAGTGGCATACCCGCACCATTACGACGGCGATTGCATTGGAAACAAACAAGGGACAATTTGGTATGGGGGTCGCCCTTGGCCTGGTACTTTTGGCCATCGCATTTTGTGTTAATGTCACTATTTCGTTTTTACGCCAAAGGTATTAAAATTGGATGTGCCCATCTATGAGATCCGATCACTGAAACATTCATATGCCGGTAAGACGGTTTTGGCAATTGAGCACCTGACCGTTCAACCCGCTTCTATCCTCGGGCTCATCGGTCCAAATGGCAGCGGAAAAAGCACGCTTTTACGATTATTGGGCCTGATAGAGAGTCCCACACAGGGAAAAATCCTTTTTAACGGCCGCCTGGCTGAACCTTTCTCGGATGAAGCCAGATATCTTATAACAATGCTCCCCCAAGAGCCCTTTCTCATGAAACGGAACGTCTTTAGTAACGTTTCCTATGGTCTTAAATTGAGAGGTAATGGTAGGGATATCGTTGATAAAGCCAACAAAGCGCTTTTTCAAGTCGGCTTGAATAGCAAAGATTTTGCCCGGCGACCCTGGTATGCCCTATCGGGAGGTGAAACCCAGCGCGTGGCGTTGGCGGCAAGGTTGGCTTTAAAACCCAAGGTCCTTATATTAGATGAACCAACCGCGAGCGTGGACGCTGCCAGCGCACACCTGATTCAACGGGCCTCGCTTCGGGCACGTCAGGAATTGGGCACCACGCTTATTATTGCCAGTCATGATTGGCAGTGGCTTTATGAAATCTGCGATGAGGTATTGCATTTATTCAGAGGTAAAATTTTAGGAAGGGGCCGAAAGACAATAATCTTCGGCCCCTGGCAAAAGTTGGGAATGGGGATATGGGGGAAAATTTTATCCGACAACCAGCACCTGCGGGTACCGCCCCCCCCAAACCCGGAGGCGGCTGCTGTAATTGATGACTTATCTGTTAGCGAGGACAGCACAGCCATTGCAGGTGAAGGCATCGTGCTTAGCGGCACCGTTTCCCGACTCAATCTGGAAAGAAAAACGGGCCAACTATTTGCCACCATTCTGGTCGGGGATCTTCCCTTGACAGTGGCGTTACCGCCTCAACAGGAAAACGAGCATGACATATTTCCGGGAAAACCGATTTTTGTCAGTTATCGACCTGACCAGATCAAATGGTTTTAATAGGTGAAGCATTGGTTTGTGTATAAATTGATAAAGAGACTGATGTGCTTTTCCGTCCAGGGCCAATTTATTCCTTGACAATATCCCCCTCCCTTGGCTAATTGAGAGTACAAACCGACACATTGTGGTAAAGAGGGCATGCTCTTTTTCGCAAGTTATTTCAAGTAGCTTATAGCGGTTGTCAAAAAAACGTTCCGGTGTTCGAACGTTTTATTGTTACAACCACTTATACCGACCTTATCTATTTCGGAACATATTTATGGCAATGGGTATAAGTCGCAAAACCCCAGCGTTTTTTGTGAATCGTAAAACAGAGAGTTGATGAAACGCCGAAACTTCCTCAAGCTTGCCAGCATAGGCAGCCTGTCCTTCGCCGCATCGGCCTGCACGTCCGAACCGGATAAAACCATTTTTTCCCTGGTGCAGGCACCCGCCGACATGGTGACCGGATCGCCCACCTGGTACGCCTCCACATGCCGGGAATGCCCGGCGGGATGCGGTATCATCGCCAAAAACAGGGAAGGCCGGGTGATCAAGGTCGAAGGAAATCCCCTACATCCGATTAACCGGGGAAAGTTGTGCATCCGGGGCCAGGCCGTTGTCCAAGGCATTTATAATCCAGACAGGATCAAAAGCCCCTTGTTGAAAAAAAACGACCAGTGGCAGCCGATTTCGTTTTCCCAGGCCCGTTCTCTTATCCAGGAAAAAGCGATCCAGGCCGCCCAAAGCGGATCAGACAAGGCCCGTATGATCACGGAACTTGTCGGCGACAGCCAGCTGGCCCTGTTTATCCACTGTCTGGAAAAGTTAAATTCTAAAGGACCAATCGCATTCGAGCCGTTGGCATACGAAACACTAAAGACGGCGAACCGTGAAGCCTTCGGTATTGACGGTCTGCCATCCTATCTTATGGATAAAGCCGATTGCCTGGTTTCCCTGGGGGCCGATTTTTTGGAAACCTGGTTGTCTCCGGTGGAATACGCCTGGCGATTTAAGGCTATGCATGCCGTCAGAACGGAAGCACAGGGGGTCTTTTTTCATATCAGCCCTTATCAATCTCTCACCGGTGCCAATGCCGACCGTTGGATTGCCTGTCATCCCGGGCGGGAGGCTGCCATTGTCATGGGGCTGATCAAAGCGACCCTTGAAAAAGGCCGCGGGATAGGTCTGCCTCAATCGCTTATCCAATCCCTGCGGGATGCGTCCGAAAGATATACCACACAGGCGACAGCTCGCATGGCCGACATCGATCCAAAAGATTTTGAATCGTTAAAAATCCGGGTGTTAAAAGCCAAAACCCCTTTAATTCTGGGAACTGGTGCCGGCACGGCAAGCGGCGCCTTCCAGGCCGATCTGGCAGCCAATATGCTCAACCTTATCCTGGATTCGGATCTCACCCTTTTCGATTTTGACCGCCGACATCGCGTCGAGGGATCAGCCCGGCGTTCCGAAGTTATCGAATTTTTTAATTCCTTAAGCACCGATGGCGTCAGGCTGCTTTTAATCAACAACGTCAACCCGGCCTACGCTTTGCCGCCCGGCAGCGGGATTAGAAAATCTCTGGACAGCGACCGGATGTTTGTGGTGTCTTTTTCAAATTTTATGGATGATACCACCGCCCTGGCAGATCTGATTTTTCCGGTTTGTCTTCCCCTGGAATCTTGGGATGAGTATAGCGGTAAAAATGGGATGGTCAGCACTCTTCAACCTGCCATGGGGCGCTTTACTCAGGCACCGCACGTCGGTGACCTGATGTTAGATGTTGCTTTTAAAGATGATCGCTCCGTTCCCGATTACAAAACCTGGGTAATGACACAGCTTCATTCCAAGGGAGTGATGAGGGAAAAAAACGAGTGGTTGAAAGCCCTTCAAGCTGGCGGGGTGTTTCCAGATGTTTCCCCATCGGTTACACGCCCACGACCAGTGACAGGTGCAACCAGTCTTTTTGAACCGGTTGATGATACAACCGGTCTTTTCGAACCGGTTGATGATACCATCGAGAGAGATCCGGCTAAGCCGGTATTTATAGCCGTGCCCTCCATCCGATTTTTTGATGGCCGGGGGGCCAACCGACCCTGGCTGGGAGAAATACCGGACCCGTTGACCAAAGTAGCCTGGCAAACCCCTGTGTTGGGTCATCCCGAGTCACTCAAGGCCGCCGGCGCCGGCCATGGCGAAGTCGTCACAATCCAAACCCAGCAGGGACAAGTCGAGGCCATCGCCTATGAGACCCGACAGGTGAAACCCGGCGTATGGGTCATGGGTATGGGACAGGGACACATTCATTTTGGAAGATATGCTGCAAATGTAGGGATAAACCCCCTAACCCTGCTGCCTCCGAAAATCGATAACATGACGGGCGGGCCGGTATTTTCCACAGCTGTCGTTGCTTTATCCGCTACCGGTGACAGCAAGCCCCTGGCGCATACCGACGGCAGCCGAATCCAGCACGATCGTAAAATCGCCTTATCGATCCCCCTGGACCAAATGAGCGCAAATCACGACGAAAAATCCGCCCACGAACCTTCGCTGACCATGGAAGGCTTCCCCTTTACCCTGCCATTGCCCGAAGGCTACGATCCAAAAAGAGATTTCTATCCACCTCATGACCATGAGAATTACCGCTGGGCCATGGCCGTGGATTTGGATAAATGTATAGGTTGCGCGGCCTGCACGGCAGCCTGCTATGCGGAAAATAACATCGGCATCGTGGAAAAAGACCGAATCGTAGAAGGCCGCGAGATGACCTGGCTGCGGGTGGAGCGTTACCACGATCCGGAAAACCCGGAAAAAATCACTTTCTTCCCCATGATGTGCCAGCATTGCGATAATGCCCCCTGCGAACCGGTTTGCCCGGTGTATGCACCTCATCATTCTAAGGAAGGATTAAATAACCAGATCTACAATCGGTGCATTGGAACCCGCTTTTGCTCCCAGAACTGTCCCTATAAGGTCAGACGGTTCAACTGGTTTGAATGGGAATGGCCTGACCCAATGAATCTCCAGCTCAATCCCGATGTGACCGTTCGAAGCAAAGGGGTGATGGAAAAGTGCTCGTTCTGTATTCAGCGCATCAAAGTGGCCCACGGCGTGGCCAAGAATGAAAAAAGAGAGATTAAAGACGGTGAAGTGGTGCCCGCCTGCGTTCAAACCTGTCCCACCGGTGCTTTGACTTTCGGCAACCTCATGGATGTCAACAGCCGGGTGCGAATGCTGACGCAGGATGTCCGTGCCTACCAGGCGATGGGATACCTGAATACCAAACCAGCCGTTATTTACCTTAAAAAAGTAGTTCAGAAAACCTGATATGTCCGACCTGACTTATGCCAAAATAGATCAAACCGTCTTGGATACCCTGCGTCCGGCCACCCAGGTTTACTGGTTTACCGTGGCATTGCTGGCCGTCGGAATGCTGGGGGGACTGGCCTGCTGGATTTATCAGATTTTTATCGGTATCGGTGTCGGTGGACAAAACAACCCGGTAGCCTGGGGCACCTATCTCATCAATTTCGTCTTTTGGGTGGGAATCGCCCATTCGGGAACGCTGATTTCGGCCATTTTGCATTTATTCCATGCGGGATGGCGTAATCCGATCGCCCGGGCCGCGGAGACCATGACTGTCTTTGCCGTATGTACCGCCGGCTTGTTTCCCTTTGTTCACTTAGGAAGGGCCTGGATGGTCTACTACATGCTTCCGTATCCCAACCAGCGGACCCTCTGGCCGAATTTTCAATCGCCGCTAATGTTCGACGTGGTGGCTATCAGCACCTATCTAACCGTCAGCTCGCTGTTCTGGTATACCGGTCTGTTGCCGGATCTGGCCACGGTACGGGATCGATCCACCGGACTACGAAAAAAAATATTCACAATCCTTTCCATGGGGTGGACGGGAAAGATGGAGCAGTGGCGGCATTACACGCGGGGGTATCTTTTCTTTGCCGCCCTTGCCACACCACTGGTCATTTCCGTTCACAGCGTCGTCTCCTGGGATTTTGCCCTGGGGGTTGTTCCCGGCTGGCATACCACCATCTTTGCCCCCTATTTTGTCGCTGGCGCCATTCACTCGGGGTTGGCCATGGTGCTAACCCTCATGATCCCACTCAGAAAAATTTTCAGTTATGAAAAGATCATTACCCTGGAAGTTTTAGAGAATGTGGCCAAAACGATTATCCTAACCGGGCTAATCGTGGGGTTTGCCTACGGCACCGAGTTTTTCATCGCCTGGTACAGTCAGAACAGCATTGAAATCGCAATCTTCAAATGGCGGGCCCTGGGACACTATAAGGTGGGATTTTGGATTATGGTCGTTTGCAATACTATCATCCCGTTGCTGCTTTTTATAAAAAAAATCCGACGGTCAATTATCTGGCTGTTCGTGATATCGATTTTTATTAATATCGGCATGTGGTTCGAGCGGTTTGTGATTATCATTACCAGTGTGGCCCGTGATTTCATCCCTCACGCCTGGGGGCTTTATTGGCCTACCGTTGTGGAGATGGGTATTATGGTGGGCAGTTTCAGTCTCTTCTTTTTCTTGTTCGTCTTGTTCGTCAAACACATGCCATCGGTATCAATGACGGAAAATAAAGAGATGCTTGCGGAAGGAGAAAGCCATGGGGCCTGAATGCCAAGTCATGGGGCTTTTTACCGATGAGGAACGGGCCGCTTCAGCGGTCCAGGCCCTCGAAGAAACACCGTGGCAATTAAAACAGGTTCATAGCCCGATCCCCAGTCACAAACTTTCCGAAGCGTTGAACTTGAAAAAAAGCAAGGTGGGCTACTTTACTCTAGTGGGTGGCATTATCGGGTTTTTCTCGGGATTCGCACTGGCAATGTTCACAGCGGCCAAATGGAGCCTGATTGTGGGAGGCAAGCCGGTCATTGCACTGGTGCCTTTTGTGATAGTGGGGTTTGAATTCACCATTCTATTTGCCGTCTTCGGAAATGTCATCGGCCTGCTCATCCAAGGCGGTCTACCGGATTTCAAGGGCATGGAAATCTACGATCCCCGCTGTTCGGGCGACCATTTCGGGGTATTGGCTGCCTGCCCCGAAATAGAAAAAGGTCAGCTGATTAATTACTTTAAAGAAAAAGGTGGGGTCACGCGAGTTTTTGAATCATGATCGCGGTTCATGGATATACCGGCAACGGTATTTTTAAAAATTGGACGCAGATGAAATAAGTCATTTGATGCTATCGTTGAAAAATAAACGCTTGGTCATTCTCGGTATCGCCCTGATTGCTATAGGCTTTTTAGCCTTTATCATCCAGGTGGCCGGAAGTCATCCCGAACGGGCCTGGCAGGCATATTTGATCAACTTCCTGCTGTGGTCGGCCATCGCCCAGGGCGGGCTTTTATTCTCCGTGATCATGCACCTCACCAAAGCCAAGTGGTGCGGCCCGCTCACGAATGTATCCGAAGTGTTTGCCGCCTTCTTCCCGATCTCTTTTGCATTGTTTTTAATCCTTTTTTTAGGAAAAGCGCATGTCTTTCCCTGGCAGCACATGGACCTTCACGGTAAAGAAGTGTGGCTCAATGTGCCCTTTTTGTTTTTCAGGGATGGCGTGGCATTGCTTATTCTGTATGGGTTGGGTTTCACCTATCTTTTTTACGCACTGCAATTAAAAGCGATTGGGGCAGCGACCGGCGGTCGTTTGCGATCTTTTCTTGACCAAAAGATGGGAATAAATCCGGATGTAACTCGGATCCATCAGCGGATGAGTATTTTTAGCGTACTTTACGCCCTGGCCTTTGCCGGCGTCCTGTCACTGATCGGGTATGACCTGGTGATGGCCCTGGATCCCCATTGGATTTCCACCCTTTTCGGGGCGTATCAATTTGTCAAGGCATTTTATGTCGGGCTGGGTGGGATGATCATTCTCGCGTCCGCGCTCTACTTGACCCAGGGGGACTCAACCGGGCTGACGACGACACATTTTCACAATCTGGGCAAACTCTTCTTCGCTTTTTGTCTCTTATGGGCCGATTTCTTTTACGTTCAGCTCGTGGTCATCTGGTATGGCAATATCCCCGAAGAGACCGCTTACGTCATCGAGCGAACCATGGTACCTCCCTGGAACTTTCTGGCCTGGGTTGTGTTTATCGTTGCCTTTGTGCTCCCGTTTTTCATCCTACTCAATAAAAATGTTAAAACCAAACCCAAATTCATGATGGTTTTATCAGCCGTTATCCTTGTCGGCATCTGGCTTGAGCACCTTTTACTCGTTGGCCCTGCCCTTAGCCACGGCAGCAGGAGCTTGCCACTGGGATTGTGGGACGGGTTAATTACTTTGGGTTTTCTCGGGTTAATGATTTTTGCGGTGGTGTATTTTCTGGATGAGTTTCCGGAGCTAAAACGATTCCAACCCGCGGTGGAAAAAAGATGACGCCGGCACCTACCAAACATAATAATTCCCGGAAAAGAGCCAACAATGTCCAGTTGATTTTTTGGGTGGGATTGATGGTTGTCTTTTTGGCCGGGTTTCTTTTTTACTTCTATATTCCACCGGCTACTGATATCGGCGCTGCCCAACCGATCGCCTTCAGCCATCGGGTCCATGCGGGAATCAAGGAAATCCAGTGTCAATTTTGTCACCCCTATGTGGATCGATCCATTCATCCGGGGATACCACCCGTAGAAAAATGCCTGTATTGCCACAAATACATCATTGCCAATCATCCCGAAATTCAAAAAGAACACATGTATTTTAACACCGGAACCCCCACACCGTGGAAAAAAGTTTTTTACCTGCCGGAACATGTCTTTTTCAACCATCAGCGCCATATTAAAAAAGATATCGCCTGTGCAGAATGCCATGGCCCCATTGAAACGATGGATCGCCTGAAGGGTGAAAGTTTTAAAATGGGTTTTTGTATTACTTGTCATAAGACCAAAAAAGCCAATCTGGATTGCTGGCTGGCATGCCATAATTAAAAAGGATTGCACCATAATTGTTAAGAGGATTTGAATGACGACTATCGCGGTTGAAGACATAAGCGACCAGCTCGCTGCTAAAGCATTTGCGTTTACCTCGGCCCTGTGGTTTGCCTTGGCAACTTCGTTTGGTATGATTGCCGCGGGTTATCTGATCGCGCCGGATCTCATGGCCAATATTGAATTTATTCATTTCGGCCGGTCACGACCAATCCATATCAATCTGGTGCTTTTTGGTTTTGTTACGCCGGGACTGATTGCCGCAGCCTTTTACTTTACGCCCCATTTGCTCCGCACCGAGCTCTATAGCCAGAAGCTCGGCGTGACTGCGGCCATTTTATGGAATATTACGCTAGTTGCGATTGTAATCAGCCTGGGGTTGGGCTACAGCCAGGGTCGGGAATATGCCGAGCCCCCCTGGATCGTGGATATGATGGTTGCAGGCATCTTTATTCTGGTCATATTCAACCTGCTCAAAACGATTTCCACGCGAAAAGAACCAATCTTGTATGTGTCGATCTGGTATGCTAGCGCGGCCTTGGTGCTAACCGCCGTCGGTTATTGCCTCGGCAATGTCATCTGGAAACCCAATAGTGGCGCGTTATTGGGAATACCCGACGCCATTCTGCTTTGGTTTTATGGCCATAATATTTTCGGTCTGTTACTAACCCCAATGGGCCTAGCCGTGGCCTACTATGTCCTACCGCTGGCCACTCGCAGCCCGCTTTACAGTCACACCCTCTCTCTGATCGGTTTTTGGTCTCTGATTGTTGTCTATACCCACATCGGTACCCATCACCTGCTTCAGGTGCCCGTTCCCACCTGGCTCAAGGTGATTTCCATTGTGGACAGCGTGGCAATGGTGATTCCGGTAATGGTGTTCCTGGTCAACATCTGGTACACAGTAAAAGGCAAATTAGGGCTCATTCACGAGGACATCGGTGCCAAATTTGTCTTCACCGGCACCATCATGTACTTCTTTGTCAACATTCAGGGCAGTTTCATGGCATTGCCGCAAGTACAACGGGTTACCCATTTCAACAACTGGGTCGTCGGTCATGCCCATATCGGCGTACTGGGTTTTGCCGGAATAACCGCCCTCGGCGGTCTCTACTTTATTCTACCCAAGATTACCAACAAACCGCTCTATAGCCGCTTCCTGGCCGACCTTCAGTATTGGTTCGTCTTAATCGGCATTTCCGTCATGGCCATCGATTTGACAATCGTCGGGTTGATACAGGGCAATGCCTGGCTCAATGGTGAAGCCATTTACCGCGTGTTACCTGAAATACATATGTATTACGTGATCCGCGTCGCATCAGGTCTTTTGATTGTCTCGGGAGCCTATATCGGGCTGTACAATATGACTAGAACGCTATTTTTCAATCCGGAAGAGACAGCCCAATGAAAATGACCCCTGCAACGGTTATCGGTGGCGCCTTGCTCCTGTTGGCCACCATTATTTTGCTCATGGTTGTATGGCCATATTCTACGGCCAATATGACGCCGTCCGAAATTTACAGGTCGCGCACAAGCGTCGAAGCGGCCGGGCGGCAAATCTATATTGAAAACGGTTGCGTTTATTGTCACAGCCAATCCATTCGCGCCTTTGACTGGATCCACGGGGCCAATCGCATTGCCCAGGCCGGTGATTATGTCGGCGACCAGCCCATCCTGTTGGGCTCGGCACGCACAGGGGTCGATCTTTCCCAGGAAGGCGGCGAGCATCCTGATGATTGGCATATCGCCCATTTCATCAATCCACGCTATACCCGGCCCAATTCCATCATGCCGCCTTTTGAGTGGTTGGGTATGGACCGTATTGACACACTGACTCAATATACACAAAGTTTGGGTTTAAAACTTGCCGATCAACGCATGGCCCGCCAGCGTTATTGGAAAAAAGAGGCTATTAAGGCTTATGAAGCCGGACCGGATGTCAACGCCCGCTGGCTGGCTGATATTGTGCCTGAAGGCTGGCATAATATCCCCAATCCATATCCAACTTCCCCTTCCGGTCTGAAGCGCGGTCATATGATCTACCAGCAGTTTTGTATTGGCTGTCACGGGCCGATCGGCGACGGCATGGGCCCGGCACAACCCTATATATATCCTCCACCGCTAAATTTCACTATTTTGAAGGGACGACCTATTTCTGGTGGCATCATCTATTATCAAATCATGAACGGCATCACCGGAACAGCCATGCCGTATTTTAAAAATGAACTGGAATCCCAGAAGATTTGGGAAGTGGGAGACTACGTTGCGAATTATTTCATTAACCAGAGTGATGCCAATCAGGAGCCCAAGGGGATTGATGCATCGTATGAGCCCTGAGTTTGGAAAGTTTAGAGCGTTTAGGAGTTGGGTGAGTTTAATGGGTTTAGAGAGTCGCGAGGGGTATGGCGAAGTTCGAAAGGCTTGAAGATATTGATGCTTGGCAAAGAACGAGATTTTTACTGAGTAGACTATATGATATTTCGAGTAAGGTCATTTTAGGAAAACAAAACCAATCAAACTAAACCCAAAAACTCATTAAACTAATAATATGTACTACCCCTATTTCATAAGCTATATGCTAGCAGGCCTCGTGATTGCTTTGATAGTATTTGCCTGGGCCCTGAAAAACGATCAATTTAAGGATCAGCAGCGGGCTCGTTTTTTGCCTTTATCCGGTGCATCGCCACGATCATCGATTAAATCTTCCAGAATCAGCCGCATCGAGGTGTATGCCCTGTTTACATTGGTAATCGTGGGATTATGTATCAGTTTTGCCGTTGTTATTTTCGCGCTTATTAGAGTCAAATAACGCTACCCGTTTGATAATGGACACAAATTGATATAAAAAACATGATATAAAAAATAGGATCCTATGCATTACTTTGAACTACGCAATTTTCAGCACTTTATGATTTATGTCTTCCCGACCCTGATCTTCATTTTGATATTCGCTTTGGGTTTGGGCTATACCCATTTCCACGGCAAAGATACGAAATCCAAAATGCGTAAGATCGTGCATACTTATGTCGGAGGTATTGAAGAGCGCAATGCCCCATTTCCCCTGGTTCTCATCTTGATTCTAGCCGGGACCGTGCTGTGGGGCTTTCTCTACATTATTTTGTATGGTGTTTTAGAGGTGAAAATATGACCACCGACACAGAGCATACGCCCTCTATCTTAAAAAGCTGGTTGATTATTGCGCTGCTCGTTCTGCTTATCATATTCAAAGGTGGACTGGCTATCTATGTGATTGGCGATCTAGGCCAGCCTGATTGGGATTACCGCCCGATGAAAGATGTCCCGGGTGAATCCCCTTACGCCATTTATGAAAAATTGCCCTACCCGCAACATGTCCGGGGCGCCAAAGGGGAATAGATGAAGAACCTTGGCATATTGGCGGTGGTATTGACAGTCGTCTTGTCAGCCGCTTATGTCGGCCTGACCTTTTATGACGACCATTTTAAATTCGGGCGGATGTGGGAAACCCCCGGCATTCGACCCCATGAAGAGCCGATACCGGTGATGACATCCGGCATTGTCCCCTTTACGGGCGGTGATGTGATCCATGCCGCAACGTCAGCGGAAGATTTGCATTCACCGCTGGATTCGGCCGACCCGAAAAACAGAACACTGGGCCGAGAAGCGTATTTTACCTTTTGTGCCCAGTGTCATGGAAAAAAACATGACGGCAACGGGACCGTCGGTCAAAGTTTCGCACCATTACCGATGGATTTACGGGCGGCCAAGGTACAGAGTCGATCCGTGGGAAGCCTATTTAAAGAGATCAGTTTTGGCAAACCCGACGGAAGGCAGCCGCCTCTGGCCACCACCATTGATGTTCTTGACCGGTGGCGGATCGTCGTCTATGTAAAATCATTGGGGTCTCGTTAAAAAAGTAATTGAAGAACCCTCCTGCCGCTTCCTGTGATTTATGTGGACTTTCTCTGCGTTTAGGTTCTGTCCCACTTGTTTTAAATGACAACACCTACTCTTTTTGTTGTCAGGGATGTAAACAGGTCTTTCGCATCTTGATGGAGGCAACCGATTCAGTCGATCCAGCCGATTTTCAGACAACCGAATTGTTTAAAAAATGCCTGGCCATGGGCATTATTCCCCGTTCGGATTCCGACCTTGCGAAAAAAGCCCGCGAACCGGTCTCATCAAGGGCTGATACGCCACGTTTTTCCATTCCCCCGGCTGATACAACCCATCACTCTGACGTAAATCCCAACAAATTGGCTTTATACTTAGATGTCAGCGGGTTATGGTGTCCGGCTTGTGCCTGGATTATCGAGGAAACAATGAAAAAAGTACCCGGCGTGTCCAGCGCCGCCTGCTATTTTTCCACGGACAGGGTCCGGTGTGAATACGATCCGGTCCGAACATCACCGGAAAAAATCGCCGCATCCATTCGTCAATTGGGTTACGGAGTTGAATCTGATGCTGATGACTCCGTATCTATCTGGAAAAAGAAAGAATTCCTTCGGTTTGTCGTATCCGCTTTCCTTACTTTAAATATCATGATGCTGTCTTTTGCCCTTTATACCGGATTTTTTACCGAATTATCAAAAAATGAGATTGGAATGATTTCATGGCCGATCTTCATCATGGCCAGTATTGTCTTTTTTTATGGCGGGGTCAAAATCCATCAACGGGCAATAATCAGCTTTACCACGGCCGCATTTGGAATGGAAACTTTGATTAGCGTTGGCGCATCTATTGCTTATTTCTTTAGTATCTATAATTTCATGCTGGGGAATTTGCATCTTTATTTTGATAGCGCTGCCATGTTGATTACCCTGGTTCTGTTGGGGAAGACACTCGAAACCAAGGCCAAAGATGAGGTCGTAAAAGATCTGGACAGCTTTTTTTCCTTAAAACCCAAAAAAGTCAAAATATGCACCAAAAACCATTCTCAAGGTCGATACGTATCGATCGAGCAGCTTGGACGCGGGGATCTATTCAAGATCGAAGCAGATGAGATCGTCGCGGCAGATGGAATTGTGATGGAAGGAACAGGTGTGTTGGACGAATCGTCTTTGACCGGTGAGGCGCGCCCGGTGGGAAAAAAGCCTGGTGATACGATTTGCAGCGGATCCACCGTGGTCAAGGGTAATTTAAAGGTCAAGGCCCATTACATAAACACGGAATCGATCTTGGGCCAGATGATCAGCATCATGGAAAATTCCCTGGAGCGGAGGACGTCTCTGGAAGGAAAGACCGACCGGATACTGCAATGGTTTGTCCCGGGTGTCATGTTTCTATCTTTTTGTACCGGGATTATCTGTCTTTTGTCCGGAATACCCCTTCAGAATGCAGTCATCCGGTCCGTAACGGTCCTGGTCATCTCATGCCCTTGCGCCCTGGGTATCGCCATCCCGCTGGCTCGTATCGCCGGTATCACCGTGTCGGCCCGGAACGGAATGCTGATCAGGGATTTTTCTTGCTTTGAACGGACGGATCGCTTAAGTAATTTTGTTTTTGATAAAACCGGTACCATCACCCATGGGCAATGGGAATTGATTCGGATCGTCATTCACGAACCGTTTTCGAGAAAAGATATATTGGCTTTGGCCGCAGGCCTTGAAAAAGATTCAGACCACTACATCGCCCTGGCCATTCAACGTTATGTCAAAACCCAACATATTTCTCCCGAGAGCGTTCAAAATATTACGGTTAGTGATAATGGGGTGGCTGGCGATTTTAATCAAAATAAAATAAAACTAGGCTCACGGGGTTTTTTACAGCCGGTATTTTCAATAGATAGTGGAAATCTACCCTCCATTGATGCCGCCGATGATGAGAATACCTCACGGGTTTATATGGGGATTGATGATGGCCCGGCGGCAACGTTTGAGTTTGGCGACCGCGTCAAGGATGGTGCCGTTGAAACTATCAATACCCTCCATACCATGGGATATGCCACGGCGATCGTTTCCGGCGATGGAGATCGAACCACCCGATTCATCGGTCGCAAAATTGGCGTTCGCAAATCGCTCGGCGGTATGTTGCCGACAGCCAAGGCCGAGTTTATCCGGGATTTAAAAAAGAGTGGCCATGTCGTAGCCATGGTGGGAGACGGTATCAACGACGCTCCGGCCCTGGCGCAATCGGACTTGGCGTTGGCCGTGCACGGCGGCCACTTGCTGGCAAAAGAGGCGGCGGATGTATCCTTGATGCGAGGCGATCCGCGTCAGGTGCTGGACTTTCTTGAATTGGCCAAAAAGGTAAACCGGAAAATTCAACAAAATTTTTTTGGTGCCTTTCTCTACAATATCATCAGCATTCCGATTGCCATGAGCGGGCTGCTAACACCGCTGGTGGCCGTGAGTGCCATGCTCTTAAGCAGCCTGAGCGTTATCGGTAATACATTGCTGCTGATCAAGGGAAAGAGTCCACAAGCAAGAAAGTAATTGATTATTCAATAATTTAAAAATTTTAGTTATCATGCAGGGTAGTTTTATAAACATAAATAGCGATAACGCTGAAGTTGCCAAATTTTCGTCCCGGGAAGCCCTCTGGTGGGACCGAAACAGCTATTTCAAGGCCCTGCACGACATCAATCCGGTGCGGATTGATTATATATCCAAGCAAGCTGGTGGTCTTTACGGAAAATCAGTGCTGGATGTGGGGTGCGGAGGGGGCATCCTGTCCGAAGCCTTGGCCACTAAAGGGAGCACAGTCACCGCTATCGATTTGTCTCAACCGTCCCTTTCGGTGGCAAAAGCCCATGGCCGTCAGTCCGGCCTATTAATTGATTATGCCTGCATCACCGCTGAAGAGCTGGCCGAATCGGCCGAAGGGTATTTTGATATCGTTACCTGTATGGAGTTAGTAGAGCATGTCCCGTATCCCGAGTCATTGGTCCAGGCCTGCGGCCGCTTAACCCGGCCGGGCGGAGATGTTTTTTTTGCTACCATTAACAGAACGCCGGTGGCATATTTGCTGGTGATCCTGGCGGCTGAATATGTCTTCGGTATTATCCGTAAAGGGATGCACAGCTATCGAAAATTTATTCGGCCGGTGGAGTTAAAAAGCTGGGCCGGTAATGCCAACCTAACCCTTCAGAATTTGTCCGGTCTGCGATATATCCCTTTTATCCGCAAAAGTACCTTGTGCCGAAACGTCTCTATGAACTATTTAATGCATTTTAAAAAATAATTTTCTAACCCATCAAGGATAAAAAAGGACCATCGATGGCAATTTGGGAAAATATTGAATGGTTTGACGCCCGAAAAAGAAAAGAGCAACTGGACGAACATATAGAGCGTACCGGTGTGGCTCGATTCGGGAATCAAAAAGTGAAAAAATCGGAAAAGGTAAATACGGTTGCCAGTCATTTTAACCGGGTGGCGCCCAAATATGACTTGATGAATTCAATCTTGAGCATTGGATTGCAGCATGTTTGGAAGCGTGCTTCCGTACGATTAATGAACATCCATCCAGGCGATCGGGTTATCGACGTATGCGGGGGTACCGGCGACCTGGCTATCTTAGCAGCCATGGGAGCGGGGTCTTCAGGACGGGTAGTGATTTATGATTTCAATCGGGCCATGATGAATGCCGGACGAACTAAAACCAACTCGGAAAGGGAGATTGCTCCCATTGCGCATGTCCAGGGAGATGCGGAATACATCGCCTTTCCAGACAACACCTTTGAAGCCGCCATGGTTGGTTTCGGCATCCGTAATGTGACCCATCTTCAAAAAGGATTCAGTGAGATGCATCGCGTCCTTCGCCCCGGTGGCAAAATCATGTGTCTTGATTTTTCTAAACCTACCAATTCATTTTTTAGAGGTCTGTACGATTTTTATTCTTTCAACGTCATGCCTTTCTTAGGTGGCCTGATCGTCGGATCGGCGCAATCCTACACCTGTTTATCGGAAACTATCCGTATGTTTCCGCTTCCCGATGAATTGTCGGAAATTTTGGAAAAAATCGGGTTTGAAAAGGTCTCTTATAAAAGAATGACCAACGGCATTGCCGTGGCGCATGTGGGGACAAAAACGTGAGCCCATGATGGTTTCATATTTAGCCCAATATTCCCCTGTCACAACGGTGTTAGCTTAAAAAAGCGATCTCCTGAATCAATGATCATGTCTGGGTTTATCTCCATCATTCCAAAGGTTTGTTGTATCTTTAAAAGATCGCGGTTTGCCGGATGTCAAGCTACATTATTTTCGAACCTATGACAAAAAGGAAGTTGATTTTGTTCTGGTGCATAATGGGACACCGATCCTTACCGTGGAAGCCAAGCCCGGTTCAAGAACTATCCATCCGCCCATGCGACGATTCCGAGCAGCACACGGAAAGGATTTCCCCATCGTACAGGTGGTGAATCAACCTGGCGTTTGTATCACCAAAAGAGACGGAGAATACCTGGCGGGTTATGATCGTTTGATGTCGATTTTGTAGGTGGTTGTTAGCTGTAAAACGGCAGAAAAACCGGGAATGACCCTCCTTCAGCGCTAAATTATCTATTTTCCAGACGATTATTGTTACAGGCGGACCCGGCCTGACTCAAAACCCTCCCAAACCGGATCTCTGTTGACAATCCGATGATTGATTTTATTTTTATATATATGGCACCCAGGTGATGCCATAGACCTAAGTCAATTAATATACGTAACAACATAAATAAAAGGTGAACATCATGACTTTTACAGATAAAGAACATTCATATGTGGAATCCGATGAAGAAAGGGAAGAAGGGCATACCGACACCCGGCATCACAATTTTGAATGCGAATCAAAATCATCCCTTGGCTGTGATCCGAAGGTTGACGTGGCCGGATAAGGCATAATTAAAATAAGTTACCAAGGCAGGACCCGAAATGGCCCTGCCTTTTTTATCTGGCCTCCTTAGAAAAACCGATAGTTTCCCTGGTTAAATGATGCTTGGCACACCAATAGCGATTGTACAGTCCACTGATGGCGCGTGGTCCTGACAGTCATTACAGGATTACTCAGCCAGCATACGCTCTCTTCTCTCCGGCGTAACGATTTGTGCAATCAAAAGATAAATTTAAAATCCAACCCAAAGTGAAATCATAGCTCATAGGGAAGCTGGGGCAGTTTACACTTTTTTTTATAGCAATTTTATGCGATGAATTAATACGAAAACAATTAAAAATAAATAAACTCAAGGGGGAGGCGCTGAAATGGAAAAGAAAGTTTCAGATGTACTTGAAATTGCAATTAAAAGGGAGGAAGACGCCTTTACATTTTATATGGACATCCACAATAAAGTAGCTGATGAGGGTGTCAAAGATACTTTAGCGTTTATCGCCGGTGAGGAAAAAAAGCATAAGGCATTTTTGGTAGATTACCGTGAGGGTAATTTTGGCTCACAAGGCCTGAGGATGAGCGAAGTGGTTGATTATAAGATTGCTGAACACCTAGAAGAACCCGAGATCGATGAGAACGCGAAAAGTGAGGAAGTATATTTGGTGGCCTCTCACCGAGAATTGAAGTCCTATGAATTTTATAAAGGGCTGGCAAATCTCCATACTGAGAGCGAACTCAAGCAGATGCTCTTTAAGATGGCCAATGAGGAGCTGAAGCACAAAGAAAAAATGGAATATTTATACACCAATACAGCCTTTCCGCAAACATCTGGCGGCTAAGATTGCTTACATCGGGCCCATCCAAAAATTGTTTTTTTAATAATGGGCACCTTTTGACGCTTCCAATATAGAAATGAGGATTTTTGTCCAAGATCAAGGAAATCAAGGGATTGCGCGGAGGCATACCGTGGTACGCCGCACAAGCAATCCCGCCGATTGACGCCGAGATTGGGCAAAAAGACCATTTATGGATGGAAACTACCTATCAAGGGATATTTCGTTGTTCGTAAACTTTATAGAGACCTGTGAATCCCCAACAACTGACCCACAATTAGGTAAGATCACAATTTTCATTGCGTTTAATGAAGTGCGGCTACCACCAAAAGCAGCCTACCCCGGGTTGCGGGGACCGCTTTTCATTACCTGCCCGGGCTGTGTATATCCGAGTCGTTTTTCCAGTAATCGGGCGGCCTGAATAATTTTTGGCAAATCGATACCGGTTGAAATCCCCATATCTTCTAACATGAAGACAACATCCTCTGTGGCAAGGTTTCCCGATGCCTGCGGTACATAAGGACAACCGCCGATACCGCCAAGGGCCGTGTCAAAACGCGTGATGCCTGCTGCAAGGCCTGCCAGCAGGTTCGCCATGGCAATACCGCGGTTGTTGTGAAAATGAAGAATCAACGCCGCATCGAAAAATCGCTTCCGGAATTTCTCCACCAAATGGGTGACACGAATGGGTGAGGCCATACCTGTGGTATCAGCCAAAACCACAGATACCGCTCCTTTTTCAAGATAGGCGTTTACGATATTAAACACATCGGGGAAAGGCACATCGCCCTGATAAGGGCAGCCAAAGGCCACGGCAACGGCACCGATAATCGGCACAGCATGTTGCCGAGCCAGGATAAAAATACCATCGAGGTCGTCCAGAGATGCATCAATCCCGCGGCCAACATTGGCCCGATTATGGGCTTCACTGGCGGAGATAACCACCACCAACTGGTCGGCGCCGGCAGCCAGTGCATTTTCGGCCCCCTTCATGTTCGGTACCATGGCCGCATGGGTAACTCCATGTCGGGATACACCGTCCATAACATCCGCCGCGTCTTTTAGCTGGGGAATCGCCTGGGGACTGACAAAGGAAGTCGTTTCGAATTGGGTGACCCCGGCCTTGACAATGGCTTCGATGACATCCAACTTGTCCACCGTGGGAAAAAATGTCTTTAAAGATTGGAATCCGTCCCGAGGCCCAACCTCGCGGATGACCACCTGCTGGGGAAAATCCATACTGTCTGCCTTTTCTTCTTCTACTCCCTTTCAGGGATTAAGGGTATTCGGGTAAAATTCCAAGCATTTTCCATTGCTGCCATGCATATCAATATCCATTTATGTGTTTTGTCAACGCCTTATATGAGCGGATAATGCTGGGTCATTTTAGGCAACGTATTGGATTTATTTTACTATTGACGTAAAAGCAGCGATACGATATTATATTATTTTGTCTATGGTCTCTCAAGTATGATCAATAACTCATACTTAAAAGAAAGCGGCACCATGATATTGAAACATTCGTTGCTTACCTTGAGAGCTAATGTAGCTTATGCCCATCCAATAATTGTTTATTAAAGATGGGCACCTGGTGATGTTTCCAATTTAGAAATGAGTAATCTCATGTTCCAAACTGAAATTGACGATCATATCCGGACTGTCCGCGCCTTAAAAAATATCGAACCTGAGATCAACCAGGCGGCAGATATCCTATCGGAATCGATTCGACAGGGGGGTAAAATCATCATTTGTGGGAATGGCGGATCGGCCACTGATGCCCTGCATTTTGCCGGTGAGCTTCTCGGCCGGTATCGAATGGAACGACAAGCCTGGCCAGTTTTGGCATTAAACACGAACCCCGCGACCCTCACTGCCATTGCCAACGATTACGATTTCAGCGATGTATTTGCACGCCAGGTGGAAGGATTTGGCCAGTCCGGGGACGCATTTATGGGGATATCAACCTCGGGTAATTCAACAAATATCATCAGGGCGACAACGGTCGCCAAGGCACATCGCATTTTCACCCTCGGGCTGCTGGGTAACGACGGTGGCGCATTGGGTGCGCATGTCGATCTGGCCCTGACCGTACCTTCCTCAGAAACACCCAGGATACAGGAAGCACATATATTTATACTTCATTACCTTGCTGGTTGCATTGAAAAAAAATTGACACCATAGGCGTAATTATGAAGCCAAAAATCGATTTACCTGATTTTTCCCGCGTGAATTTACTCGTCCTTGGCGATATTATGCTGGATGAATATATCTGGGGAACCGTGGACCGTATCTCTCCGGAAGCGCCGGTGCCGGTAGTCAAAGCCTCCGATATAACCTACCGGTTGGGTGGTGCTGGGAACGTTTCAGCCAACCTGGCTGGTCTGGGATGCGGGGTTAGCATAATGGGTATGGTGGGAAAAGATACCTCTGGAAAAAAGATCGACCAGTTATTGAAAGAAAAATCCATTTCCAACCAGTCGGTTGTGATCGATACTTTAGCGACGACCCAAAAGACCCGCGTAATGGGTGTGGGTCAGCAATTGGTTCGAATTGATCGTGAAGATCCAGAAAAGATTCAGGATCGTGATTATGAACGACTTTGGTCGATATTTAAAGAGAATGTATTAACGGTGAACGCGGTTGTACTTTCAGATTATGGAAAAGGTGCCCTGCGTTCACCTTTTGTCAAGAAGTGTATCGAATATTGCCAGACCAAAAACCTGCCGGTATTTGTTGATCCCAAAGCAGACAATTGGGAAAGATACCGAGGGGCAACCTGTGTCACCCCCAATGAAAGGGAACTGGCTAACATAAGCCATTCATTGGATATGCGCAGTGCTTCGCTTCGAGCGAGTGGAAGGATGGTTCGAGAATCCTTCCGTTTCGAATGGCTGTTGGTTACTCGAGGAGCCGAAGGCATGATCCTCTTTCAAGAAGGGAATGACGCCATATCGATTCCCGCCCGCGCCAAGGAAGTTTTTGATGTTTCTGGTGCCGGTGATACCGTGATAGCTGTATTGGCCGCATCCTTTTGTGCGGGCTATTCAATGCCCCAAGCCATGGAACTAGCCAACACTGCGGCAGAAGTGGCTGTGGGCAAAATCGGGACCCATCCGGTTGCATTGATTGAACTTCACAACGCCTTAAGAAAATCAACCGAAGGGCCCCAGCACAAAATTTGTTCGATACAACAAGGGGCGTCCATGATCAAAGACTGGCGTAGTCAGGGAGAAGTGGTTGTATTTACAAATGGATGTTTTGACCTGTTGCATACCGGTCATATCCACCTCCTCCAAGCAGCCGCCAAAGAGGGAGATCGGCTGGTTGTGGGATTAAACACAGATAATTCCATCCGGGAACTTAAAGGGCCTTCGCGACCGGTCCTTGCCGAGAATGATCGGGCCGCCATCCTGGCCGCCTTGGAATGTGTCGACATGGTCGTGCTTTTCTCTGAAAAAACTCCGATCGTACTGATCCAGACGTTTAGACCGGACGTCATCGTCAAAGGTCAGGATTACCTTAAGGAGGAGATTGTGGGGGGGGCGATGGTGGAAAAGTGGGGAGGTAAAGTCGTCCTGTTTCCTCTCGAAAAAGGCAAAAGTACGAGTTCTCTCATTAATAGTATCTCTAATGCTAAAACCCTCAAACATTGAGCCATGATCAAAGCCGCCTTCCTGGATCGTGATGGGGTTGTTAATGTAGAAAAAGGATATGTATACAAAATAGAGGATTTTCAATTTAATAAGGGCATATTTGAATTATGCCGCTTATTTCAAGACCGTCAATATAAAATCGTTATCATTTCCAACCAGTCAGGTATAGCCAGGGGATACTATACTATTGATCAGCTTAGAGAGTTAACCGGCTGGATGCGGGATCGATTTAAGGATCAGGGCATAATTATTTCAAAATTTTACTTTTGCCCCCATCATCCTATCAAGGGAATCGGCAGATTTAAAAAGAAGTGTCATTGTCGTAAACCAAACCCGGGAATGATTTTACGCGCTAAAAAAGAATTACAATTGAACTTGAGTGAATGCCTGCTCGTCGGCGATCAATTAAGTGACATCGATGCCGCGAAAAATGCCGGCATCGGTCGGAAATATTTAATCAGTCCAATAGACAAAATTGAAAGTGACGCTGCTGACTGGGACGTTTTTGAAAATTTAATTGAACTTAAAAAGTTTTTAGCCCGGGCGTGTGAATGAAGTGTTGTGTAACAACCGCCAGGGTTATGATAACCTCGCTATCCTCCTGAATCCGTGACGAAAAATGAATGATGAGCTCCGCGCATCTGGTGCACAGAGGACCGCTCAGGGTTCCAGGAATATTTCAAATGGAGGTCGAGATCCGTTTTTTAAAAACTTCCAGGGCATCGTGAAGCATCCGCCGGATGAAGACCTGCTTTTCCCGGGAAATTAATCGCTGGTAAGATTCGTAGTCGTGATGAGAACGAACCAGTACGGGGAGATCGGCCAGGCAACGGGGTTTGATTTCATCAAATTGCTGGACAATAGCCATGAGGGGATCTTGCAGGCAGGGATGATTTTTCAGCCAGCCAAGCCTACGCATCATTTCAAACCGACCGTGATCGGCGAGAAACATGTGAATATCTACAACGGTGAGTTTTTGGTGATTATCCAGGTAGAAAAAATCGTCGGCCTTGCCATAATCAAGGACCCCCATGATCAGTTCATAGTATAACTGAGTACTGGCATCTCCCGGCTCGGCAAGTAGATACAAGACCTTGTCGGAAAGATCCGTAAATCGCGAATTCAAAGCAAACGATTCACCCAGATGCTTCTCCCAGAAACCATAAACCTTTTTTTGATAAACCTGATGCCGGTAATCGCTGAGATTGACTATTTTATCCATCGAATCGGCCTTGAAATGACATCCTATGAATATGTAGATATTTCGAATTAGCCTGACGGCAAAATTGGGTATATAGGAACTTTTCTCAAAAATCTCGAAATACCTTTCCGGTAAAGTTGTATATTATGGCATAATACCGCTTCAGTGAAAACCGCGCAATAGTAACGAAAGTCAATTCGTTCCACCGATGAAAAACAAACACGCCAAACCGAAACTCATCGTTATCAGCGGTCCCACGGGGATCGGCAAAACTACCGTGGCCATTGCCGTGGCCGAAGCCTACGGCGGTGAAATTGTCGGGGCTGATTCCATGCAGATCTACCGTTATATGGACATCGGCACAGCAAAACCCACGGCCGAAGAACAAGCCCGGGTAACCCATCATATGATCGATGTCGCCGATCCGGATGAAAATTTCGATGCGGCCAGATACGCTCGCATGGCCCGCGCATGCGTACATAAACTTACTCAAAATGAAATTCTTTCGATTATTACGGGAGGCACCGGGCTTTATATTAAAGCGTTGCTATACGGCCTTTCTTCAGAAGCAATTGCCGATCATGGAGTGCGTAACCGCCTCAAACTCGAAGCAACCGTGAAAGGCAGCCAAATTCTTCACAAGCGCCTGGCACGATGCGATCCGCCCGCCGCCAAACGCATCCATCCCAATGACACCTTCCGCATCATCCGTGCGCTTGAAGTATACGAAATCACCGGCGAACCGATGTCAACCATTCAGACAGCCCACCAGTTCGGCGACCATCTGTTTGATGCACTGAAAATCGGCCTGAGCGTCGATCGGGAGACCCTTTACGCGCAAATTGACCGGCGGGTAGAAGATATGATTGCAGCCGGATTGGTCGATGAAGTCAAAGGACTTCTCGACCGAGGCTACCACTCTGAGATCAAGGCCATGCAATCCATCGGCTATCGGCACATCACCTCATTTCTCGAAGGAACGCTTTCAAGGGATGAGGCAATCCGGACAATGCAACGGGATACCCGCCGTTACGCCAAGCGGCAAATAACATGGTTCAAGAAGGACCCGGACATCATCTGGATAACCCCTGACAATCAGGATCGCATTTGTAAAAAAATTGCCTCATTTTTTGGAGATGCTTAAACTCGATGAGCATGGATTCAATTTTAAGCCTATCGCCAAAATTGAACGAAATGGGGTATTTTTCACCAACCCTTGAACGTTCATTGGCCTATTTATCGGATTTCACCGATTCAACCGGAATCGTTATGACGGGCACCGAGGCGGTTTTAACTACTTTTTCGGCCACGCTGCCAAAGGGAAAGAGCCCCTTCTCCCCCCGTGTGGTCATCACCACCATATCCACCTGCTCAGCTTCGATCAATTTCAATATTTCTTCCGCCGGATCTCCAACCGTGACATGCTTGATGTAGAGGGGACAGCCGTCCAGGTACTTGCTGCAAATCTGATCCAGTCGTTTCTGACCCGTTTTTTGCTCCCACTGCATAATTTTATCGATATGGTTTCGGTCGAATTCCCCGTACCAGCCCTCATGATGGGCAATGTCTTCCACCACATGGAGCACATGTATTTCCGCCTGATACTTAGTTGCCAAAGATTCAATATAACCCAGAGCCGATTGGGCACTATCGGAAAAATCGGTGGGCCATAATATTTTTTCGATGTGTTTCATGAAGCCACCTCCATTTTTATCTCAAGTGGACTTTCTGATTAAATTTACAATAACCGTTAATTTAACATAACGGCTCAGTCCGATAATTTAAAAAAATAAGCATTTGACGGCCATTGTCTACGTGTATTCGATATCTTGCAAAATGCTTACATATTTAATCATGGTCAGCCGTTTCACAGATCAGAACTTGACAGGGTTAACACAACTGCATAAAAATACCGGCTAGATTTAGGGAATCGCCGCATTCGGTGAATATATGCACCCAGCGAATCGAGCATGAATCCGAAAACCTGTGTCAGCCCATCCGGAATTTTTATCTACGGTACCCACAAACCGCATTTCAAAGTTCATAATCTGCGGGAAACCGATAAAATAGATACGCTTGGTCTGGATGAAGATCGATCGCCCGTGGATAACCGGATTAACTTTCCCGATAGTTCCGTATATGTCCCCCAGGCGGACGGGATCTATGAGATTCCCAACGCGTTCCCCTTTCGAGGGGCCACTTATATTGCCAAACGTTGGGCGGACCGGAAGGCTAGCGACCCGGGATTGATCCGCTTACCAAAAAGACCGGAGATGTCGGTGGGTGATTTCCTTGGAAAATGGATAGCTGCACAGGATAATTCCGAGCCCTTTCTTATAAAAATTTTCGAGTCAATGCCGGAGCCACTGCAGCTGGCCACGGCGGTCAACACCACGGACCCGGAAGACCTTGTCTATCTGGCACATATCAGTTGCCGGTTTGTACTTGATCCAACGCATATTCATCCTACCGGACTAAAATTCACGACGCAAAACGATGGGCATAAAACGCCGGTGATTCACAACCATGCCTTATTCGAAGCAGTGGCCAACAACCCTCACCTGCCTGTTAGGTATAAAGAAATCATGGTGTTGAAACCCGGTACTCAGGGCACCAGCGAAATCGTGGGGGAGTGGCATGGAGCCAAAAACCACAGCCACGTCTATGAATACCTTCGAAAAAACAGCTATATTCCCTGGGGCCATTATGCCGCCAACATGGCCGACGATGCGATCCGTTACCGGATTAATGACCTGACGATGGATGATATGATCGGGATGCGGCATTTTTACTACCAGCGAACCTATGTTCGGATGGCCGATCAATTGGGATTGTTAAAAGACGTCAAGAAAAACAAACTGAAGGTTGATCAGCTGGAGCAACTCCGTCAAAAGATTTGTGGCGGACTACCCCACGGGTACGCTCAGAACCAAGTAATGTTTAACCGGACCTTGTGGGGCTGGAATTTTGGGTTTGATTATGCACCGAGCAAGTACCGCTTGCACGCCTCCCATCAACAGGTTCACCAGCAGTACGCCCTTCTCCCGAATACGATTATTACAGATAACAAGACGGCATCATCTACCGGAGATTTCCCCATTTATGGGTATGGCGATCTTGTCGAAGATTTTATCCGGTCCTACCATCGCCAAACAGGCAAGTCCTTTTTCGACTGCTATATTCAGGCAATCCACAACAATCGCCGGATGGATGGCAACCAGAAGGGGCCATCTCGCTTAATTATTTATAAAGACGACCGGGTCATCGTTTTTGTGCCCAAGGCTCAAACATCTCAATGGGAACTGCAGTTGATGACGCTGGCACCGGTAGGAAATATTCTGGAAACGGATACGACCACGCGAAGATCCATCGATCGGGCTATTTATTATACCATCAAAATCCTTGATGCCATGGGTGCCCGGATGATCACCGCTATCGAACTCTCCAAACGCTTTGATGCCCGAGATCTTGACCAGCGCCTGCTCTATTCCTTCTTACCCCGGCTGCCCGAATCTCCCGGGGCGTTCAGCGAGGCCCAGTTACGCTGGATCAACGGCCATTATCCTGAGGATTTCGCCAGCGCCTGCCGGAGTCAAGTGGCCAGGTTTATCCCTTGATTATTGGACAATTCGCTTTATGGTTTCCAGATGATCCACGTTGGCCGATAGAAGAGAGGTTTGGTAAAATGATTAGAGATGAAAAAAGTAAACACACCGGAGCCATTGACCAATTAAGGGATAGTCATGAAAAGCACAAAGAAGAGGTGGCGGAAAAAACCAAGGAGATGGAAGAAAAAATTCATTTAGATTTAGAGTGAATTCATACAAGCGACTTAACACCATTCATTGGTTGGTTTAGTTCGGTTGATAGCGGGTATCACAATGAGCACTATGGCTCCAGAACTTTACCAGTGCTTAAAGTAGGTAATACCGCTAAGGGCGCATTTTGTTTTTAGAGGGAGAGCTTATTTCAGGAAAGGAGTTAGCCCATGAAATCATATCGGAAAGAATTATGGTTCGAAGTACCAAAGCGTCGTGCATATATTAACATCACACCACAAGTCGAAGACTGCCTGAAAGAGAGTGGTATCAAAGATGGATTAGCCCTCTGTAACGCGATGCACATCACCGCTTCAGTCTTTATCAATGACGATGAGTCCGGGCTCCATCATGATTACGAGGTGTGGCTGGAAAAGCTGGCACCGCATGAACCGGTATCCCAATATCACCACAATACTTATGAAGACAACGCCGATGCCCACATGAAACGGCAAGTGATGGGGCGTGAAGTGGTGGTGGCCGTCACCGACGGAAAACTTGATTTTGGGACCTGGGAACGAATCTTTTATGGGGAGTTCGACGGTCGCCGCAAAAAACGGGTGTTGGTGAAGATTATCGGCAATTAAAAACGTCGATCGCAATACGACAGGCCTATTATAGGTTTTCTGTCAGATTTTACGACCCCTGGAAGTATGGCTGAAATAAAGAGTTGCAAGTATTTCAAGGTCCTTCCTTACGTGGGTTTTCCGATCAAGGACGTCCTTAGGATTGATACCTGATACAAAAAAAGGTTCATCCGGTTTAAGCTTACTTTCATTGATAGATGAGTCGGTAACAAAAGAATCACCAGCGTTCCATTTGAAAAGGGTTCAAGGGTTCAAGTGATGGATTTCAACCGATTATATTACAACGAGGTTGAAAACGATTCATTCCGGCATGGGTTGTTGCTAGCATTTCCAATAAATTAGGTTTTATCAATTCCTTGGCCCCTCGACCCCTTTAATCCTTTGTTTAACCAACCAAAATAGGTGTCTGATCTCTGATAAATATGGAAAAGTATGCTTTAGCCGGATGAACCCAAAAAAAGATATTCGAGGATGTTATGCGCAATTTCAACACTGAGGAAAAAGAGTTGCGAGTTGGAGAGATAGCTGTTCTGGGTGTACCCTTCGACCGAAATTCATCATTTTGTCGAGGGCCGGAATCAGCGCCCCAGTTTATTCGAGAAGCATTATTTAGTGAATCATCAAACTTGTGGACAGAGAAAATGATTGACCTGGGGCTTATGTCCGGATGGCGAATCTTAGATGACCTGGAATTTTTAGATCAAGGGGCGGATTTTGCGAAAATTGAAAGTAGAATAAATGCGTTGCTGACAAAAAAGGCAAGGGTGGTTTCGCTGGGTGGTGATCACTCGATTACATATCCGATTATCAAGGCATATGGAAAGAGATATAAAAGCCTAGGCATCTTACAATTGGATGCCCACCCGGATCTTTATGATGAGCTAGATGGTAATCGTTATTCTCATGCGTGCCCGTTTGCCCGGATATTGGAAAAAAAATTGGTTAAGCGGTTGGTACAAGTTGGCATTCGAACGATGACCGGTCACCAATATGAACAAGCGAAGCGGTTCGGCGTCGAAATAATTGAAATGAGAGAGATTGACAGGGCAGACGAGATAAAGTTCGACGGGCCGGTGTACTTATCGCTAGATATGGATTGCCTTGATCCGGCCTTTGCTCCTGGCGTTTCTCATCACGAGCCTGGTGGCATGAGTACACGGGCGGTCCTGCAGATCATTCAGGACTTAAAGGGGCAGTTGGTTGGAGCTGACATCGTAGAATACAATCCAGAAAGAGATCCGCAACGCATTACAGGGATGGTTGCCGGAAAGCTGTTGAAAGAAATAATTGGTAGGATGTTGGCAGAAAATGGTAAATAATGTATAATCACACATTTTCCAGAATAGGTTTAGTATTGGCCTAAACCCTCGCCCTCTGGTGGAGGACCCGGATAGGTTCTACCGATCCGGCGAGAAAAAAATTAGCCATTTAACTAGTTTCCATCCATAAATGGTCTTTTTGCCCAATCTCGGCGTCAATCAGCGGGATCGCTTGTGCGGCATACCCCAGTATGCCTCCGCGAAATCCCTTGATTTCCTTGACATTGGACAAAAATCCTCATTTCTGAAGTGGAAACGTCACCAGGTGCCCATCTTTAAAAAACAATTGATGGGTGGGCACTAACTAAATCTTGCGCCCTTATTAAGCCGCTTGGCATGATTAAGCGGTTATGTTCATTTTCTTTTTCGCAAAAGAAAATGAACCAAAAGAAATCGCCCCTGCGACGCGACCTTTCGGGTTGCCCGGTGCTTCTCGAATCGGGCGGTCGCTGTGGAACTCGCTAGCGCTCAGACAGCCACAGCGCCTATTCGCCCGCTTCTGCGATGCTCGCTCGCCGCGTCACCAAGGGGCAGGTTAAAACCCCTGCGGTGGTCAGCCCCCTTTGAGGGAACTTCCTGAGGCCTCCCGCCATGCGGGAGGAGAATCACTTCATTATTGTAAAATTCCGCCATTCAAAGAAAACTAATTGGAAATTTCAATTTGCTACAATCCCAAAGTTCCTTATGCTACAACCCAAACAGATATAAGTTAGGGCGTAGTGCAGCTAACAAAACGGTTCCTGATTCTGACCTTATCAAATTAAGTTTTCCTGAAATGATACCTTCAGGTATCATTATTGCATTAAGTAATCAGCAGCGGAGATAAAAACGGCTTTTCTGAAAAACCCGTAACAACTTGATATTATTTATTTTCGATTTTATTCACACCAAATATCAATTGTTTTCTAAGACATCAGTTGTCATTTGAGTTACAATCGAGAAAATATTAGGGCTGTTCCGTTGTAATTTAGCGATGTGAATATATCGTCATAACCAGAACACGACATCATAGGGTCAAAGCCTCTTTGGAAGGGAAAAGAAAGGACCCCGTCATAAGGCGCAGACGATTCACTCCAATCGGAAAGCCAAATTATCAAAGAGACGGCAGTCAGACCCGCTTCGATTACTCCGATATCCCGGAAGAACTGGCCATAGACGGTAAGGTGCTTGATGCACCGCAACCCATGTCCAAAGCGGAGGTGAAAGGCGTCATTGATATCTCATCGTATGGGTGCAAAACCGAGGTAACCATCAATGGAACCAAACAAAAAGGTGTAGAAGACTCAAACGCTTCAGGGTATATCGAAGGGGGTCTCCAAAAAGGGGAAAACCATATCGACATCGTTATCACCCCGATGGAAGGTAGCGGATCGGATTGGGAGCCGTCAGTTAAAATTAGGTATTTCACCGCTGCCGGGAAGGGGAAAGAAGTCTTTTCATTTCAACCTGAAAAGGAATTCGAAGGCCGGCACAATTTCATTTTCAGGATCGCGGAATAGGCACTTATAATTTGGGGGGAACGCTTATGAAAACCGGCGTGCTTATTGCCTTTGGATTTATACTGGCATTTTCTTCATGGGTGTCGGCCCAACCGACTGAGGAGGAACTGGTAACCCGACCGCGTTACATGAAAGGCGCCCTGGAACCTGTTTTTAAAGCCGTCGATTCCGAAGTCGTCCGGAACGACACCAAAATCGTTTCGGGTCGGAGCACAGCCGTATTTGGATTTAACACACCGGAAGTGGTGGTTTATCTGCCGAGGATTGACAACAGCGCTTATGCCATTGTGACATTCGACGAACCCCGGCTGGTGAAAGACAAAGGTGCCTCCGTTCCCTTTGTGTTGGAAGTGGGTGGGTATGACGATAACACATTTTCAAATGAAATTCGTCTGGCCCATAAAGATGGTACCGGCCTGGTCACCTTTAGCCGTGTCAGGGGGTCCGGCAGGATCAAGTACCCGTTGGCGGTAAAGACTCGTATTGTAAAAAAAGGTGCTGCCGATGCTAAGGGGCCAGATATCACCTTGGATGGTTCCTTTGTCACCTACATCGATCCCAACTTGCCTGACATGATCTTCCTTTCCACTCGTGTGGGCCCTGTGCGGGCCTACGATGCTAAAGGGCGACGGTTAGAGGAACATAGCTACCACCGTACGTCGACCCAGGGGGATGTTACCCAGCGAACGCTGGCATTTTGGGGAGATGTGGCCGAGATTCAAATCGATATGGTAACACACTGGGGCGACATCGAATTTACCTATGATCTGCCCCCGATCAAATCACTGTCCGAAAACTACGTCGGCAAACCCATGTCAAGACCGCCCAACATCGTTGAGACACCTGGCGGCATTGTGGATAAAAAACTTGCGAAAATTAAAGAAAGCGAAAAATCAGACCGAACCGGGAAATCTGAAAACAGTTCCGCAATTCAGGAGAAAAAAGACTTTGCCAAGTCTGAAGAAATGGAATTCGCCGATGATATCGTTGACCGTTTTTTCCTCAGCATCATTGAAGGGGATATGGAAACGGTAGAGGGTTTTCTGGATGCTGGTATGTCTCCCAATGTCAAGCGGCCGGGGTTTGGGCATTCACCACTATTTACATCCATCATGGGACATCAAGATGATATGGCGATGATGTTTATTGAATTGGGGGGCGATGTAAATTTTAAAGATGAGAACCAATCCACACCTCTCATGTGGGCAGTTGGAAATTGCAAATCAGTCCGCTTGGTGAAAGCACTCGTAAAAGCTGGTGCCGATGTCAATGCCAAGGCTAAAGGGGGAGGAAGACCCTTGGAGAGTGCAAAAGTTTTTAAGTGTGATGAAATCGTAAAGATTTTAAAGAAAGCCGGTGCCAAATAAATATAGAGGAGAAAAAATGAGACTCAATTTGATTTTGTCGGTGCGGACTTCGATGGTGATCATGGTGATTACGACGATGCTGTTATCTTGCGTCCCCACCAGCTCCAGACAGGTAAAGTCAGTAAATTCAAAGGATCCATATTATCAAACCAATAAATATCTTAATAACCTAAAACAAGGTGATAAGGCCCAGAGGGCCAAGGCGGCCTGGCAGCTGGGCGAATCTTATATAAAGCGCACCCCTGAGGTGGTGCCGGCTTTGATTAATGCCCTCAAAGATCCTTATCCCAGTGTTCGTGCCAATGCGGCCGGGGCTTTGTCTCGCATCGGCGAAGAAGCCCGGCCGGCGGAAAGTGCCCTGAGAGATGCCTTGAAAGACCCCTATGGTGCAGCTGTACTCAATGCCGCCCGGGCGTTGAGAAATTTAAAAGTTCCCAACAAGGAATTGACTCCGGCCGTGAGAAAGGCGCTGAATGATAAAAAAGGCACCACACGGGTGAAGGCTGCCGAATTATTGCAAAACATGGGCATACCAAAACAGGAGGTGATCCCAACGTTGGTATCGGTGCTATCCGATCCGGAAGTCCAGGCTCGTAAAGATGCATTGTACGTCCTCACGATGATGAAGCTCAAGCCAGTCCCTAAAAATGTGGCCACCCCGGTGATTGGATTGTTAAAGGACAGTAACGAAGAGGTCCGCTGGCAGGCAGCACAGTTTTTAGGGAATAGCTATATCCCCATTCCAGGGGCTAAAGACCCCTTGATTGATTCGTTAGACGATCCTTCAAATACAGTTATTGGAAATGCTGCGCGGGCGCTGGGCGGGTATGGCAAATCAGCCAAACAGGTCGTCCCCAAACTGATTGACATTCTAAAAACAAACCCTGACGAAAGCACCCGGGAAAATGTTTGCGGGGCACTGGGCCGCATTGGATCTCCTAAGGAGAAAATCGCCCATGTGCTGATTGAGGTATTGTTATCAGATCCGAGTTCCCGGGCGAGATATGGAGCTGCTACCGCCTTGAGAGATTTAAAGTATAAGGATAAAGCGGTGATGGATGCATTGAAAAAGGTGTCGATCCAGGATACCGACACATCCGTTCGAACCATATCCTCGATTACTTACAAACAACTGGGAGGCAAATAGAATACACCCTGTTTATATATAGGTATTTTTAAAGAGTCGTTCGTTAAGTAAAAACTGCAGAGATTCAAATGGCAAAATATCGGCAAAAATAGTTCATCAGAGCAATCCCGCTTGTATGTGGCTTATTGATTCTGATGGGTTGTGCCCTCAATCCGGTGACCGGCCAACAGGAACTTATCCTGATGCCAGAGGGAATGTTGCTGATATTCTAGATATCGTTAGCCAGAGATCTTATAGCTCCTGCCAGACTTTTAACGCCTTGAAGTTTTTTTATGCATTTCACTCGAATCCTGGACCCCTCAAGTCCTTGAACCCTATGAGACCTGACGTATCCAAGTGGAATTATCAGCCTTTTTCAAGTATAATTACAACTAATTGGGAGATGATCCAAAAAATTAATTCATAATAAAGTGTGTTCTGACACAATCAGATTGACTTATGGATTTCGTATGTGAAATCAATATTTTTTTAGCGGGTGATTCTCCTCCCGCATAGCGGGAGCCCTCAGAAAGACCCCTCAAAGGGGGCTGACCACCGCAAGGGTTTTGATCTTCCCCTTTGTGACGCGCCGAGCATCGCAGAAGCGGGCGAATAGGCGCTGTGGCTGTCTGAGCGATAGCGAGTTCCACAGCGGCCGCCCGATTCGAGAAGCACAGGGCAACCCGAAGGGCCGCGTCGCAGGGACGATTTCTTTTGGTTCGTTTTCTTTTTTGTAAAAGAAAATGAACATAACCGCTTAATCATGCCGGGCGGCTTTATTGTTATGAAAAGATTAAGGGCATGTCAGGATTTTGTCAATTCGCTGTCATCCGGACTATTTACATCCCGTTATTCATTTTGTTATCATTTAAGGCATCATGGGAAATAGGGATATACAGGTATTGATTATCGGTGCCGGCATTGTTGGATTAACCATCGCTCGAGAGCTGGTTGAAAAGGGATTGGATCACATCGGTATCCTCGAGAAGGAATCCGGTGTGGGTTATCATGCCTCGGGACGAAACAGTGGGGTGCTGCATGCCGGTATCTATTATGCACCGGACAGCTTCAAGGCGACTTCGTGCCTCAGGGGAAACCTGAGGATGCAGGCGTATTGCCGGGAAAAAGATCTACCCATCGAAAATACCGGCAAGGTGATTGTCGCCCGCAACGAATCGGAATTGCCGGCCTTGCGTGCGCTTTTCAGGCGTGCGCAGGCCAACGGTGCCAAGGTCGATTTGATCGACGAAAATGAGCTAGAATCGATTGAGCCCAATGCGAAAACCTTTGAAAAGGCGATTTATTCGCATTACACGGCGGTGGTGGACCCCAAGAAGGTTTTAACAACATTGAAAGCCGATTTGGAAAAAAGCGGTCGGGCCCGGTTCTTTTTCGGTCATTGTTTCCGGGGCCTCAAGGCAAATTCCACTATTATCACCAACCGGGGGGATATCCGCTATAAATATCTGATTAATGCCGCCGGTGCCTATTCGGACCGGATCGCCAAGGCCTTCGGGCTGGGAAATCATTTCAGACTGATCCCATTTAAGGGGATCTATCACAAGCTTATCGAGACCAGATCGTATCTGGTGAAGGGGAGCATTTACCCGGTTCCCGATATCCGGAACCCATTTTTAGGTGTCCATTTCACCAAAAACGTTTACGGTGACGTTTACCTCGGCCCGACGGCGATTCCCGCTTTCGGTCGGGAAAACTACGGCCTGATCAGCGGGATCGACCGCGAGGGACCCAAGATTCTTTTAAATGATGGCCAGCTCTTTTTTCACAATGATAAGTTTCGAAAGGTGGCCCTGACCGAGCCGCGAAAATATCTGTTTGCCTCGTTTTTTCGGGATGCCGCCAGATTGGTAAAACACCTTGAACCGGGTGATGTGGAACCCTCCCCCAAGGTGGGCATCCGGGCCCAGCTGGTGGATTGGCGCACGAAGGAGCTGGTTCAGGACTTTTGTCTCTTGAAAAACAATGTCAGTTTGCATATTCTCAATCCGGTGTCACCGGCATTTACGAGTTCGATGGACCTGGCGGAAAAAATCGTTAGGGAATTTGAGGCTATGATCGGAGGAAGTGGCAGGTAGTAGATTAACCTTAACGTTTGTATGTTATCGGATGATTGCGAAAGGAGGGAGTATGAAGCAGAACAATGGGACATGGATGTGGATCCTGATGGTTGTGGCGATTGCTGCCCTGGTCCTTACCGGATGCGCCTCAAAAGGGCTGACGCCGGAAACGGCACCGGAGGAGTTTCCCTGTGTTGCCGCGGGAGAGGTTGAAAAAGACATCACTTTCCAAGCCGAGCTTGCGGATTTTTCCTGCGGGTTTAAAAAGTGGGGAGGTGCCGATACGCTGCATTTTAAAGTGGCGGTAAAAAATGTCAGCCAGCAACCGCAACGCTTCCGGGTCAATATCTTTTTAGATAACGGTAAGGCCGTGGGCGGATTGATCCCTAGAAAAACCAAAAAGGGACTGTTGAAACCGGGCGAAACCGCTTCCTTTGTTTATCCGGTAGGGGGCGTAACGACCCAACCCGAGAGCGTAATTTTGAGGATCAGCGCTTTGGGACAATAGAAATTCATTAACCATTCCGCTTAAGAAGAATCAGCGATCAGTATTCAGCTTCCAACGAGTGAAAGGAGAAAAAATTATGAAACGTATTCTTGCCATCCTGTTTTTCTGCATCATTTTCGCCCTGGCCGGGCCGGCTGTGGCCAAAACAGAATTCATTAGCATCGGTACGGGCGGTACCGGCGGGATCTACTATCCCTATGGCGGCGGTGTGGCCGAGATCTGGTCCAAACACGTCAAAGGTGTTAAGGCGGTTGCCGAGGTGACCGGTGCCAGCGTGGAGAATGTCAAGCTGGCCCACAAAGGCGAAACCGTCGTGGGGGAGGTCATGGGCGATGTGGCCGAGGCCGGTTTTAACGGGACGGGAAAATTCAAGGGCAAAAAACATGATATTAAAACCCTGGCGATCATGTATCCCAACCTGTTGCAGGTCGTGACTTTGAAAAAGACTGGGATCACCAATATCGAGCAGGTCAAGGGGAAACGGATCAGCACCGGAAGTCCGGGCAGTGGGACCAATTTCATGGCCGAAGCCGTATTCAAGGCCCTGGGGATTCCGCTCGATTCCTACAAGGACAGCCGGCTGTCGTTTACCGAAAGCGCCAATGCCTTAAGGGACGGAACCATCGAAGTCGGAATCTGGTCCGTGGGGCCCGGCACCAGTTCGATTCTCGATCTGGCGACCACCCATGACATTCACATCATCGCATTTACACCTGAACAGACCGGCAAAGTTTTGGACTTCAACAAGAATTATTCCGGCGTGGAACTGACTGGCGGTCTATATCGCGGTGTGGACAAATCCGTCCCGACCATTGGGGTGTGGAACGTGATGATCTGCCAGGCATCCTTGGATACGGATATGGCCTACAATCTGGTCAAAACCTTATACAAGCACAACGACTACCTGAAAAAAATTCATCCTTCGGCGGCCTACACGACCCCCGAGAATGCGGTCAAATACTCACCCATTCCCTTACATCCAGGTACTGTCAAGTACCTTAAAGAAAAGGGTGTGGCAATTCCGGCAATGTTGATGCCCTAGGATCGACATGTTGACCCGGACGGCCCGTATCAGTTTAATCATCGCTGCCGTCGGCCTTATCTTCTTTTTCATCTTGGCCATCGGGATGACGCCTGGCGGTCTGGAGCTTGTAATCGCACCGGTTCTCAGCGATAAACCCCTTCTGGTGCTGCCATTACAGGCAGGGGAACTCTTTACCGTTCGTTATTATCATTCCGTTGAAAATGCACCCATCTGGGAGGTTCACAGCGTAGATGAAGATGGGCGTATTTTCATCGAAGAAGAACGGTATCTGAAATTCGGTGCCGGGATGGGTCGCATGCCGGGGGTCGGACGCATGGTGCGGCGTGGACCATATGAAGTGATCGAAGGCATGCACATGCCCACCGGCAATTTTATCCTCCGGATTGGCAGTCCGGGCGTGGATCACACCATTATCTGGCGGGGTGCGGAAACGAACCTGTCGACCCTGGCACCCCATGTGGCCGTTCAGTTTTCCGCACGACCGGTCAGCGCATTATATCGAGCTTGGCGCATGCTTTCTCCGCATGCGACAACGCCTCGGACAGTAAATAACCAATGACAGACGCAACCCCCTCAAATGCACGTCGGAATCAGTTGGCCGGTTCCCCACCGGATACTGCATCTCCGGATGACGACCCGACGCTGATTTCGCGATGGACCGCTTGGATCGTCATGGTTCTGGCGGTCAGCCTGAGCCTTTACCAGCTATATACGGCAGGGATTACCGCCCTGACCGCGCTGGTCCAGCGCTCTATCCATTTGGGGGCAATTCTGTGCCTGACTTTTTTGCTTAAGCCCCCGTTTAAAAAGGCCGACAAGACCCGGCTGAACGGATGGGTGGTTCTGGATTGGATTCTCGCCCTGGCGGCGATCTATTGCACCTATTATATCTGCGCCAATCTGACCGCGATTTTCGAGAGACAAGGGGATTGGCTGGCCGGCGATCGAATCGTCAGCATCATCGGAACCCTGCTGGTGCTTGAGGCCTGCCGACGAGTGATCGGTAACATAATGACCGGTATTTGTATCGCGGCCATTTTGTATGCGCTCTTCGGTCCCTATATGCCCGAGCTGATCATCCACAAAGGCTATAGCATCGAACGGATTGTAACGACGCTATGGCTGACTACCGAAGGTATCTTCGGATTGCCCATCGGTGTAGCCGCCACCTTTGTTTTCGTGTTTGTTTTGTTTGGCGCATTTCTGGAAACCACCGGTGGCGGGGCTTTCTTTATCGATCTGGCCTATGCTCTGACCGGCCGGTTTTCCGGAGGACCGGCCAAAACGTCGGTGGTCGCCTCGGGTTTTATGGGGTCGGTATCCGGCTCGGCTGTGGGCAACGTGGTTGCCACCGGTTCCTTTACCATCCCCATGATGAAAAAGGTCGGTTACCGGGCCCATGTGGCCGGGGCCATCGAGGCGGCCGCTTCCACCGGAGGGCAGTTGATGCCGCCCATCATGGGGGCCGGGGCGTTTTTAATGGCCGAATTTACCAACACCAGCTATCTCACCATTATCAAGGTCGCCTTGGCGCCGGCCATTTTGTATTACATCACGGTTCTTTTGTTTGTTCATTACGAAGCCAAAAAGCACGGTCTCAAAGGGCAACCCAAAGAAAACCTGCCTAAAATATCCAAGGTGTTCAAAGAAGGACTTCATTTCATTATTCCGGTGGCTATTTTGATCTATGTCCTGGTGGCCAATTACTCCCCTATGATGGCCGGCTTTATTGCCGTGATAAGTACGGCGGCCGCAAGTTTGACGGCCAACACAATTCGCTGGTCAGTCGATTCCGAGCGCACCGGTTTCTCTAATTTTAGCGTGGGAGAATTGAAAACGATCATCAATGCCCTCAAAAAAGGCGCCATCAATGCTATCATGGTGTCCGTCGCCTGCGCCGCTGCCGGAATTATCGTGGGGATGGTTACTTTGACGGGGATGGGGTTGAAGTTTTCCAGCCTGGTTATCGAATTGAGTCACGGTATCAAGGCTCTGGCCATCCTTTTGATCGGGGCTGCCTCTCTAGTTTTGGGGATGGGGCTTCCGGTTACGGCCAGCTATATTGTCCTGGCCACCCTGGCCGGCCCGGCCCTGCTCGATATGGGGGTTCCCCTGCTGGTATCTCATATGATCGTTTTCTGGTATTCTCAGGATGCCAATGTTACCCCACCGGTCAGTCTGGCCAGCTTCGCCGGAGCCGCCGTGGCCAATGCCAACCCCATGCGAACCGCTTTTAGTTCCTGGAAATTGGCCAAGGGCCTTTATATCATTCCGTTGGTCATGGCCTATCGGCCCCTTTTGGGAATAGGAACGGATTACCAATTACTCAACTGGCAGACCGGCTTGTCCATGGCCACAACCCTTTTGGGTCTGATCGCCTTTGCTTCGGGCCTGGAGCGCTATTTTTTAAGGCGGGCCACCTGGCTGGAAACCGTTTTGTTCTGGCTGGCCGCGCTGGGGCTGTTCTGGCCGCAATACTGGGCCGATGTGGCCGGTTTCGGCGCTTTGGTAGCTGCGCTGGTATTACAAAAAGTATACGACCCGGGTGGGCTATCAACCCAGGACAGGGGATAATTTAAGGCTAAGGTGAAGGGCTGGAAAAGAAAGGGAAATTTAACCCCCTGCCCAGTCTGAAAAGGACATATGCGGACAATATCAAATGGGTTGAAACCCTATTTATCAACGATAAAATGACCCGAAACACATCACTCTTTTGGGTGAGTCATAATGAGGCCCAGGTCGAGCGTGTGGCCGGTCTGGTCGGTCTGCCGGGGATGCCCCGGCCAGATCTTGGGCGGCAGTTTGTCCCAGGAGGCGGCCAAATACCAAATTCTGATCATCTATCTGATTGCGTCGGGCACCGGCTTCGATACCTTTGGAGCGGTGTCGTTGGGTGCACGGCGCTTTTTCGATAAGCGTCACAGGCTTCGTCTAGACCGTCTTAGAAAGTATCGCTATGGATCCAATTCTTCGAATTTTAAATCAAATCCCATTGTTTAGCGGACTGGCCGACGATGAGCTGGGGAAAGTTCGAACCATTGCGGTGGATAAGTTCTACGACAAAGGAAAGACCATTTTTTTGGAAGGAGACGATGGGAACGGATTTTATATTGTTGTCTCCGGAAAGGTAAAAATTTTCAAAGTGTCTTTTGAAGGCAAGGAAAAGATCCTGCACATTTATGGCCCGGGTAACCCATTTGGAGAAGTCCCCGTATTTTCGGGAGAACGGTTTCCGGCCAACGCCGAAACATTGTTAAAAAGCCATCTTCTCTTTCTTCCGCGGAAGCGTTTTATCACGTTGATCAACGCCAATCCCTCTCTGGCAATTAATATGCTGGGCGTCATGTCCATGCGGTTGAGGGAATTTTCTGTCCAGATTGAAAATCTGTCGTTAAAGGAAGTACCGGGTCGCCTGGCCGCTTATCTGCTCTATCTGTCGAAAGAACAGGCCCGAAAAAAGCATAGCCATGACAATCGCGTCGCGCTGACGATATCGAAGGGCCAACTGGCCAGCTTGCTCGGTACCATCCCGGAAACCCTATCGCGAATTTTTGCCAAGATGAATCAGCAGAATCTGATTTCCGTCAAGGGAAAAAATATCCATCTGCATGACATGGACGGTCTGAAAGACCTCTCGGAAACCGGTAAGCTAATGGAATAAATTAGTTATATCGGTTCTGCCAGGCAGTGTTGATTGAAATAAGGGTTTCATCTTTTGGTCTGCGGGAATGATAATTATCGGTGAAAAATAAGTCATGGAGGAAAAATGATCGCCAAAACGGTTTCAACCGCATTTACCACGGATAAGGTAGAAGAAACGAAAAACTTCTATATTAAATATTTCGGCGCAACGGTAATCTTTGATTGCGGATGGTATGTTAATCTCGAATTCGGAAGAGAATCGTCCACCCTTCAGTTCATGTCACCCCAACAACCGGAACACCGGCTTTGCAATGGCACCGGGCTGATCTATAATTTCAAGGTCAATGATGTGGATAGTGAACATGAGAGAATCGCTGCGGCGGGGCTGGACGTCCTGATGCCGCTGGAGAATCATCCCTGGGGTGATCGCGGTTTTGCCGTTGCGGACCCCAACGGGATTTCGTTATATATCTATTCCGAGCGTGAGCCTAGTGAAGAGTTTAAGCCGTACTACAAGTAGTGCCTATTTATGGATTTCCCCGGCTTTGCCCTTCCACCAGGGCGCCGGCGATTAAATGGGCAGTACGGATCGGTTCGGGGATGTGGCTGTGGATGGCAAAGCGTTCTAAGGTTGCCGCTGCTTGATCAAGGGACAGGCCGGCCCGCTGAACGAAAACATTTCCTACCGGTTCCATGGGGCCGAGTTGTTCGATGAGGGTCCATTTTTCTCTTCCACCCGCAATCCGGGTTACCAGGGCCTCCCGGATAGCAGTCATATCCGGGCGATGGCGGGCAATCACCAGGATTGGCAAGCCGAGCTTTTCATGTAATTGGGCGACAGCGACTACGTTAAAACCGGCCATGGTAATTCCCTGGAGCATGATCAACTGGGCATGCCCGTTAAATTTAGATTGGGATACCATGTTAACCAACGTCTGAGTTGCATCTCTTCCATCACGGGTAATCCTGTCAATTAAAACACCGTCAAAACGAAGACCGGCATAAACGGCGCCGACGATCGGTACCGGGCCGGAGTCATTCCTGGGAAAGGGTGCATCGTCGAACCCGATGAGGTTGGAAAAGCGTTTTTGAGGCATGAATATCCCCCAATGACATTGAATTTCTTTCTATCTATGTAATTCGGGAACGAGTGGATTGCAACCAAACCTTGACGAGGCCCTTTTTTTTAATTATAATTTTTGGTCAGCTAGTGTTCATCCATTAATTGTTTAATTAAAGATGAGCACCTGGTGACGTTTCCAATTCAGAAATGAAAATTTTTGCCCAAGGTCAAGGAAATCAAGGGATTGCGCGGAGGCATACTGTGGTATGCCGCACAAGCGATCCCGCCGATTGACGCCGAGATTGGGCAAAAAGACCATTTATGGATGGAAACTAGCTTAAATTTAAACCAATTCTGATAACCCTTACATTGAAGAGGAGCTCACAATGGGACTATTTGATTTTGCAGCGAATATCGGCCGGAAGTTGTTCGGAAAAGATGAGGAGGCACCGGCCAAGATCGAGGAGCATATTGCCGCGGACAATCCCGGCATCTCGGATCTGGGCGTTGATTTTAATGATGGCGTGGTGACATTGTCCGGCCAGGCGGACAGCAGCGAGGCATTGGAAAAGGCGATTTTAATGGCTGGTAATGTCAAGGGTGTGAAAAAAGTGGTCAGTGAAGGGGTTACGGCACCGCCGCTTCCTGATGACGTCCAGTATTATGAAATCAAATCCGGGGATACCCTGTGGGCCATCGCCAAGGAATTTTACGGGTCCGGCAATAAATACACTCAAATCTTCGAGGCAAACAGGGAAGTCATACAGGATCCGGATAAAATTTTCGTCGGCCAGAAGATACGGATTCCGCAAGTATAGTCATGTAAATTTGAATTTCAGGGAAGCAAAGACAACCGCAAACGGCCGCGCTCCATTGGAGAACGGCCGTTTGTTTTTTTTCGCATCTCCATGCAAGACTTTTGGACCGGTTACGATTGATTTGCTTCCATATATTAAGATACTTCCATTTTCATTCAAAATGATACCAAGGCCGCCGGGGCGACACAGGCATATAAATTATATGCTGGGGAAGTCCGAAAACTTAACGAACATAGGTAGCGCTTAAATGCAGATTGAAGAAAAATCGTAAAAAGGAGATTTGTCATGGCGGAAGAAAAAGATAAAGCCGGTTTTATTTGTGTAAAGGACACCTTGGATGGTGCCTATCCATCACTAGTGCTCGCAATTAACGCTGCCCGGCAGGGTATGGACAGCAAAGTTTTCTACTCGTTCATGGGAATGAACCTTGTTATGGAAGGTGGTTTCGACCGGGCTAAATTTTTTCCATCCGGACTGATGGGCTCCATTCCCGGCATGACGAGCATCGCCACTGGTATGATGAAGCGAAAGATCGACAAGGCCAATATTCCCTCCCTTTCTGACCTACAGGAAGTTGCTCAGATCGAAGGCGTTGAATTGATCGCCTGCAAAATGACCGTGGACATGATGGAGATCGACGAGGACAAACTAATTGACGGTGTGATCGTGTGGACTGCTGAAGAGTTTCTTAAATTTGCCGCGGAATGCAAGATTTGCCTGTTTACTTAGCCATTCATTCGAAGAGAATGGTTGCTGGCCGCGGATCATCCGCAGATCCGGTTAAAGATTGAACGGCAGAAGCTGTTTCGAAAATCAGATTACCAGCCTTACAACCGTTTCGCTGAAAAGGTATCGCAACTCCCCATTTCTCCGGTTTCAAGACCTTGTCTGAACCAACGGGCCCGTTGCGAGGATGTGCCGTGGGTGAACGAATCGGGAACGACGTATCCTCGTGCCTGTTTTTGCAAGCGATCGTCACCGATCATGCTGGCCGCGTTAAGCGCCTCGTTAATATCACCCGGCTCCAGGATATGACGCATTTTATGGGCATGATGGGCCCAGACGCCAGCCAGACAATCCGCCTGCAATTCCATGAGAACGGATAGCTGATTTCCCTCCTTTTTAGAGACTCGGCGTCGCAGGGGCGATTTCTTGCTGTGGGAGATGCACCCGCTATTGCGGATCAATACTCGGGGTTTTCGGGTTTTCTCCAGCTAACGCGCACCCGAGGGCGTTTCGGTTGACTTGCCGAAAAAAATCCATAATTTCTTCAGCGAGTTCATTTCCAATGATACTTTCTTCATCCATAACTACATTAGCACCCGATTTTTTCAGGCTTTCGCTGGCGTTATGATAACGGCTGCGGGCAATAATCATTGATTCCGGCGAAAAAAAACGAATATTTTTAATAATCTCTTGCGCCGACCTGGGGTCCGGAACGGTGATAATTACCAAGCAGGACCCCTTGATGCCGATATGCGACATGGTTTCGCTGTTTGTGGCGTCAACCATATGAACCACTAAGCCCTTCTGTCGGGCGATCGCGGCGGTTTTGGGATTCAGCTCAATCACCGCTGCAGAATAACCGTTTTCCAGCAGTACATCGGCAATCCTTTGCCCGGCGGGTCCAAAGCCGATGATAAAGACGTAATCTGAAGGATCTGGCCGGGCTGCGGCTGTTTTTACTGGTTCCTGTTGCCGCCGTCGCCTCCTGAGAATCGAGAAAAGGCGTTCGGATAGGGGCAAGGCGTATGTGGCCATATACGGCGCCAAAAACATCGATAAAATGGTTACCGTGACGATCAGGTCGAATTGGCCCTCGGCGATAATACCCCCCCGGTTGGCCTCGGTGGCCAGCACAAAAGAAAACTCGCCGATCTGGGCCAGGGTGATACCCGTGGCCAGGGCCGAAAGGCGGTTAAATCGAAATATTACGCAAATACCGAAGACAATTAACGCCTTTAGGGCAAATACAAGCACCAGCCATAACAGCGCTTGAATCCAATTGGCCAGAAACCATGCCGGGTCGGCCAGCATGCCGATCGAAGTAAAAAAAAGGGTGACAAATATTGTGCGCAGTGAACCGATGTCGGATCTGATTTGGGTTGCAAACGGAGATTCGGCCAGGAGCATACCGGCGATAAACGCCCCCAGGGCCGGTGACAGGCCGATGGTGTGGGCTGCCCATGCGGAACCAGTGGCAATGGTGATGGTCAGTAGAACGACCAGCTCACGGTTTGCAAAAAGTCCTCTGGTCATCAATGCTTTAGGTATGACGATGTAAAACAGCAGATAAAAAACGGCCGCCAGACCGCCTGTGGCCGCCAATGTTTTAATGATGTGAACGGCCACGCTCTGCATATCGCCACCGCGTCCGAGAACCGTAACGAGCAGCACCAGCGGCACCACGGCAGCGTCCTGCGTCAGCAGAATAGCCAAAGCGTTGCGGCCGTGAATGGAATCGATTTCGGTACGATCCACCAGTACCCTCAGAACGATGGCGGTGGAACTCAATGCGATGATTGCGCCCAATACAAGGGCCTGCTGGATGGGGCCGCGAGTGACAAAAACCAGGGTAAACACTCCCAGGGTGACAACGATTTGCAGTATGCCGATCATAAAAGCGCGGGTGCCCATACGCTTGAGGCGGCTGAAAGAGAATTCCAGACCAATCGAAAACAACAGCAGGGCGACACCCAACTCAGCGACGTTCTGCACCGCGGCCTTGTTGAACATCACCGGCCCCAAGATAGCCCCAGCAAGCAGATAACCGACGATGGAGCTCTGATTGAGTCGTTGGGCCAAGGCCCCCAACAGGAATGCCAAACCCAGCAACAATACAATTTCACTGGTCAAATACCAAATGTCCATGGGTCTCCTCCGCTCAGTATCAGCATGGTGGTTGGGCGCCACCCCCATCGATCCCAAGTGGTCTTACTATTATTTTCCGTGTTAAAACGGCCAGATGACGGGTATAAACAGTGAGCCCATCAGTAACACCAACAAATTTAAAGGAACGCCTATCCGCAAATAGTCGCTGAAGCGATAGCCGCCCGGACCGTACACCAACAGATTGGTCTGGTACCCGATCGGTGTCGCAAAGCAGGCACTGGCACCGAAACAGATGGCGATAATAAACGGTTTGGGACTGACCCCAAGTCCCTGGGCGGTTGCCATGGCGATGGGAAAGAGCAGTACAGCCGTGGCGTTGTTGCTCAAGACTTGTGTGCTGATGCTGGTCAACAGAAGGATGCCGCTCAACACCACAACAGGGCTTGCATCCGCAAACAGATCTAGAAACATTCGCGCATACAATTGGGAGGCCCCGGTTTTTTCCAGCGCTGCGCTCAAAGCGATCGTACCAATGATTATCATCAGCACGCGGCTTTCGATGGTTTTATAGGCCTCGCGCAGAGGCAGGCATTTGCAAACGATCATCAAAAACGCCGCTGCCAGCGCACACACCAGGATGTTGGCCAGACCAGTGCTGGCCGCCACAATCATACCGCTGAATATGATAAAAGCCCGCCGTGCAAGCCGCTTGTGGACAATTTGATGGTGGACATCTTCGACTATCATAAAGTCGGTTTCACCCCGAAATTTTTCCAGAGCAGATTCCCGGCAGCGCACCAAAAGGATGTCGCCGACTCTCAGGTGGATGTCCAGCATTTTGGCTTCAGTGTAGTGTAATTGACGACGCTTGATGGCAATTACATGAAGATCTGAGTAACGGCGCAGACGACTCTCCATCAATCGATTGCCCACCAGCGCCGATTCGGGCGGTATGATCAGCTCGACAACTAAAGATTCCTGTTGGTCGACGCCAAAATCAATGTGTGCCTCCGACGGGGGAATTTTGACCAAATCTTCGTACAATATATCGACAAGGTCATTGGCCGAACTCTTGATAAGGAGAATATCATCCGGAGCAACCGTCATTCGGTCACGGCCAGGATGGAAGACATGATCATAGCGGATTAAATCGAGGACTTCCAGGTTTGGATAACGCGTTTTTAAATAGGAAACCGGGTCTTGGCCGACGATTGGACTCTCTGTGGGGACATTGAACTCCGCCAGGTAACGCTGTCTGTCTTGACTTCCGAGTTCACAAACCGGATTGAGTATGTCGGGCATCAGTTTGGGGGCGGCGACCAACAGAAACAAAAAGCCGATTATTGCAATGGGGACACCCAACCAGGCGAGCTCGAACATTGATAGGGCGCCGGTGCTGTGAGTGGCGCTGAGGTCACTGACGATGATATTGGTGGATGTGCCGATCAGTGTACAGGTGCCACCCAGAATAGATATATAAGAGACGGGAATCAGGTATTTAGAAGGACTCACCTGGAATTTGCAAGTAATGCTGAGCACGATCGGAATGAATAGGACCACAATCGGGGTGTTATTAATAAAGGCAGAGGCGAAGCCCACTATCAGAAGCATCAGAACCATGGCCAGGTGGGAGCTACCCTTGGAGGCCCTCAGTAAATATTGACCTATAAAACCGACGGCACCGGTACGAATCATGCCCCTGCTGATCATAAACATGGCGGCAACTGTTAAGACCGCGGGGCTGGCAAACCCGGCCACCGCTTCACCTGGAGTCAGGATGCCCGAGACCGTTAAAACCACAAGGATACCCAGCGCGGTAATGTCTACCTGGATTTTCTCGGTGATCAACAGTACAACGGCTACTAATAATATAAGTGTGACCAAACCGATTGTTACCATATGATCTCAGTGTCCTCCATTTTATCCCATGGAACTGCAGCCAGGCAGGGTAGCTAAACTATTACCATACCCAGTTTTTAATATATATGCACCCATGTTTTACCAACTGCGAAGGGTCAAATAGACAACATAGCGATCTGCATGATTTGACAATTCAAGATTTTCCCGGGAAGGTGGGAAGCGTTTAGTGCGGATGTTATTGAAGATTCGCGGCATGATCTTTACCTTTTAAGCGGAAAAGCGTATATGGAAATGGAATATTTTAAATTAAACTTGGTGACTATTATTCTTAATCTATTGTCCCACCCGGGGTTTGGGAGAAAAACCCTCGTCTTTAGGCGAAGACTTTAGTTTATCTGTTGATGTTGCCGCAAAGATTCAAGGAAAGGCTTGGTTGGTCTTTTCACTTGACCCCTTGGATCCTTGGACCCCAAGCCTTCGGCTTTAGCCGAAGGTAGTTGACTGATATAAAAAGATATTATTAAATTTGTCAAAAGAATAATCGTGATTTTAATAATTTTATGCAAAAATTGAGGACCACCTGTGTCAAATATTAATGAAATCGATAAAGCCATGGACCGAAAAGAACATATAGGATGCCTGAAGGTTTTCGTGATCATCATGGTTACAATGATCGTCACGGTAGCAGTCACCCTGTGGGTCGCTAAAGCCTATATTTTCCCTTCTGCATTTAAGCCGGTGGCATTAACCGAAAAAGAAGAAGTGCAATTATCCGCGAAGATCGAACGGCTGGACCGGATCAGTGGAACCGATTTTGCTCGAAAAATAGATACATCCGGAAAAGGAGGAAAAACGGATAATGGGAATTCCGAAAAGCAAGATCCGGGTGAACCTCTCAAACCTGCACCTTACAGCGAAGACGACGACGAACGAACAATCAGCTTTACGCAGCGGGAATTGAACGCCCTGATTGCTAATAATACCGATCTGGCACAAAAACTGGCCATCGATCTCTCGGAAAATCTGGTCAGCGCCCGGTTGCTCGTTCCCGTGGATCCGGATTTTCCTGTTTTGGGCGGTAAAACGATCCGGGTTCAAGTAGGACTGGCTTTAGCCTATGAAAATGGCCAGCCGATAGTGGCCTTAAAAGGGGTAAAGTTGATGGGCGTACCGATCCCGAATGCCTGGTTGGGAGGAATCAAAAATATTGACCTAGTCAATGAATTTGGGGCTGACGAAGGGTTCTGGAAGGCCTTATCGGATGGCGTTGAATCCATGAAGGTGGAAAAAGGGCAGTTGAGTATTCGGTTTAAGGAATAATCTGAGGACATCATGAACCTGGAAATCTGGATTGCCTTCGTTCTGGCCGCAATGGTCATTCTAGTCATACCCGGCCCAACCATAATCTTAGTGGTCAGCCAGGCGATTAGGCATGGGCGCCGCTCCGTGATACCGCTTACGACCGGTGTATTGCTGGGTGATTTGACGGCCATGATTTTTTCTCTCTTGGGACTGGGCGCCATAATATCCGCCTCAGCCACCCTTTTCATACTGCTCAAGTGGATTGGGGCCCTTTATTTAATCTATCTTGGTATAAAATTGTGGCGATCCAATCCTGGCGGTGGCTCGACCGTCTTGGCGGAAAAAGGTGGCTCGGCACGATCTTTATTCAAGAGTGCATTTATTGTAACCGCTTTAAATCCGAAGAGTATCGCCTTCTTTGTGGCTTTTCTGCCGCAATTTATTATCCCAAAAGAATCAACAATCATTCAACTTTTAATACTGGGGGCCACCTTTTTAGTCCTTTGTACAATCAATGCGGCATTATACGCCATTTTTGCGGGGCAATTGAGCGAAACGTTGAAGAAAAATGCCGTTCGTAAATGGCTCAATCGCTGCGGGGGAAGTGCACTGATAGGTGCCGGGTTGTTTACCGCCGCAATGCAACGATCCTCCTAAAATTCCAAATGCTTCGGCGTGCGGGGGAAGGGTATGACGTCGCGAATATTGGAAATTCCAGTGATCATCATTAAAAATCGCTCAAAACCTAAGCCGAAACCGGCATGGGGTACGGTACCAAAACGCCTGATGTCCAGGTACCACCAATAATCATCAACATTCATGCCGTTTTCAATAATACGGCCAATAAGGACATCATAACGCTCTTCACGCTGGCTGCCGCCGATGAGTTCTCCCACCCGGGGAACCAAAAGATCCATGGCGGCTACAGTTTTATCGTCGTTATTTAAACGCATGTAAAACGGCTTGATCTCTTTGGGATAGTCGAAAACGATAACAGGCTTCTTAAACGTTTCCTCACACAGATAGCGTTCATGCTCGGTTTGAAGATCCAACCCATATTTAATCGGGAATTCAAACTGCTTTTTAGCACGGGTTAATATGTTTACCGCCTCGGTATACGACACCCGTTCATAAGTGTGTCCGGTAATGTTATCGAGGGATTGCATCAGCTTCTTATCGACAAAGCGGGCGAACAACTCAATATCTTCCCGACAATGTTCCATTACATTCATGGTGATATTCTTGATGAGATTTTCCCCCAGATCCATGTTGTCCTGCAAATCGGCGAAGGCCATTTCCGGTTCGACCATCCAGAACTCGGCGGCATGGCGGGGGGTATTGGAATTTTCAGCCCGAAAGGTAGGCCCGAACGTGTACACATCGCTGAGCGCGCAGGCAGCCAGTTCGGCTTGTAATTGACCCGAGACGGCCAGGCTGGCCTCTTTGCCGAAAAAATCCGTTTCCGCTGTGAGTGCTTCCTGTTTTTCACCCTGAGAATCGACAGGCAGCGTCGTCACCCGAAACAGTTCTCCGGCGCCTTCGCAATCTGACCCGGTTATGATCGGCGTATGCAGGTAATAGAATCCCCGGTCTCTAAAAAACTGGTGAATGGCAAAGGCGCTTTCCGAGCGGATACGGTACAGGGCACCGTATTTATTTGTCCGAGGGCGAAGGTGTGCGATGGTCCGTAAATATTCATCGGAATGACGTTTTTTCTGAAGCGGGTAAGTATACGGGTCGGCAGGGCCGAGCAGGTTTAAATCGGTGGCGTGAACTTCCCATTTTTGACCTTTGCCGGGAGATTTGGCCAGTTTGCCTTCCACCGCGACTGCCGCACCGGTGTTGACGTCTTTAAGGGCGGCAAATGCTGGAACAGATTCGTCGACGATGATCTGAATGTTTTTCAGGCAGGACCCGTCATTTACTTCCAGAAAAGAGAAGTCCTTGGCATCCCTTCTGGTTCGTACCCAGCCCTTGATTAAAATCTGATCCAGGGCGGTTTCGGCGTGAAGGGCTTTAACAACGCGTGTCCGTTTCATCGGTTTATTCTCCCTATCAGCTTCATTTCAACCTGAATTGAGCGCTCCATACACTTGGTACATTGCAGCACAAAAAATCACACCATTTGGTCTTAAGGAAAAAGTGCATTAATTTTATCACATTTTGAAAATGAACGCACGCACCCTTTTTACGAGAACAGCCAATGATTCAAATGTGCATTGAAGATGATACCAAGACAACCCCGAGGAGACGATGCAGCAAACGCTAAAATGTCAATCGGAAATAGGATTAATCAATGAGCGGACTGGTGGGTGGTGAGACGAGCATGCCATTTTTTAAACAACAGGGGCTCATCGGTAATCAAACCGTCGGCCCCGGTATCAATCAGGCGCTGGAAATCCAGTTTGGAATTGACATTGTAGGGGAAGACATGAATCCCGGCTTCGTGCATTTGCTCTACCCCCGTTTTGTCCACGCTAAGAAAGTTGGGATGAAATGAAAACACATTCAATCCGCGACAGAAATTGACCATTTGTTCGCCTTCGGTGGTTTCGGAAATATAAGCCACTGCCAACAAGTTGTTGGTTTGTTTAATGTTTTCAATTACCCGCGGATCAAAGCTTGAAATAAGTACGGCGGAAAAAACGTCTCCCCGCTTTAGTAGATCCAAGAGCTTTTCTTCGATAACACCTGAAACGGGCGTGTTTTGTTCGATATCCGATTTAACTTCAATGTTGATCAGAACACGATGGGACAGTTGTCGCAGAACTTCCCTTAAGGTCGGAATTTGTTCCCCGGCAAACCGGGGATGGAACCAGTGGCCCGCGTCCAGTCTTTTTAATTCCGTTAAGGTATATTCGTCGACCGGCCCTTCCCCGTTGGTCGTTCGGTCCAGTGTGTCATCATGGATCACCACCAACTCGTGATCCCGAGTCAAATGGACATCCAGCTCAACCATTTGGGCACCGGCATCCACCCCTGCCTTAAAGGCGGTCATCGTATTTTCCGGATATTTGGCCTTGAAACCCCGATGGGCGACAAGCAAAGGGTAGTTAAATGTAAACGGTTGGGAATCAGGCATGGGGTATCGATCCTTTTACCGATATGCCACCCGTATCAAATAACAATTTGACGGCGGGACAGGTCCACGCATGGTTTAAGCGGATCACTCATTTTCGGTCAAGTCGTTCAACAAGTCTTTCACCATAACGCTGGGGAAATTCAAGTTTAATTGATCCATTGGCCATGGCGTTACATTTCATGATCAGGAAATTGATTTTTTTTAGGACTTGGTATTTCTCGGCCGTATCTTTCATCCCGGCCAGCAGCGTTTCCGTCTGCCGGATTTCTTTTTTAATCTCGAGCTCAGGCGGCAGGCAGTCTGCGTTTTTTAAGATCTTATGGCAAATTCGTAAATCCTCCGAAATGTGCTGGTCATTTTTCAGACAAAGCGGTTTACCGCTTCCATCCAGATGATCGAACCTTCCTTCGCGCTGGGCGCGCTGGATCCGTTCCTCGACGACTTTTTCAAACCCGGTTAACATATTTAAAAATTTCGCATTCAGTAAATTTGTTCCCGCAGTGTATATCGCATTTTCACCGATGATTTCAAGTGAAAGTCTTTTCATTCAAGGGAACCGTCTCAATCAATTTCAAGGCCAGCTGGAATTCGGACTTGTAAACATCCCTTATCTCTCTTTTTTATTCTGAATCCAATCGCCGATCCGAATCGGATCTTATCGGAGCTTATCGTAACCTGGGGGAATAAGTCATTGACCCCAGGTTTTTAATTTTGGTATCTAACCGGTCATAAAATAATCTTTAATTGAGAAGGGGTGGCATGAAGAAAATCGCTTTTGCCGGTACCGACGGACGTACCTTGCTGTGGGCCCTGATTGTTTCTACGGCGACCAGTGAGAAATATGAAAATAATTATCAGGGGATTGTCATGCGCGGCACGCCAGCGATGCCCAAATTTGTGGAGATGATGGGGTGGCCGGTGTCATTTATCCCCACCCGCAGTAACACGGCCGATGATTACGCCACCGCAGTCATCGACGCATTTACTAACGCCGAGATCGATTACCTCGTACCAATGCCCGAAGCATTACTTTTTGAAGGACTGGTAGATCGCATATCTGAAGCCGGGTTCGGTGCCCGCGTTCTGGGTCTACATCAAGGCGGGGCTTATATTGAGGGAGATAAAATCAAATGCAAGCAATTATGCCGGGAAGCGGGTATCCCGGTGGCCGATGCCTGGGATGAAGTCGATGCCCGGCATTACGAGGCAATCCTGCGCACTTGCCTGGATTATATCGACCGATATGGCGGTGCGGTATTGAAGTATCCCTACAGTGCAGGCGGGAAAGGGGCCCGGATCATTTTAAACGCTTGGGAGATTCGTCAAGTTTACGATACGCTGATCGCTGATTACAAAGATAATTATAAAAAATTATTCACGAAAAAAAAACCATGGCCGTTGCTGATCGAGTCGTTGATGGCCGGTGCTGAAATCAGCTTTACCATTTTGGTTGATGCCCGTGGTCACTATCAGATATTGCCCACCGCCATGGATTATCCCGAACGATTTGAGGGACCCTCAGGCAAAGATAACCCCATTACCGGGGGCACCGGGGCGGTTTCGCCCCACCCCATGGAAACCCCGGCGCTGATTGAAATGGCCAAGAAAAACATTGCCGAACCGTTGATCGCAGCCATGCGCCAGGAAGGAATTTTGCGGCCCTGCATCCTCTATCCGGGTTGCTTTGTTTCTTTTGACGCCGCCATGCATCCGGTGCGTATTCGGGTCAGTGAAATAAATATCCGTCCCGGAGAACCCGAAGTCCAGCCGGTGGCCCGCCGCCTAAGAAATCTCGGCATGCTGATATCGGCCGCTTTGAATGGCAATCTCCACGAAGTTGAACCGGAAGTGCGCGACGACCAAGTATCGGTCAATATCGCTCTGATGACCGGATCCGGCGGACCGGACGGCCAGAAAGGCTATCCCTGGTCGTGCACAAAGGGAGAACCGATCGCGGTTGATATTAAATATTTGAAAAGAAAGGGCATTCAATTGATCCCCTCGGCCATGTCCTATTCCGAAAAAGATAAACTTTTCAAATCCGATGGGACCCGAGTCGCGTTTTTAAATGGAAACATTACCTTGAAGCCCAATGAAACCCGGGGCCAGATGGTTGACCGTCTGCGTCGAAAGCTACTATCGGCCTATGACAATGGTAAAATCAGGGTCATTCCCCGCGAAGATAAAAGCGGCAACCGTCTCGATCTCAGGCGGGACATCGGCCGTCATTTTTTCATCGCGGAACATATTTTTCCAGATACATTGTAATGGTGTATCTATCACCGATTTTACAAAAAAGGAGCCGATAAGCAAATCAATGAATTGAAAGAAAAGATCCACTGGCTGGGGCATGATGGGTTTCGCATTGATGCTGAAAAAACCATTTACATCGACCCCTATCAAATAAATTCGGGGAAAAGGCAGACATTCTTCTCATCACCCATTCTCATTCCGATCATTGTTCCCCTGCCGATATTTCAAAAATTTGGAAGCCAGATACAATCATCGTTACCGAAAAAGATTCGGCTGAAAACTTAGAAGGCGACATTCGAATTGTTGCGCCGGGAGACGAACTGATGGTAGGTGATGTGAAGATCTAGCCAGTACCCGGAAACCCAAATGAATCGGTTCGGCAATTTTCCAACAAAATTTCCACCTATAGATATCGAATATTCCGATATATCACTCTGAACGAAACCCAACGTCCTTTTCCATTCACCAATTTACTTCCAGAATTGGAACCCTCTAAAGAGCAAATTACCTTTGATTAATGGATGATGTTCATTGGTCGTCCATCAAAAGATTAATGCTGGGAAGAGTAGTGGCGTTAGATGTGGCAGAGTTTCCTGCAACTTTAAAAGTAAAACTATTGGTGCCGTTATAAATGATCTCAACTGAATATGGGGTGTTATAATTTAGTTGCCCTGGTGAAAATAACTGTCCGCTGTCTATTTCTACAGAATTGTCGTTGTTGTCATCCGTTATTCGGAGGATGGACCATACGGCTGAGAGTCCGCTGCCGTTATTTCTAAGGGCAACATTTGCCCAAATATCGCCTGTGGACCCGCCAGCAGATTTATTATTGTAGAAAAACCCACCGATGTAGGCATCGGCCTTGTGGTCTCCAGACAATTCGATATTCACGACGGACATGGTCGCTTTAATTGTGTTAACGGTGTCGGGTTCAGCAAATAGGAAACGATTCCTGGCACTAGTCGTGGTAGATCTGACTTTTAGGACCAGTTTCCCAGAAACCGGATCTATTTTTCTCACAAATTCCAAATCAGACCACTTTTCGGAATCGATTTCATTGTTGGAGAATTGGTCATAGGCCCCCATCGCAATGTTTGTATTTAATGACAAAGAGCAGGTGACGATTAAAAGAAACAGGCATACCCGTGTATTGGCGACTTTCATGTCCAACCTCTTTACCATAAAATAATAAGAAATTGCTTTTGGAAAGCGGATAACCTAAAAAATCCAGACTGTGTATGGCAGGGAAAATTATTCACAACATATGGTATCTTCTGATTTCCGCTGCCAAATTTAGGCAAATCCATTGGCTTTAAAGGAAAAAGTATTAAACAGAGGTTGTGATGTCAACAGAAATATTTCAAATAATTGGTAAATTTTCAAAAATTTTGGGTATAAACTACCTGTAAGAACGGGATAGAATTTCTCTTAAAAATAGGTTTCGACCGGATGTTCCGGTATTTTCTAGTAATTTTTCTATTTTCGTTAGTTACTCTTCACGCCTGTATATACTCGGCCACCAGATCACCGACTTCGCTGGTTGTATAACCCATCTTTCCGGCGGACAGGCTTTTGATTCTGGTACCGGTCACCTCTTTGACCGCATCTTCCACCGCCTTGGCGGCTTCAACTTCTCCTAGGGTTTCCAGCATCATGGCGCCGGCACAAACTGCAGCCAAGGGGTTGATGATATTCTTGTTGGTATATTTGGGGGCGGAGCCGCCGATGGGCTCGAACATACCAACCCCCTCCGGGTTTATATTGCCGCCTGCCGCAATGCCCATGCCGCCCTGGGTCTCGGCACCTAAATCGGTAATGATATCTCCGAACATGTTGGCGGTGACCAACACGTCGAACCATTCCGGACTTTTGACCATCCACATGCAGGTGGCATCCACATGGTAGTATTCTCGTTTTACATCGGGGTAGTCCTCTTCGCCGATTTCGTGGAACGCCCGTTCCCAGAGGTCAAAGACATAGGTGAGGACGTTGGTTTTACCCACCAGTCCCAGGGTGTTGGCCTCACCCCTGCCGCGCGCTTTTTTCCCAAACTTGCGGGCATACTCGAAAGCATATCGGAGGCAGCGCTCAACCTGGAAACGAGTGTAAACCATGCTCTGCACGGCTACTTCATGGGTGGAACCCTTCATGGAGATGCCACCGGTACCGGTGTAGATGCCGCCCGAGTTTTCCCGAATCACCACATAATCAATGTGCTCGGGTGTTTTATCTCTAAGGGGTGTTTCTACGCCCGGATAGAGGCGTACCGGCCGCAGATTAATGTATTGATCCAGTTCGAAACGGAGTCGTAATAAAATACCCTTTTCCAGGACTCCCGGCTTAACATCCGGGTGTCCAATGGCACCCAGGTAGATTGCATCGAACTGGCGGAGTTCGTCCACGGCAGACTCCGGCAGCACCTCGCCCGTACGCAGATATCGATCTCCGCCAAAGTCAAAATCTGTCATCTCCAAATTAAACCCATATCGGGTCCCTGCTGCCTGCAGTACTTTTCGTCCCTCATTGACCACTTCGGGTCCTGTTCCGTCTCCCGGAATCACGGCAATTCGATAGGTATTCGCCATTTTTAACCTCCCAAGTCATCTTTTACTTAGTTTCCATTCATAAATGGTCTTTTTGCCCAATCTCGGCGTCAGTCGGCAGGATCGCTTGTGCGGCATGCCACGGTAGGCCTTCGCGCAATCCTTTGATTTCCTTAACCTTGGACAATAATCCTCATTTCTGAATTGGAAATGTCACAAGGTGCCCAACTTTAAAAAATCACTAATAGATGGGCTCTACTTAATAAAACGAGTGTTCAGTAAATTTACGTGATTCAACTATCGGTTTTCTTTTCGGTAGAAATATAAAATTTCAAATGTCCGGGAAAGATCGCCCCTGTCAGGATTAATCCGCCAACCAGACTGATCCCCAACGCAAATGATCCAAGATCTCCGATAAAACCGATCATTGCCGGTATGGCGCCGCCACCGATTAAAAAAGCCAGCGGAACCGTGAGCGAAATTGCGATGTTTCTTTCGCTTGGGGAGGTCACCATGGATAAAGCGGCAAGGCCGGCAGGGAAAAAGCATACCGCCACAATCGGCTGGAAAATAATAATAATTGCAATCCAGCTTTTGGTTGTCAATCCTAACAATAAGGTCAATACTCCGGACAGAAAAAAAACGATGCGTAGAATTCGCTTGGGTCCGAAACGATCCGTGGCCCATCCACCAAAAAAGACGATACCCAGCCCAGCGATTCTTGAAATTGCGATTAACGTATTGGCCCAATTCCGCTCGTATCCATGTTCGCTGACGAGATATAATGGAAGCATCGTAAAAATCCCAAGCGTACCGCTGATTCCCAAACTGAAAAGAACGACCATGATCCAGAAAGTGGAATTTGAAAGAATTGCTTTAACCGAAGCAATATTAGGAACTTGGCCTTTGAATTCACCTCCACGACCGAACCGGGCAAATACACCTCCCAGAATGAAAGCCATCAGGCCGAAAAGGACGAATACGGCACGCCACGAAAATGTGAGCAAAATGGCCTCGGCTATCAGGGGTGCGACAATAAAACCAAGGTTTGGCGCCAACTCGTGAATGGCAATGGCTTTGCCCCAGTGTTGGGATGTGGTTAAAGCGGTCAGTGTTGCAATTCCCGAGGGGATATACGGACCCGCCGCCATTCCAAGAAAAATAAGGCCCATGCGGATACTCCATACCTCCCGGCTAAGCGATATTAAAAAAAGAGCCAGGCTGAGTGCAAAGATCGAGTATGTAATGGTTTTTTTATGCGTCCAATATGCCGACAACAAACCCGACCCCAGCAGCGTCGTAAAGTAGCCGATGGAAATAAAAAGAAAAAAAGATCCGGCGTCTACACTACTTAGATGTAAGCTCGACACCACATTGGGCATCAAAGGAGCCAGAATAATCCGGGAAATGAAATTAATAAAAAAAATCGATGTCAACAGAAGAATGGGCCCGAGTTGACTTCCAAGTTTTTGAGTCTGCATCGAGGGGGAACCAGAGATTGTCAATTTATCCGCTATTTCGTTGTTTTCAGTTGAGATTGTTTTCGGAAAAGTGCTCCAATACCTGGACAATTGTTTGCGCAAAATCCGGGTCATTGATGTGATATGGCAACGTTTGGACGTTGGTGCTCTTGGTGAGGTGCTGCAGCAATGCGTCGGTAAAACACTGACGTGCCTTTGGGTCGGGCATGGGGCCAATGTCGCTGTCAAAAGCTGAAAAACCGCCCATGGGGATAAGTATGGACCATTTTCCTTTTGCTCGGTTACACGTATCGGAAATAACATGCCCCAGGATTTCCATCTCCTTTGGATCACTTCGGACAACCGTAATGGCGGCATTGTGTTGGTGGAAAGACCTTCCGGGAAACTTATTTTGAGCCTTTTCTTTTGGCCCGGTAACGATGAAGTCGATATTGCCGGGCACCAGGACCGTGGGAACCGCTTTTTCAAGAGCGGCCGATCCACGTAGCGGTCCGGCATCATAATCTCCACCGAAGCGATGATCCGCCATCTCATGGAGAGACAGGTCCACGACGGCCGCGATCTTTTCCTGACTGATCATTTCCTCCATCGCTTCGCCGCCGGCACCGACGGTATGGAATAGCACCACTTCCTTGCCGGATTGCTCCAATGCACTACGAATGCTCTGGGCGCAGGCCTCAGTCGTACCGAGGGTCGACACGATCACCACCGGTTTACGCTTATCGATACCTTCCGGCGGGTGCTGGATCATCCCGGCCATGGCGGCAGCCCCGTTATGAAGAATCCTGGCGGTAATACGGTTGATACCCACCAGGTCACATACCGAGTGCAGCATGAGGATATCCCTGGTGCCCACAAAGGCCCGGGTATCCCGGGAAGCCATGGTTGAAATCATCACTTTGGGAAATCCGATCGGAAAGGCTCGCATCACCGCTGTGGACAGTGTTGTTCCCATGGATCCGCCCAAGCCGATGATGCCGTTGATTTTATCTTTTTGGTAGAGATGTTGGGCCAGTTTTAATGCGCCGGATATCATGACCTCCAATGATTTTCCCTCATGGCCGATGTTCCTTACATCAGCTATCATTTTCCCGCCGGATTCGGCGACCTGCTCGCGAGAAACATCCACGGGCACGGGACTTTCGCCACGAATGCCCGCATCCATGATGAGAACCGGGATACCGATCCTGTCGAAACAGGTCTTCAGGAATACGGCTTCCTCTCCCTTGGTGTCCATGGTGGCAACCAATAGCACGGTGGCTGCCGGTGGCGCTATTTTTCTTTCCAAACAGGCCTCCTTTTTTCGAAAAAAGCCAGAACGCCTTCTTTGGCGTCATCGGTCGTACACAAACGGGCAAAAGCCTCATTCATATGGGCGAATTGTTGCTTATATTCCATGTCCTCAGATTTGTAAAAAGCGTTTTTGGCGATTTGTACGGCAACGGGACTTTTTTGCGCCAAATCTTCCGCCCAGCGATGTGCTTCTGCCTCAAGTTCATCTTTGGGGACGGTCCTGTTTATCAGTCCCAGTTTAAGTGCTTCCTCAGCACTGATCAGATTGCCATAAAGCAACAATTCTAAGGCCTTTTTCCGCCCAACACATCTGGCGACAGGAATGACGGGGCCGACACAATTCAACCCCACGTTAATGGCCGTCAGTCCCATGCGGGCACTCTCCGCGGCAATAACGAGATCGGCGGCGGCGGCAAGCCCCATGCCATTCGCCGCCGCAACCCCTTGTAATTGAGCAATGACCGGTTTTTTCATGCTGGAAATCACAATGAGTGGATTTTCCATCCGTTCTATCCATTCCCGATATTCCATGGCCGTTTTATTGGAAAGCTCATTCACATCGATGCCGGCACAAAAAGCCTTTCCGGCCCCTTTTAGTAGGATGACGCGAACGGTTTTGTCTGCATCCAGCTCAAGGAGCGCTTCAGAAAGCTCTGCGGCCATTTTACTGCTGAAGGTATTTAAATGTTTCGGCCGGTTTAACGTTATTGTGCCAATGTATTTTTCATTTGTTTCAACAACGACTTCTTCATACTTCATTTTCAGCCCTCTCCCTTTGATTGGCAGACCTGTTTTGTCAAAAAGTAAAACCCCAAATGAGCGTAAACAAAATGAGAAGCTCAATTTAAGCATTTAGAATTGTGGTATAAAACTTCAATTCAGTTAAATTTTCATAATGCTTCAATGAATTAGATGTATA
>Ga0316197_10000093_pt1 | contig 70539 bp, 57 predicted proteins | sample OudBiesiAoxic_MG_FD_204939 | JGI IMG/M metagenome (GOLD analysis project Ga0316197, IMG submission 204939) | Coastal sediment microbial communities from Oude Bieten Haven, Netherlands - site A oxic | ecosystem: Environmental > Aquatic > Marine > Coastal > Sediment | place: Netherlands... | reverse complement strand
ATGGGATTATACTCATTATTGGATGGGTATAAGGCACTGAAAATGTATTCGGAACCGCCGTATGCGACCCACGCTTGTACGGTGGTGTGAGAGGACGGAGGCCGCGAGGCCTCCTCCTACTCGATTTAAGTAACTTTTCTATTAAATAACTTGTCTATTAAGTCATTGACCGAATACATAATTAATGTTGTTCAACCAGCTCAACTTCTTCAGGCTGTGAACTTGTCATCATACGACTCAGTTTTGGTGCAGTGATCGCCATTACGATAGCAACCGCTAGAGTCACAAAACCTATATTTTGGAACAGCTCAGTATAGACAGGTAGGGTATCGAGAGGATCAGTAAGATTCTCAGGAGTCGCACTGAATGTGGCAATGTAACCACCAATGATGAACGAAGCCGCTTGAGTTAAGAACCATGCACCCATAGTGAAACCCATTAAACGTTGTGGAACTAAGCTTGCCACCATTGCAAGGCCAAGACCACTGATCATTAACTCACCTAAGCTTTGGAATAAGTAAACCAGAACCATCCACCAAACAGAAACCATACCGGCTTGGTCAGCAAACCAATTACCAGCGGCAGCAACAGACAAGAAACCAAAGGCACACATAAACATACCAACAGTAAATTTACCTGGCATAGATAAGTCTTTATTTTGGTTACCGTAGTAAGTGTATAAGTAAGCCAAGATAGGGCTACAGAATACCACCCAGAATGGATTTAACGCTTGTAAGCTAACAGGGTTAATATCAATACCGAACAATTCAGTGTGAACGTTATTAATCGCAAAGAAGTTTAGTGACGTTGGCATTTGTGCATATAGTACGTAGAAAATAATCGCTTGTAGCATAAGAATGAAAGCGACGATCATTTTGTTACGTTGTTCGCCTGTCTCTTTAAAGGTTTCTTTTAAGAAGAAGCCAACCACACCAACACCAATCACACCTAGCGCTAAGTTCGCCATCATAATATTTTGCAGTAACCATGCACACACTAGAGTCGATGCAACAGTACCGATCAAAACAATTAAGGCTTTGGTTTTATTGAGTGGCAGGGTATCAGGTTCAGAGCCAATACCTTGCACTGTGCTACGTAATGCAAAGTAGCTAAATAGACTGGCAACAAGACCTAGACCACAGATCAGAAAGGCATATTCATAACCGTAATTATTCGCAATGACAGGGCTTAGAGAAAGCGAAACTAAAGAGCCAATATTAATCGACATATAATAAAGAGTGAATGCGCCATCTAAGCGTGAGTCACCTTTTTCATAACACTTGGCTAATAGGCTTGATGGGTTTGCTTTGAATAAACCATTACCAACCGCGATAGAGCCCAGCGCTAAATAGATAAAATTAGGATTCAAAATAGAGAACCCCATTAAGAAATAACCGAGAGCAAGAACGACAGCACCAAAGACCATGGTGCGTTTAGTCCCTAGAACATAATCTCCGACGTAGCCACCGACAGAGACAAGGCCATAAACTAAGGCAGCAAATGCACCAAAGGTAACAAAAGAGTCTTGCATGCTAAAACCGAGTTTATCTACAAAGTAGACGGCGAGTATCCCTTGAAGTCCGTAGTAACCAAATCGTTCCCATAGTTCAATGAAAAATATCATCTTAAATGGTTTTGGTTGGTTTAATATACTTGTTTTATTATCCATATTAGTTATTTCACCTAGCTATTTATTATTTAGGTGGCATTTAACACTGTTATTTTTTTAAATGCTGTGAGGTTTGTTTGTTTTGTAATTTACTCTCTGTGATTTATGTCGCATTAGATTAAATACTCCAATAATTAACCATTAGTAATATTTTAGTTAATAGTTCAATTAAGTATCAGCAAGGTTACTTAAGTTGCTGAAAAGTTAAGCTTGAATTTTATTAATGTGATTTCATTGTGTTTTTGTGTAATAAAAAGCATTAGTTTTGCTAATCTATTTGGGTTATTTTTTTAACGCGCATAAAGAGTGAGTACTGCTAGTTTTTTAAAGAGCATGGTTACCCTTTGTTCCTGTATATGATAAAACCAAGCGTAACAAGTATCAGTAATAGAGCTGACAGTAATGGATTGATAAGGGTAGGCGTATGTGGAAAATTATATTATTGGGTCAATGCATAATTGTCGCTTTGTGCTGTGTAGTGATAGGTTATAAAGAGGGTATTGGCGGTCTATTTCAATCACTGTATGTGCTAGTTGGAGGCTCCGTTTCGATATTAGCTTCGTATGGGTATGTTTATCAAAAGCCAATCTTTAAAAGTGAAGCGTGGAAAGTACTCTCTATTTTTCAAATATTATTTGCTATTCCAATACTTTATATGGTTAATGTTTGGTCATGGGCATTTACTGAGATGGATTCGCTAAATAGTTGGGTTTTTATTTTGGCTTTTGATGTCATATTTATATCATTCATAGCCTCAACGTTTGTGTATGGTTTTCGTTCTAAACACTTGTGGTAATACCAATTCACCAATAACTACCCATTTTGTGTTATAATTCGTCACTTGGGATTGAGAAAAAGAGCAATTAATCACCTACAGTGGTGATTCTTATCATGTTTATTTATATGGTACCGCTACTCAATCAAATAGTAATTGGATAAGGAGTTGTCCTTATATTCGTCTAGCTGTTCGCTTAGCCGGATATGTGAACATTATCGTTTATGGGTTTTAAATCAGAAAAATACAGTATTGAATCGACAGATTATGAAGTCGGTCAAGATAACATCAGTAAATGGGGCATGGATGTCCATAACACAGTTTTTATAGCCTCAGTCGGCTTATCTCTTCTCTTCATTATCACTCTTCTTGCACTACCTCCAGCAGACGCAAAAGCCGCCATTGATTCCCTTAAAGGCTCTGTATTATCAAACTTCGACTTCCTCTTTATGTGGGGAGCTAACATATTATTAATCGTTGCCGTCATTATCGCGTTTTCACCTTTGGGTAAAATTCGATTAGGTGGTGAGGGTGCGAAGCCTGATTATTCAAAAGCTTCTTGGATCTCGATGCTATTTGCTGCTGGCATGGGTATTGGACTTATTTTCTGGGGTGTTGCAGAGCCAACCGCATTCTTTACCAATTGGTTTGGAACTCCGCTTAATGTAGAACCTTATACTGAAGCAGGGCGTGAGCTAGCATTAGGTGCAACTGTTTTCCACTGGGGCTTACATGCGTGGGCTATCTATGGCATGACAGCGCTTTGTCTTGCTTATTTTGTTTATAACAAAGGGCTGCCATTATCAATGCGCTCGGTGTTTTATCCACTATTAGGTGATCGAGTTTGGGGTAAAACTGGTGATGTGATTGATATCTTAACCGTATTGGTTACCTTGTTTGGTCTTGCTACGTCTCTTGGGTTAGGCGGTACGCAAGCGGCTAGTGGTATTAGCCATGTTTTCGGAATGGACAATAACATCTATCTTCAGCAGGCGGTTATCGTATTGATCATGGGTCTGGCGATCATTTCTGTTCTGCGTGGTATGGATGGCGGCGTTAAGTTTCTTAGTAACCTGAATATGGTTATTGCCTTTATCTTCCTTGGCTTAATTGCGGTATTGAACTTCACAACCGTATTAGATTCTCTAGTGACCGCATTGACGGGCTATGTGAAAAACATTATTCCATTAAGCCAAACCTCTGGTCGTGAGGACACCTCTTGGTTACATGGCTGGACAGTGTTCTATTGGGCATGGTGGGTTGCGTATGCACCTTTCTTTGGTATGTTCGTAGCACGTATCTCTAGAGGCCGTACTGTTCGTGAATTCCTTCTTTGTGTAATGCTTATTCCGACAATGGTAACAACGGCTTGGATGTCAATCTTCGGCGGTGTGGCTATTCAACAAGTGATGGATAAAGTAGGGTTATTGGGTGCTCAACAAGGTATTAGCGATGTCTCTCTAAGCTTGTTCCATATGCTAGATGCTTATCCGTTCGGGGATATTTTATCCTTCATTGCGGTAGCATTGATCATCGTGTTCTTTGTGACAACGTTGGATTCAGGCTCTATCGTTATTGATGGCATGACAGCGGGTGGTAAATTAGAAGTACCTGTTAAACAGAAAGTGGTTTGGGCTGTGATCTCTGGTGCTATTGCCATGATTATGTTGTGGGTTGGTGGTACTGAATCTATTCAAGCGTTGCAATCAATTACGATTATTGCCGCAATGCCGTTTACTATTATTCTGTTGTTAGGCAGTGCAAGTCTACTTAAAGGACTATTGACGGAAGTTGATAAGCCAAAGGTAGCCACTAAGCGAGTTAACTAACTAGGTTAGTTTGTAGCTAGATTAAGAGCTAAAGTAAAAGTTAGATCTACAATAAAACTCTCTGGTACTTTGTGCTGGGGAGTTTTTTTATGCAATAACAAATAAATGATGATAGTCGAATAACGTAAAGTTATTGCTTGTTACTTTAATTTTCCCAAATAGGGAAAGTTGAGTTGACATTTTGCATAGCTATTCCCATAATGGGAACTTAATCATAGAACGGAGGCTATGTGCGAGTTATTTCAAAACCAATCCTTATAGAGTTTTACTCAAACCCACTCTATAAAGATTCAGAAGAAGCATTAAAAGCGTGGCACGATGAGGTTATTCAAGCGGATTGGAATACTCCTCATGAAATAAAAGCACAGTATAAAAATGCAAGCATCATAGGAAATAAAAGGGTCGTTTTTAATATTTGTGGTAACAAATATAGATTGATTGTTTCAGTGAGCTATCGTTTAAAAGCTTTCTACGTGAAGTTTGTAGGGACACACAAACAATATGATGACGTTGATGCAGAAACTATCGATTTATTCAAATAACAATGCAGTGGTAATAAATTATGAATATTAAGCCAATTAGAACTAAAGATGATTACAAAGCAGCTATGGCTCGTATCAGTGAGCTTACTAGCGGCGATCCTGATGCATTACCTGATATTGAGTTTGATGAATTAGAAATTTTAACCACTTTAGCTGAAGCTTTCGAAAGCGTTCACTATAAAATTGAAGCGCCAGATCCCGTAGAGGCAATTAAATTCAGAATGGAACAGCTTGGGTTAAGTGATAGTGATTTAACACCGATATTAGGGCAGCGCAGCCGAGTTACTGAGATTTTAAAGAGAAAGAGACGACTTTCACTCACCATGATTAGAAACCTAAATCGTAAATTGAACATTCCACTTGAGAGCCTTATTGGTGAATATCAACTTGTTAAATAATATCTAACTCGTTTATGCCCGATTATGTGTTAGCGTTTTTATTCGCAACCTTTGTTGTTAACATAAATTTGGCATATATGTTCTCATGCTTTATTTCGGAATATAATTGAAGCCAGTGAATAGAATTACACCGCAACGCCATTTATCAACACGATATGCTCTTCTTTATTTTTGAAGATACGCTTTTCTATTTTTATAGCAAAAATGTTATAATATTCAGCTTATTATATGATATCACATTAGCTAAGTGGTGAGTTAAATGCAGTTTGTTAAGAATGGACCAAATGTACCAGAAAAATTATTACAAGCACACGAAGAAGATCGAGTTGTATTTTTCTGTGGTGCTGGAATTTCTTTCCCTGCAAAATTACCCGGTTTTGGTGGTCTAGTTTGGAATTTGTACGATGCTGTTGGTGTTGAACCTAGTGTAGTACAAAAGCAAGCTCTAAAATCAAAACAGTTTGATACAGCTGTATCTTTACTTGAAGCTGTAAAGCCAACGATTGAATGGCGTAGGTATGTTAGAGAAGAAATGGCAAAACTATTAGTTCCTGACTATTCAAGCCCAAAGGCAACTAAAACACACAAAGCTTTGCTACAATTAGCTAATACTTCAGATAATAAAACCAGACTTATTACAACTAACTTTGATAGAATTTTCAAAAAAGTCGCTGATGATGAAAGGTTAAACATCAAGGACTTCAAAGCTCCGCTTCTTCCTGTACCAAAAAATAGGTGGGATGGATTGGTATACCTACATGGTTTTTTGCCTGAAAACGCTAATGGATATGAACTTGATCACTTGGTTATTTCAAGTGGTGATTTTGGTTTGGCATACTTGACTGAGCGTTGGGCAGCCAGATTTGTTAGCGAACTTTTTAGAAGTTATACCGTTTGCTTTGTTGGTTATAGCTTAAATGACCCAGTTCTTCGTTACATGATGGATGCATTGGCAGCTGATAAACTGTTAGGTGAATCAACTCCTGAAATGTTTGCTTTCGGAAATTTTAAGCAAGGTGAATACGAAAAAGAAGAGCAGCAGTGGCTAGCAAAAAATGTTACTCCTGTATTATACAGAAACCACAGCAATCATTATTACTTACATGAAACATTATCGAAATGGTCAGATACATATAGAGATGGGTTAAGTGGTAAAGAGCAAATAGTGGTAACAACAGCGTTTTCGAACCCTAGTAGCTCTGATTTACATTATGATTATGCCAGAAAGTTAGCTTGGGCTTTAAGTGATCCAACAGGTATTCCTGCTAAACGGTTTTCAAAACTAAACCCAGCCCCGCCTTTGGCTTGGTTAAATGTTTTGGCTGATATTGAGCTTAAAAAAGAAGATTTGTCCCGTTATGGCATTATTGATAATAATCTGGCCGAAGACATAAAGTTTAATCTTTTCAATCGCCCAGTAAGAACCTCTCTTTCACCTAATATGGCTTTAGCAAGAAACATGTTTGCAGAAACTAGGTGGGATGATGTCATGTCGAACCTAGGAGACTGGCTAGTACGCCATTTAGGTAGTCCTGATCTAGTTTTATTTATTTTAAAGCAAGGTGGAATACTCAATAGTACATTTCAATGGAAGATTAACTCTGTAATCGATGAACAAAAAAAGAAACGTTCTGAAGGAGATTCTGATTATTTTACACAGCTAAATATATCTAGCCCAGATGCCGAATTGTCTGAAGATATGCTAATGGTTTGGTCATTGATATTAGCTGGTTATTGCGAGCAGTCAAACAACAGTGTTGATCTTTATTCTTGGATAGATAAATATAAATTTAGCGGTGTTAATACTGCTTTAAAAAAAGAAATTAAGACCATTTTATCACCAAAAGTAAACTTTAAAAAACCATATAAGTATCAATCAAAAATATCTAATGCGGAATTGAAAAATATTTTAGATTGGGATATTAGCCTCTCAACATCATTTGTTCACTCTTCTGTTGAACGTTTAAAGCAACTTCCCCAGTGGAAGGTTGATGCTGAAAAATTACTACCAGATTTTATTGCTCTATTAAAAGAAACAATGGACTTAATGGCAGATTTAGGTGGAGTAGAAGAACGACATGATTACTCCTACATTCATCAACCATCAATAAAGGAACATTCACAAAATAAGAATTTTAGAGATTGGACCGCTTTAATTCATTTGACAAGAGACTCATGGATCTCACTTACTAGGAAAGATTTAAATGCAGCTGTTAATGTCGCTTTAGGATGGTGGGCTGTGCCTTATCCAGTATTTAAACGGCTGGCATTGTTTGCGGCCTTAGAAATTGAAAGTATTCCTACAAGCAGTGTGATTAAATGGCTCGAAGAAGATGATAGCTATTGGCTTTGGAGTGTTGTCTCTCAAAGGGAGGTGCTGCAATTACTGGGTGTACTGCTTAAAAGAATTAATAGCACAGAACGCCAAAGATTATTACATAGAATAACTGAGGGGCCACAGCGTAAATGGTTTAAAAGCGATCTGACCGAAGAAAGATTCAGTCAGATCTGTGAAAGAGAAATTTGGCTAAGATTAGAAAAAGTAAAAACCGCAAGAGTTGAGTTAGATGATAATACGAATCATAAATATGAGTCCATTACAGTTAAATATCCAAAATGGCAATTAACTGATGATAGAGATGAGTTTCCATTTTGGATGGGGGATGGAAATGAACCGAGGTCAATGCAGGCTAGTCCAACTGATCTAAATGGATTAATGCAGTGGTTAAAAAATAAACTAAACCATGATCGCTGGGGCGACGATGATTGGCCAATTAGATGTAAAGAGAATTATGAAATATCATCTAAAGCTTTAATCGCACTTGGAAACGAGGGGATTTGGATTACTGAAAGGTGGCGTGAAGCTCTGCAAGTATGGACTGAAAGTGAGACATTATCCGATAGAGCATGGCAAGAGTTGTCCGAGTTCATTTTGCGAGCTCCAAACGATAAACTAATTAAAATATCATGGAACCTTTGCCGCTGGCTTAAGACTCAGATATCGGCTAAAAAGATTAATGATGAGTCTTATTTCCACTACTTTAATAAGCTTATTGACCTTCCTTACGAAATGGATTTAGATGACATAAATGATCCTTTAAACGCTGCAATAAATCATCCAGTGGGAATTTTGACCGAATCTCTATTTGCTTGGTGGTATAATTTAAAACCTAATGATAATGATGAATTGACTTCAGAGTTTGAAAAGCAACTTGATAATATTTGTGATGATAGCAATGTACGTCTTACTTATGGAAAAATTATAGTAACGTCAAATATTTTGTCTTTGTTTAGAGTGGACCCTAAGTGGACAATTAAAACGTTACTTCCTTGGTTTAATTGGGAAAATGAAGACCTTGCTAGTATGGTTTGGCGCAGTTATTTATGGTCTCCAAGATTGCATAAAGGATTATTGTTAGAGCTAAAACCTGATCTTTTAACTACTGCCAAATATTATGATAAATTGGGCTCGTATAAAGATCAATATGCAAGATTCTTAACTTATATCGCTTTACAACAGTATAATGAATATAAGACCAATGAACTTTCTAATTCATTTAATCTGTTACCAACAGGGGCTCTTTACCATGTTGCATCTTCACTGAATGATGGTTTATCCAGCTCTGGAGATAAGCTTAGTGAATATTGGGAACATAGAGTAAAAATATTCTTACTTAAACTATGGCCTAAACAAGTAGATTTGGATGACAATACAGTTAACGAGTTAGGGTTATTATGTTTGTCTGCTAAACAATATTTTAATGAAGCATTTAAAATTTTAAAACACAGTTTACGTCATACAAATGATAACGAATATCTGACTAGAAAGTTATTGGAAGGTAATATAATTCAAGAAAATCCAACGATAATACTAGAGTTTTTAGATAAATTAATTGGTGAACCTAAGTATAGACTAACGAGTAAACTGGAAGAGTGTTTAAATCACGTTATACATGTTTCTCCTAATGTAGTAAGTGAACCCGCATATAAACGCCTTTTAACTATTGTTAAACGGTTTGGATAAATAACTATATAATTCACTTTTTGTTGGTTAAATGTATAGGATTTAGCCAACAAAGCTGAATGCGAATTTCAATCCAGCCATATTTTCAGTAATGCGAATAGTCTCATTTAAAGTATAAACTCCAAGCCATTCCTGCCCAAAAATCAATTAGCCACTAAATCCCCACGCAAAAAGGTCGTTCACTGCGACCTTTTCCCTACAACACCTTCAACGCTCTTTCTTTAAGCCCTTCCGTATACCCATTTATCTTCCAATGCTCTGGGCTCCAGCCTTTAACAAAGCGTTGAAAATCAGCCCAAGCAACGCTGAACAGTGGTCGCCACTCTTGCTCAATATCGTTACTTGTTTCGGTGTGACCTAAGCGTAATAGGGCGGTTTTAAGTTGCGTAAAGTAATGATCGAGTAATTCACTCTCAAGCTCTGAACACTGTTCTGGCATAACGGCACTGCTGATAAACAAGATCACATCCTTCATGCCACAGTCTTTTCCTATGTATTGGAAATCCACAGCGGCTACCTGATTACCATCTTCAGAAAAGCAGAAGTTCGCTAACTTAGCATCACCATGCACTAAGGTTTGGTAGCGGGTATTTTTTAGTGTTTCATCAATCTTAACTGCTGCGCGTTTTAAGGGTAAATCTGTTAAGGCTTCAAGCTCATCTGGGCGAGTATCTAAATGCCAATAAGTGCCGGTTTGCCATAAACCAATAGGCTCAACATTAAGGTGCGCTGCATGAAAATTTGCAAGCCACGTTAAGCAGGCTTTGGTTTCATTTATTGAGGCGCTGGTTTGTAATGGTCCAGTTTTTACGATTGGAAATCCGCAGGTCGCTAAATCTTCCAGAACCAAAATGAGTTCGTTATTACGTTGTTCTACGTATAAACAGCGCGGCACAGGACAATGGGTAGAAACCGCATTGGCATAATCTTGATACCAGTTGAGTTCCACTTGGTATGAGTCGAGTTTACGTTGGTGCGATAAATCTGTATTCCAACCTCTAGGATGCACTTTAGGCTTGGGTAAGGTGATTTGTTTGATGATGATAGAAGAGGTGGGTGCTTGGGTTAAATGCAAACGTACCAATTCACCATAACCGCCCCACAAGGTTTGTAGGGTATCGGTTTGGGTAATTGATGCGTTTTCGAAACCCGAAATACGTGATAAATCAAACATGCCGAGTTCCTTTATTCATCTAGTTTAAAGTCGATTACTTATGGTTGGAGAAGTTTTCACCTTTTGCCATGCGATCATACATGATCACATTCACAGCAGCGGCTAAGTTCATGCAGCCATTAGTTGGTACATAAATGGTTTCACGGCAGAAATCAGTGATCTCTTTTTTCAATGTGCCGTCTTCTGGGCCAAAAATGTAAAACGCACGTGGTGGGTGCTTGTAATCTGGCAGAGGTTTTGCACCTTCAATAAGATCAACGGCAACAGGTACGCAATCTAAAGGAATGATGTCCTTTAGATCTTCAACGCCGATCAATGGAACGTTAAGATGCTGGCTTTTTGTATCCGTACAAAACTGCTTTGCGATATCGTAACGTTTACCTGTGTAAAAAACAGAGTTTACATTATAGCAGCCTGCTGCTCGCATTACTGAGCCTACGTTTTCAGGTGTTTTTGGGTTTACCAATCCAATACAAGAGTAGCCTTTAGTCATTTTACCGTCTTTCCAATACAAAATTTGCGCGAAGTATACCTAAATTAAAGGGATTCATATAGACTCATTGGATAATTTCCTAGGAAGGTGAAATATGAAAACGGTTGCAATTCTTGTTGATGTGCAAAACATTTACTACACCACGCGTGATGTCTACCAACGTCATTTTGATTACAACGCATTATGGGCAAAAGTGACTGATGGCCGTAAAGTTGTCGGTGCTAATGCTTATGCTATCGCACGTAGTGATGATAAACAGAAGCAATTTCATAATATCCTTCGTGGTATTGGCTTTGATGTAAAGCTTAAGCCTTTTATCCAACGTCGTGATGGCTCAGCAAAAGGCGATTGGGATGTAGGTATTGCTCTTGATGCGATTGAGATGGCTGAGCAGGCGGATATTGTGGTTATTTTATCTGGTGATGGTGATTTTGACTTACTCGTTAAGCGAATTCAGTCACGTTTTAACAAAGAAGTTGAAGTGTATGGTGTAGCCAATTTAACCGCAAACTCCTTAATTGAGGCGGCAGATCGCTTTATTCCAATTGAAGATAATTTATTGTTATAAAAGACATTAATAATTGGTTGATAATACGGTATCAGCGAAAGCTTGTGTTTGCATTTGGCTCTACGCCTTATGACTCCTACTCCATTTTATAGAGTTAGGGAGGAGGGCAGTAAAATCAGGGCTTTTATAATTGAGTGATGTTATGCAAAAGGATAAAAATAATGAGCCAGCAAACACAATGGCATTCAGGTAACGTTCCCGCAGTTAGTAATATCATTCTTCATGCGTTTGATTGGAGTTATCAGCATATTACTGAACAGGCTGAATTAATTGCCAGCTTAGGATATCGTTCTGTATTGGTATCACCAGCGATGAAGTCCTTATGCTTGCCATCAGGGACTCAATGGTGGCAGAGATATCAGCCACAAGATTACCGTTTAATTGATAATGCACTTGGTAATACCATTGATTTTATACGTATGGTTACTCGATTAGCAGAGCTTAATATTTGGGTTTATGTGGATGTGGTGTTTAATCACATGGCAAATGAATCAGATATTAGAGCAGATTTAGAATATCCAAATCAATGGGATAGAGAAGATTATGCACGTTATCCTGAAAAATATGAGCCATTAAGATTATTTGGTGATTTATCTAAACCGTTATTTTCTGAATCTGATTTTGTAGAAGCGTTTGGGATTGAAAACTGGAATGATAAATGGGAAGTGCAAAATGGCCGTATTTCAGGTGGAGCGCATGATCCCGGTTTACCAACATTATCAGACAGTGACCATGTCATTGCCCAGCAACGTGCTTATCTAAAAGCATTGAAAAAAATTGGGGTAAAAGGGTTTCGTATCGATGCAGCGAAACATATGACACTAGAACACCTCAATAAAGTCTGGGATGAGGAGATTGCAAAAGATGTACATATCTTTGGTGAGATCATTACAGACGGTGGAGCAACAAAAGAAGAATATGAAACTTTCTTAAGCCCTTACTTGGAAGAAACAAGGTTAGGGGCTTATGATTTCCCATTATTTAATACCTTACACCAAGCATTTGAAAAGAAAGGCTCACTATCGAGTTTAATTGATCCTTATTGTTATGGTATGGCACTTTCACCTCTTAGAGCTATCACCTTTGCTGTCACGCACGATATTCCTAATAATGATGTGTTTAAGAATTTAGTGATGACAGAGAAAAATGAATGGTTAGCTTATGCGTATTTATTTGGTAGAGAAGGTGGGATCCCGCTAATTTATTCTGAATTGGAGATTAGTGGTATAAAAAATACATTAGGCCAACCTAGATGGAAAGATGAGTGGTCGTGTAAAAAAATGGCGCAGTTGATTGCATTTTATCATGCAATGTATGGAAAACCGCAAAAGATAATTGAAGCAAGTGATGATCATTTGGTGTTTATGAGGGGAGATAGCGGCATAGTTGCTATTAATAAATCGAATAAGCCTGTTCAAATTTCTTTAAAATCAAATAATAAATGGGTTGAACTGACCTCAGCGAAGCAGAGCAGTAATCTTGAAGGGAAGTTTACGTTTGAGATCCCTAAGCACTCGTATTTATTATTTCAGTCTTTATAAAGTAGATAGTAGAAAGGGCAAGAATTAACTCTTGCCCTTTATTTGATTATTTAACTAATTACATTCGTTTTATTTATTTAAAACTTGGTACTCAAAACCTGGAACCGTGATATCAACACGACGGTTTTGGCTTCGACCTTCTCGTGTTGTATTCGTTACGATTGGGTTTGCTTCACCTTCACCACTAACTGTTAGTTGCTCTGATGATACGCCTTTTTGTTCAAAGTAATCAGCAACAGTTTGAGCTCGTTTTTCAGAAATTTGTAGGTTATACGCTTCACTACCTGAAGAATCAGTATGGCCTACAATAGTTGCTTTTGCTTCTGGGTGTGCAAGTAAAATTGCTAATACAGGCTCTAGTTCAGAGGCTGCAGCGGCTGATAGCTCAGAGCTGTTGTTAGCAAATAGGTTTTGATGTGTTTTCTGTTGCTGCTGTTTTGTGATATACGTAGGAACAACAACTTTCTCTTCTTGCACTACTTTTTCTACAATTGGTTCTTCTTTCACTGTTTCAGCAACCGCAGCGGTTGTAGCAGCAGCTGTTGCCGCCGCTGCTGAATCTGAAGACCCACCAAAGGTATAAGTTAAACCAATAGAGGTAAAGTGAGAGGCAACATCATTGATGAACTTATCCTCAATACCATCAAAATATTGGTATTCAAGGCGAAGCGCTAAAGATTGAGTTAATTCGAACTCACTACCAAAACCTACTGTAAATACAGTATCTTCTGCTTCGCTATGGCTCATGAAAGCTGCACCAGCTTTAGCAAATAAATCTACAGACTCTGTTAATGGAAGCGTATATTTAGGAGCAATAGAAATCGCGCTCAACATGCTATCAGTGCTGTAGTTAGTACCTTTGTAATTGTGATTTGTTTTAAAATCGCCAATGGCATCAAGTCCAAGCTCTAGGCCTAGTCGTTCCGTAAAGTTATAACCACCGTATGCACCGTAACCAAAAGAGTCATCATCACATGGAGATGAAAGTGAGCAAGCGTCACTCATTAAGCCCAGTCCAAGTTTTGCACCATAATAAAACTCGGCTTGTGCAGGTGCAGTTAAACCAGCAGTAGCTAATGTCGCAGCGATTAAAATAGACAACTTCTTCATAAATTATTTCCTTATAAATACATCAGATATGTAAGACTATGATTATGATAGTATCATGTACGCAAAAGGTAAATATTTTATTTCACTTATTGAAATAATGTTAACTAGACTTTGAATTGATGAACGATATCACTTTGCTGATGAGCTAATTCATTAAGTGTTGAGCTGACATTGGCAATATCATTCATTGCGGTTTGGTTCTCTTCTGCAATGTGGCTAATATCTTCAAGACTACGTGCAATTTCTGTTGTTGTGGCGCTTTGCTCGTTAGCAGCTTGAGAGATGTGGTTACTCATGTGACTTATCTCATCAATCAGGCTTTGGATCATCACCATTGCATTGTTGGCTTCGTTGGTTTGAGTGACGCTTTGTTGCATATCAACAACGCAGCTTTCAATAACTGTGGTGGTGGTTTTTGAACTTGATTGAAGATTCGCAATCATCACTTCAATTTCAGAGGTCGATTTTGCTGTACGTTGAGCAAGAATACGAACTTCATCGGCAACTACGGCAAAGCCGCGGCCTTGTTCGCCTGCGCGTGCTGCTTCGATTGCTGCATTAAGTGCAAGCAGGTTCGTTTGTTCTGCAATGTTATTAATTACATCGAGAATAGATCCAATTTCACCGCTGACTTTTTGTAAATTACCAACAGCTTGTACTGACTCATCAAGGCGGCTTGATAATTGTTCAATCGTTTGTAAATTACTTTGCATTACTTGCTGACCATGTTCAGAGGCGGCTTCTACTTCTTGAACTTTGAGTAGAGAGCTTTCTGAACTTGATGCCACCTCAACAACGGAGTGCTCCATCTGAGTCATAGCAGCAGCGACACTGGTTGTTTGTTCACGTTGATTAAGCAGTTGTTGTTTGGCTTTTTCTGCCGTTGCACTGTTATTTTGAGCTACTGCAGTTAACTCATCAGAAGCGCCATTTAACTGCAATAATACTTTTTGTAAATTATCCGCTAAAGTATTGATATGTCGAGAAACTCGGCTAAATTCAGTGTTGTGCTTTGTTTTGATTCGTTGGGTCATATCCCCAGAGGTTAATGACTCTAAAATCTTAAGCATGTTTTGTAACGGTGTTCTTACTGATGATGCTAAATGGAAACCAATGAATGTTGCTAATAAAGAAACGAAACAACCTAAGATGATAGCTTTATAGAAACTCTGTTGATAAATGGTATCGGCTTTATTTAAAGAGTCTTGAAGGTCTCTAGTGGCCAATTCGTTAAATGATGTAAGAATCACGATTGAAGTATCAATTTGTTTAGCTAGGGTAGAAATGTTGCTATATAAGGTGTTTTTTGCATTTAGATAAGTAAAGTGAGTGTTTAAAATACCTTCTTTTTTACCTACTTCTAAGCTGAATTTAGCTACAGAATCATCAAACATTTCTTTTAATTCTGGTGCTTGATTAACTAAACCACGATAAGCATAGTTTAAATGAGTAACGGCTTTTTTATTCTTATTGACGGCTTTTTTTACTAGCTCAATATCATTACTTGCCAGTGCATCAGAAGTAATTCCTTCTGCATCTTCTAGTTTTACAAAATAGCTCTTCGCCATTACTTTTACAGCAATACTTTCTTGATCATCAACAAATTCTTTCATACGAACACTTAGCTCAGTATAAAGACGTTGAAAACTCCGTGTTGCTTGCTGTTTGTTATTTTCAGCAACAAGGAGTGCTTGATAGTTATTCATTGCTATTTTTGCTTCATTAAAATAAGCATTTTGAAGAGTTGCTAACTCAGAACGTTGTTGAGCTCCTATATTTTGATTTTGAGCTTTATTAACTAAATTCTGGAATGTTTGCTTAAATCCAGTTTCTGCGATCGCAAATTTCTCTTTTGCCTGCTGCATTTGTGCAGGGTTGCGAGTGGTTAAAAAATCTTTAAACAACTTATCTGCGGCAAAAAGAGCGACACTGGTTTCATTAGATAAACTAACTAATGGCATAGAGTCAGAAGAGACAGATTGCATTTGTTTGTGGATATTACTCGTTCCATTGAGCATAAGAATCACCGTCGTAATAAACAAAATCACAATAAGTGAAAATCCTGCATACATTCGACGTACTACCGAACTATTCATGTTCTATCTCTCTCTAATTATTTATTTTATTCAGGCTCTAATAACTAATGATATGAATAACATTAAGCCTTAATTATTGACAATAAATAACTATATTATGTTTTTTTACATTTCAATATTGCGAGTCTGTCTATAAAATTAATAATAAGTCATGAGTTTTTCTGCATCTTAATGAGTTGGCATTCTGTTAAATGTAAGGTTTTTTGTCATGAAGTTAACATTCAAATTATTGTTTTTGAGAAAGTTGTGACGCATACTAGAGCGAATAGAAAATAAAAAACTGTGTTTTATTGGAGAGATTTCATGGCTGAAGAAACGATTTTTAGTAAGATTATTCGTAAAGAGATCCCTGCGGATGTTGTGTATCAAGATGATTTAGTGACCGCATTTCGTGATATTAATCCACGAGCGCCAAGCCACGTGCTAATTATTCCAAATAAGTTGATTCCAACGACAAATGACATCGAGGCTGAAGATGAATTAGTTATGGGGCGATTATTTACTGTTGCTAAAAAAATTGCGATAGAAGAAGGCATTGCTAAAGATGGGTATCGTTTGATTGTAAACTGTAATCCACACGGTGGCCAAGAGGTATACCATATTCATATGCACCTTGTTGGCGGTCGTCCATTAGGCCCTATGCTGCTAAGTTAATAGATCTCTAATAAGGCTCCATATTCGGAGCCTTACTTTTTTCTACTGAGAGTTTTTCTATTTTAATGACGTCGATATTTAAAAAAAACATCATACTTTCTTTCACTCTGTTGCTATCAGGGTGTGCGAACCTATCTGTTGGTAATCTCTTTAGTCACTACTCTGCTCAAACTGCCGATACTTATCAATTAGTTAAAAGTGGGAGAGCACAACAGGCATACACAGAAGAAACTTCTGAGGTCGGTGGGACTATTTTAGCTAACTTAGAGCAAGGGCGAATTAGTTTACTCAGTGAGCAGTATGCAAAAAGCCAATCTGATTTTGAAGCTGCGGAACAAGCGGTCAGGATACAGAGTGAGCAAGCGGTAATTTCAGTATCAGATTCTGCGAACCAAGTAGGCTCTTTGGTGACTAATGATAACTTACTTGCTTATAAGCCTGCTGATTATGAACTAGGTTATCTACATCTTTATCTTTCATTGAACTACTTACAAAATAATGATTTGGAAGGCGCTTTAGTTGAAGTTCGGAAAGCCAATTATATTCAAGAAAAAGCAAAGAAAGATCGTGAGAAAGAATTACGATTAGCTGAGAAAGAGGCTAAAAAGAAAGGGGTAGATGCTAATGTTGGAGCGATTCTAGCGAACTACCCAGATGTAACTGGCGATCTAGCGGCAGTACAAAACGGCTACCTTTTTTATTATTCAGGTTTATTGTTTGAGGTTAATCGAAATTTTAGTGATGCTTATATTGATTATAAGCGTGCATTAGCGGTTGCTCCGAATAATAAAACTGTGATTGAATCGGTTCAGCGTCTTGCTCGTCGATTAGGAATGCGTAACGACATAAAGATGTTAGAGCAAAAATATGGTGCGTATCAGGCTCCAAATAGCTCTCAAAGTCGAGTTATTATTATTGATGAGAAAGGGGTGCTACCGCAGTTATCTGATTGGAGATTACGATTGCCAATGTGGGATAGTCGAGGTGACTTTGTTCAATATAATCTAGCATTACCGTATTATCAGGAAATGAAAAATGAAACGTTTTCCCCTCTTAAGTTAAACGGTAATGCTTCTGTATCAGATCAAATTTCAGATGTTACGTTAATGGCGAGAAATGATCTGAGTGAACGTATGCCAGCTATGGTGCTTCGTCAGGCATTACGAGTATTTGCAAAAGATGAATTAAGAAAAACGTCAAGAAAAGCAAAAGAAGATGAGTTGGCAAATGTAGTATTAACCATCTTTAATTCTTTAACAGAACAGCCAGATACTCGTAGTTGGCAAACATTGCCATCAACAGTGAGTGTAACAAGCCAAAATGTGAATGCAGGATCGAATCGAATTCAATATTTAAATCATGAACTAGACTTTACTATACAAAAAGGTCATACCGTAGTGGTTTGGGTATCAAGACAAGGGAATGCGGTCACATGGTGGTATAAACAACTAGGGGAAATATAATGAAAAAATGGCTTATCGCAATATTATTACCATTTGCATTAATGGCTTGTAGTTCAAGTCAAACTGCGGGGATAAGTGTTGATAGCGGTACACAAAAAGTCTTATTTGGCGATAATGTCCTGGGCTATCGATTAGCGGTAGACCAGATTAATACTCAGTATAACAATGGATTAGCTCGCGGTATTGTTGCAGTTACCAGTAAATTTTCAGGAGACCAACGTCTTCAATATCGTTTTTATTGGTATGATGCTCAAGGCTTAGAAGTTGCTGGTTCAGATTCACCATGGCGTACCTTTATTATTCGTGGTTTAGATACAATGAGTATTCAGGGAGTTGCTATGAAACCAGAAGCGACTCAATTCCGTGTTCAAATCCGCACATTAGAATAATTTGAAACACTCACTAGAGGTAAATGAAAAATGAAAAAAAGTGTTATTGCATTATTAAGCTTAGCTGTATTACTCGGTGGCTGTTCTAACAAAGTAAGCTATGGTGACGCCCAAGCCGTTGAAACCACAACAGTAGACTTTGGTTCAACTGATCTACAAAAAATTGCTGCAGAAATGACAGAAAGTATGCTGTCATCAGGTTCAGTTGCTCAAATTACTCAAGGCAATCGTCCAATTGTTTTTGTTGAGAGCATTAAGAACAAAACTAGTGAGCACATTGATACTGAATCAGTAACAGATTCAATCAGTACTAAATTACTTAATTCTGGTAAGTTCCGTTTTGTAGATATGGATCGCGTAGAAGCGGTACGTTCACAACTTAACTTCCAAAATAATGATGAATTAGTAAACCAAAATACAGCGGTTCAATTTGGTAAAATGGTCGGCGCTCAATACATGCTTTATGGCAACCTTTCTAGCATCGTGAAAAATGCAGGTAGCGACAAAGACGTTTACTACAAAATGACAATGCGTTTAATGGATCTAGAAACTGGCCTTATCGAATGGGCTGATGAGACTGAGATCCGTAAACAACAAGAGAAAAGCTTATTAGGTTGGTAATTACTAAACTCTAATTTGATGAGATGAAAGCCAGAGTGGGAAACTGCTCTGGCTTTTTTGTTTATATAAACTTATTAATTTCTTGCAATCAAAGCTTGGGAAATATGGTGGAAAGGAGTATAAAGGTAGTAGATAAATCAAAGAGAGAAATGCTATGAAACTGAATAAGTTAGAAAATAAAAACCGTCGTATTCGTAAGAAATTATACTTAGGCGAGTTCGCTATTCTTGGTTTTGAAGTGAGCTGTACTACTGAATTTAAAGATTTTGATCAATATGATGTATTCGTAGATGACTTCATTGATTACATCAACAGCATTGAGTTATGTTTTGGTGGTGGTGGCCTAGAGCTATTTGAAGGTTTTATCTGTTCAACTGAGCGCTACCGTTCAGCAACAGCAGAAGAACAGCTTCTAGTTGCTAATTGGTTAGACAGCCGCCCTGAAGTGAAAAAAGTAGAGATCAGCGAACTAGTTGATGCTAACTACCTATAATTTTGATTGTCGATAAATCAGAATGAAAAAATCCGCCTTTGTTGGCGGATTTTTTGTTTTTGAACTCTAAACTCTAGGTATGGATTATTTCTTCACACAAACAACGATAGCATTGCCTGAACCCTCATTTAATGGTGTGATCTTTTCATAATCATGTTCAAACATATGAACCTCAAAGTAAGGTTCTAACAGTGTTTGCAACTGCTCAAAATCAACCGCAACCATTGGGTGCTTGTCATCCCAAACTTCTGTTACACCATCCGTTGTCTTTTCTATTTTTAGTAATAAGTGTTGTTGTTCACCTTCACCGCAATAGTTCCAACCTGATTGGAAGGAAAACTGGCTGCCTTCATGCTCTGCCGGATGTTTTACAAATGAGCGATTGTCGATCTTGTTTCTTGCTACAGAGTTGAAACACAGTACGCCTTCTGACTTCAATGCTGCATGAACACTGGCAATGCATTCTGACAGCTTTTCAATATTCGCATTGTAGTGAATCGAGTAGAGAAAACAGGTGATTAAATCCAGAGGCTCTTCAACCTTGAAGTTACTCATGTCATGCAAAATAAATTCAGCTTCAGGATTACGTTGTTTTGCAATATCAAGCATAGGTTGGTTGATATCTAACCCTTTTGATCGATATCCATAGTTAATAAAGTGTTTAACGTGTGGGCCTGTACCACAAGCTAAATCGAGATAATCTCTTCCTTGATTACCAAAGATTTGATGTATACGGCGAACAAAGTTACTTTGCTCTTGATAATCGATATCAGCACACATTAAATCGTAATAGCCAGATAAATCAGTATATAAAGCGTTAGAGGACATTATAGTCTATCCAAAATAACACCAGTCTACTTTAAGTGTTTGATTAACCGCTTATTTGGAGAGGTATATAATACCAATTGTAGTAAATAACTGTTCATCCTAACTGGTTAACATGTTCGATAACTACGTTGAAATTTTTGATTGTAGAATAACTACTTATCTAAACTATTTGTTGAAAAGTGCCGCCTTGTTCTCAAGCATTTTTCCTGCGTTATTTCTGAACACTTACTTACTGTGATTGGTATAAGAAGTACGCCAGATGAGGAACTGTATAATAGTTAAGCCTAAAGAGACGCGTAGGGCGCGGATAGTAATCCAATTTTTTAGATTTGAATAGCTAAAACTATTAAGATTTTGAAATCAATTTCTAATGCAAATTTGAGACAAAATAAAAGCTCTTGAATAATTGTGATAAACTTTTATAAGATTAGGTTATTACGAGATTTATGGAGTAGATATGGATATTAATTTTGATGGTTTTGGATTAAATGCTCACAAAGTATCGTTACTGTCTGGTGGATTAACTAATGCTTGTTTAAAAGTCGAAGCGAAAGAGGGGACTTTTGTTTGGCGACCTGTTTCTGAACAAGCGACATTACTTGGTGCAGATAGAGATAAAGAACGTGAGATTTTAACTGCATTAGACGCAGTGCCTTTTGCACCTAAGGTTTACGATTCAAATGGCGAGGGTTTGTTGGTTGAATGGTTCAAAGGAGAAGTCATTGCACTTGATAAAGCCAAAGATGCTGCTGTTGAGTTATTAGCGTCGGTTCATCAACTTACAACGAATGGGTTTGATGATGAGCTTACTAATGATGTGATGAGTTTGAAATTACGAATTTTGAGCTATTGGTCATCATTAGAACCAGAAAACCAAACAAATGAAATGCACGCCTATGTTGATTATTTCTCTCAAGAAGATGAACGGCCGTTGTTTGAACCTTGCTTATGCCACTTCGACATTGGTGCTTATAATATTATTGTTAAAGAGCAAGGGTATGGCTTAATTGATTGGGAATACGCTTCTATCGGGGACCCGAGCCAAGACTTAGCAACGATGATCATTGCCAATCAATTTGATGTCGATGAAGTTATCCATAGTTATTGTATGCAAAGAGATCTTGATGATAATGAATGGAAGTACGCCGTTAAATACTGGACGCCTTGGGTCTGTTTTATGGGCGCATTATGGTTTTCGTTAGGTTATCAGTTGCTCAAGGATAGTTGTTATCAAGAACTGGCTGAGCGAGAAATGAACAAGCTCAAGAAATTATTACCATTAATTAAGAAATAAATCGGCAATTATCTAGGCTAGATCACTGTTCTCATTATTGCTCAAGCTAAGGGCTTTAAAACCTTATTTTTCATGGTAGATTAAATTTACTATATGGAAAATTCTTATTCAGGAAACAGGGGGAATACATGATTATTTATCTTCACGGCTTCGACTCAACAAGCCCAGGTAATCATGAAAAGATTATGCAGCTTCAGTTTATTGATGAAGATGTGCGCTTTATTAACTACAGCACTCTGCATCCTAAACATGACATGCAGTACTTATTGAAAGAAGTGCATAAGGTTATAGAACAAGCTGGTGATCCAAACCCAATTATTTGTGGTGTTGGCCTTGGTGGTTTTTGGGCTGAACGCATTGGCTTTTTATGCGGTATTCGTCAGGTTATGTTTAATCCTAACTTGCATCCAGAAGTGAATATGGAAGGTCGTATCGATCGTCCTGAAGAGTATACTGATATTGCAACCAAGTGTGTTGAGAAGTTCCGTAATAAAAATAAAGAAAATTGTTTATGTATTTTATCAAGAAGTGATGAGATTCGTGATAATTCAGCAACGGCGACAGAGCTTGAACCATATTATCAAATTATTTGGGATGAGAATGAAACGCATAAATTTAAGAAGATCTCTCAGCATCTACAGGTAATGAAAGCTTTTAAAGAAGCTGAAACGCTCATTTAGTGCCTATATTGATTCATTTGATTTGATGCAAAAAAACCTCAGTAACATAATAAAAGCCTCACATTATCGTGAGGTTTTTTGATCTAAACCAAAGAAACGATCTGCTGTTACAATTTCGATCAATTTACCTATTTATTTTACACATCTAAAAAAATCTTCTGCATAACATCTATATCTGCTTGATAACATCAGAAATAGGGTTATATAATGCAAAAAACAAAGAAAAGAAGCATAAATTGCTCAAGTTAGCGTAACGTGAACGCTGTTTCCTCAAGACTCTCATTTTTTGTACTGCGAGTTAGCAAAACAAAGAGAGCACAAATTTTTTAATCTGAGTTACTTAGGTTAATGCCGTTTTTTATTTTTTAGAGGAAGATTGCAATGACTAAGATTGTTATTGTTGGTGGTGGAGCTGGTGGTCTAGAGCTTGCTACTAAATTTGGTCGTACATTAGGTCGTAAAGGTCGCGCAGAAGTTACTTTAGTTGATCGTAAAGCAAGTCACTTATGGAAACCATTACTTCATGAAGTAGCAACAGGCTCTTTAGATGAAGGCGTTGATGCAATCAGTTACCGTGCACATGCTAAAAATCACTCTTTTGATTTTCAAATGGGTAGCTTGTGCGATATTAATCGTGATCGTAAATTTATTACTTTGGCTGAAATTAAAGATGAGCATGGTGAGTTACTCATCCCAACAAGAGAGATTGAATACGATTATTTAATCCTTGCGATTGGCTCTACATCGAATGATTTCAATACTCCTGGGGTTCGTGAAAATTGTATTTTCCTTGATAGCCCAGAGCAAGCACATCGCTTCCGTACGGAAATGAATAATCAGTTCTTAAAACTTCATATGCATCCAACACAAAAAACCGTTGATATAGCGATTGTTGGTGCAGGTGCGACGGGTGTTGAGCTTTCTGCTGAACTTCATAATGCGATTAAAGAGCTACGTTTATATGGCTTCGGTGATTTAGATTCTGCAAAATTAAATGTAAACCTTGTTGAAGCGGGTGAGCGTATTCTTCCAGCTCTTCCTCCTCGTATTTCTTCAGCTGCGCACAGTGAATTAACAAAGCTGGGTGTAAACGTTAGAACGATGACGATGGTAACCAAAGCCGATTCTGAAGGTTTACATACTAAAGATGGAGAGCTTATTCCTGCTCAAATCATGGTTTGGGCTGCAGGCATCAAGGCTCCTGATTTTATGAAAGAGATCGCAGGTTTAGAATCGAACCGTATTAACCAACTTGTTGTTAAGCCAACGCTGCAAACAACACGTGATGATGATATTTTCGTCATTGGTGATTTAGCGTGTTGCGAGAAACCTGAAGGTGGTTTTGTTCCACCTCGTGCACAATCAGCACACCAAATGGCAAGTCATGCTTTTAAGAATATCGTTGCTAAAATGACTAACCGTGAAATGAAGCCATATATTTATAAAGATCACGGTTCTTTAGTTTCATTAAGTAACTTCTCAACCGTTGGTAGCTTAATGGGCAATTTAACTAAAGGCTCTATGATGGTTGAAGGTCGTATTGCTCGTGTTGTGTACATTTCATTGTATCGTATGCACCAAATTGCACTGCATGGTGTATTTAAAACAACCTTGATTATGTTGGTTGGCCGTATTAACCGAGTGCTTCGTCCAAACTTAAAACTTCACTAATCACGGTGTTTTAAAAATAAATCAGTAAAAAGGCAGGGATACTTTGGTATTTCTGCCTTTTTTTATGATGGAATAACAAAAAATGTGCGCTAACTCACCGTAAATCATCTATAATGCGCGGCTAAATTATAGATCATTGAATACATAGACTGTTCGCTTAAGGAATCCACTTTATGTCATTTTCATCTCAAGGTTTTTCACCTGAAGTCGTAAAAGCATTAACTGAATGTGGTTATCAGAAATTAACCCCAATCCAGCAAAAAGCCATTCCTTTGGCACGTAAAGGTCATGATATTCTTGCGAATGCTCAAACCGGTACTGGTAAAACGGCTGCATTTGCATTGCCTGTTATTCAGCAATTGCTTGATTCTAAAAAAACAGCAACACGTCGTTCAGCTCGTGCGTTAATTTTAGCGCCAACTCGTGAGCTAGCAGAGCAGATCGCATCAAACATTGCTGATTACACAAAATATACAGCATTATCTGTAACCGCTGTATTTGGCGGTAAGAAAATGTCTTCTCAAGAGAGAGCATTGGATCCAGGTGTTGATATCTTGGTCGCGACTCCAGGTCGTCTTCAAGAGCACATCGAAGAGGGCAATATCTCTATCGCTAATCTTGAATTTTTAGTATTCGATGAAGCTGACCGTATGTTAGATATGGGCTTTGTTAATGCTATCCGTAATATCATGATGGAAGTGAACTCTGCACCACAAATCATGCTGTTCTCTGCGACGTCTTCAGCACAAATGAACAAGTTAGCGAGCGATATTTTACGTCGTCCAAAACGTGTTTCTGTTGATCGTGAAAATATGACAGCATCGACTATTGCTCACGTTGTTTATCCTGTAGATGAAGAGCGTAAAACCGAATTATTATCAGAATTGATTGGTCGTAAAAACTGGCAGCAAGTTCTGGTATTTGTAAACTATAAAGAAACAGCAAATAACATCGTTAAAGAGCTTAAGCTTGATGGTATTAAAGCGGTTATTTGTCATGGTGATAAAGCACAAAGTGCTCGTCGTCGTGCACTAGAAGAGTTTAAAGAAGGCAAAGCTCGTGTAATGGTTGCAACGGATGTTGCTGCTCGTGGTCTTGATATTGCTGACTTACCACACGTAATTAACTACGATATGCCTTTTTTAGCAGAAGATTATGTTCACCGTATTGGTCGAACTGGTCGTGCTGGTAAAAAAGGTCATGCAGTTTCATTTGTTAGCCGTGAAGAAGAGCTAACAGTTGTTCAAGTTGAAACACTAATTCAGCAACGTATTCACCGTGTAGTTCAAACGGGTTACGAGCCTAAGAGCCGTGATGCTTACATTGAAAAAGTGAACACGAAAGAAGGATTTAAAAATCGTAAAGGTCGTACTAATAATGTAACCAATGCGAATCAAGATCAGGCTTCTGCAGAGCGTCGTATGCGTTTGAAGAACGTGATCCAAAAGAAAGCTGGTATTACTAAGCTTAAAAAGTAGGAGAGTAAAATGGAACGTGATTATACTTTCTCTTGTTTGGTAACAATGCCACGTCATGATCTTGAAGAGTTCAGCCACCGTGTGATTAGTCGCATGGTTCCTGAAGAGACAATAAAAGAGATCTTTACGTTTGAACAAGAAGAAACAGCCAATCAAGATCGTATGCAAACGGCTCAACTAGATGCCATGCTTCGTCTTGCTGCTGTTGCTCTTGGTGAAGTGACTCATGCATTTTCAGAGTCTGATAATTCACAACAAAATAGCTTACGTATGATGCGTCTTGTTTTATGGCATGCTTATGCAATGTTATTTAATTTAGAAGAAGCGGTATCATTAGAGGAACACTGTGAATTGGTTGAGCAGATTTTGGCGAAACCACCAACAGATGCATTGAATTGGTTGCCGGTTTTATCTAAATTGCTTGGTGATTACGCCGCAATTGCAGCGAAACAAAAGTAACGCTGTCAATAAACACAAAGTAAGTACAAATTATAAAAACGCCAGTGGTTATTATCACTGGCGTTTTTTTGTTTCGGCTTAAGTCTAAAGCTATAGGGGGAAAGTTATAACATTAGTTTAAGATTGTAGACTCTCTTCTTCTGAATCAATCTCACCTTTGCCTTTTGATTTTACAATCACTAGACCAGCAATTACACACGCAGAGACAACGCCTGTGATAGTCGATAGCGTCATTGGTAAACCAAAACCTAACTGACTGTTGCTTAGAATGAAAGTGATACAAACACTTGTCATGAATATCGCAGGAACCGTGGTAACCCAGTGAAGTTTATTGTGACGAAGCAGGTAAGCTGAAGCTGTCCATAACATCATTACTGCTGTTGTTTGGTTAGCAAAGCCGAAGTAACGCCAGATAATACCAAAATCAACTTGAGTCAAGATACCGCCAAGAACAAACAATGGTAGGGCCATAAGTAGGCGGTTACGCAGTGTTTTTTGTTCCATGTTGAAGTACTCAGCAAGGATTAAACGACTTGAACGGAACGCAGTATCACCTGAGGTAATTGGTAGAATGATTACGCCTAAGAAAGCAAGGATGCCGCCAAACGTACCTAGAAGTCCAAATGATGCAGTATAAACAACATTACCAGGACCACCGTCTGCAACTGCTGCTTGAAGTGCTTCCATACCATCGAAGAAAGAGAGAGCAATTGCACACCAGATAAGAGCGATAATACCTTCACCAATCATTGCTCCGTAGAATACAAAGCGACCATTTTTTTCATTTTCCATACAGCGCGCCATAAGTGGCGATTGTGTTGCGTGGAAACCAGAGATAGCACCACAAGCGATAGTGATGAATAGAGCAGGCCATAATGGTAAGTCGTTTGGATTCATATTAGTGAACATTTGGCTTGGTTCGTAGCTACCAAGAACAGAGTGATCACTTGAAAGAGCGATTGCAGTAATCAAACCAACAGACATGAATATTAGTAGTGCACCAAACAGTGGATAGAAGCGACCAATGATTTTATCTACCGGAACAATCGTAGCAATGATGTAGTAACCAAAAATGATAACAACCATCGCCGTCATTGTGATGCCTAAATCAAATTGGTCATTCATTAGGTTTGTAAGCATGCTTGCAGGAGCAGATACAAATACCACACCAACAAGAAGTAACAGAACAATCGCGAACACATTCATAAAGTGTTTTGCGCCATTACCTAGGTACTTACCAGTAATCGTTGGAACTGATGCTCCGCCATTACGGATAGAAAGCATACCTGAGAAGTAATCGTGTACAGCACCTGCAAAAATACAACCTAGTACAATCCATAACATAGCTGCAGGGCCGTAAAGGGCACCCATGATTGGGCCAAAAATTGGACCGACGCCTGCAATATTAAGAAGTTGAACTAGATATACTTTTGGTGTCGACATTGGAACAAAGTCTACGCCATCTGTTTTTGTATGAGCGGGGGTTTTTCTGTCTTCTTTAATACCGAAGATTTTTTCGATAAACGCACCGTAGATGAAGTAACCACCGATAAGTGCTGCAACGCAGGTTAGAAACCAAACCATAATTTATTCCTTGTTTGAATTACTGGTTAATTAAATAAACAAATTTATATGCTGGTTATCATACTGGTGGGCGTAAAGAGTTCACGCCCAAAAAAGGTGAGTGGTTGTGATGAGAGGTTAAACGGTGTTATTTAATGTTAAGTGGTTTTGAGTAATATTAACTGGTTTGTATGAGTAAATTAAAACTAACCATGAATCCCCAATCGTTCTTTGATTTCTTTAAGATAACGTCGACTCACTTGAGCTATATGCCCACTTTGAGTGAGGATCTCACTCGTGCCATTCTCATGTAACTTAATCTCTCGAATAAAATGAGGGTTTATCAGAAATTGTCGATGACAGCGAATGAGTGGCGTTTTCTCTTCAAGTACTTTCAATGTTAATTGTGTACAAGCGGCTTCTGTTTTTGTTAGTAGCTGAACCCCTGAAGCTTGAATACTTGCAACCTCAAGCTCTTGAGAGGGAAGTAGAAGAATACGGTTGTGGCCAGAGCATGGGATCAGCTCAATTTCAGTTTGAGTGATAGGCGTAAGATCTAGCTTGGTTTCTAGAGCTAATAAGCGTTTGACTGTCTTTTCAAGGCGGCGAGGTTCAATAGGCTTGAGTAGATAATCAAAGGCATTATCCTCGAAGGCTTTTACTGCAAATTCATCATAAGCGGTAACAAAAACCACATTTGGCATGGTTTCAGGATCAAGCATGCTAATCAAGTCCATTCCAGTAATCTTTGGCATTTGAATATCAAGAAAGACCACATCAGGCTTTAGTTGGTTTATCTGCTTTAGCCCATCAATTGCGTTACCACACTCGGCAATAACATCAATGTGACCAATTTCATTTAATTGTTCAATTAACTCTTCACGAGCAAATAGTTCGTCGTCAATCACAATAGCTTTAAGCATGATTTATCGTCTCTAATGGTAAATGAATAGTGGCTTTGGTTTGTTTGTTTTCAATGCAAGACATGGTTAACCCAAATGCCTCACCAAATTGATTTTTTAAGCGTTTATCAACGATGGTTGTACCTAAGCCATCACTGCTGGTTTGTTCTACGTACAGCCCTGCATTATCTATAACCTCAAGGATGACTTGATGATGAGATAGATAAGCGTTGATTTTTATCTCTCCTTCTTCAAACATATTAGAGGTTCCATGTTTGATAGCATTCTCAACTAAAGGTTGAAGAGTAAATGTAGGAAGCTTTAAGTCGTATAAACTCTCATCGATATCAACCGTTACTGTTAATCGATCTGAAAACCGAGCTAATTCGATTTCTAAATAGGATTGTACGTGATGTAACTCTTCTTTTAATGTGACTTGCTCAAAGTTTTGCTTTAAGTTTCGGCGGAAAAACTGAGATAAATGTTGAATTAGTTCACGAGCGCGATTTGGATCTCGTCGAATAACTGCACTAATGGTATTTAATGCATTAAACAGAAAGTGTGGATTAACTTGAGCCTGTAATAAACGCAATTCTGCTTGAGTTAATAAGGTTTGTTGCTGCAAATAGCGACCAGCTAAAATTTGATTAGAGAGTAATTTGGCAATACCTTCTCCAAGAGTAATATTGATATAGGAAAATAACTTCAGTTTTGGCTCATACAGTTTAATAGTACCAATAACCTCATTATTTACCCCAATTAGAGGAATAACCAATGCTGAGCCGAGTTTGCATTTGTCATCAATAGAGCATTGATAAGGGTATTCATCCCCATCTATGTACATTACTTTACTTTGCTTTATCGCTTGGCGAGTGTAATCAGAAGCGATAGGGGTTCCTGGTAAATGGTGATCATCACCAATGCCAATAAAGGCCAGTATTTTCTCTTTATCAGTAATAGATACAGCGCCAACACCGGTCTCTTCGTAGATGATTTCAGCGATTTGTTTGCTATTTTCTTGGTTGAAACCTTGGCTTAATATACCAACAGATCGTTGTGCAATATTAAGTGCTTTATTGGAGAATGCGGCGGAGTATTTTTCATAAATCGTTTTTCTATCTTGGATAATACTCATGAACATGGCAGCACCAACAGAGTTGGCTACAATCATAGGTAGGATAATAGAAGAGACAAGGATGTAAGCTTGATCAAATGGTTTGGCTACGATTAAAATAATAGCCATTTGTAGAAGTTCAGCAATAAAAGCAATCATGAGAACAGTTCTTGGTCTAAATAACTGTTCTATTTGATTTCTTCTAACAAAATACAGATGAAATAACCCACCAAGAAGCCCTTCAGATGTGGTTGAAATAGCGCAGGCTAGATCGGTAAATCCTCCCATAGAGTATCGGTGAAGTCCGCCAGTTAAACCAACAAAGAAACCAACTAAAGGTCCGCCTAATACACCTCCCATGACAGCACCAATTGCTCTTGTATTTGCGATGGCGTCTTGAATTGCTAAACCAAAGTAAGTACCTAGAATACAGAAGCCAGAAAAGATGATGTAACAAAGAAAGCGATGGCTCCAGCGACCTGAAATAGTAGTAATAGGCAGAAATAAAGGCGTCTTACTTAATAGGTAAGCAAGTACGAGGTAAACACTTAATTGCTGTAGTAGGGAAAACACCAATTCCATGAAGATTCTCTATAGATAAAGCAGGGGTCTTTAGTTTAATCGTAATTAAGTATTGTGTCTAAATAGAAGAGGGGAAAGAGAGTGTTCTTATTTGTAAAATAACTGTAAACCCCCTTTAATTTAAAAATGCAATAAATGAAATGTAAGATTCCATAAATGACACTTGTGATCTTTGTCACTGATAAATAGAATGCGCTTCCTAAACATTTTTTTAATCATTACACTTTTTTTTGAGGCATCTAAATGTCAAACAAACTTGCAAACCCAGCTCCATTAGGCTTAATGGCTTTTGGTATGACAACTGTTTTACTAAACCTACACAATGCGGGCTTTTTCCCTTTAAATACAGCGATCTTATCGATGGGTATTTTTTACGGTGGTCTTGCGCAAGTAATTGCTGGCATTATGGAGTATAAAAAGGGTAATACATTTGGTACTACTGCGTTCACTTCTTACGGCTTTTTCTGGTTATCTCTTGTTGGCTTAATTATTATGCCAGAAATGGGTCTAGGCCAAGCAACATCACCAGAGTTTATGGGTTGGTATCTTTCAATGTGGGGCGTACTAACGTTTTTCCTATTTTTAGGTACATTTAACTACCCACGAGCTAAGCAGGTGATCTTTGGTAGCTTAACCATTCTATTTGCTTTGTTAGCGATTCGTGATTTCACTGGTAGCGAGTTAATTGGTCACATTGCAGGTTATGAAGGTATCTTCTGTGGTTTAAGTGCAATGTACTTCTCTATGGCGCAAGTAATTAACGCTGAATACGGTCGTACAGTCTTACCTGTTGGTGAAATGAAACCAAAAGCTGCAACAGTAACGGCTTAAATATTTAATCTACTTTAATTTAAAAAGCGGCTCACTATATTATATAGTGAGCCGCTTTTTTAGTGTTTGCTTGAAATAGATTTAAGAAATAAATAGCTTCAGTTCTTATCGTTTTAAACCCATCAACGCCTCTTGAGTTTCCATGATTTGAGTTTGCAAATCCGTTTGAGATTGGATCCCAAGTTGCTTTTGCGCTTCTTCTTTTGATAACCCTAGATGGCAACAAAGCATATCAATAGCCATTAAGTGCGTTTCGTTTTCTGTCATGTTCGATCCTTGAGCATTATGTTTTAAATCAATAATGACAAAGTAAAGTGAAAGAGAAATGATCACAATACGACTTAAGTCTAATATTCCTAAGTTATTCTTACTCTTCTAATCATGGAAAAGTAAGAATAAAGATAAATAGGGAGCAAGAAAGTGTATCAAAGTGCGTCAAGCCCTTGTAATTGAGCTAAATGGCACTATCTTATGCTTATACCTAAAACGTGTCACAAATACGTAGGGTGTCTACTTAAGAATATAGAATAAATAAGTAGAGTTTATTATTAATTGGAGAAAATATAAATGAAGCGTATTGCGCTGTTTTTAGCAACAAACTTAGCGGTAATGATTGTATTCAGTATTGTTCTGAATATTGTTTATTCTGTTACGGGGATTCAACAAGGTAGCCTTTCTGGGTTGCTGGTTATGGCGGTATTATTTGGTTTTGGTGGATCAATTGTTTCACTAATGATGTCAAAATCAATGGCACTACGTTCTGTTGGCGGTGAAGTTATTGAGCAACCACGCAATGAAACAGAACATTGGCTAATGCAGACGGTTTCTCGTCAAGCTCAACAGGTTGGTATTGGTATGCCAACGGTTGCAATTTACGACTCGCCTGATATGAATGCTTTTGCTACTGGTGCTAAGCGTGATGATTCTTTAGTTGCGGTATCTACAGGCCTACTTCACAACATGACTCGTGATGAAGCTGAAGCGGTTCTTGCTCATGAAGTGAGTCACATTGCGAATGGCGACATGATAACAATGACGTTAATGCAAGGTGTCGTGAATACCTTCGTTATTTTCTTATCACGTATGATTGCAAATGCAGTGAGTGGTTTCACATCAAGCGATGAAGAAGGTGAGGGCGAAGGCGGTAGTTTCATGACGTATTTCATCGTTTCTACCATTCTTGAAATTGCCTTTGGCTTCTTAGCAAGCTTCTTAACGATGTGGTTTAGCCGTCATCGTGAATTCCATGCCGATGCAGGTGCAGCTCAATTGGTTGGTAAAGAAAAAATGATCGCTGCTTTAGAACGTCTACGTATGGGACAAGAATCTCAACTAGAAGGCTCTATGATGGCATTTGGTATTAATGGTAAAAAATCATTAACTGAATTATTAATGAGTCATCCACCATTAGATAAGCGTATTAATGCATTACGCCAAATGTAATTTAATACATTAGTAAAAGATTAAAATAAACCCGAGGTAATTCTCGGGTTTTTTGTATGTGGAGATCACATAAATCTTTTACCGAGAGGGATAACAAGTTATAGTCTGCCCCTCATTTAAATTAAGACATTTAGGATATACCTTGACTAATAACGACATTTTACGACGCATTCGCTACGCTTTTGACTTTGATGATACTAAGATGATTGCACTGTTTGCAGCAGCAGATCTAGAAGTAACTCGTGAGCAAGTTTGTAACTGGTTAAAAGCAGATGACGATAAAGATTACAAAAGCTGTCAAGATGTTCAATTAGCAACGTTTCTAAATGGCTTAATTAATGATCGTCGTGGTAAGCGCGAAGGCGAGCAACCAAAGCCTGAAGAAAAGCTAACGAACAATATTATTCTTAAGAAGCTACAGATTGCATTAAACTTAAAAGCAGATGATGTACTAGACCTGATGAAGCTAGTTAACTTCCGTTTAAGTAAGCATGAACTAAGTGCATTTTTCCGCAAGGCAGATCATAAACACTACCGTATCTGTAAAGATCAAGTTTTACGTAATTTCTTACAAGGTGTTCAACACAACCAACGTAATGATGTTGATGTTGATGCTGAGGTAGAAGGCGAATAATCTCCTTTTCTTTATATAATAAAAAAGCCACTACCTATTAAGTAGTGGCTTTTTTTTATTCAAAACTATTAGCTATTAGCTTTTTCTGTAAATGTCTCATCTTCTTTTGCTACTTCAATAGCACCTTCAGACTTGGCAACGATAGTATTTACTGCTGTATCACCAACTACGTTAGAAGACGTACAGAACATATCATTAATACGGTCAACGGCAGCAACAATAGCAAGACCTTCAGGTGGAAGACCTAATTGGTGCAAGATAACACCGACCATAACAACACCACCACCAGGAACACCACCGGCACCGATTGAAAGTAGTAGAATAGTAAACCCTAGAGTAAATAAATCTGCAGAATCGATAGGTTGACCAAATGCGTTAGCAACAAAGATAGCGGCAAGTGCAATATAGATAGATACACCAGACATGTTCATGGTTGCACCTAGCGGAACCCCAAAGCCTGCTACAGATTTAGATACATTTAACTTATCTGTTAGTGTACGCATAGTTACTGGAATTGTTGCATTTGAACTTGCTGTTGATAGAGAGAACAAGATCTGCTCACGTACCGCACGCAAAAATGTTTTTGGAGAAATTCCTGTCGTAATGCTCACCATTAATGGATAGAAAATGAAAATCCAGAAAGTCAGCATTGAGATAACAAGAGCAACATAACCCGCAACAGACATTAAAGTATTAGCATTTAATGTTGCACCTAGTTGGATCATAAGTGCAAATACACCATAAGGAGCAAGGCTCATTACTAAGCTGATTAGCTTCATCATGATCTCATTAGCGACTTTAAATGTTTTGATTGCAGGACCGCCACGGTGATCCAAGGCTTGAATAGCAAGACCAGTTAGAATCGCCATAAAGATGATTTGTAGCATATCACCACTTGCAAATGCTTCAACAGGGTTGCTAGGTACAATATTCGTAATCAGTGAGAAGATATCAGGAGTCTCTGTTGCTTTTAATTCAACAGAACCTGCAGCAATCGTTCCCATTAGATTAGCATCTGCACCTGGGGCAAAAATCATACCCACAGTAAGTGCTGCTGTAATCGCGATGATGGTGTTAATAAGGTATAAAGCAAAAGTTTTACCACCAAGACGACCAAATGAAGCAATATCTTTTAATTCAACAATACCGCAGACAATTGAAACATAGACCAAAGGAACAACTAGCAGTTTGATCAATGAGACAAACATCCCACCAACGCCTTCAGCGGTTCCTAATAGAAATGAATCAAAGAAAGCGATGCCATTAAACATATATTGTATCGCTGTACCAATTAATAGACCTGCGAACAGACCTACAAATATTCTGCTTGAAAGTGACTTTTTCATAATATGGGTTTTCTCCAGAATGTTGTGCTCACCTTTGGGTGAATCCTTGTTATGTTTCACTATTGTTTCAAAAATCGAGAGGATATTTACATATTGTTAATAAGTTTTAAAGTAAAAAAAACGGCGTAATGTTAACCAGTTCATGTGAGTTAAAATAATTTATTGAGCGAATTAACATTTACATTTTATTAAAACCAATTACTTAACTTTAAAACGTTAAAGGTTTTACGTACGGTTTTTTGTATTTTATAGAGAGAAGTTAATTACCGAAAGTATGAAGCTGATCACTACTTTGAATGAATGTTGACTTTCTCTATTGATAATTTACTTGATAAAAGAAAATTAACGTATACCATCCCACCTTAAATATTATCCTTACTTTTAGCGAGTTATCCATGTATTTAAAAAAGACAATAGTAGCGGCAGCAATTGCAGCAAATGCGTTTACTGCTTTTTCTGCGTTTGCAGCTCAGCAAGTTGATTTGTTGATCACTGATGCAACACTTCTTACCATGAATGAATCTAAGCAAACGTTTGAGAATGGTGTTGTTGCAATAAAGGGTAATAAAATTATTGCAGTTGGTGATGAAAGCCTAGCAAAGGATTACACAGCAAAAACAGTGTTAGATGTTGATGGTGACATTGTCTTACCTGGTTTAATTAACACACATACGCATGCTTCAATGACGGTTTTCCGCTCACTAGCTGATGATGTACCAGATCGTCTCCATCGTTATATTTTCCCTTTAGAGAAAAAGTTAGTATCACGCGATATGGTTCGTATTGGTGCTAACTTAGGTAACGTAGAGATGGTTAAGGGCGGCGTTACGACTTATGCTGATATGTATTACTTTGAAGATGAAGTCGCTAAAACGGTTGATAAAATTGGTATGCGTGCCATTTTAGGTGAAAGCGTTATCAAATTCCCTGTTGCTGATGCTGCAAATGCAGAAGAGGGCATTCAATATGCCTTAAACTTTATTGAAGAATATAAAGATCATCCCCGTATTACACCTGCGTTTGCTCCTCATGCACCATATACGAATACAACAGAAATTTTGCAAAAAGTGGCTAAACTGTCTTTAGAGCTTGATGTTCCAGTTATGATCCACTTAGCTGAATCTCATCGTGAAGAAGAGAAAATTGCAAAACGTTCAAATGGCTTGTCTCCAGTTCAGTACATGGATAGCATCGGCGCGCTGAACAAGAACTTAATCGGAGCTCATATGATCTTAGTTGATGATAAGGACATCGAATTAGTGAAACAATCTGATATGGGTGTTGCTCATAATATGAGCGCTAATATCAAATCGGCTAAAGGTGTTTCTCCAGCTCTTAAGATGTATGATGAAGGCGTTCGCATCGGGCTAGGTACTGATGGCCCAATGTCTGGTAATACATTAAGTATTATTGATGAGTTTAACCAAGTAGCTAAAGTACATAAATTAGTCAATAAAGACCGTGCAGCAATGCCTCCAATCAAAGTTATTGATATGGCTACAATGGGTGCAGCAAAAGCACTTCATATGGAAGATAAAATCGGTTCAATTGAAGTTGGAAAATTAGCGGATATTATTGTCGTTGATACAACAGCACCAAATATGATGCCTGTTTATAACCCATATTCGGCATTAGTTTACTCAGCAAACTCTGGTAATGTTCGTCATACCATTGTTGATGGTAAAGTGATCATGAAAGATCGCGCCATCTTAACTGTAAATGAAGAAGAGATCCGAAAAGAAGTCATTGAATTTACAAAACTAGTACGTAAAACGGTTATTGAGAGTGGTGAAGTTGTTCAATAATATTGAATGATATATCTACTTAAATAGCTAATAACTATTTAAATCAACTTTAATTAAAGGCTAGAGCTTATGTTCTAGCCTTTTTTGTTATTTATCTAAATCTTAGCAATTTTATTTTGGGTTTGAGTATTGATTCTTTAATTTAAGACTCCTGTCAAATAGACGGTGCTATTCAAAGATAATATCTTGATCTTCAAAGCATTGAGACTACTATGAAAGGTAGTGTTGTTATTTTGTAAGGGATATTGATGGGTAAGTTAACGACTCTGTGTTTTATATGCTTAATGTCGGTGTCATTTTTGAGCCAGGCCTCAAGAGTGGACGAGTATATTAACAAATATGATATGCAGTTATTTTATCCTGAAGCTGTTTCTATGTTATATCCTAATTCTCAACGTCAATGGAACTCAGATAAAGCACAAAAAGATTTAGAGAATCAGCTTGCTCTATTAATACTCGCCGACCTTAACGGCACGCTTGAAAATCGTTACTATCAACTGCAACAGGCCATAGGCTTAGAGTATGATATTTTAGCAACGGATACGTTAATTTATTTACTGACTTATCAATCGTTAATATCTAAGAAGGGAACTAGTTGGTTTTTTGGTGGACGGCTTGAAACTCATCTAGGGGAGCCATCACCACAAATAATTACTCAATTACATCAAGCATTCGAAAATAAAGAATTAGAGAACATCACTCAAACGTTACCGCCTAATTCTTCACAATACGCGGCATTATATGAGCAATTATTATCGTATTATGACCCTTATCATGTCCCCGTTGATAAAATGCCTTTTTCTCGCGTAATTAAGCCGAATGAAGTCTTATCTAATCAGAATTTATTATTACGCCTTCAAGTTTCTGGTGAATTAAATCAAGAGGATGTTGAACGTCTTTCTCAAGACATTAGTGGTATTTATCACTCTGAATTAGTTGATATAGTAAAACAATTTCAAACTCGGCATGGCTTGGCCTCTGATGGAATTATTGGACCAAAAACGATATTTTGGTTAAATATGTCAGCACAAGAACGCGTAAGGATTATGGCGTTAAATATTCAACGACTACGCTTATGGCAAGATAAAAAAAACCGCTTTGTGTTAGTTAATATACCTTCCTATGAAATGGGGTATTGGCAAGAAGATAAGCTGTTGTTTCATAGTAAAGTGATTGTTGGAAAGCCAGCGAGGAAAACACCATTGCTATCTTCACGACTCGATTCAATCGTATTTAATCCGAATTGGAAAGTACCAACAAGAATCATGAAAGAAGATATTTTGCCAAAAGCTTTTAATAATCAAGATTATCTCTTAACGCATAACTATGAAGTGATCCCTACTTGGCGAAGTAATGATGTGATCCCTCTTAATGAAATTGAATGGGATACGATGACAGTCGATAATTTCCCTTATAAATTAAGACAGAAATCAGGGAATTCAAATGCATTAGGTCGCTATAAGTTTAATATTCCTAATAGAAATGCCATCTACTTACACGATACTCCATCTCGATCGTTATTCAAAAAGCAGCATCGAGCATATAGCTCAGGATGTATTCGAGTAGAAAGAGCTTCTGAATTTGCACAATTATTGATGAAGGAATCTCAATTTTCAGTTCAAGATTATAAAAATTATCATCAATTACCAAAGACTAATACCGTGGGGCTCGGTAAGCGGATATTAGTTTATACAATTTATCAAACTGCTTGGGTTGATGATAAAAATCAGATTCAATTTAGAAATGATATATATAAATATGATAAATGGAGTAAATCCAGAAATTGACTTAATTTTAACATTCATCGTTAAATCAATCTAAGTCATTATCATTTAACAAGTAAGTGCTAGAAAGTTCAAATGAACAGGAAAAAGTTGTTTGCCTGTTATTTGACCATGAATAATTTAATGTGTATCTTTTGCTCAGTTATTGATTGTTTTATTTATAAGTGAGCATTTGCTACATGTCTGAGTTTAGTCCATTACGTCGTAAGATATTTCTTGGCGGTATTGCTGCTGTTGGTTTAAGTGCCTTCCCATCATTTTCTTTTGCTTCTCAATTTAAAGAGACGCCTCGAAAGCTAGCTTTAAATAATTTACACACAGGTGAAGAGCTACACACTGAATATTTTAATGGCTTAGGCTATCAGAATGATGAACTAGCAAAACTAAATCATTTATGTCGTGATTTTCGTCGAAATGAAAGTATAGCGATGGATACGGGGTTGTTTGATCAATTATCAGCGATTCAAAAAATAATTGGTTGTGATACTCAAGTGCAAATTATCTCGGGTTACCGTTCTCCGGCGACGAATGAAATGCTAAGTGCGAAGTCAGGCGGTGTTGCTAAAAAAAGTTTACATATGCTTGGGAAAGCGATGGATTTTCGCTTAGAAGGTGTACCATTAGCAGAGGTAAGGAAAGCGGCGTTATCATTAAAAGCGGGCGGAGTAGGGTATTACCCAGGTAGCAACTTTGTTCATATTGATACAGGTCGAGTCCGTTTCTGGTAACAGCAGTAGCAGAATAATAATTAGTTATAAAAAAATGGCGACCGCATTGGTCGCCATTTTTGTATTTCTGTCTTCTAGATTACTTATCTCAATTGAGATAGAGCCAATTAGAAGTTAGCTGAGCGTGGAGTACGTGGGAACGGGATAACGTCACGAACGTTGCCCATACCAGTTACGTAAGACACTAGACGCTCAAAGCCAAGACCGAAGCCTGCGTGAGGCACAGTACCGTAACGACGTAAATCGCGGTACCAAGTCATGTGTTCAGGGTCGATACCCATAGCAATCATACGCTCATCAAGGATGTCTAAACGCTCTTCACGTTGTGCACCACCGATGATCTCACCAATACCAGGTGCAAGTACGTCCATTGCTGCTACTGTTTTACCATCGTCATTTAAGCGCATGTAGAAAGCTTTAATGTCTTTCGGGTAGTTCTTAACGATAACAGGTGCTTTGAAGTGCTCTTCAGCAAGGTAACGTTCATGCTCAGAAGACATATCGATGCCCCACTCAACGTCGAATTCAAATTTCTTACCAGAATCGATAAGGATTTGGATTGCGTCAGTGTAGTCAACTTGTGCGAAATCTGCGTCAACAAATTTCTCAAGACGAGTGATTGCTTCTTTATCAATGCGGGAAGCAAAGAATTCAAGATCATCACGACGTTCTTCAAGAACCGCTGCGAAAACGTATTTAAGCATGTCTTCAGCCAGTTTTGCTACATCATCTAGATCAGCAAAAGCAACTTCAGGTTCAACCATCCAAAATTCAGCTAGGTGGCGGCTAGTATTTGAGTTTTCAGCACGGAAAGTTGGGCCGAATGTGTATACTTTGCTTAATGCACAAGCATAAGCTTCCGCATTTAATTGACCAGATACAGTAAGGAACGTCTCTTTACCAAAGAAATCTTTGTCGTAATCAACGTTGCCTTTGTCATCTAAAGGTAGGTTGTTATGATCAAGTGTTGATACGCGGAACATTTCACCAGCGCCTTCAGCATCAGATGCTGTGATAAGCGGAGCTGAAGTCCAGAAGAAACCTTGCTCATGGTAGAAACGGTGAATCGCTTGAGATAGGCAGTTACGAACACGTGCCACTGAACCGATCACGTTAGTACGTGGGCGAAGGTGGGCAACTTCACGTAGATACTCAATAGAATGACGAGTTTTTGCCATTGGGTAAGTATCTGCATCTTCAACCCAACCAACAACTTTAACACCAGTTGCTGCAAGTTCGAAGTCTTGACCTTTAGCAGGAGATGCAACGATAGTACCAGTGACTTCAACAGAACAACCTGTTGTTAGTTTTAGGACTTCTTCATTGTAATTATTTAAGTTATTAGGAACTACGGCCTGAATCGGATCGAAACAAGAACCGTCATAAATAGCTAGGAATGAAATTCCCGCTTTAGAGTCGCGACGTGAACGGATCCAACCGCGAACAGTTACTTCACTGTCAACCGCTAGTTTGCCGCTTAATACGTCTGTTACAGGCGCGTAAGTCATGTTAATTACATTCTCCATTGTTGTGCTACATGCACGAATATTTTCATTTCAAGAGAGACATATTACCTTTCTTGTCGCTCGCATCAAGTGTTGTTGCTCTATAAAGGTAAAAATTCAGGAGATGAATCAATTTTCACGTGTCAAAAGGCGAAAAAACCACCAATAATAGCTGCATATTGGGAACTTACTTGTCGAAGAATAGGGAAGTAGAGTACTATTCCCGCTTCATAATATAGGTAATAGAGATTTTAACTAATGACAACTGAACTATATAAAGACTTCATGTTTGAAGCAGCACACCATTTACCACATGTACCAGAAGGTCATAAATGTGGTCGTCTTCATGGTCACTCTTTTTTAGTTCGTCTATATGTTGAAGGTGAAGTTGATCAACATACTGGTTGGGTTATTGATTTCTCTGAAATTAAAGCGGCATTTAAACCAACGTATGATCGTCTTGATCACTACTACTTAAACGATATTGAAGGGTTAGAAAACCCAACAAGTGAAGTATTAGCTAAATGGATTTGGAACGAAGTAAAACCGAACCTTCCATTACTAAGCAAAATAGAAATTAAAGAAACATGTACTGCAGGTTGTACTTATCGCGGTGAATAATTAACGTATATTCGTTAAATGATGAAAGGCGTCTATATACTTAGACGCCTTTTTTGTTTCTTATTTTAATCAAATCTTTTACGTAATTATCTCGCCACTGGCTTATTTCAGGTTGGTATAAATACAAATCTATACAAATCCATACAAATCCATACATTTAATTTTATAAAAAATATATTATTATAGTTGGATTGAACATAATAAACCTCTGCTTGTCCTATGTTTATTAATATTATCATTCAGTTTTTATATGGAATTCATTATGAAAAAGCGTTGGCTCTTTATGGCTTTATTATCTACATCTATTGCCGGAGCAGGGTATTATTTTTCAACACAAGCAGCAGTACAAAATGAGGCATTACCGTTTGTGGTTGCTTCTCTTGGCTCTGTTGAGAAGAAAGCAGTAGCTGTAGGTCATGTTGTTCCTGCTCATTCCATTTCAATCAAATCGCAAATAGATGGAATTGTTGGAGAAATATATCATCAAGTTGGTGAGGTCGTTACCGCTAATACACCATTAATTAAAGTTCGACCAAACCCAACGCCAGCTGCATTAATGCTAGCAAATACGGATTTAATGCAAAGTGAAGCAACACTAGAATCAGCGCAGAAAAAGCTAGAGAACCTTAACCAATTAATTGAGCAAAATATTATTCCTAAAAATTATGGAGAATATATTCAAGCTAAATCTGATGTGAAATCTAGCAAGGCAGATGTACAGCAAAAAAGACAAAATCTTGATCTTATCCGTAGTGGAGAGTCTTCTGTTGGTAATTCTAAATTGAACTCAACAATTGTCGCGCCAATTAACGGTACTATACTAAATTTGAAAGTTGAAATTGGTGAGCCCATTATATCTACAGTATCGAATCAAGAAGCGACGGAGATGATGTCGATTGCAGATATGAGCGATATTATTTTTAAAGGCAGTGTTAGTGAGCATGATGCAGCTCAATTAACTGTTGGAACTCCAGTAACCGTTATTTTAGCTCCATATCCAGATATTGTGATGTCAGGAGAATTAAGTAAAGTTGCAGTGCAGTCAGAGACATTAAACTTAACAACCACCAACAGCTCACAAAGCTTTGATAATGGTTTTCAAGTTGAAGTTGGTCAGATCCAATTTCCAAAGAACATCACTATTCGTTCAGGTTTTTCAGCAACGGCTCAAATTATTCTTCAACAATCAATCAATGTAATCACTATCCCAGAGCGTTCATTACAATTTAATGGAGATGAGCCAGAGGTTTGGGTTATTGATGAGAGTGAAAATGGTTATTCACCTAAAGCGGTGACTCTCGGTTTATCTGATGGAGTCATGGTAGAAGTACTTTCTGGATTAGCTGAGGGTGAAGAGATTGTTGATATGAGTATGATGATGGGTGAACCAAATGCGTGATAAATCCTCAGTAAAAAATGCTCTTCGCCTTCTTTCTTTTAGTCTTATGGTTAATAGCGTAAGTACGATGAGTTATGCGTTAACTATTGAAGATGCATGGCAAGCGACAAAGCAATATGACCCAGCGTATTTACAGTCACAATTAGATGAAAAAATAAGTGAAACTGAAATACGCTCAAGTAGAAGCGCTCTACTTCCGAGTGCAGAGATTACTGCAGGTTCTACTTGGAATGAAGGTAGTGATAATACCAATAATTACGGAATTAGGCTAAATCAAACCATTTGGGATAGCAGCAAATGGTCAGTACTTGATCAATCTCAAGCCTCATTATTAGCTTCTCAATTGAAAGTAAAACAGAGTCATAATGAGTTAGCTGAACGATTAATTAATGCATATCTTGACCTTGCCCAATCTCAAGGAGATCTCCGTTTAGCACAGCAAAAGTTTGATGAAGGCACAAAAATGTTACGTATCATTGAGCTACGTTACAAAGCTGGGAAAATTCAATCTGTTGAGTTGGAGGATATGCGATCTAACCATCTTGATGAAGAAGCAGAGATATTAGCGAGTCGCTCACGAGTTGAAGATAAAAAAGCTAGTTTGATTGGGTTAATCAATATGGAACCTACTCAAGTTGATGAAATTAAGACTACTAACTTATCACCGCCGAAATTGATAGTGAACAGTAAACAAGAGTGGCTGAAATTAGCAAGTAATCATAGCCCTGAATTATTAGCGGCAAAACAAAGTATTCGAATTGCAGAGTTGGAGACAGAGCAGGCTAAAACAGGTTATTACCCTACGATTACAGGGTCTGTGGGATATAGCGACAGTACTCACTCAGATGATGAATTGAATGCAAATTTAAACTTGAGTTTACCTCTTGATTTAAATGGTTCAACAGCAGCCAGTGTTGATCGTGCTAAGTTAAAAGTTCATCGTGCTAGACAAGATGTTCGAGCGGTAGAGATCGGAATAAAAAGTACCATTTCTAACCGATATACTCAGCTCTCGTTGAATTGGCAACGTGTTGAAATGGCAGAGAAACAAGTTGCGTCGAGAGAACTAGTGTTAAAAAGTAAACAAGCGATTTATAAGGCAGGTATGGCTGAAGCATCTGATGTTATTGATGCACATAATCGTTTGTTTAGCAGTAAAAATACTTTGCAGTCATTGCTTTATCAATATTGGCAATATCGTATTTCTTTACTTAAGTCTGTTGGTAAATTAGATAATGAAACCATAGCCTTGATTTCACAGGCATTGCAATCATGACAGCTTTATTATCTCAAACGATACAGACCTTATTGGCTCATCGTTTGAGAAGCTTTCTGGCTATCCTCGCAATTGTATGGGGCATTATTTCAGTTTTGGTTTTAGTTGCTCTTGGTGAGGGGTTCTATCAGACAAATACAAAATCTTTTGCCCTATTAATGAGTGATACTCAGATAGTGTTTCCAGGACAAACTACCAAGGAGTGGAAAGGAAGGCCCGTGAGAAGATTGATCTTGCCTTCTGAAGTAGAAGCTCGCCAAATGCTTCATCACCCCGCGATTGAGAATATATCAGTGATATATGGTCAATGGGATGCTAGCGTTACGGATAATCAAGGTCGCTCTTTACCCGGTAATGTTACTGGTATCGATGATCAATTTATTGAATTGCGAAATGTGAAACTAAACAAGGGTTCACGACAAATTAACCGTAGTGATTTGGTTAATCATAACCGTGTTGCCTTGGTTGGTTGGCAGTTAGCAGAGATAGGTTCTTTACATATAGGAAGCTCTTTAAATATTAATGGTATCCCTTTTAACGTTATTGGTATTACAAAGAAAAATGAAGGTGGGATTTCATTAAATGATGATGCTAGTCAAGCAATGATCCCAAGTACAACCTTTACTGATTTATGGAAAAGTAAACCGAATATGTTGCTTATTTCTCCTGTTGAAGGTGTTTCTGGTTTGCTATTAAGAAAGAGTATATTGTCATTTTTTGCTAATCAGCAACATTTTGATCCTAATGATAAAGATGCGATGTATATGCCTGACTTTGGACAAGAAGCTGAATTTTTTAAAAAACTATTAAGGGGTATTCAACTGTTCTTAGGAGCAAGTGGTGCCATGACTCTAGCTGTTGGCTCACTAGGTGTTGCAAATATAATGTTTTTATCAGTAACTGAACGAACTAGAGAAATTGGAGTTCGACTTGCGATAGGTGCAACACCTAATAATATTTTAGGCCAATTTTTAATAGAAGGAGGGATCCTCGTTGTGTGCGGAACCGTCATTGGAGTTATGTTCTCCTATGGCATAGTCATGCTATTAAATATGATTGGTATGCCTGAATGGCTTGGCGAACCAATGATCACACTCGATGCCATTAAAATATCATTAGGAGTAACGGCAGTATTTGCATTGTTAGCCGCGTACTTTCCTGCACGTCGAGCATCGAACTTACTTCCTGTAATTGCCTTAAGTGCGAGGGCTTGATAATGCTGTTGCCAATGAGACAAATATTTCAAGAAATGGCTGCTGAGAAAGTACGTTTGAGTTTAACTATCTTAGCAGTTGCATGGGCGACATTATGTATAGCCACCATGCTTGCTGCCGGTGAAGGCTTACGTCAGGGGTTGATCCGAAGCTCAGAGAATGGGAATGGGAAGTTAATCTACCTTACCGGAGGTTATGCCACTATAAATTCAGGCAATTTCTACACAGGTAAAGAATTGCAGATTAAATCGGAAGACTTAGATGTAATAAAAGCCTTACCAAGTGTAAAGCATGCTCAAGCAAGTGCTATTTGGGATGAACGTGCAAGTTATAAAGATCATCGGACTTGGCAAAACCCACTTGCCGTATTCCCTGGCTATCAAGCATTAACTGGCTTAAAAATAGTACCAGGAGGGCGATGGTTTAATCCTTTAGATATCAAAGAACAGCGTAAAGTGATTATATTAGGTGAAAGCGCCGCTATTTCTTTATTCAATGAGTCGGATGACTTTGATTGGATTAATACCCCGAAATTAGAGGTTGATCCGGTTGGTAAAAAAGTAAAAGTAGGCAGTGAAGAGTTTACCGTCATTGGTTTAATTAAGCGCAGTAGTGCAAATATAGAGCAAGGTATACCACTTAATGAGTCTCTTTTTGTACCGTTTACTACTTGGAAGCGTTTTCATCAAAACAGTGCCATTTCTGCCATTAATATAGAGCCAATAGCGAGTGCAGATCGCATACAAGTTGCGAAAACAGTTAAACAAGTGATTGCTAGAAAGTATGGTGCAAGCATTGAAGATGATCAATTGGTTCAAGTTCAAGATATGTTATTAAGACAAAAAACCATGCGACAATTTTTAATTGGTTTACAAAGTTTTTTAGGCATTATTGGTTTAGTTACCTTGGGGGTCGCAGGGATTGGGATTGCAAATGTAATGTACGCCACAGTTAAACGAGCGACTAAAGATATTGGTGTCAGAATGGCAATTGGGGCAACTCCAACAACCATACGTCTACACTATTTAACACAATCATTGTTTACTATGAGCCTTGGAGGTATGTTGGGTTTAAGCTTAACTTATCTGTTGATTGTATTAATGCAAACGCTCCCTTTGACTGGAAATGGTTTGTATGATCAACTAGGCCAGCCAAAACCAGAACTCTCTTTACCTATTGTTGGTTTAGTTATATTTGCTTTAGGATTTGTCGGTATCTTAGCCGCTTGGTTCCCCGCAAATAGAGCCGCAGGAATAACCCCATTAGAGGCATTACAAAGTGAATAGTAATAACAATACAGCTATATCTGGATCTGAAGACTTAGTAATGTTGCGTGATATTAGCAAGCATTATAAGAGCGGAGAAGAAGAAGTTCGAGCTTTGGATTGCGTATCTCTCTCAATTAAAAAAGGGGAATTTCTTTCGATTTTAGGGCCATCAGGATCTGGAAAATCAACCTTGATGAATATGCTAGGTTGTTTAGATACCCCGACAATGGGTGAATATTATCTGGATAGTAAAGATGTATCAGCCTTGAGTAGTCACCAGCTAGCAGGAATACGAAATAAGAGCATTGGTTTTGTATTTCAAAGCTTTAATTTATTAGAGTATGCGAGTGCACTTGAGAATGTAGCATTACCTTTGGTTTATCGTGGAGTTAAATCCGCAGAAAGGAAAAAGAAAGCGGCAGCTCTACTAGAGCGAGTTGGGCTAGGTGATAGGATGAATCATAAACCGAATCAGCTATCTGGTGGGCAAAAACAGCGTGTTGCGATTGCGAGAGCTTTAGTTAATGATCCTCAAATTATATTGGCTGATGAACCAACAGGGGCTTTGGATTCAAAGTCAGGGGCAGACATAGAAGCGCTCTTTAATGAACTGCATCAGGAAGGACGAACCTTAATTATTGTAACTCACGATAATGCCCTAGCTCAGAGAACAAAGCGCATTATCAACATTAAAGATGGAAAAATAATTGCAGATGAGCGTTTAGCTTAGTTTCACTGGTATATTCATATTGAATATCAGGCGTTTGATATTATCCAAATAGGTAAGATATCAAACGTCTTTTTTATGCTTGTCGTATATGTGCAGTAATCGAAACTAGCGCATGATCCGTACTGAATTGGTCAATATCGAATCTTGGATTCACAATGTGCTGATCTGTTACTGTGTAATCAATGACTTCTAAAATATTGCCCGAAAATGAACTATCAAACTCGTTAGACAGCAGTATGTAATCCAATACCGAGCCTTTTGCTCCGTAATAATGGGTACTTACTCGCTCTTCCAATAAATCTGCGCCTTTTAATCCACAGTAAATATCCCAACTGTCTTTAAGCTGAAATCGAGTTAAATAATCGGTACTAAATTTATCAAATCGTAACTCATGAGACAGTAGCCCTTTAAATTCATCATGAAACAACGGTTTATTAAAATCACCCATCATAATAACGGGTTGGTTTGATTCTTTACGTTGTTGAATTATATGATTATGTAATATATTAGCTTCTAATCCACGTTGAACAGTCGAAAGCCAAGAGCCTAGCTGTTCATCATGAAGTTGATGAAGAGGAGAGCTATTGATTTCATCCGTTACATCACTTTCTTCTGGCTCTTTAGGGCGCTGAGACTTGAAGTGCACCACATAACAGTCAGTAATCCCAAGATGAGGCAGTTCAATAGAGGCATGGACAGGTACGCGATTAAATTCAAATTCAATCCCAAACCGAGATAATTGAGCTTGCTCGGCAATCACTGGCTGAGCATTTAAAATAGGATAACGAGAAGCAAAGGCAACAACAGGGGAGTTGAAGACATAGCCATCTTCAGATTTTGGTTCATCGACAGTACAAAAATACGAGTAACCAAGTTCGTTAACTAAGTTCTCAAGTGCTTGTGGACTAAACACCTCTTGAAAACCAATCACATCAGAATTTAATGCCGTGATTTTATCTTTAAACCAACCTTGTTTTTTCTGCCATTCCTCTTGAGTGAGTATATTTTCAAAATCGTAATACGCATTAGGCGGCTCAACAAAGTTGAACATATTGATGGTGGTAAACGTTAGGCTTTCAGGAGATGGCAAATTAGATACTCATGTTGTTATTATTGATGGAATTGACGTTTATTAAACAAAGTATAACAGCATGAAGTAAGGTCAACACGTGCTAATAGTTTTAAGTTTAAAAGCTTATAAAAGTACATAGTTTCCCTCCCAGATGGTATAAAAGGGGTATCGTCTTCTCTATCCATCAAACAAGTTGATATTTATGCGTATTTTACATACTTCTGATTGGCACCTAGGTCAAAACTTCTTCACAAAAAGCCGCCGTAATGAGCATCAAAAATTCATTGCCTGGTTGCTTGAGCAAGTTCAAGAAAATGCCATTAATGCGGTGATCATTGCCGGAGATGTATTTGATACAGGTGCGCCACCAAGTTATGCGCGTGAAATGTACAATCAATTTGTGGTGGAGATGAACAAAGTAGACTGCGAATTGATCGTGCTTGGTGGTAATCATGATTCTGTATCGACACTCAATGAATCAAAACAACTATTAGCACATTTAAATGCACGAGTAATTGCTAATACTAATGATGATTTATCAACTCAATTATTAACACTTCCTGATTCTGATGGAACGGTAGGGGCTATTTTATGTGCTGTTCCGTTTATACGACCACGTGACGTTGTCACTAGCGTGGCGGGTTCAACCGATGTAGAGAAGCAACAAGCACTCGGCGAAGCGATTAAACAACATTATCATCAACTGTATCAAAAAGCGCTAGAACTAAGATCTGAGTTAGATCTTGATGTACCTATTATCGCTACTGGTCACCTAACGGCACTAGGTGTTAAACAATCAGATTCAGTTCGTGATATCTACATTGGCACATTGGATGGCTTTGCTGCCGATGGTTTTCCACCCGCTGATTACATTGCCCTTGGTCATATTCACCGTCCTCAACTGGTTGCAAAATCTGATCACATCCGTTATTCAGGCTCGCCAATTCCATTGAGCTTTGATGAGCTTAAATCTCAAAAACAAGTGGTGATGGTGGAGTTTGATAAAGCGAACCTAACTCAAATTACTCCGATTAATGTGCCAATGTTTCAGCAAATGAAAGCATTAAAAGGCGATTTAGAGACAATTGAACAAGAGTTAGAACAATTCAAAGAGTGCGAAGAAACCACATGGTTGTGTATCGAAGTAGAAGTACAAGATTACCTGTCTGATCTACAACAACGAATTCAATCTTTAACTCAAGATCTTAACGTTGAAGTGCTGCAATTGCGTCGTGCAAGAAATCGCAGTGAACAAACCTTAGCGCAAGAAAAAACAGAAACTCTAGCGGAGTTAACGCCTTTTGATGTGTTTACTAAACGCATAGAGCAAGAGACGTTTGAGACAGAAAAAGAGCAGCAACGCGCAGAAAGAATGACAATGAAATTTAAACAGATTTTGTCAGAAGTAGAACATAAAGATACCGATTTACAAGAAGGTGATGCATGAGAATTTTAAGCCTAAGTTTTTCAAATTTGAACTCATTAAAAGGTGAGTGGAAAATTGATTTCTCAGCGTCTCCTTTTGCTGAAAATGGACTGTTTGCGATTACCGGTCCAACAGGGGCGGGTAAGACAACGATTTTAGATGCGATCTGTTTAGCGCTTTATCATAAAACTCCGCGTCTTGGTGGTATCTCAACATCAAGTAATGAGATCATGACACGTGGCACGGCAGAATGTTCTGCGGAAGTGGAGTTTGAAGTGAAAGGTAAAGCGTATCGTGCATTTTGGAGTCAACGTCGTTCTCGTGGCAAAGTGGATGGTAATTTACAATCAGCCACAGTTGAGCTTGCAGAAGTCGATTCTGAAAAAGTATTAGCAACACAAGTCAAAAAGAAAGATGAGTTAATCAACTCGATTACTGGTTTAGATTTCTCTCGATTTACAAAATCAATGATGTTATCTCAAGGTCAATTTGCGGCGTTTTTAAATGCCGATGCTAATGATCGTGCTGGTTTATTAGAAGAGCTGACAGGTACTGAGATTTACGGTCAGATCTCAGAAAAAGTGCATGAGCATTACAGTGAATCAAAACAAAAATTAGCCGAGCTTAAAGCCAAAGCGGAAGGGGTTGAGCTGCTTTCTGAAGAAGATAAGCAAGCATTAATCGACGAGCAAGTTGAGTTGCAAACGAACCAAAAGCAACAGCAAGCTCAACTAGCAGAATGGCAAGCACATGTTGAGTGGTGGATTGCAGATGCGAAAAATCAACAACAGTGGCAGCAAGCGGCTGAAAATAACCAATTCGCGTTAGATAAGCAAAAAGAAGCGAGTACTCAGCTACATCGTTTAGCGCAAAGTGAGCCAGCAGAAAAACTGCGCGTACCGTATCAATTATGGCAAGAAGCACAAACTCGCTTTGATGGTGTCGTAAAAGAGCTAACACTGACTGAGCAATTACATCAGAAGGCATCAACTGAGAAAGCGGCTATTGAGTTAACTGTTACGCAATTAAAACAAGTATTTGATAGCATTAAGGTTGAGAGTCAATCGTTAGAAGTATTGATTAATGATTCAGTGCAACCGTTAGATACGGCGATTGCACAGTTAACTCAACAATCGCAAGAAAAGCAGCAACAACTCACGCAAGTGAATACTCGTCTTCAAGATGATAGTAATAAACAACAGCTATTAGAGGTATCATTAACAGAGTTAACGTCTAAATTAGCAGTACTGAATAGCTATGTAGAAACGCATCAATCAGATTTGAATTTAGAGCGTTATTTAGGTCAATGGAAGGCTCAAGTTAGTTATATTTTACAGCAAGATAAAGACACTGCATCTTTAGCGAATAAAATTGAGCAAGCTAATAAAATAGTCGCGACTTTACTTGAGAGTGTAAGTCAAAAAGATGTGGAATTAACGCAGATTCAAAGCACATTAAATAATGAAACAGAAGCAACGAAAAGCGCTGAACTTGTATTTAAACAGCAACAAGAAAAAGGCACTGAAACGGAATTAACAGAGCAAATCAACGCACTTAATACTCGTCATCATTACCGTGTGGAGTTGAATCATACTAATAATGAGTTTTTACGTGCTGAAAAAGAGCAAAAGACGTTAAGCGAAGACCAAAAAACGCAGAGTGACACGATTATAAAATTAGAATCGCAGCGTGCTGAACTTGTTATTGCCTGTAAGCTGCAAGATCAGCAAATCTTAGATTTAACGACGCTAATTGAGCAAGAAGGTGATCTCGTTAAGTATCGTGCTCTATTAGAAAAAGATCATGATTGTCCATTGTGTGGCTCAACGCATCATCCGTTACTAGAAAAAGCGCAAGCATTAGATATTAATGTAACGATACAACGTAAAAAAGAGGCAGAACAAAAGCGAGTTGAGATTGTAGAGCAAGGTCAATCGGTACGTGAGCAGCTAGATTCATTAAGAGTAAAACAAGAGCACACCCAAACTCAATTAATTCAATGGCAACAAACGGCAAAAATGACCAAGCAACAATGGTCAGCATTAATGGAAGTCACGCAACTCACTTTGGCTTTGGGAGATACCAATGGTATTACTCAATTTATTACTGAATGTGAAGCGTTGTTACTTACTTTAAGTGATCAGATAAAACAATTACGCCAAGCAGATGAAAAGCGCCGAGTTCAACAAACTCAATTACAACAAGTTCAGCATCGTCTCGATACGTTAAATAAAGATCTTAATTATGATCGTCAATCATACCAAGCAGCAACTCAGCAACTGCAAGATGACAATCAAAAATTAATGCGATTACAACAACATCAAACAGAATTGAATCAACAGTTAACCACAGAGATTGAGCAAGCAGGGTTTATTACTCCTGAGTTTACTCAAATTCAATCTTGGTTTGTGCAAAAAGAGCAAGATTTACAACAAATTCAGCAACAAGTTGAAAATCGTCAAGCATTGCTTCAACAGCAGCAAAAAATGCAAAGTGATCAAGGCCATCTAGCTGAACAGTTGAAAGAGCTAAACTTTCAACAGCAGGTTTCTCAAACTGAAGTGCAAAGATTGGCTAGTGAGTTGGAACAACATCAGCAAAAACGTATTGAGTTGTTTGGAACACAAGATATCAAAACCGCACGTTTTGTAATGACAGATAAGTTGAATACCTCAGAACAAACTTATGATGTTGAACAGCAGAAATTGCACGTATTGGTGCAAGATCTTGCGGCTTTAGATGGCAAACTAAATAACCTTAAAGAGAATCATGTAAGCAGTAAAAAGCTATCAGCAGAGCGTTCTGATGTATGGAGAGAAGCACTATCGCACAGTCCGTTTGAAACACTTGAGTTATTCCAAGCTGCGTTGATTTCAGAAGAAGATCGCCAACTGCTACTAAGCTTAAAAACTGAAATACAACAAGCGATTGAGCGAACTATTGCTCTACTAGAGAGTGCACAGCAAACCAAAGAACAACATTACCAAGAGCCCAAAGCCGTTGAGTGGCAATTAATACCAAGAGAAACAGTTGAGGCTGAGTTAGCTCAAGTGAAATCTCAATCCGAAACATTAGTGAAGCGAGAGGGTGAAATAGCTCAAGCATTGCGTTCAGATGGCGAGCGTAAAACCAATCAAAAAGCCTTGTTTGAAGCAATAGAGGCGTATCAATCTGAATACGATGATATTCAATATCTGCATTCATTAATTGGTTCACAAAAAGGGGATAAATTCCGTAAATTTGCCCAAGGATTAACGTTAGAGAACTTGGTGTATTTAGCCAATAAGCAGTTAACTCGTTTGCATGGTCGCTATGAACTTAAACGCAAAGCCAGTGATGGTCTAGAATTACAAGTAGTAGATACGTGGCAGGGTGATGTAGTTCGTGATACTAAAACCTTGTCTGGCGGTGAGAGTTTTCTTGTTAGTTTGGCTCTGGCTTTGGCGCTTTCTGATTTAGTCAGTCACAAAACAAGCATTGATTCACTGTTCTTAGATGAAGGGTTTGGTACGCTAGACAGTGAAACATTAGACATGGCGCTTGATGCGTTAGATAACTTAAATGCATCAGGAAAAATGATCGGTGTGATAAGCCACATTGAAGCGATGAAAGAACGTATTCCAGTACAAATAAAAGTCACCAAACGCAGTGGATTAGGCGTGAGTGAACTAGAAAAACAATATAAAAAGTCAGTTAAATTTATATAGCTCATAGTTAGCAGCAAAAGGAAATTAAGATGAGTAAGAATAAACGCGAAGTAACACTACGTTTTCTTGCAGAACCAGGTGATGTAAACTTTGGTGGTAAGGTTCATGGTGGTGCGGTAATGAAATGGGTCGATTTAGCTGCCTATGCCTGCTCAGCTGGGTGGAGTGGTAAATACTGTATAACAGCTTATGCTGGTGGTATTCGTTTTGTTCAGCCAATTCATGTCGGTAATCTGGTCGAAGTAACAGGAAAGGTTATCTATACTGGTAAATCCTCAATGCACATTGCGATTGATGTTCAAGCCAGTGATCCTAAAGAGCTTGAAAATCGATTAACAACCCATTGTATCGTTATTATGGTCGCTGTTGATGAGAGTGGCAAGCCGACAGAGGTGCCAGAGTGGATCCCTCAAACGGATGAAGATATTCATTTACGTGAATCAGCAATTAAACTGATGAACATGCGTAAAGAGATAGGTGAAGAGATGGAAGCTCACGTTAAGTATTTGAAATAAAATAGTAGCCTTTAAATTCGAATAATAAATACACTCTCTTTAACCTGGTGAGATGTTATGGCCTCAAATCTTAATGATAGATTTGGGGCGTTTTTTTAGATAGTTATTGGAATGTTTAAAAAGTAAGAAATGGATAAATAACCTAGTTGAGAAAGAAGCATAGGAAAAACTTGTACTTTAAGGGGTTGCATTGACAACCTCATTATATAGAATGGATCGAACTATCTATTGGTAGTTCGTTCAGTAAAGGACTTATTGACGTTTTTATAAAATGGAATGTGACTAATTAGGATGTACACATGATTTTTCAATTAACATCAGGCCCATTATTAGAGCCTACAGAAGGTTCACCACACGCTACTTGCTCTACATCGACAGCAATTACTTTTCCACGCTTCCTTTCGTTTCAGTTTCTCGCGTCTCGCTTCCTCTCGTACTTTCGATTTCTCCGTTTTTATTCGTAATTAATCTGCTCTAACTTCAACCGTTTGCCCTTATTTGTGGTGTATTTTTGCGCGCGTTGAATTTGAAAAGCTAAAACTAAAAATAAACTAGAACGAAAGTTCAAACTCGAATAAAAACGAAGGAACAATTATGAATTTAAAATTAATCGGCAGCTCTCTTATTATTTCAGGTACTGCACTGGGTGCAGGCATGCTTGCAATTCCTATGGTTTTGGCTCAATTTGGCCTACTGTGGGGAACGGCGTTAATGTTGTTTATTTTTATCGGAACAACTTATGCTGCTTTATTGCTGTTAGAGGCAAGTATTAATGTGGGTGGTGGTTTAGGTATGAACACCATCGCTCGTAAAAGTTTAGGTAAAGGGGGGCAGTTAGTTACTAATGGCTTGCTGTATGCTTTACTTATTTGTCTTCTGATGGCCTACATTTTAGGCGCAGGAGACCTGCTTAATAAATTACTCCGAAATATCGGATTCGATCTAAGTTTAGTGCAAAGCCAAGTTGCATTTACCTTAATTGCAGGGGTGATTGTTGCTTCTGGAACAGCAGTAATTGATAAGATTAACCGTGCTTTATTTGCCATCATGTTATTTATGTTATTGCTGACCCTTGTATTTTTGGTTCCAGGTATCTCATTGGATAATATGACTCAGGTATCTAATTCAAATCCATCAGAACTAATACAGACCAGTGCTATTATCTTTACCAGCTTTGGCTTTATGGTTGTTATTCCTTCATTAGTTTCTTACAACCATGAAGCAACGCCTAAGCAATTGAGAAATATGGTTATTATAGGATCTTCTATCCCTCTAGTTTGTTATTTAATTTGGTTATATGCGGTGGTAGGTAATTTAACCCCAGAGCAAATTACGCATTTCTCGAATGTGTCCGAGCTAATTTCAGTATTTAGTGCTGAGCATTCGTTTATCAATCTTGTGTTATCGAGCTTTACAGGACTTGCATTACTGACTTCTTTCTTAGGAGTGGCAATGGCGCTGTTTACACAAAATGAAGATACGTTTAAGCAAAACAAAGTTGTTACCTATGTGATCAGTTTTATTTTACCACTTGCAGGCGCTATTTTTGCTGCGGACCAATTTTTATCAGTATTAAGTTACGCTGGAATTATTCTGGTTTTCTTAGCGGTATTCATTCCACTCGCTATGGTAATTAAGCTTAGACAAACAGGTGGTGGCCAAGCAAAAAGCTATTTAGCTGAAGGAGGAGTGGCAATGCTGATCTTCTCGTTTATCTTCGGTAATTTCTTACTGATCTCACAAGTTATCTAGCTATACCAATGTCACTAATTAGATGATCTATTTATTACGCAGGAAAATCACTTAAGAGTAAGGCGAAAATTCTTATAAGTAGTTATTCTACAATAATAATTTTTAACGCAACTATTGAGTAATTTAACCAGTAATAATGTTCAGATAGTTAATGGAATTGGTATTATATTGTGCTCTACTTTTTATGAGTAGAGTACCTCTTTTCTGCTCTTTATGAGCCTCCAATCTATAAAATTAAGAATAAGTAATGAATTTTAAATTATTTGGCAGTGCATTGATCTTATCAGGTACGGCACTTGGCGCTGGAATGTTAGCTATTCCAATGGTATTGGCGCAATTTGGTCTTTTTTACAGCACGTTACTGATGCTTGTTATTTGTGCAGGGACAACATACTCAGCATTATTGTTAACCGAAGCATGCTCTAAAACAGAATTAGCTTTTGGTATAAATACGGTTGCAAATAGAACGCTAGGTAAAGGTGGTCAAATTATCACGAATACCTTATTTTATTTGCTGCTTATTTGTATGTTGATTGCCTATATTTTAGGTGCTGCAGACTTAATTAAGCGTATATTCTCAATGTTTTCTATTGAGATGAGTATAGAAACGGCACAAATTGGCTTCACATTAGTAGCGAGTGTATTTGTCGTTTGTGGTACTCAAATTATCGATAAACTAAATCGTGTTTTGTTTTTGTTTATGGTTTCAATGCTTGCGATTACCTTGGTGATATTAGTTCCTGGCATTTCATCAGATAATTTAATGCAGGTAACTAACACAGATACTGGAAGGTTATTCAGTACAAGTACTATTTTATTTACTAGTTTTGCTTCAATGCCAGTTATCCCGTCACTTGTTGCGTATAACAAAGAAGCGACAAGTAAACAGCTTAGGAATATGGTTATTTTGGGTTCTATCATCCCACTAATTTGTTATTTAGTTTGGCTTTATGCGGTAGTAGGAAATCTAAATGCTGATGAGTTGACTCACTTCTCTAATATTTCAGATCTAATTCAAACCTTTAGTGCAAAGAATGAAAATATTGAAATCATCCTTTCTATCTTTACTTCATTAGCACTATTGACGTCATTTCTTGGTGTGGCAATGGCGCTTTACAATCAAAATAAAGACATGATTTCACACAATAAAGTCGTGACGTATGTATGTACTTTTATTCTTCCACTATTAGGTGCAAGTCTTGCCGCTGACCAGTTTTTGTCAGTATTGGGTTATGCGGGGGTGATCTTAGTATTTCTAGCGATTTTTATTCCATTGGCGATGGTAGTTGCACTAAGAAAGAAAGATAAAAATACGGCGGAATTATCGATTCATACTTATGAAGCTGAAGGTGGGAAAATTGCATTAGGGCTGACGTTAATCTTTGGTCTTCTGTTATTAATGAGTCAAATTTAATAAATATTGTGTATAAGTTAAAATGGCTGTCAATACGATAGCCATTTTATATACAGTTTGATTCTAATGTACTTTAACAATATTAAAGCGGCCCATTTTTTTCAAAATTGGTAAGAATTCTTTGTTTACTTCAAGCATAACTTTTTTGGCTTTACTGTAAGCACTTAATTTGTCATTCCCATTTCCATGAGAGAATAAACGACTTTTAGGCTTATACTCGCCATCAACTAACTCTTTCCATCGAACGATATAATAATCAGTGGTACGAACTTCCCCTGAAAGTAAGGTGCGTTTTTTTGTGATGATATCTGGTTCTAGACTGTGTGGTAGACGTTCGAATAAGCTAGGGTAGTTGAGTACCATACTCCAACAAGTACCCCATAATTCTTTACCAACTTTATTGCGTTGCTTAATTGCCTCTTTCAAGGCCTTTTCTCTGCCTTCTTTTAAACAACCGACAGAGCGGTTATACATGCCATCATCTGGTGTATGAATATGGATTTTAACGCAATTAAATGAATGAGAAATAAAGCGATGATTACTTTCCATCCCTGTCCATTCTGCTCTTAACTTTTGTGCTCTTGGAGAAAGCGTATGTTTTTTCTTATTCATAATAGAAATATACTAATTATTTGCATAAAGGTATTATTACAGCAACTGAGTCATTTGTTAATAGCAAAGGTGTTTTATTCACCAATTTATTAACTAATTTGAGTATAGAAGAAGTTTGATAGGAGTGATAGAAAATAAAAAGGGCGCTACATATGCGCCCTTACTGTTTAATAAAGTTTATGTTTCTTAACAAACAACTTTAATTGCTAGACCACCTTGAGAGGTTTCACGGTATTTAGCGTTCATGTCTTTACCTGTTTCAAGCATAGTCTCAATTACTTTATCAAGAGAAACGCGAGGGGCAGACGAACGACGAAGTGCCATACGAGTTGCGTTAATTGCTTTAACAGCAGCAATACCATTGCGCTCGATACAAGGAACTTGTACTTGGCCTGCAACAGGATCACAAGTTAAACCAAGGTTATGCTCCATTCCAATTTCTGCAGCCATACAAACTTGCTCAGGACTTCCGCCCATTAATTCAGCAAGACCTGCCGCAGCCATAGAACAGGCAACACCGACTTCACCTTGACAGCCTACTTCAGCACCAGAGATTGAAGCGTTTTGCTTGTAAAGACCACCAATTGCGCCTGAAGCTGCAAAGTAACGGATGTAATCTTTCTCTGTAACTGTTTGAATGAATTTATCGTAGTAAGCTAAAACAGCAGGAATAATGCCACATGCGCCATTTGTTGGAGCAGTAACTACACGACCACCAGCTGCGTTTTCTTCATTTACAGCGAATGCGTACATGTTTACCCAATCAACAACTTCCATTGGATCTTTAGATGTCTTTTCAGAAGTGAGTAGTTGTTGGCGAAGTGCAGCTGCGCGGCGAGGTACACGTAGAGGCCCAGGAAGGATACCTTCAGTGTTCATGCCTTTTTCCATACAGTCACGCATGGTTTTCCAGATTTTAGCAAAGTAAGTACGAACGTCATCCTCTGCAAGAATAGCGTGTTCGTTTTTCATCACTAATGTACTAATAGATAAACCATTCTCTTTACATAAGTTAACTAGCTCTTCTGCTGTGTTAAATGCGTAAGGAACTTGGATTGATGATTCAACTTCTTTACCGAAGTGCTCTTCATCAACAATAAAACCACCACCGATAGAGTAGTATGTTTTAGAGTAAACCACCTCACCATCAATCCACGCATGGATCTGCATACCATTTTCGTGAAGTGAAAGATTAGATGTGTGGAAGTTCATTCCACCTTCTTTTGGAAATTCAACCGTATGGCAGTGCATGCCCACAGGTAAGCGCTCTGTTTCTTCAACACGAGCGATGAAGCCCGGAATAGAGTCAATATCTACGTGTTCTGGCGTGTTACCTGCCAGACCCATAATGATAGCGATATCAGTATGGTGACCTTTCCCTGTCAGTGATAATGAACCGTAAACATCAACAGTGATTTTAGTGATATCACGTAGTTTGCCCATGCCACGTAAATCGTCGATAAACTCTTTACCTGCTTTCATTGGACCAACGGTGTGAGAGCTAGAAGGACCAACTCCGATTTTGTAGATATCAAAAACACTAATCATGTTATTACCTCGAATAAGCCCCCAAAAAGAGGGGGCTTTATTATCATTATTATTAACTTCGTATAGCTAAACCTTATAAGGTTTTATAAAGTCTTTATTAAAGAGCGCCGTAGATTACAGAAGTAATCGCTGCAACACCACATAATGCTGTGAAGATTTGCACAGGTGCTGAAGTTTTGTACTTAGCCATAGCTGGTACTTTACGCATTGCGAATACAGGCATTAGGAATAGGATTGCGGCAATCATTGGCGCACCCATTGTTTCAATCATGCCCAAGATGCTTGGGTTAACAATAGAAACGATCCAAGTAGTAACAACGATGAAGATAAGAGAGAACTTTTCAAGCTTAGCAATCGGAGCTTTAGAGCGAGACTTAGCAAGGCCTACAAGACCTTCGTGAGCACCAAGGAAGTGACCGAAGTAGCTTGAAGTAATAGCAGCAAAAGCAACGATAGGACCCATGATAGAAATCAGTGGAGATTCATGAACGTTAGCTAAGTAAGAAAGAACAGAGATGTTTTCAGCTTGTGCTTGTGCTAGTTGCTCTGGAGATAGAGAAAGAACTACAGAGAAAACAAAGAACATAACAAAGCTCATCAGCATCATAGCCGCACCGCCAGTGATCATGTCAGTTTTAGCAACTGCATCTTCACCGTATACGCGACGTTGTTCTTTAGAGAATTGGCTGATAACTGGGCTATGGTTGAAAGAGAAAACAATGATAGGGATTGCTAGCCAAACAATTGAAGGCATAGAGCTCCAATCAGGGCTAACTGAAACCATTGAAGTATTCCAACCTGGGATTAGGTAGATAGACAATGCCATTAGGATGAATACAAGTGGGTAAACCATTGCAGAAGTTGCTTTCAGCATAAGTTCTTTACCAAATACAACACCACATGTCATCAGAGTGATAAGAACACCTGAAAGTAACCAGCGTGGAATTGATTCCATACCTAGTTGGTTAACCATGAAAGAGTCTACCGTGTTTGTAATACCAACACCGTAAATAAGTACAATTGGGTAAATCGCGAAAAAGTAGGCAAAAGTGATAAGGTTCGCGCCAGTTTTACCAAAATGTTCTTCTACAGTATCAGTGATATCTGCATTAGGATTTTTAGCTGATAGTACAAAGCGAGCTAAACTTTTGTGTGCAAACCAAGTCATTGGTGCAGCGATTAATGCAAGGATAACTAGAGGCCAAAAACCACCAGCGCCAGCTTTAATTGGAAGGAATAAAACACCAGCACCTACCGCAGTACCGAAAAGAGAAAGACACCAAGTGAAATCTTTATAAGTCCACTTTGCTTTTTTTGCACCTATTGATGCAGTATTTGTTGTTTGCATAATAATTATACTCTTAATTTTTAGAACAGGAATTTTGGGAACGGCGCTATTGTCGTTATTTTGACGAGAAAAACTTTGACCCAGATCGGATAATGAAAAAAGAGGAAGCGAGATCGAAAAATAATTGATAATGATCACAATAGATGTGACTTTGATATTAGTAAAACTTATCAATAATGCTAATTTTTTTAAGTTGAAATGTAATTCATGGAATGAATGATTTCGGCAGTCATCCCCCAGATCAATTTTTTATCAAATGGAATTAAAATTAGATCATACGTGTGCTTTTTGTTAAATACGTGGTGTTTAAAGGTGTTTTTAGGGTTAATTAGATGATTGAGCGGTGCTTCAAATGTGCTACTAACCTCACCGTAATCGATTGCGGTGGTATAATTTTCATCTATGAGTGCCACTATAGGGGTTACTTTATAACCCGATACTGTTGATATATTGTTAAGTTTTGCTAATGGTTTGATCTGCGATGGAAGGATCCCTATTTCTTCATTTGTTTCACGAATAGCAGTATGAATTAGGGATAAATCAGAGGGCTCAACCTTACCTCCTGGGAAGCAAATTTGACTTGGATGATGACGTAAATGTGACGCTCTTTGAGTAAGAATTAAATGTAAACCCGACGGTCTTTGAACAATAGGAACAAGAACCGCCGCAGGTTTAAAATTGCTATTTTGGAAGCGAGGATGAGAGAGTAATTCTTTGCTATAAGAATTCGGCTGATGTAAGAGAAGTTGAGAGATCAAATGCGTATCCATAAGCCGGATCCTTAATTATAAAATAGGTAATATTTTGCTCAATTTATGCAGCGTCTCTTCATATTCTAGTTCAACTTCACTATCAGCAACAATTCCACCACCAGCAGATGCGTATAAAGTATCTTGATAAGCAATTAACGTTCGTATAGTTATGCTAGTGTCCATGGTTCCACATCGGCTGAGGTAACCAATGCTGCCACAATATAAATTACGACGGTGTGGCTCTAATTCTTCAATAATTTCCATTGCTCGAATTTTTGGTGCACCAGTGATAGAGCCACCAGGAAAGGAAGCTTTTAATAGGTCACTTGAAGAAAATTCAGTTTTTAATTCGCCAGTGATAGTACTAACAAGGTGATGTACCGCAGGAAAAGACTCAATATCGAATAATTTAGGCACTTTAACCGAGCCGGGTTTAGCGACTCGACCGATATCATTACGTAATAAATCAACAATCATCAGGTTTTCAGAGCGATCTTTGGGGCTGTTACGTAAAGTTTCAGCTTCTTTTATATCAAGTTCACCGTCTAATGAGCGAGGGCGTGTCCCTTTAATCGGCTTAGTTTCAATTTGTTTGTCTTTTACTTGTAAAAATCGTTCCGGTGAGACAGAAAGGATAGCTACTTCTGGTGTCCTAATAAATGCAGAGAAAGGAGCGCCATTATGACTTGCCAGTTTTTGGTAGGCAAGCCATTCAGAACCGTGATATTGAGCGTGAAAACGTTGAGCTAAATTAATTTGATAACAATCACCAGAGTGAAGATACTCTTGAACTACTGTAAATTTTGCAGCGTATTCTGATTGAGTCATATTTGATTGCCATTCAGTTTGTAAAGAAAAAGACTCTTTTTTTTCTTTTATAGCGACAAATTGCTGTAACCAATAAAGGCGATCAGCACCTTCAGGTTGAACCAAAGTAAGTGTAGCGGTTTTATGATCTGCGATTAGTGCCCAATCGTAAATACCAACAGCCATATCCGCGGTTGAAATATCCTGCTCAGCAATATTAGGAATAGATTCCACTCGGCGACCCAAGTCATAACTGAAGTAACCTAATGCTCCACCAATAAAAGGGAGATCTTTTATTGAATTGCAATGAGGAGTCAATCGCTCTTGATAATGAGAAAGTAGCTGAAAAGGGCATGCCTCACTGGTGACAGGTTGTTTACCTATCACATTAATACGAGTCACATTATGATGAGTTTGTAATGTAGCTATAGGGTCTGCGACTAAAATATCATAACGATTATCAATGTGGTCCTGAGCGGATGAATGAAGCAGCATCGCCCAAGGTTGGTTTTCTATAGCAGAAAATAAATCAATCACGGAATTCGATTGATAATCAAGTAGGGAGAGATGTAACTTTGTGTCTAATTGATTGTTCATTTTGAGTTTTATAACCAGAATGTGATGAGCAACGATAGCCTTGAATGGAGAGCAAGAGTATCATACTGCGAGTTCTAATAGATAATAATAGATGGCGATTACTCACGTCATAATATAAAAAACACACTTCACATCGCTATGGAAGCATATATATAAGAGGGTCTAATGATGACTGTTGGTAAAGAAACTATCATCCGTAATGAAGATGTGATCAGCTCAGTTGCTGATGCACTGCAATATATTTCTTACTATCATCCACTTGATTTCGTTCAAGCACTAGAAAAAGCATATAACAGAGAACAAAGCCAAGCAGCTAAAGATGCTATTGCTCAAATTTTAATTAATTCACGTATGTCAGCAGAAGGACGTCGTCCTATTTGTCAAGATACGGGGATTGTTACTTGTTTTGTTAACATTGGTATGAACGTTCGCTGGGAAGGGGATATGACTGTCCAGCAAATGATAGATGAAGGTACACGACAGGCGTATCTTAATCCAGATAATCCACTGCGTGCCTCAATATTGTCCGATCCTGCTGGCAAGCGTATTAACACTAAAGACAACACGCCATCGGTTGTGCACATTAATATGGTACCTGGCGATAAAGTGGAAATTCAAATCGCAGCAAAAGGCGGCGGTTCTGAAAATAAAACTAAAATGGTGATGTTAAATCCATCAGATGATATTGCTGAGTGGGTAGAAAAAACCTTACCATTAATGGGCGCAGGTTGGTGTCCGCCAGGTATGCTTGGAATAGGCATTGGCGGAACAGCAGAAAAAGCAGCCGTATTAGCGAAAGAATCATTAATGGGCCATATTGATATTCAAGAATTGATTGACCGTGGGCCAGAGAATGCAGAAGAAGAACTGCGTCTTGATATCTTTAACCGAGTAAATAAACTGGGCATTGGTGCACAAGGCCTTGGTGGTTTAACAACGGTTGTTGATGTAAAAATTAAATCTGCACCGACTCATGCAGCCTCTAAACCTGTTTGTATGATCCCTAACTGTGCAGCAACACGCCACGTTCATTTCACCCTTGATGGTTCAGGTCCTGCGGACTTACAGCCGCCAAAATTAGAAGAATGGCCAGATATTACTTGGGAAGCCGGTGCAAATACTCGCCGTGTGAATCTTGATGAACTGACCAAAGCTGACGTACAAGAGTGGCGAACTGGTGAAACGGTTCTATTAACCGGTAAGATTTTAACCGGTCGTGATGCTGCTCATAAACGCTTACAAAGCATGATTGAAAGTGGTGAAGGTTTACCAGAAGGTGTCGACTTTAATGGCAAGTTCATTTATTACGTTGGTCCTGTTGATGCCGTAGGTGATGAAGCGGTAGGTCCTGCTGGTCCAACGACATCAACACGTATGGATAAGTTTACTGACATGATGTTAGAAACGGGTCTAATGGGAATGATAGGTAAAGCAGAGCGTGGCCCTGCAACCGTTGCTTCTATTAAAGCCAAAAAAGCGGTGTACTTAATGGCTGTTGGTGGTGCTGCGTACCTTGTATCTAAAGCGATTAAAAAAGCACGCGTTGTTGCTTTTGAAGAGCTTGGAATGGAAGCCATCTATGAATTTGATGTTGAAGACATGCCTGTAACGGTAGCGGTCGATTCAACGGGAGCGAATGCTCACCAAATTGGTCCAGATACATGGAAGGTCAAAATCGCTGAAATGGAATAAATCTGTAAATAATTAAATTTATTCTATAATTTTAAGAAGCACTCAGTAAAATGAGTGCTTTTTTTATTATTTGTGTCTTTAATGTAAATGAATTGAGTGTAGTATAGTTTGGTATGAGTAAGTGTTTGATATTTAGTATGGAGGTAGGATAGGAGCAGAATAACAATGGATGCTTAATTCAACCTGAAAGCCATTTAATAGAGAACCATATTTTGAACTATGTGATCAAGGTGATTAAATTGTATTGATGAATACTAATAAGCTAGTAATCATAAAAAAGAATTAAATCCAGAATTTTAATAACTAAATCTCATATATTAGTTGGATGAAAAGAAAGAAATCAGCAATAATTCTTTCTATATCAATAATTTCAATAAGGAACAGTATATGTTCAAGAAAACGGCCATTGCAGTAGTTCTGGGCTCCGTTTTATTAGCGGGGTGTGATAAACAAGCCCCTGTGATAGCAGAGCCTGAATCTCGCCCAGCTAAAATAATGACAGTTTCTGTTGGCAATAATGAAACATCTCGACTATTCCCAGCACAAGCGGAAGCGGGAGACAAGGCAGTATTAGCCTTTAGAGTTCCAGGACAACTAAATACACTTGATGTGCATGCAGGACAGCAGGTATCAAAAGGGGAGTTATTAGCATCGATTAACCCTGATGAATATCGTTTAATTCAAAAGCAAGCCCAAGCGCAATATCAATTAATAGACGTGCAATATCAGCGAGTGAAAAAACTACGTAAAGATAAAGTCGTTTCAGAGCAAGATTACGATACTGCGGTAGCTAACCGTAAAACAGCGAAAGCGACATTAGATCAAGCAACCGCAAATTTAAGTTATAGCAAACTTATCGCGCCTTATGATGGCACTATCTCTTTACTACCAGCCGAAAACTTTGAATACGTAAACGCAAAACAATCGATCATGCATATTCAAACCAATGATCTATTTTTTGTGGTATTCCAACTTCCTGATTATCTATTACAACGATTCAGCTTTACAGAAGTTGTCGCTACCGTCTCTTTTGATTCGTTCCCTAATGTTAATTTCCCTTTAGAATTTGAAGAAATTGATACAGAAGCCGACAGTAAAACATCGAGCTATACTGTTAAAATGAGTATGGCTAGACCCACTGATTTAGGTATTCTTCCTGGTATGTCAGGTCAGGTTAAAGTTACTATTCCAAGTGGCGAGAATGAAAAGCTACCTCTATCAGCTATTGAGTATGAAGGCGAAGCTGCCTATGTATGGCGAGTTGGCGAAAATGGCGTAATTGAAAAAGTTGAAGTGAAATTGAGTGAAAAACGTCAAGTGCTTTCAGGCTTAAACGATGCAGAACGAATTGTTATTTCGGGTATCGCTAGTTTAGAAGAAGGCATGAAAGTGCGTAAATGGGTTAAGGAAAGAGGATTGTAAGCATGAAAAAGTTAATGACGCTTTCTTTAATATCCACCGCTTTGATACTCAGTGGTTGTACACCAGCCCCTGTTGATGTGGTGATTGAGCTGCCAAAAGTCGAAATTAAAACCATAGATTCAGGGTTAGTTGGTGATAAGTTATACCTGCCAGCAGTTGCAACGGCAGCCGATCGTTCTCATTTAAGCTTTCGCCTTTCAGGTGAGATCACTAACCTTAATGTTAAAGCCGGTGAAACGGTGAAAAAAGGCCAAGTGTTAGCCGTGTTAGATAAAACAGATTACAACATCAATGTTGATAATGCACGAGCACGATATAACGTAGCAAACAGTCAATATCGACGCTCAAAACCGTTAGTTGATAAAGGCTTGCTTGCAAAATCCCAATTTGATGAGTTAGCTGCACAGCGTCAAATTGCCTTAGCAGATTTAGAGTTGGCGAAACTTCGTCTAAGTTTTACTGAATTAAAAGCACCGATAGATGGAATTATCTCACGGGTTAGTGTTGAGCAATTTGAGAACATTCAAGTAGGGCAACAGATCGTAAATATTCATAATCGTAATGCAGTGGATATTATTGTTCAAGTTCCGGATAAATTGTATTCAAAGCAGCCAAACAGTGGCGTTGTCGAAAAGATAAACGCGACCGTTCGTTTGGATAATGGATCGTCTTATGAGGCAAAAGTAAAAGAATACACTACAGAGCCTGATCCTGATTCAGGAGCATACCTTGTTACTTTGACAATGCCGATGCCTGAAGATCAATTTATTTTAGATGGAATGGCGGTAGAAGTCACAACCCAACAAAGTGCATTGAATGAATCAAGTCAGTTTGGAATGATCATTCCTATTGAAGCTGTTTTCAATGAAGATGGTGATGCGCTTGATAAAGACGAAAAATACGTTTGGGTAATAGATCCCGACAGTAAAGTAAGAAAACAAAAAGTAGTGACCACAAAAGCTTCCTCGTTTGGATTACGAGTCGTTGATGGTATTTCAAAAGGCGATCGTATTGTAATTGCGGGCGTCTCTCGTTTACGTGATGGTATCGAAGTGAATATTATCAATAAGGAGGAGAAATAATGAGTCAAGAAAAAGGAATCGCAGCTTACTTTATTAATAATAAAGTGGTTAGTTGGATGTTGGCTTTGATCTTCATGATTGGTGGTACATCGGCATTTTTTGGTCTTGGACGTTTAGAAGATCCGGCTTTTACCATTAAAGATGCCATGGTGGTAACTAATTATCCGGGGGCAACGCCAGAGCAAGTTGAAGAAGAGGTCACTTACCCATTAGAGAAAGCCATTCAGCAGCTTACCTATGTTGATGAAGTGAATTCAATTTCTAGTCGAGGTTTGTCGCAAATTACCGTCACCATGAAAAACAACTATGGGCCGGATGATTTACCACAAATTTGGGATGAATTACGTCGTAAAGTGAATGACTTAAAGCGCCAATTACCACCAGGAGTTGGAGAGCCTACTGTTATTGATGATTTTGGTGATGTATATGGGGTACTTCTTGCTGTTACGGGAGAAGGATATTCATATAAAGAATTACTGGATTATGTTGATTATTTACGACGTGAACTCGAATTGGTTGATGGCGTAAGTAAGGTCTCTGTTTCTGGCGTTCAGCAAGAGCAAGTCTTTATTGAAGCCTCTTTGAAACGCATGACAAGCTTAGGCATTTCACCGCAAACACTTTATAGTCTACTGTCAAATCAAAATACCGTATCTAATGCCGGTGCTGTGAAAATCGGTTCAGAGTTTATTCAAATTCATCCAACTGGTGAGTTTGGAGACGTTTCACAGCTTGGTGACTTGATCATCACAGAAGGCGGTGCTCAAGGTTTAATCTACTTAAAAGATATTGCTGAAGTAAAACGAGGTTATGTTGAAGTACCAAGTAATTTGGTTAACTTTAATGGTAACTTTGCACTGAACATGGGCGTTTCTTTTAGTGCAGGTGTTAACGTTGTTGAGATCGGTAAACAAGTTGACCAACGTATGCTAGAGCTGCGAGATCAACAACCGATTGGCATTGATATTTCTGAAATATACAGCCAGCCAAAAGAAGTCGATAAATCGGTGAGTGGTTTTGTGGTCAGCCTTGCTCAAGCGGTTGCCATTGTTATCATCGTATTGCTTTTCTTTATGGGTGTTCGCTCTGGTCTACTTATTGGGTTAATCCTATTAGTGACAGTGTGTGGTACGTTCGTGTTCATGAAGTACTTTGCGATAGATCTGCAACGTATCTCGTTAGGTGCATTAGTTATCGCATTAGGGATGTTGGTTGATAACGCCATTGTGGTGGTAGAAGGTATTCTTATCGGTATGCAAAAAGGCCGAACGAGACTGCAAGCTGCGACCGATATCGTCACGCAAACTAAATGGCCACTACTTGGCGCAACCGTTATTGCTGTAACTGCCTTTGCTCCGATTGGTTTATCGGATGATGCAACGGGTGAATATTGTGGAACCTTATTTACCGTTCTATTGATCTCATTAATGTTGAGTTGGTTCACTGCAATCTCTCTTACGCCATTCTTTGCGTCTCTGTTCTTTAAAGAAACAGTACAAAAAGAAGGTGAAAAGCAAGAAGAAAAAGATCCATACAACGGAATGATCTTTGTTATTTATAAGCGATTCCTTGAGTTTTGTATGCGCTACTCAGTGGTAACCATGATTATTTTGGTTATTGCACTTGGCGGCAGCATGTATGGCTTTACCAAGGTTAAACAGTCGTTCTTCCCATCATCGACAACCCCAATTTTCTTGGTAGATGTATGGATGCCAGAAGGAACCGATATTCGCTCAACTAATGACACACTTAAAGAATTAGAAGAGTGGATTTTAGAGCAGGAACATATTGATCACGTAACCACAACAGCAGGTAAAGGCTTGCAACGATTCATGCTGACCTATGCACCAGAGAAGAGCTATGCTGCATATGGTGAGATAATGACACGTGTTGATGATTACACCGCTTTACCTTCATTAATGGCTAAATTCCGTCAACATATAGAAGCCAACTATCCACAAATCCAATACAAGTTAAAGCAAATAGAATTGGGGCCAGGTGGTGGTGCCAAAGTTGAAGCGCGAATTGTGGGTGCTGATCCAACCATTTTACGTGACTTAGCTGCACAAGTAATTGGAGTGATGCACAACGATCCGGGTGCAACCAACGTTCGTCATGATTGGCGTGAGCGTACTAAAGTACTGGAGCCTCAATTTAATGAAAGTCAGGCTCGTCGTTACGGTATTTCAAAAACAGATGTCAATGAACTGCTTGAAATGGCGTTCTCTGGTAAAGCGATTGGTGTTTACCGTGATGGTACAACTCTAATGCCAATTGTGACTCGTTTACCTGAAAGTGAACGTGTTGATATCAGCACCATTGAAGGGATGAAGATTTGGAGCCCTGCATTATCACAATACATTCCATTACAACAAGTGGTATTGGGCTACGATGTGATTTGGGAAGATCCACTGATTGTGCGTAAAAACCGTAAACGTATGTTAACCGTAATGGCAGACCCAGATATTCTAGGTGAAGAAACGGCGGCGACACTGCAAAAGCGCTTACAACCACAAATAGAGAAAATCGATTTCCCTACAGGCTACAGCTTAGAATGGGGCGGTGAATATGAATCATCACGTGATGCTCAAGCGTCGTTATTCCAAACTATGCCAATGGGCTATCTGTTCATGTTCTTAGTGACTGTGTTCTTGTTCAATAGCGTGAAAGAGTCGGTGATTGTTTGGTTAACAGTGCCATTGGCACTCATTGGTGTAACTAGCGGTTTACTCTTACTTAATACGCCATTTGGCTTTATGGCATTGCTTGGCTTCTTGAGTTTAAGTGGCATGCTGTTGAAAAACGGCATCGTACTTCTTGATCAAATTGAGATAGAAATACATTCAGGCAAAGAACCATACCATGCGGTTGTTGATGCTGCATTGAGTCGTGTTCGTCCGGTTTGTATGGCGGCGATCACTACGATCCTAGGTATGATCCCGTTATTGCCAGATACCTTCTTTAAACCAATGGCAGTAACCATTATGTTTGGTTTAGGATTTGCGACAATACTAACCCTTATCGTGGTTCCCGTGCTCTATCGCATGTTCCATAAAATCAAAGTAGTCGAATATTAATCAAAGATTACTATAAACTCTAATTCAAGCCCATATTGCCATACGCAGTGTGGGCTTTTTTTGATATTATGCACGGGAAAGTCTTTCCCACTGATAGGAATTGGTAATGAGCCAACTAGATCAACAAACAATGGATAAAATCGTAAATTCTCATGAAGAAGAGCGTTTTACTTACTTTATGAAAGAAGTTGTCGCTAATCGTGAAATTTGGATTTTGACTGATGAACACGGTTGTGTGATGTTGAATACCGAAGAAGAAGATTGCGTTCCTGTATGGCCAAACAAAGAGTTTGCAGAAGCATGGGCAACAGGCGAATGGGATGTATGTAAAGCAGAGTCTATTTCATTAAATAAATGGCATAGCCGTTGGACTACAGGCCTTGAAGATGATGAATTAGCGGTTGTTGTATTCCCAAATCAAAACGAAGAAGGGCAAGTCCTTTTCCCTGACGAATTTGATTTTGAACTAACAAAGCAAGAAAGAAAGCGTTAATAACATTCAAAATTAGGCTGTTTTTGTCAGCAGAAATAGCCTTCATATCTTATCCAAATAATTCTCTCTTCTAAAACATATTGAGCTATTCAATTATGTCGCCCCTAGATCCCAAGAATAACCGACACACTTTGGTATAGATTAGAGAGTCAGTTGCCTATAAGCTTCAAGCTCTCACACAATCAACTAAGGTAACCACATGGGACACCAATATAAGCAACTGACACTA
>Ga0316197_10000092_pt1 | contig 70666 bp, 63 predicted proteins | sample OudBiesiAoxic_MG_FD_204939 | JGI IMG/M metagenome (GOLD analysis project Ga0316197, IMG submission 204939) | Coastal sediment microbial communities from Oude Bieten Haven, Netherlands - site A oxic | ecosystem: Environmental > Aquatic > Marine > Coastal > Sediment | place: Netherlands... | reverse complement strand
ATTTTACCTCATCATAGCAATAGGAAGAAAGTAGTTAGAGTAACGACTAAAAAGGATCAATCAAGTTGATCCTTTTTGATCTTCTATAAACTATTAAAAATGTGAATTAGGTGCTGAGTAGTTACAACTTTATTATCTATAAATACCAATATAACTATAAATAGTGCGTTTTTATCTACTTTAATAATAGTAAAACTCACATTTTAAGGCCTTTCACTTACATGAAAGGCCTTAGCGCCTATTAATTCAGTTTATTGTTCTAATGCAGACGTTATGCTTTGTATAAACAAAGGTAAGCAGTTTGCACAACAACTTTAACATCAAAGCTTGAATTTGCTTCTACTTCAAATGTTTCACCTGCTTTATAAGTTTTCCATTCAGTTGTATCTGCTAAACGTACTGTTAGGCTACCACTTACTACTGTCATGTATTCATAGGCACTAGTACCAAATGTGTATTCACCAACTTCCATCACACCTACTGTTGCAGGTAATGTTTCGCTTTGGAATGCGATTGATTTAACGTTACCATCGAAATATTCATTTGCTTCAAAACTCATTTTAATCCCTTCTTATTTCATGTATTGGTGAATCATTGCGCACAGAGTATGGCTAAGCTACACCCAAAACTCAAGCTTCGAATTCAGATTGCAGGGTTTCAATTTGCTCCTGTGCTTCCATCCATAACATTTCAGTTTCTTCCAATTGCTCTTTTACTTCGCCTTGCTCTTTTAACAGATCCGTTAATTGTTTTTTATTTTCTTGCTCATAAAGCGAACTATCACTTAGCAGCTCTTCAATCTCAGCTAAACGCCCGGAATATCTATCCATTTTCTTTTCCGAATCCGTTAATTGCTTTTTAAAAGGTGTTAATTTTTTACGAAATTCAGCCTCTAATCTTTTTTGATCTTTACGATTAGCACTCACCGAGGCCACTTTATCTACGCCTTGAGCAGCTTGTTTCTCAATACGCTGTTGGTCTGACAACCATTGATGATAATCATCTAAATCACCAGCAAAGGGTTCCACTTTTTTATCGTGCACTAAATAAAGGTCATCAATTGTAGTACGTAGTAAATGTCTATCATGCGAGACCACAACCATCGCACCTTCAAAGGCTTGTAATGCGACAGTCAAAGCATGACGCATTTCTAAATCAAGATGGTTGGTTGGTTCATCGAGTAATAATAAATTTGGTTTTTGCCACACTAATAACGCTAAAACTAAACGCGCTTTCTCTCCGCCAGAAAACGGAGCTACAATATCAAAGGCTTTATCTCCTTGAAAACCAAAACTACCTAAGAAATTACGTAGTGGTAGTTCTTTCTCATCAGGAGCTAAACGCGATAAATGCTGCATCGGGCTTTCGTCTAGATGTAAAAACTCTAATTGATGCTGTGCAAAGTAACCAATTTTAGCATTGGTGTTTATCTCAATCTTACCTGACTTAGGTTGAAGTTGATTTGAAAGCAATTTAACTAAAGTTGATTTACCTGCACCATTACGACCTAATAAGCCGATACGACTCCCTGGCACTAAGTTTAATTTTATTTCATCAAGAATTAATAAGTCTTCGTAACCCGCACTGACTTTTTCTAATGTTAATAATGGCATTGGTAAGGCTTCTGGCTCTCGAAATGAAAAACTAAATTGATTATCGATATGCGCAGGTAAGAGCGTTTCCATTTTTTCGAGTGCTTTGATACGACTTTGTGCTTGCTTTGCTTTGTTTGCTTTATAACGAAAACGATCAATATAGCTTTGCATATGATCCATTTGCGCTTGTTGTTTTTCGTAGGTGGATTGTTGCTGTGTTAATTTTTCAGCACGTTGACGCTCAAAACTCGTGTAGTTACCGGTATATTCAAATAATTTATTTTGTTCAATGTGAATGATTTTATCGACAATACTGTCAATAAAATCTCGGTCATGAGAAATAAGTATTAATGTACCTTGATATTGATGTAACCACTTTTCAAGCCAAATCACTGCATCTAAGTCAAGATGGTTGGTTGGTTCATCGAGTAATAGCAAGTCAGATGGACAAAGCAGTGCTTGTGCCAAATTTAAGCGCATACGCCAACCACCAGAAAAATCACTAACGGCTCTGCCTTGTGCTTGCTCACTGAACCCTAAACCCGCTAACAATTCTGCAGCACGAGACTCAATAGTATAACCGCCTGCATTATCTAGTAAAATATGCATTTCAGCTATTTTGGTGCCGTTATCTTCCGCTTCTGCTTGCCTTAACTTTGCTTGTAGAGCGCGAAACTGATGATCACCATCAATCACATACTGTAATGCATTGGTATCTAAAGCTGGTGTTTCCTGTGCCACACTGGCGAGTCGCCAGTGATGAGGAATCGCTAATTCACCCGCATCAACTTGGTGTTCTTGTTTTAATAAAGTAAAGAAACTCGATTTACCACAACCGTTTGCCCCCACTAGGCCAACCTTCTGTTTTGGGTTGATTGTCGCGCTGGCATTTTCAAGTAAAGCTTTTCCGCCACGGATGAATTCAATATTAGTAGCAACAATCATAATTTCAGGGTCTCAGTCGGGATCAGATAAATTAATCCCTGATGATAACGAACTTTACAAAGTTGAGCCATAACTACTGAAAATGAACATCGATTTGTTTATCATGACGTACTTATTATTATTTGTGATGTTTATATGCCTGTATCTAAAAATAAAAAACGCTTCATCGCTGGAGCAGAATGCCCACAATGTAAGACTATTGACAGTATTGCTTTGACACTGGAAAATGCAGTTGAGACTTTAACTTGCGTCGCTTGTGATTACACACAAACACAAACGCCTAGTCAGGCTAAATCAGCAACACGTCAATTTGAACAAATAATTGGTGTTTTTGATCCATCAGAACCCGATAAAGAATAGAGAGAAATAACAATGAAAATTGAAAAAAATTCAGTAGTTGCAATCCACTTTGGTGTTGCAGAAGTTGACGGTAATGCCCTTGATAGCACTGAAAACGGTAGCCCACTTGAGTTTATTCAAGGTACACAATATTTAGTACCTGGTTTAGAAAAGGAATTAGAAGGTAAAGAAGTGGGTTACAAATTTGATGTTAAATTAGAAGCTGAAGATGCTTACGGCCCTTTTCAAGAAGAATTAGTTCAAGAAGTACCTCGTACTTTATTTGAAGGTGTTGATGAAATTGAAGTAGGTATGTCATTTCAAGCAGAAACTGAGCAAGGTCCTCGTACTGTAGAAGTAACTGGCGTCACTGAAGAAAATGTAAGTATCGATGCGAACCATCCTCTTGCAGGTATGGCATTACAATTTGTAGGTGAAGTTGTTTCTGTGCGTGCAGCAACTGATGAAGAAATTTCACATGGTCATATTCATTCAGCTGAAGGCTGTGGACATGCTCACTAAATAGGTTGATTAATTTTTCACTTGAGAAAGCATTAACAACAAAACAGGCCGCATTAATATGCGGCCTTTTTTATACCAATTCCATTAATTTAATGATCAAATATTACGCTATAAAAAGGAGCTAGTTTAAGGCAAAAGTTGCCGTAAATAGTTGTTCTCTTTACAAAATTTTTAACGCAAAAATAGTTCCTTTTAACCAGTAAGATTGTTCTGTTAGCAAGCGGAGTTGGTATTCTCCCCCAATAACAGTTATTTACTACATTATTTCAGATAATCTCTGATGATTTTAGACTAGCGCGACTTTATGGCATTACTTGGCATGATAACAGCTTTGGATTAGAATTATTTTAGGCAGAAATAACATTGGAAAAGCATGATTTTTATATTTTTTAAAAACAGCAAATTCACTTCATATCCAACAACTTATAAGTACTTATTATACAGATAGCTCGATTGTTCATACCAACATTCTCCAATCACCTCAGCTAAATATTATAATTTACCGTTGGTTCTGGAAAGGGAGAAACAGCATCACTGTATTTTGCTTGGATCACTGAAATCACCTGTTTGTAATCTGAGATCCCTTCTAGTTTCACGGATACTTTATCCATTTCACGATGCGAAAGCTTTAATTTACTAGAGAAGAAAAAGTCACGTCTTTGATTAAAAGCACCTGAATGCCTTTGTTGTTTGGAGTCTGGGTGCTCTTTTTGGATAATTTGACTAGATTGATGAGCGACTTGTTCTCGCTCTTGTTGAGATCGCATTTTAGCATAAGCGTGCGTCTCTTCAGTTTTTGGAATAGCTGTTTGTAATTGATTTTGACGATGTAAGGTTTCTGCGGCTTGTGGGAAAGGAGCCGCAACGATAGGAGGAAGTTGAACATTTACATTAACCATAGTGGTTAAGGTTAGACAGACACATCAATTAGTGAACCAACCATTTCATCAGCAGTAGTAATCACTTTTGCAGAAGCTTGAGCTTGAATTTCAGCTAACTTCATATTGATCACTTCAACCGTCACTGGCTCTGATGAGTAACTGCTATTTACTGTGCTTTCGGGATTGACTGATTGATTGGCAATCTTTTCACTAGATTCAGTGATTTGCTGTGATGCTTGATTCAAGCCATACAACCCTGACGAAAATGCTGAATTTATTTCCATAAATAACTCCTAAACAATGGTAACACTTCCATTATGTCTATTTTTTATACAAAAATAAAGCTTATATTGAATAGCTAACCTTCAATAAAGTCGATCACGACACGCTGAAAACGTGCTGGCTCACTAATAAATGGAGCATGTGAGGAGTGTTCAAATATAACTTGCTGATTAGCAGGGTATAATTTAATTAACTCAGGCATATTAGCAATCGGCACCAAACTATCCAACTGCCCAAATAAACTTAAACATGGCATGCTTAATTGGCTAAATGATTCTCGTAAATCGACATTGTTTAATAAGTCCAAGCCTGCAATTAATGCTTTTTGTTTGGGTTGCGGTTGTTCCGCTAATAAATTTTTAATTGTAGCGATATCATTTTTGACGGTCACACTGCCCATCGCCTGTAAGGATAAAAATCGATTTAATGTTTTTTGAGGCTGTGTAATTACCCCTGCTTTAAAACGCTCAAAAACCACTTTTTTTACTCCTAACCAACTATCTTGTTCAACAAATTTTATCGCGGCACAAACCTGAATCAACTTTTCAACTCTATCCGGATGATGATGAGCAACATAAGTTGCAATCAAGCCACCTAAAGACCACCCACACCAAACGGCATGTTCAGGTAATTTTTTTAAAATAGTCTGTGCAATACTAGCTAACGAATAGTCAGGAATTTCGGGCTGTTTTCCAAACCCAGGTAAATCAACTAAATGTACACAATAATGCTGGCTTAGTTGCTCAGCTATGAGTAACCAAATAGCACTGTTTACACCCCAACCATGAATTAATACTAGGTTTTTTCCTTTCCCCATTGTTTGATAACAAGGCGAATCAATTTCTGAGTCACTTATTTGTTGCTTATTTTGCAGGCTGCTTTGATGATTATTTTGTTGATTCTCTTGATCGTCACTTTGCTGTTCTATACTCACCGTAACCTCATTTAATAATAGGGTGTGATTTGAAAAATATTCTGCATTACGTTTATCAACATAGCCAAACATTACTCGAAGCTTGTTTACCAAGCCATTGTTTATTGTGTCACCTACCAAGCAAACAGTCACTCATTTGTCAGTGTTGTTATGATGCAATATTAACGGAGAGACCTTGTTGCTTACATTGTGGTTGTGGACTAAACAGTTCACAGGCCTATTGTGGTGAATGCTTAAAACATCCCTTTAGTTTTCAACAATTACATGCCATTGCTGGCTATCAAGCCCCCTTTCCGAAATTAATAAAGCAATTAAAATATAATGGTCAAATATTATATGCTGATTTACTAGGATTGTTACTGGCTCATTCAATACAGAGTCGCTATAACCAACAACAACTGCAAAGTATTGATTATATTATTGCAGTTCCGCTTCACATCAAAAAACATAGGAGCAGGGGCTTTAATCAAGCACAGTTAATTAAAGATGCGTTAATTAAGCACTTACCGATGCTGACACTTTGCCAGCAAACACTCAGCGGTCAATTGATTATCCGTAATAAATCCACGACGGCACAAGAAGGTTTATCTAGAAAGCAGCGTCAGTATAATTTAAACAATGCTTTTTCATTAACGACTGAAGCAGGGGTAAACTTTCAAGGGAAAAATATTGTACTTATTGACGATGTTGTCACTACAGGCGCAACCATAAATAGCTTATGTCAGTGTTTATTAGCGGCGAATGTAAAAACAATTGATGTCTGGTGCATTTGTCGTACTGAGTTAACGTAAATAGGTTAATACCTATAAATATCAATGCGTAATAGTCAGTAACGATAGAGATATAATGACCTTAATTCCCGTCCTCACTTTATTATTCGCTGCAATTTCACTCTTTGCTTTATTATTGCATTCAAATCTCGCTATAATGTCCTAGTAAATTACTCAAGCATAAAGGTTGAACATGATCGAAATTACTCCAGTTGCACAAGCACATTTTGCAAAACTACTAGCGCCACAAAAAGAAGGCACTAACATCCGAGTGTTTGTTATCAACCCAGGCACACCTAAAGCAGAATGTGGTGTATCTTACTGCCCACCGGAAGCAGTTGAAGCTAGCGATACACGTTTAAGTTTTGAAAGTTTTGATGCGTTAGTTGATGAAGTTAGCTTACCTTATCTTGAAGATGCATTTGTAGACCTAGTTGAAGAAGATGCAGGTACGCAACTAACACTGAAAGCACCAAATGCAAAAATGCGTAAAGTGAAAGATGACGCTCCATTACTAGAGCGCGTTGAATATGTTATCCAGGTACAAATCAATCCACAATTAGCAAGCCATGGCGGTTTTATAAAGCTCATTGAAATCACTGCCGATAATGTTGCCGTGATTGAATTTGGCGGTGGCTGTAATGGTTGTTCTCAAGTAGATTTAACCTTAAAAGAAGGTATCGAAAAAGAATTACTTGAAGAGTTCTCAGGTGAGCTTAATGCAGTACGTGATGTAACTGAACATGCTCAAGGCGATCACTCTTTCTATAAGTAACGCCTAACTTGTTTTAATACGGTTATTTGATGGATAGATAACCGTATAATATCCCCCTAAGATTGTTATCAGTATCACTGCAAACAACATCTCTTTACCCAACCCTAGAAATAAAACAAAGCAAGTCACGCTTGCGACCACTGCAATCCATCGACTTTTACCCGGTAATAATTGAATACCCGCCAATCCCGCAGCAAAATAAATTAAAATAAACAATCCATTCGCATAAGCAATTAAGTTATCAATCGCTAAATCAATAAAATAACTGATAAGCAGCATGACAAAACACAGCATTACCGCAAAAGCTAACCCGCCATAAGCAACATGATGTTGATTCAAACGCGTAAAAGCATCATGTATTTGCTGTTGTTTACCCATACTTTGTAATAAACGAGAAAATCCAACAAAATATAAACTCACTGAAATAAAGCAAGTACAAAATCCTGCTAAGTTCACTAATATATAACCTTTATGACCTAAACTCGCCTCAACTAGATGAACCACCGAATTTAAATTATTTTCCTGACCGCCATAAAACCCAGTCTGTAACAAGCTAATACTAATCAACCCATAAACCACTAAAGCAATAGTGATACCAATAAAAATAGTGAGGGGGAAATCTCGTTGAGGATGTTCAAAGTCATCGGCAATGTGAGTAATCGCTTCAATACCTAAAAAACACCACAGGATAAAAGTGGCCGCGAAGGCAATGTTGCCGACGTTAAACTCAGTAACTGGTAATGCTAAAGAATGATGTAACTGGCTATCAATAGAAGCAAATAATAAAGTGCTAACAATCAGGACACTTAACACGGTTTGAATAATAGCCGCAGTTTTTAGGCCAAAGAGATTAATGACCAAAACAAGTAGCAACATAACGATCGCAATCAACAATCTAAAATCAGTACCGCTAGTCAATAAATGCAAGGCTATTAACGCATTCTGTAAAAAGTTAGCGGCAGTCATCGTGATCACGGGTGTACCCAATGCGACTACCCAGATGAATAACCAACTAACTAGCCGACCACTTCGCTCTCCAAAGGCTTGCTGAACATAATAAGCAGTGCCGCCAGCATGAGGATATAATTTACCTAATTGAGCAAATGTAAATACTATCGGTACAATTAAAATTCCCATTATCGCCCAAGCTAATAATGACCAACTACCCGCAACGTTTGCCGCTATAGCAGGAATAATAAAAACACCAGAGCCTAACAACGCCGATACTAATAAACCCACACCCTGTAATACTGATAATTTATGTGTTGTTAATGCCACTATATCTCCTTACTACACAATACAAATAAAGATAACCGCTATACAAACAGTTAGATCAATCTAAGTAATTATCTAGTCATTTATTTATCCTGATTGGTATAACACTAAATATGACGTTAACGTTTACGCAGAAAAACGCTTCGACTTAAGTAGTTAATTAACGTAAAAATATTTCCTTTACGAAATTAACCACCTAGAAGCGGGTAGTTTTAGCAATAAAATGTTCGACTATTTACAGTGATTACTCTTAACGATCAAAAAAGTAGTTTAGCATTGCTTTTACCTTCACAACCTAGCGATAAGTAATTAAATGAAATAAAAATCAAGCAACCATCTAAATATAGAAACCACAAGTCAATTATTGGGTTTCTCCCCCATCACCACGGTTAATTTACAAAAAACGTGCGGTTTGTCAAAATAAAGCGGGCATTTTATAAACAAATACAGTAGAATGCGCCTCCCTCGCAGAAGGATCCATCTAACGCGAAGCAGAATATTCAGAGTAAACCTACTACGCGGTTGATTTCGCGAAAATTAATGGACACGTTTTACAGCATCTAACTTGTTAGGCTGATGTAGGAATAGGCTGAATTTAACGTACATTCGAGCAATGTACAGATTTTTATAAACTCATGAGGCCACTATGTCAGAGTCAGAAAACCAACAAGTAGAACAAGCAGTCGGACCAACCTTTAAAGAATTAAACTTACCAGAAGCATTAGTGCAAGTTGTATCAGAAATGGGTTACGAAACACCATCTCCTATCCAAGCACAATGTATTCCACACCTATTAAATGGTTTAGATGTATTAGGTCTAGCACAAACAGGTACTGGTAAAACAGGTGCATTTGCACTGCCTTTATTAGCAAACATTGATATCAGCAAAAACCATCCACAAGTATTGGTATTAGCGCCAACACGTGAATTAGCGATTCAAGTAGCAGAAGCATTTCAATCGTATTCTCGTCACATGCGTGGTTTCCACGTTATGCCTATTTACGGTGGTCAAAGCTACAACATCCAGTTCAAGCAATTAACACGTGGTCCACACGTTGTTGTTGGTACGCCTGGTCGTATTATGGATCACTTAAAACGTAAAACATTAGATTTATCAAACCTAAAAACCTTAGTACTTGATGAAGCAGATGAAATGTTACGTATGGGTTTCATTGATGATGTTGAAACGATCATGAAAGAGATGCCAGAGAAGCACCAAACTGCGCTTTTCTCTGCAACGATGCCGGATCAAATTAAACGCATTACTAAGCGTTACATGAACAACCCAATAGAAGTTAAGATCAAAGCAAAAACATCTACGGTTTCAAACATTGAACAAAAATGTTGGATTGTACGTGGTGTTAACAAGCTAGATGCATTAACACGTATGTTAGAAACTGAAGATTTTGACGGCGTGATCATCTTTGCTCGTACTAAAACAGCAACTGTTGAATTAGCAGAACGTTTAGAAGCTCGCGGTTACCGCAGTGCTGCACTAAATGGCGACATGAACCAACAAACACGTGAGCGTACTATTGCACGCCTTAAGTCTGGTGGTTTAGATATCTTAGTAGCAACGGACGTTGCTGCACGTGGTCTTGATGTGGAACGTATCAGCCTAGTAGTTAACTACGATATCCCAACAGATACTGAATCTTATGTTCACCGTATCGGTCGTACTGGTCGTGCTGGCCGTACTGGTAAAGCAATCTTATTTGCTGCACCTCGCGAACGTCGTTTATTACAAGCGATTGAACGTGCTACGCGTCAACCAATTACCATTATGGACTTACCAACACGTGATGAAGTAACACAAACACGTATTGATAACTTCCAAAAAACATTATTTACAACGTGTGAAAGTGAAGATCTAAGTTTCTTCCGCACTTTGTTTGAGCAAATTAAAAACAACACTGAAATCGATGAATCTGATATTGGTGCAGCATTGTTATTGATGGCTCAAAAAGAAAAACCATTACAACCGGTTGAAGAAAAATTTGTAGAGCCGCGTAGCAATGAGCGTAATGAACGCAGTGATCGTGGTGACCGCCCTCGTCGTGACCGTAACGATCGCAATGAGCGCCCTCGTGGCGATCGCCCAGACCGTAATGACCGTGCACGTAGCGAAGATAAACCTCGTGGCCGTGGACGTCCAACTGACGTTGAACTTGAAATGTTCCGTTTAGATGTAGGTCGTGAGCATGGTGTTCAAGTTAAAAACATCGTTGGTGCAATTGCAAATGAAGCAAATATCAATAGTCGCTTCATTGGTGATATTCGTTTAAACGATGACCACTCTACTATTGAATTACCAAAAGGTATGCCGGAAGAAACGCTTTCACACTTAAGAAGTGTACAAGTATGTAAACGTCCGCTAAATCTTAAAAAGTGCTAATCTAATTAGTCACTAAATCAAGGAGGCTAACGCCTCCTTTTTTGTACCTGTTATTTAATATTTCAAGATATTGCTAGCATCGAAAACGGCACATCCATTTTTACTTTCCTTCACCTACCCAATAACAACTACTCAACTGCTTGAAATAACGGATTGCTCGATTGTAAACTCGGTAAAAGAAAATCGTTAAAGCATTCAAAGCCATTCATTTACTTTGGCTAATAAAGTCATTGCTACTGAAGGTAAGCGTTTTCGTACATTCAGCACATACACTTATAAGGTTGATCAGATACCGAATACCTCAAGATACTAACTACCTTAATATACGATGACCTCAATATAAAAGCCGCCATCAAAAATCGGCAATAAAAAAGGCCGATAATTTACATTATCGACCTACTTGATGGATGCTTATTTATCGCAAATAAATGACTTTAAGATTAAGTATCAAGACCCACATCTCAAAGCTTTAGCCATTAAACATTACTTTTTAACTGGGCGTTTCCAACCTTCAATATTACGTTGTTTAGTGCGAGAAATGCATAAGGCATTATCAGGTACATCACTTACAACCGTTGTACCCGCTCCTGTTGTTGCGCCATTACCAATAGTTACCGGTGCAACAATCTGGCAATCACTACCAACAAATACATCATCACCAATGATGGTTTGGTGTTTATTCACACCATCATAGTTACACGTAATAACACCTGCACCAATGTTAACGCCACTGCCTACTTTACTATCGCCAATATAACTTAAATGACCGCATTTAGTACCTTCGCCTAATGTAGACTTCTTAACTTCAACAAAATTACCGATATGCACATCATTTGCAATAACAGTATCTGGACGTAATCGTGCAAATGGACCAATTGATGCACCTGCACCAATACTTGCACCTTCAATAATAGAGTTTGCTTTAATTTCTGTATTATCAGCAATCTCACAGTTTTTCAGAATACAGCCCGCACCAATTTTAACGCCATAACCTAACTTCACTTTACCTTCTATGATCACGTTAATATCGATATCAACATCTTGACCACAAGTTAATTCGCCACGTAAATCAAAACGAGTTGGATCACGCAACATAACACCATCTAATAATAATTTATTAGCATTCTCAAGTTGAAAAGCACGTTCTAAATTAGCAAGCTGTAGACGGTTATTGACACCTTCAACTTCAAATGCATTTTCAGGCTGAACCGTTTCAATAGAACATCCTTCTTGATGAGCCATTTTAATGATATCAGTGAGGTAGTATTCACCGGCAGCATTATCGTTAGATAAAGCAGGTAACCAACGATTCAAATCATTAGCATTTGCCACTAAAATGCCAGTGTTCACTTCTTTAATCGCTAACTGAGCAGCATTTGAGTCTTTCTGCTCAACAATACCTATCACTTTGCCGTTAGCTCTTTCAATTCGTCCATACCCTGTTGGATCATCAAGCTCGATGGTTAACAAGCCAATACCACCTTCAGGTTGTACAGAGACTAATTTTTCTAATGTGGTCGCTGATAGGAGAGGCACATCACCATATACGATTAATATTTTTTCATCCGCTTTAAAATGTGGCTGTGCCATTTGCATCGCATGCCCAGTGCCTAATTGCTCTGTTTGCTCAATCCAATTTAAACAACTGTCAGCAATATTCTGTTGCATGATGTCGCCACCATGTCCGTATATTAAGTGTATATTTTCAGAACCAATGCCTTTCACAGTGTCGATAACATGTTGCACCATGGGTTTATCTGCAATTTTATGTAATACCTTAGGTAAAAGAGAGCGCATACGGGTACCTTTACCCGCAGCAAGAATAACAACACTTAAAGACATAGTGAGACCTTAATATAGAGATTGATAAAAGGTTCATTTTAGCGGATTTTTTGATAAGAACGTATAAGAAAATACTGATCTCGATATTTTGGTAAACATAACCATAAAAAAATATCCGATTAATATCATTTTAATTAAGTATTCTTCATTTTTTGTAATTTTCACCGCCTGAGATGCAACGATGAAATGCATAGATATAGAAAAGGCAACCTTGATGGTGTTTACTATTAAGGTTAATAAGCTTTTTCTAATGTTTCTTTTGTGCTCTACAGCATACTTCAAACTTACGAATATTATTTGCACCTAGATTCGCATATTAAAATGTTGTTAAAATATGAAATTACTACTTAAAACATAAGACAAAAATATGAAACTTGAAGCCATAGATTACAATGCTGAAAATGCGCAACAATTGTTTGTTGAATCCCTTCGTAATACAGGGTTTGGTGTATTAAAAAATCATCCTATCCAACAACAAATAGTGAGGTCTATTTACGACAATTGGCAGCAGTTTTTTAACTCTCAAGATAAAGTCGACTTTCGTTTCAATGCAGAGACTCAAGACGGGTTTTTCCCAGCTGAAGTTTCAGAAACGGCAAAGGGAAATACAAAAAAAGATATTAAAGAATATTTTCATTATTATCCTTGGGGGCAATGTCCTGAACAATTAAAAACTGAACTTCAAAATTATTATCAACAAGCGGGTAACCTTGCTGCTGAGCTATTGAGTTGGGTAGAGAATAATTCACCAACTGAAGTCTCACAATTATTCACACAACCGCTTCCAGATATGATTAAAGATAATCAACAGACATTATTGAGAATACTCCATTATCCTCCATTAAAAGGAGATGAAGAGCTAGGTGCGATTAGAGCAGGTGCCCATGAAGATATTAATTTACTGACTATTCTTCCTGCATCTAATGAACCAGGGCTACAGGTAAAAAGCATAGAAGGTGAGTGGTTAGATGTACCATCTGATTTCGGTAATTTAATTGTTAATATCGGCGATATGCTACAGGAAGCATCAGGAGGGTATTATCCATCAACAACCCATCGTGTTATTAATCCTGATGGCGCAGACAAAACTAAGTCTCGAATTTCATTACCCCTTTTTCTTCATCCAAAACCAGAAGTTGTTCTATCGGATAATTACACTGCGGATCAATACTTAAAGGAACGCCTAAGAGAGCTTGGTGTTATTTAAAAATTTGACGCTGGAGCTAAATGTGCTCCAGCATCAGGAGCTTAAACTTACCAATACACATTTATAATTAATATGATTCAGAAGTTGCCTTAGGTGGCGTAGATTTGTAGAGAAAAAAGATCTAGTAGGTTGTTATACCAATCACACTAATTAACTGATCTATTTTACTTGTTAAAATAACTTATTTTTTCGTTATAAATTTCGTAAAGGGGACAACCATTTAGCTAAATTTACGCCTTAAACTAAGTCATTTTTCCTGCGCAAAATTTAGATCACTTATTTAATGTAATCGGTATTAAATATAGCAATTTTTAATGCTGATATTATAACAACCTTGCCCAAATTCATCGCTATCTTAAATGCGATGATAGTTATAAACTTATCGGATATTTGACAAGAATTTTTGTAACCTTACGTGGTTTGTTACCTTACCAAAAATATTTTCTGGAATATCATCAACTAATAAAACACCATCTTCCATAAATAAAACACGATCCGCCACTTCATTAGCAAAGCCCATTTCATGAGTAACCACCACCATGGTCATGCCTTCAGCGGCTAATGACTTCATTACATCCAATACCTCCCCCACCATTTCTGGATCAAGTGCGGAAGTTGGCTCATCAAAAAGCATCATATCAGGTTTCATTGCTAGCGCTCTTGCAATGGCAACACGTTGTTGCTGACCACCAGAAAGTTGGTTAGGATAGATATCCATCTTTTCTGCAAGGCCAACACGCGTTAACAACACCTCAGCTTCTGAAATGACATCGGCTTTACTACGACCAGCCACTTTTAGTGGTGCCAACATAACATTCTCTCTAACCGAAAGATGCGGAAATAAATTAAATGATTGAAATACCATTCCAATATTTTCTCTTAACTTATTTATATTAGTATCATCAGCATACATTTTGACGCCATCGACTATAATTTCGCCACTAGAAATCGTTTCTAATTGATTTAAAGTACGTAAATACGTGGATTTACCTGAGCCAGAAGGCCCAATGATCACAACAACTTCACCACGTTGAATATTGGTTGTTACTTTTTTTAATGCGTGACAACCGTTAGGGTAAATTTTATCAACATCATTAGTGACGATCATATCGTTACCGGTGTATTTTTGCTTATCTGTCATTGTTTGCTAACCTTTTTTCAATACGCTGTATGCCCCAAGATAAGGTAAACGTTAAAACCAAATACAACCCAGCAACAGTAAACCAAACTTCAAAGGTAGCGAAACTACCACTCACCACTTCTCGTCCCGCTTTTGTTAAATCGGTAATAGAAATAACAGAAACTAACGAAGAATCTTTAATTAAATTAATAAGCTGTCCAGCCATTGGAGGCAACGTACGCTTAAAGGCTTGAGGAAGGATCACATAAGTCATTGCCTTCGTATAAGTCATTCCCAACGATCGAGCAGCTTCCATTTGACCAGCAGAAATAGACTGAATGCCAGAACGTAAAATCTCCGCAACATACGCACCAGTAAAAACAGAGAGTGCAACAACACCAGAAGTAAAACGGTCTAGATCGAAGATTGTTCCAAGGAAAAAATAAACGATAAATATCTGTACTAGTAGCGGCGTACCACGAATAATTTCAATATATAAAATAGATAAGTTTTTACTAAATGGATTGTCTGAAATTCGCATTAAAGCGGTCATTAAACCGATAATAATTGAGAAAAACAAAGAAATAACTGAAATTTTCAAGGTCATATATAACCCATCAATTAACACTCCACTTCTAACTCCTTCTTTACGTGCGAGTAGGTCACCTTCAAAAATAAGGTCTCCATCAGAAATAAGTACTTGATCAGCACCAGTTATTACTCTTGAAGGAGCGCCATTATCGAATGTTAAAGTAATCACACCTTCTGCATCAACAGCGGCACTAGCATCTCCTTGTGCAATAATATCAATAGGCGAGGTATCAACAATGTAAGGAAGAACAAGGTGCCATTGCCATTTATAATTAATTGTTTGTGATGCGGAATAAATTCCGGCTGAAATAAGGCCAATCGTAATAATAAATAGCACATGCCATTTCAGTTTATTGGGTTTTTCGTTCATAAGTCCACCGACAGTCAAAAAATAAAAAACCAGAGGAGATCCTCTGGTTTTAAAGGGCTTACTTAAAAACCTTATTTAACTTGGCTTAACCAAGTATCACTATTGAACCATTTATCATAGATGCGTTGATAGTTACCATCGCCTTTAGTTTGTCTTAGAAAGTTATTAAGGAAATTCAACATATCAGGATCGCCCTGCTTAACAGCCCAACCTAAAGGCTCATAGGTAAAAGGTTCTAGAATGGCGACCGTTTTACCTTTTGATTGGTTTGCATAAATCGAGATGAATGGCATATCGTAAATCATTGCATCAGCTTTACCGTTAATGACTTCAAGTGCAGCATCAGTCTGTGTTTCAAAAGCATTATATTTTGCTTTTGATAACATTCTCTTAATGACTTGCTCACCAGAAGTCCCCAATTTACCTGCAATAGTGTATTCAGCTGTATTAAGATCCTTGTAGCTAAGTACTTTACCTTCTAGTTTTGGATTCAGTAGTATAGATTGACCAACTGTAATGTACGGGTCTGCAAAGTTAACACGCATATTTCTTTGTGCATTAATGGTCATGCCGGCCATAATAATATGACATTTGTCTGTTAATAACGCCGGAATAATACCATCCCATGCAGTATTCACAGGTACGTACTTAACACCCATTTGCTTAGCCATCAACTTACCTAAATCCACATCAAAACCGATATAACTTCCATTTTTAGATTTCATTTCAAATGGCATATACCCTGCGTCAAAACAAGCTCTAAGCTCACCAGCTTTACTGATATCGTCTAAAGTCCCTGCATTAGCAATACCAACTGATAATGCCAGAAGAGAAGTCGCTGAAACGAGTTTTCTAAGTTTGTTTTTCATGTAAAAATCCTTTTAGTATTTGAAGTGTTTATCACTAATAATGCGCATCATTAAGACAATTAATGACACGACCTTATTTTTAGTAATGTAGATGTAGCAACAAATACGCCAATAAGCGAGCTTGGATAAGAAAAAAATTGATCCGAGATTCAACAAAAATAAAAACCTGATTGATTAAAAAACATCTAAAAGCGGACAATATTTAACAAATACTCCAGTCTACTTAAAAAATACAATATAAATACGCACAACCCACTACTGAATTCCATCTATCAAAAAACATAGCGCGCACCAAAAAAGACCATAACGCACCAAAATGAAGCACTAAGACCAATCAATGGAAAGCATCAAGATACCTCAATGCTTTTTACTTATTGAGATAAATTATCAATGAAGTTAAGGAAAGCACAGTGAGCATAATGCTTTCAAAGCCGTGCGAATAAAACATTGCTATCAGGACTAAAAAGTTAACCACAAAAGACAACAGAACAAATAACTATAAAAAATGGCGACTTTTTTGCATAATCATAATCATCCTTGGTACTTTATAGTGCATTGCCATCTATCAATATCAATATTAACCTTTTAAGAATAGGCTGCCTCATGAAACAAAAGATACTACAAGAGATGTGTGTGTTAGCAGACATCAATATAGAAAGTGAAATTCAGCGTCGTATCAGCTTTATCCAAAACATATTAAAAAAGGCACATTGTAAAACCCTCGTATTAGGTATCAGTGGTGGTGTTGATTCCAGCACTGCCGGGCGACTATGTCAGTTATCAGTAGAACAGTTGAACGCGCAAGAAAACACTAATAACTACCAATTTATTGCAGTTCGTTTACCTTATGCAGTACAAAAAGATGAAGATGAAGCTCAGTTAGCGTTAAGTTTCATTCAACCAACACACACTGTCGCGGTGAATATTCAAGCCGGCGCAGATGGTATTCATGAAAGTACGTTAGATGCGATTAAGAACAGTACTATTAATTACTCCGATGATATCAACTTCGACTTTATTAAAGGCAACGTTAAAGCACGTATGCGCATGATTGCTCAATACGAAGTTGCAGGTTTAACTGGTGGATTAGTTGTTGGTACCGACCATAGTGCTGAAAATATCACAGGCTTTTATACTAAACACGGTGATGGTGCTTGTGATTTAGCCCCTTTATTTGGATTAAACAAACGTCAAGTAAGATCACTTGCTAAACATTTAGGTGCGCCAAGTTTGTTAGTTGAAAAAGCACCCACCGCTGATTTAGAAGAAGATAAACCACAGCTTGAAGATGAAATAGCACTGGGCATGACCTACGATCAAATTGATGATTTCTTGGAAGGTAAAACCGTCCCTCAAGAGATCGAAGATAAACTGATTGCCATTTACTTACGTACGCAGCATAAACGCCAACCTATTCCAACAATCTACGATTAATAAGCAACGATTATAAAAACTGCAGGTACACCTCTACTGACCAGTAACAATAACTTACCTTGGTAGTTTAATAAAAATTAAGCAATCAAGGTAAGTTTGTCCTTTTTTTCCCAAGCAAACCATCAAATGACTAGCCTTATTAAGCCCTCTAATGGTAGATTCTGTATTCGGTTAATGATTAATCGGTTCTATTTAAACTATAAACGAAAGGAAATGTAGACCATGAAAAAAGTGGGTTTAGTTGGTTGGCGCGGTATGGTTGGATCTGTTCTTATGCAAAGAATGCGTGAAGAGAATGATTTTGCAACGATTGAGCCAGTATTTTTCACCACCTCACAAGTTGGTCTAGCATCTCCAGAAGTTGGTAAGCCAACAGATACTTTAAAAGATGCATCTTCAATCGAAGCATTAGCAGAAATGGATATCATCATTACCTGTCAAGGTGGTGATTACACTAATTCAGTTTATCCAGCACTACGTGCTAGCGGTTGGAATGGTTACTGGATTGATGCGGCTTCTTCGTTACGTATGAAAGATGACAGCATTATCGTATTAGACCCAGTAAACAAAGATGTGATTCAACAAGGTCTAGCTGACGGCGTAAAAACTTATGTTGGTGGTAACTGTACCGTTTCTCTTATGTTATTAGCATTAGGTGGTTTATTTGAAGCAGATTTAATTGAGTGGGTTTCTCCACACACTTATCAAGCAGCTTCTGGTGCCGGTGCACGTAATATGCGTGAACTGATTAGCCAAATGGGCGCAATTGAAGCATCAGTGGCAGATGAGCTTGCTGATCCAGCCTCTGCTATTTTAGAAATAGATAAAAAAGTGGCTGAATTCATTCGCAGTGATGCATTACCTACTGAACAGTTTGGTGCACCGTTAGCGGGTAGTTTGATCCCATGGATTGATGTGCCAATGCCTTCTGGTCAATCAAAAGAAGAATGGAAAGCACAAGTTGAAGCAAACAAAATTCTAGGTACTAGCGATAAACAAACACCGATTGATGGTTTGTGTGTCCGCATTGGTGCAATGCGTTGTCATAGCCAAGCAATTACAATGAAACTAAAAAAAGATGTATCAGTAGCTGAAATTGAAAAGATTCTAGCATCGCACAACGAATGGGTTAAAGTGATTCCAAATGAACGTGAAGCAACGGTTTCTGAACTTTCTCCTGCAAAAGTAACAGGTACATTAAGTATTCCTGTTGGTCGTATTCGTAAACTAGCAATGGGTCCTGAGTACATCAGTGCATTCACTGTAGGTGACCAACTACTATGGGGCGCTGCTGAGCCATTACGTCGTATGTTAAACATCTTACAAGACGCTTAATTTGCATTAGTTTGTGACAAGCGATTAAAAAAGGCCTCAATGAGGCCTTTTTTGTATGTCGAATTATATAAGCTCAAGTAGACTAAATACTACTCGCCTTTCTTACTACGTGATAACAAATCCATAGCAGCTTCTTTTACTGCTTTACCTTGATAAAGTACGTAATAGATTTGTTCGCAAATCGGCATTTCAATATTAACGCGTTTTGCCAAATTATAAACTTCTTCAGTATTACGGTAACCTTCAACCACTTGGCCAATTTCAACCTGAGCTTCATCAATACCTTTACCTGAGCCTAACGCTAAACCAAAACGACGGTTACGTGATTGATTATCGGTACAGGTTAAGACTAGATCTCCTAACCCAGCCATCCCCATAAATGAAGATTCAGTGGCACCTAAAGCAACACCTAAGCGAGTTAATTCCGCCAATCCACGCGTGATTAATGCCGTACGAGCGTTAGCACCAAAGCCCAATCCATCGGCCAAACCAGCGCCTATCGCAATCACATTTTTCACAGCCCCACCAAGTTGCACAGCGGTAAAGTCTTCTGAGATGTAAGCTCTAAAATTACTTTGGTTGTGAAAAAGCTCTGAAAGATGTTGAGTAAAGCTAAGATCTGTTCCAGCAACCGCAACCGCAGTAGGTAAACCTTTTGCCACTTCCATCGCAAAAGTTGGCCCAGACAATACAGCCAAAGGATAAGCTTTACCCACGATATCCCGTGCGACTTCCTCTAATAACCGTCCAGTTTTAGCTTCTAGCCCTTTAGTTGCCCATGCAATGCGGTGTTCAGGACGTAATAAAGGTTTAACTTGTGATAATACTAAACCGAATACATGGCTTGGCACCACTAGCAGAATAGTATCCGTTGCGGCGATACATTTTGCGAGATCACTTTCAGGTTGAAGACGTTCAGGAAAGGTAACACCGGGTAAGAAGGTTTTGTTTTCACGATCTGATTGGAGGCGTTGAATATGGTCAACTTGATGACCCCAAATTAAAGTATTGTGGCCATTACGAGCTAATGCAACAGCAAGTGCAGTGCCGTAAGACCCTGCACCTAAAACTGTAATTGCAGTTTTTTCAGTCATTCATCATCACCTATATAGTGTCAACCGGAATAAATAAATGCTCCATGTTACTGACGATAACAAGCCATTGCTAATAGGGCTTAACTATGTGAGTTAATACTTAACCCTATAAGTTAGGCCTAACTATGGCTTGTTATTTTTAGGTAATATTGGTTCAAATACTCATGCCGATTGTTATAGAACTTAATTAAGAATTTAATGTTTCTACTTCAGCTTGCTGATTTGTCATTGCTTGTTGAAATAGAGCATCAAAGTTCACTGGTGCTAAGTTTAACTGCGGGAAAGTACCACGAGTCACTAAGCTTGATACCGCTTCACGTGCATATGGAAATAGGATATTTGGACAGAATGCATTTAAGCAATGTGCTAATTGAGGGCCTTCAAGCTGTGATACAGAGAAAATACCCGCTTGTTGTACTTCACATAAGAAAGCAACTTCACCTTCTACTGTCGCAGTTGCAGTCAGTGATAACGTCACTTCATATACACCTTCTTCTAATTTCTTAGATTGTGTATCAATGTCCATTTTAACTTCTGGAGCCCACTCTTTTTTAAAGATATCTGGTGAGTTTGGGCATTCAAAAGAGATGTCTTTTACATAAACACGTTGGATGTTGAATTCTACTTGTTGCTCTTGTTGTTCTGGCATGATCTTTCCTTAATCCTTAAAAATTATTTATATTAACTTAACAGTTCATCAAGTTGATGTGCGCGTTCTAATGCATATAACTCGTCACAACCCCCTATTGCCTTGTCGTCTATAACAATTTGCGGAACAGTTGTTCCACCAGTCAATTTTGTCATATTCGGACGAAGAGAACGGTCAGACACATCAATTTCTTGATAGGTTACTTTTTTATTGTCCAACAATTGTTTTGCACGAATACAATATGGGCAATATGGAGTGGTGTAGATAGTGATAGTAGCCATAATTACTTCTTAGTTATTGGTAAATTTGCAGAGGTCCAGCCGCTCATACCTGAAAATAGATTATTTACTTGCTCAAAACCAGCTTTTGCCAGCTTCTCACCAGCACCTGCAGAGCGAGTACCTGATGCACACACAACTATAATGGGGGTCTGCTTATTATTTTCAATAGCTGCGAACTTTCCTTCTTGAATCTGTGACGGAGTTATATTTTTTGCATTAACGATATGGCCTTTTTTAAACTCATCTGCAGTTCTAATATCAACGACTATCGCATCTTGCTTGTTGATTAATTGTGTTGCTTGCTGTGGGTTGATATTGTTTATCTTGCTTAGTTTATCTTTTACAACACTGTGGATTAACATTGCAGCGATCGCGACCCATGCAGCAGCTAACATCGGATTGTTGGTAATAAAATCAATATATTCTTGCATAACTTTTTTCTTCTTCTGTAAGGATAAATTTCAGCATGAGTATACCCTGTGGAAAACAGAATATCAGCCTTGAGATTTAGATTAATAAATGAAAATAGCTTTTTTGTGCTTTTTTCAACTTGCTTTGATCTAACACTAGGCTTTTTCAGTGACAAGCTACACAAATGTTGTAAAATCCCTTGTAGATAATTTAATCATTAAAGAGGTTTGATATGACAACTCCTAAGAAACCATTAGTACTATTGATTTTAGACGGTTGGGGCTACCGCCCAGATATGCCAGATAATGCTGTATCAAATGCTAAAACACCTGTTCTAGACCAATTATGTAAAGACTATGCCAATACGCTTATTTCGGCATCGGGTATGGATGTAGGTTTACCAGATGGACAAATGGGTAATTCAGAAGTAGGTCATACTAATATTGGTGCAGGACGTACTGTTTACCAAAACCTAACCAAAGTGACTAAATCTATCGCCGATGGCGATTTCTATGAAAATGCAAATTTTGTTGCCGCGGTTGATAAAGCAGTTGCAGCAGATAAAGCCGTTCATATTATGGGCCTTGCTTCACCAGGCGGTGTTCACTCTCATGACGATCATATTGTTGCAGCCATTGAACTAGCAGCAAGACGTGGAGCAAAAAAAGTTTACGTTCATGCTTTCTTAGATGGCCGTGATACTCCGCCACGCAGTGCAGCAGGTACATTGTCGAAATTTGAAGATAAATATAAAGAAGTTGGCGTTGGTCGTACTGCTACTTTAGTGGGCCGTTACTTTGCAATGGACCGTGACAATCGTTGGGATCGTGTAGAGCAAGCTTATAGCCTACTTACTGAAGCAAAATCAGAATACACAGCCGACAGCGCATTAGTCGGTCTTGAAAATGCTTATGCTCGTGATGAAAATGATGAATTTGTAAAAGCAACTGTGATTGGCGAAGCTGCACCTATTTCTGACGGTGACGCAGTTTTATTCTTAAACTTCCGCGCTGACCGTGCACGTGAGATAACTTATACTTTCACTGATCAAAACTTCACTGGTTTTGAACGTGCAGTAACACCAGACGTTCACTTTGTGACGTTAACAGAGTTCGCAGCAGATATTAAAGCACCAGCAGCTTACCCAAGTGAAGAGTTAACTAATACGCTAGGTGAATGGTTAGCGAAAAAAGACAAAACACAGTTACGTATTTCAGAAACTGAAAAATACGCTCATGTGACATTCTTCTTTAACGGTGGCGTTGAAGATGAGTTCCCTGGCGAGCATCGTACATTAATTAGCTCTCCTGCAGTGGCGACCTATGATATGCAACCAGAAATGAGCTCTGCTGAATTAACTGAAAAATTAGTAGGCGCAATCAAAAGCAGCGAATACGATGTGATCATCTGTAACTACCCGAATGGCGATATGGTTGGACACACTGGTGTATATGAAGCCGCTGTTAAAGCTTGTGAAGCTGTAGATGCTTGTATTGGTCAGATTGTAGGTGCATTAAAAGAAGTGGGCGGCGAATGTTTAATTACTGCTGACCACGGTAATGCAGAACAAATGATTGATCCTGATACAGGTGGCATTCATACCGCACATACTAATTTACCAGTACCGTTTATCTATGTGGGTCGTGAAGCAACTATAGCTGAAGGCGGTCGCCTATGTGATATCGCACCGACTATGTTGTCATTGATGAACATGGAAATACCAACTGAAATGACAGGTAAACCTTTAATTACTGTTAAGTAAGTTTAACTCTGGTGCGTTAGGCTTTTCTGGCGCACCTGATTTCTTCCTAAAAATCAGCTATCTCGTTCAAGTAATTTCCACTTAATTTGCGTAAATTCCTATTTAATCGAATAAAATGCATGTAAACCTTCAGTAATTGTTTTTTTACTCAACATACAAAAGAATTGTAGGTATTATCTGATTGATATATTTATCAATCATACTAATCCGTTTATAAGGTCGATACCAACAGTGATGCTAAATCCATTTTATTCCAGTCAACGAGGACCTTTAAAACAATTATTGTGCATTCCTTTTCTCGTTGCTATTCTTTTTAGCCATCAAATTTCAGCTGCAGACCTTACAAACTTACAACGTCAAATTAATCAAAGTAAACAAACAAAATCAGAACAACAAAAACAACAACAGCAGCTTGAAGCTCAACTTGCAGCAAGTGACCAAGCAATTGCCAAGGCATCTTTACAGGTTAATCAAACCAAAAAAATGATTGATGACAAACGCAATGCACTAATCACTTTGCAGCAAGAAACGAAGCAACTAGAAGACAACAAAAAAAAGCAACAAACATTATTAGAGCAGCAGCTCATTAGTGCTTATATGACAGGGCAAAATGACCTTATTAAATTAATGCTAAATCAAGAGGATCTGAGCAAAGTCATTCGCGCCAAAAGCTATTACTATTATTTAAATGAAGCGCGCTTAGAAAGTATTGAAGCCTTACATTCAACGCAACAAAAACTCGATAAAAACGCAGCCCAACAAACAGCAGCACTGGCTTCTCTTGAAGGCCTGTATCAAGAACAGAAACAAACTCAAGCAACGGTAAATAATCAGCGATTAAAACGCGATCAAGCACTACGTGAATTAAAACAAGATATTAACTATCAAAATGCAAAAATAGCAGAATTAGCGAACTCCGAGAAAGTATTACGAGCTCGCATTAAAAAAGCAGCCGAAGATCGTAAAAAAAGGCAGCTCGCAGCAGCTAAAGCCAAAGCTGCGCAAGAACGTAAGAATAGAGCAAAGGCGCAGGCACAAGCCGCACTGGAACGAGAGAAAATAGCACAAGCAGAAGCGGCAGCGAGAAAAAAAGCACAAACGCACTCAAAAATTGCAGGTCTCAAAGGTAAATTACCTTGGCCTATTCAAGGTAAAGTGTTGCATCGTTTTGGCAGCTCTCGTAGCAGTCAAGTGACCTGGAAAGGTATTGCTATCGCAGCCAATGAGGGCGAAAAAGTAAGAGCAGTGGCTACTGGACGAGTTCTATTTGCAGGGTATTTTAAAGGCTACGGCATGGTGATCGCGCTCGACCATAGCGATAACTATATTACTTTATACGGATACAATGAAACATTGCTGCAAAAAGCAGGTGATGTGGTTTTTCAAGGTGATGCGATAGCGCTGGCAGGACACAGTGGTGGACAAGATAGAAACAGCTTATATTTTGAATTAAGCCACAAAGGTAAAGCAGAAGATCCATTACGCTGGTTAACAAGAAGTAAGTAATATGCTACTCACCTTTCTAAATAAAACAGGTAGATTATTACTTTATACATGGCTCTTTATTACAGCAACTAATGTCTTAGCAATCGGCAAGCTAGTTATTATCATTGATGACATTGGTAATAATAAGAATAATCAGGCATTTTTAAAGTTACCAAAAAATGTTATTTTTTCTATTCTCCCATTTACACCTTTCTCTAAAAGCCTTGCTCGAGCTGCCCACCAGCAACATCGAGAAGTACTATTACACATACCAATGCAGGCACACAGCCATAACCATTTATTAGGTAAAGGTGCATTAATTGAAGAGATGGATAAACAGACTCTCCAACAACAATTGATCGATTCCCTAAAGGTCATCCCCCATGCTGTTGGTGCTAATAACCATATGGGTAGCCAACTCACCGAGAATCAAACAGCAATGCAATGGACAATGGAATTGTTATATCAACAGGGATTGTTTTTTGTAGATAGCTTTACGAGTGCTAAGAGCGTCGCACAAACCGCAGCATTAACTGCCGGGCTACCTGCTTTAAGACGTCACATATTCTTAGACAATGTACGCACACAAGCGGCGATGGAAAAGCAATTTAAGGCAGCAATCGAACATAGTTTACATTCCCCTTATACCATTCTTATTGCGCACCCTTACCCTGAAACCTTACAATATTTATCACAACGCTTAGCTTTACCCGAACAAGATTACCAATTAGTGCCCTTAAGGCAATTAATTCCATTAAAAGAGCGTGTGGTCTTATTGCTTAAAAAAATACAATATTATCAACAAAATCGAGTTTATTCAGATACCAGTAGTATTAATTTCCCACTGCTGAATGAATAACATAACTAACAACCTAATAGTGAGACTTGTATGCGCCTATCCGTTTTCATTGCTGACACCCTATCAAATCAATTATTAATAGATTTACAGAAAATCTATGCAGGCCACCTACCACCGGTAGCATTAACCGAACAAGCCATTAAAGAGCAACTAGCACAAGCCGATACCAAGTTATACGTCACGATGTTTAATGAGCGCCATATAGGTGCTGTAAATATAAAAACCCAAGATACAACAGCTATATTTTCACAACTAGCTATTAGAGATCTAACTCGTCGACGTGGCGTAGGCAAGAATTTGTTAAAGCAAATTGAAAATGAGATTGCAGCGAAAGGTATTACACAAATTGAGTATAACTTAAAAGAAGTATTAGAAGATCAGTACCTAGCAACTCAGGCCTTTTTTTCAGATAGTGGCTACACAATCAACAATCATATTGCGAGTAAGTCTATTAGGGTCTGTTGATCTTTCAAGTTTATTTTTGCAACGAGTTGCTGGCTTTTTATACAAGGCTGAGCTTATGACGTGTGGTTATTCCCCATAAATAAGCGAAAACGCAGTAGAAATAGTCAGAAAACGTTGCCCTACGGGTTCACCACAAGGCGTTATGCTCTTTGTTGGACAAAATTTGCTTAGGATGACTAGGCTTCACTTTGTCCGCCTCGATCAAAACGACTTGTGGTGAACAAAATTTAAACGACAAAGATCAACAGCCCCTAGTTAACAGTGAGCGGCATTAAATAGAATACTGCACTATATTCGTTATCGGTTGTAATTCATTATTTGTATATTGAATAGCAACCGATACATATCTGCTAAGTGTGGTTTCATCAATACAATTTATGTAATGACTTTCTCGCCTATTTACCCGCTTGTGGAAAATCACCTAACATCATACTTAAAATATATTGCATACGTACTGAGCCTGCTTCCATGCGATCTTGTTCTAAATCGACAAAGCCTTGCACAGCAGAGCGCCAATAAACGGTTTTTTCTTGGTTATCTAACGCAGCTAATAACAGTGACCCTTTTTCATAACGAGGATCATTAACATTACTACGTGTTAAACCTGGTAGCAGTCCAAAGCGTTGCTGAATAGTTTGGTCCGCAATATCATCTTCTAGCGCAAATAAAAATCCAACAACAATATCAGCTTGCTTAGGATCAGCACGATATTGATAGCCTTTACTGCTCAAATAAGTGGTTATTTGGTTGCGAATATAACCTTTCAGCTGTTGCTGATTTTGTCCCGCAACCCCTGATAACACCTGATTATATTGATCGCTCCAAGTATAAGTAGTAAATGCGGGCAATACATCCGAGGGGTTACCACTACTCACAATCATTAAACGCTGCGTTTTACTTTGTATTTGCGCTGTTGCATCGGTTGTCGTTTGTGAGCTACAACCATAAAGAGCAAGCTGAATACCAATCATAGCAAACAGTAAATATAACTTTTTCATCCTATTACCTCACCTTCGCTAACAAGTAGATCTTAATCTTCAATCACAAATGATGCTGCTTTTTGCATGACTTCAATACCTGAACCGGGTATATGACCATTTTCACTTAAATGTCGACGCCATGCTCGTGCACCCGGTAAACCTTGAAACAAGCCTAACATATGGCGAGCGACACGATTTAAGTGTACACCCTGGCTTAACTGAGATTCAATATAAGGGTACATTTTTTCTAAAACTTCAAAACGAGTTAATGGCTCTTTGTCACATCCAAACAACTGCTGATCAACCGTACTTAAGATATATGGATTAGCATAAACCTCTCTTCCTAACATCACTCCATCTAAATGCTGCAAATGAGTTTCACAATCAGATAACGTTTTAATACCGCCATTAATCGCAATCGTTAATTCAGGAAAATCACGCTTTAATTGATACACACGCTCATAATCTAAAGGTGGTACATCACGATTTTGCTTTGGACTTAAACCACTTAACCAAGCTTTACGCGCATGAACAATAAACGTATCACAACCTTGTGCTTTTACTTTTTCAACAAAGTCACATAAAAATTCATAGGAGTCTAGTTCATCAATACCAATCCGTGTTTTAACCGTCACGGGTAAACCACTGGCATCCTTCATCGCTTTTACTGCATCACCAACTAATGCCCCTTCAGCCATTAAACACGCACCAAAGCGACCATTTTGAACACGGTCAGAAGGGCAACCTACATTCAAGTTTATTTCATCAAATCCACGTTCCGCACCTGCTTTAGCAGCTTGCGCCAAATCTAATGGTGCTGAGCCACCTAACTGCAAACTTACTGGATGCTCAGCAGCATCTTTTTGTAAGTAATCCCCTTTCCCATACAAAATAGCACCTGTGGTGACCATTTCGCTGTATAACAGCGTATTTTTACTCATTAAACGATGGAAATAACGACAATACTGATCAGTCCAATCAAGCATAGGAGCAATAGAGAAACGGTTTGTAGGGAAATTTTGCATAAAACACCAAGAATAAAATAAGGGACGATCAATAAGCCAAATCAGAGTGTTGTACCATTCACATTAAAGAAGTGATTGTTACTAACCTTCAACTGACATTTTAAAAGAACAATGATAACAGAAAATGATTACTTAAAAATGTCATTTAATAACAGTGCAGAGACAAAATTTTTATGCCTAACATAGCCCTTCAACAAACAAAAAACACACTTTAATGCGCGTAAAAGTGTCATTACACAAATAACTTGGGGTAAGGTGCAAAAGTGTCTGTATGAAAAGATCATGCATAAACAGATTAATTGAGTGGAAAGAAAAGGAAACACGTAAACCCTTATTAATCGATGGTGCTCATAAACAGGCAAAACTTACTTTCTACAACGTTTATTCAGTAAGTACTTTGATAATGTACTGCGTCTCGTTTTCTTGAATCACCAGAAATGGCAGACCCTTTTGCGGGCTCATTAACATCTGAAGATATTATTTCCAATATTGAACAACTCACTAATGAAGTATTTAATCCTAACACTGACTTACTGATTCAGGATGAAATTGGCGAATGCCAAAGAGCCGCTACCTCTCTGAAGTACTTTGTAGACAAGCGCAGACCATGTATGTCGCAGTCAATGGTTCTAACTTCGGGCTATTAAACTCATTCCCAGTAGGAAAAGTTGAACAATACAACTTACGTCCTTAACATTTTATGAGTTTTTACTCGCTTCAGGTGAAACCCCATTCATTAAAGCATTTTAAAAAGCCACAAACTCATTGCCTGCACATAATAAGTATTCGACAAATTAACAGACTATTACTTCAAAGGCGGTATGTCAGAAGTCGTTGATAATTGGTTTTTATTAAAAGAGCAAAATATTTTGGATCGCGTCCAAGCAGTAGAGCATATCCATAAAAGCCTTATTACAGGCTATACCCGAAACTTTGGTAAATACTCAGCTAAAGTCGATACCGGACTCATTGAATCCGCCTTTAACAACGTTCCTTTATAACTCGTCGCAGTGATAGATGAATCCGCTTTGGCGTGAAAGCGCCTTAGCTAAACCGTTCAAGCAGTACATGATCGTTCAAATCGATTTTTCTGGTAAGAAACGTTGATTTTGCTCGCTGCATAGAGAAGCGAGCATAAATGGGGCGAGCTCAACAGATAAATAGAGTAAAATATCTGAGGTGCTTTGTGCCCCTTCACAAGCCAGAAAGCTAACTCACATCTGCATCAACTGAGACAGGACTGAAGAGAATTCCGTAAAAAATAAGGGGAAATTAAAGGTTGCGGTGTGCGAAGTCAGGAGAACTCTCTCCTGCAACTCACACCTTGTTAGTACTCATTTTTTCTTCGCAATCATTGAGCTCTTGATTATTTTTTCTTGGTATAACTTGCCGATCTACATGGATTTAATTTGATCGTTTGTATTACTTTTTTTGGATATGTGTTTACTGCTCTGTCTGCTCTTGTTCAAAATGAAACACAGGTAAAGACCAGCTAAATTTAAGTGCTACGATGCGCAGGCAGAAACCCGATATCAAGGTGACGACTACGGCAATGATTTCGTCGATGCCATACCAATGCAGTAGAAGGTATAAACTCGCTGAAAACATCGCCACTGAAGCATACAACTCTTTATGTAATACTAACGGTGGTTGACGGCAGATAAAATCGCGCAATAAGCCACCGAATATACCAGTGACGATCGCTGCAATAATACAGATTAACGGAGACAGATCCATATCCATAGCGACACGACAACCTATAATACTAAATACAACCAATCCGATCGAATCTAATGCGATAAAAAGTCGCTGGTTACGCGCTACCCAAGGGGCAATTAATGTGGTCAAAACGCCAGCAGTGCAAGTTATGATGATATATTCAGGGTGTTTTATCCAGCCAACAGGGTAGTGACCTAAAATTATATCACGGACCGTACCGCCGCCGATGGCCGTTGCACTGGCGACAAACATCACCCCAAACCAATCCATTTTTTTTCTGCCCGCTGAAATGGCCCCGGTCATTGCTTCCGCTGAGATGCCGATAATGTAAAGGATAGTTAGTAACATAGCTTTATATCTGTAGTAAAAAAAAGAAAAGGATTATAGAGGATATATCAGATTGTAGCTAATGGTAAAAGCAATAAACTTGGTTTTCTAAGTATAATAAATCAACTTTATTATATTTGATGAAAGAGTTAAATTTAACTTTAAATATCAACAAGTTACTAACTTTAAAATTCTCTTTAGTATCGAATTAACTTTCCCGATAGATGAAAACACCATAATCATACCACCTAATTTTTTCCCAGTCGCACCTTCCGCTTGAAATTCTGTTCTGACTCAGTGAAATTGATTCTCAATAAGTAGACGACTCAGATGAGATTAGGATAATTAGCGAAATATTTTTCTAAGCAAAAAAGGGACACATGCGAGTTAGATATTTTGCTCTATTGTTCTTAGTTTGATTTCATGATGCTGCTTAACTTCTATATTTTATTTCCCAGTCTTTTGAAATGACGACTTTAATAGACTGAGCATGGTAATTGCTTTTTATTATTTGGTTTAATCGTGTCCGGTAGTATTAGACCATTACAGATTATTTTACCTTCTCATTTTATTTTGAACGTTCCAATATGTAATCTACTAATGATTTAAGTAACGGATTTATCATTAGCTTAGCTGGATAAACCAATGAAACTGGAATATGGTCAAATTCAAATTCAGTAAGTATAGGTATCAAAGCCCCATTATCTAAATACTTTTGAGTTAAGAACGTTGGTAAATAAGCAATACCTAAGTCTTCAGCAGCTAATTTAGCGACAGTATCACCGTCATTGGCTTGTGCAAAAGCATCGATTGATTCGTACTTATTTTTTCCTCCTTCCTGATAATGCCAGCGAAGAGGATGTCGGTTGGAGCTATCGACAAGACAATTATGCTCTCTAAATTCTCTTGGGTGCTGAGGATTACCATTTTTACTTATATATAAAGGACTAGCGACAAAGTTTATTTTAGTTGAGCAGTACCGGCGAGCAATAAAATTAGAGTCCGGCAAATCACCTACTCTGACAGACATATCTATCCCTTCTTGCACCATATCTACAAATCGATTTACAAATAACCAAGAAATTTTTACTTTAGGGTGTAACTTCATAAAGTCACTCGTTGACTTTAGAAAACCTAATGAGGCTGAGCCGCAAGGTGCAGAAATAGTTACATGACCTGATAATTCTTTATTTAAATCATCAGACTTATTTTCCAAGCGTTCAATGTTGCCGATTATATTTTTGAATTGTTCGAGATATTGCTTACCTTCCGCAGTTAAGCTCATTGCCCTTGTACTTCGATAAAGCAATTGACATGAAAAATGGTCTTCCAAATCTGAAACCTGCCGGCTAACAGCAGAGGTCACTATATTAAGTTCTCTAGAAGCGCCACTAAAACTACCTTTGTCGATTACTACAATAAAAGTTTTCATCGCTTTAAGTAAATCTATCTTTCTCTTCACAAGAACAATCCTTTTTCTTTGTGGTTATTTATCTAATTAAACATCTTAATTATAATTATTTCAAGCTTAATCATTCAAATCAATCGGAGCAAATTATGAAAATTTTACTTATCGGCGCAAGTGGCACAATAGGACAAGCAGTAGCAAAAGCATTAACTAACCAACATGAAATTATCGCAGCAAATTATTCGGGTGGCGATGTTAGTGTTGATATTGGTAGTCAATCATCCATCAAAGCGATGTTTAACAAAGTAGGTAAAGTTGATGCCATCGTGTCAACAGCAGGATTAGCTAACTTTGCTGCATTAAATGAATTAACTGATGCGGATTACGAGCTTGCACTTAACAATAAATTGATGGGCCAAATTAACTTAATTCGCTTAGGTCAAGAGTACCTCACAGAGAATGGCTCAGTAACCTTAACATCAGGCGTTTTGTCTCGTGAGCCAATGCAAGGCAGTGGTGTTATCAGTATGGCCAATGGCGCATTAGAAAGTTTTGTAAAAGCGGCAGCTTTAGAATTGGATAAAATTCGGATTAACGTAGTAGCCCCTGTTTTTGTCAAGGAAACAATGGCAATGATGGGGATGGACACGGAAGACGGTTTGTCCGCTGAAGATACTGCTAAAGCTTATGTATCAGCAGTTACGGGAACTATGTCGGGTAAAACATTAGATGCACCTGATTACGTTTAAGTAACTTTATCGGCATAATTTCTATAAAAGGGATACAAAATATGAAAGATCATACAACCTATATCAAACAAGCCATCATCAGTGGAGTCGCATCTGTAATGCTTACGACCTCAGCCTTTGCAGTAGATGTTGAAACAAGAACGCTCGATGAATTATACGCAGCAGCAAAAGCAGAGGGTGGTCAGCTTATCCTTAGTGCAGGTGGCGATAAAGCAGACCAAGCCGATTATTATATCAATATGTTTAAAGCACGCTTTCCTGATATTAAAGTAAGTCACTCTGTTGATTTGAGTCTATACCATGCACCTAGATTTGATAATGCTTTAGAGGGAGGCGATTTAAAGAACGTACCCGATGTGATCCAATTACAAACGCTATATGATTATGAATATTATGCGCAAGAAGATATGTTGTTACCATATAAACCGAAAGACTGGGATAAAGTTTATCCTGATTATAAAGACCCACATGGCCGTTGGACTGGATTGTTTGGGGTGTCTTTCAGTAACGTTGTAAATATTGATGTTATTGATGAAGATAAAGCACCACGTGATGCGTTAGATTATTTAGATCCCGCCTTAAAAGGAAAAGTTATTTTAACTTATCCACACAGTGATGATGCGGTACTTTATCAATTCTGGAATTTAAAAGAGACGTATGGTTGGGAATACTTGGAGAAATTAGTAGCAACAAAACCAGTTTGGGTGCGTGGTACTTCAATGCCATATGTCGCAATTGATAAAGGCTGGTATGGTGCAAGTTTCACTACTTCGTGGTCATTTGTTCCATTTAAAGATAATAGTACACGTTTCATGTTGCCTAAAAAAGATTTCTTCCTTTCATGGGTGCAAACTGCGGGTATCCCTCGCCAAGCGAAAAATAAAGCATCAGCAAAACTGTACATGAGTTGGATGCTATCGCCTGAATTCCAAGGTAAGTGGCTACAATGGCCTGTACGCCCTGATTTTGAAGCTCCCGGTGGTTATAAGTCATTACAAGATCACAATACATCACCAGCAGACTTCCATCGCTGGATGATGAAAAGAGACTTGGTTGAACGTTTTCGTTTCCAAATGGAGCAATTAATTGGTCCCATTAAAGGAGAAGCACCGTTGGACATGGATTACAGCGTAAAACCATAACCCCCACTAGACACACAACTTCAAGGTTACCTAAATGGTAGCCTTTTTTGTTTATCGAGGTAAATTCGCAAAGACGACTTCCTCCCATAACGAGAGTCCCCTCATTACTGACATAAATCGGATACTTTGGGTGAACCACAACTCCTTTGCTGCTAAGCGCACTTTGAAATCATGTCTATGCATATACGTGCATGACATCCTTGGTGGGATACTATTTAGATTTGCCAGTCAATAACATTAACCTACGCCACTAAATATGCTCCTCTTTGCCACTTTTAGTATGTTTATCGAATAAAGTATAAATATTAAAGGTTAAGCAGAGTTTAAAGGGGAAATTAAGAAATATACTCAAAATATTAACCCCTCTTACCATAGCTATAAATAAACTTGACAAGCCCTAAAATGACAACTATCATTTTTTGTCATTTGATTTTAGTAAGGGTAAATAAATTATGTAAAGTAAATTACTATTTTATTTTTTAATAGTGAAAAATATGAAAACAATAAATTAAGGTTTAAAAATTAATTTAGCAGATAAATATCTCATATTAATTGGAGCATATACAAAAAGACAATATTGAAGCCATCACCATTGATTAATGAGATTGTTCAAGCATTTTTAGCTAAAACCTAGCCATTAATTGAAGTGCACGAAGGTACAAGCTACCTCTTGATAAAGTGCAAAAAATATCGAACAGGTTGCAGTTTTTAAACAAGTATTAAAACTCAACCTCTCCATCAATGCTTCATAGCATTAACGATGAGAAAACGAATCAAACTTTCCATTCAATATATTTAATAGAATATTGGGACAATTTATGAGAATTAAAAATACAACAAAAAATTATGGCTCAATTGCTAAATGGTTTCATTGGGTTACAGCCGCTTTATTTTTAGCAGCTTACACTTCTGTTTATTATCGAGGTTGGTTTACAAGTGAGGAAACCCCAGAAAACTGGACGATATTACAACTCCACTTGTCAGTAGGGATAAGTCTAGGTGTTCTAGTTTTATTAAGAGTTATTTGGCGCCTGATGAACTCCAATCCCCAGCCAGAGCCGGGAACAAAGCTAGAACATTTAAGTGCACGTATAGGACACATCTCTTTATATTTTATTATGATTCTAATGCCTATTACCGGTTACCTTGGCACATCTGTTGATACAGATTTCTTTTTTCTCTTCGACATTACAAAATTTGAAAATACATCGCTTTATAAATTAATCATTGAAGAAGGTTTAAACCTAACGTTTAAAACATTTGAAGAGCCTATAGATTTTATTCACAAAAACATCTTAGGTGAATGGTTAGCTTGGATACTCATTATTGGACATGCGTTCGCGGCGATCTATCACCATAAATTTAAGAAAGACAGAACGTTGATAAAAATGACAACCGGTCAATAAGATTACACCAGTAAAATATAATACATTAAACTGTCTTTTCCGTGCCCTAATGATAAAAGACAGTTTATTTTATTCAGGACAATAGACGACCAACATACTAGATTCAGTATAAAGAGAGAACGACGACGCTCTATTAATATTTTCAAGGACATGTCGTTTTGGCAACTACTACCTAAATCAGGCGATATGATATTGTTATCATCATTACTACAAATCAACTAAGGTATCAATGCTAAGGATTTATTCTAAAAATCTCCCAAGCTAATTACAGTAATAGTGAATGATTTCATCAACTAAACTGTTTTGTTACTATGTATGATGATGCCTCAATATAAAAAACTAAAACAGTGATCAGCTAAAAATAACGATGATTAACTTCAATTAAAAAAATTGTTAACATTTGTAGATTGCTTTTTCTAGCAGTGAAAATAATTGTGAAAACTCTTCTTTAATTGATTCAATTTGCCATTCTGATGCATGTAATGGGTGATGGTAACGAATAGTACCAAAAAACAAACAACGAGCAGTCACTGTACAATCTTCAATATCGAACTCCCTGTTCTTTACTCCCACATTCAAAATAAACTCGACCTGTTTTAGTAAATGATCAATATGTTTCGATTTTACATGTTCTGGCATTGTTTTGGCTAAAGATAAGTAAGATTCAAACATCTCAGGATCGCTCACTAATAAACTTCTTTTTATCTCTGTTAAGACCTCAAACCATTCCCGTAACCTTACTTTTGCAGTCACATCCTTATGGGTGATAACTGTTAATGGCGATGTCACTCGGTCTAGCCATCGAATTGTAATGGCCTCATGTAATGCAGCTTTAGTTACAAAATGTCTATATACCGTGCCATGGCTAACATTGAGAGCTCGAGCCACATCCACAACCGTTGTTTTTCTTGGACCAAACTTACGTAATACAATTTCAGCTTCGTCTAATATTTTCTCTTTTGTAAGCATTTCTGATAACCACTTATATTGTAATTAATCCTTGAACTTAAGGCTTTGAAAGCAAAAAACTTTGTCAAGAAACTATCTTACGATGCTATCGATAACTACTGATTCAGTCAAACAAAGTATTCTCTTTATATAAAGATAAACAGTATCTCCATTTAAATAATGATATTGACAGAGTGACAAATGACATATATTGTTTATTGTCATTTAAATAAATTAAAGATTCGGAGTTTTATCATGTCAATAAATTTGATACCTACGGCCCCACCTAACGGTAAATATCGACGTGTTATGTCTGCGGTTCTTGGTCAAAAGAAAAAACATCACGCTTGTCCAGCACTCCCTAGACTTGACGGAAAAAGAGTTTTAGTAACAGGCGGGGCTGCCGGCATAGGGGAATTCATTACGCGAGCTTTACTTGAACAAGGCGCACAGGTGATCTCATTAGCTAGAGGATTGTCTGATGCAACTAATCAGATACTCAATGTAGAATCATTCTATATGGATTTAGCTGATCCAAACACCACCGTGTCCGCTGTAGATAAGTTAGGAAAGCAACCATTTGATATTGTTATTTGTAATGCAGGTTTGGTATCAAAAAAGGCTGAAATGTCGCTAACAGGTTATGAAAAAACATATTCTATCAATGTATTAGGTCATCATATTCTTTATAGATTACTAATGGTGAGAAACCTGCTTGTTGACAATGCACGCATCGTCATCACCACCGGAGATATATATATCATGGAAAACGAGTGTTCAGCTGGCATTCCTTTTGATACAACATCCAAAACTTACTCCCGTAGTAAATTAGGGAACTTATGGCAAGTATCTGAGCTGACCAAACGCTACCTTAACATTCATCCTATTGCGGTACATCCAGGTGTTGTCGCTAGTGGATTTTCTGGTAGTAAACAGGGATTTTTGGCTTGGATTCGCAGCAAACAACTAATTTCAGAGGAGCAGGGTTCACATTCATCTTTAATTGCTGCGACACAAAATCTCCCGAGAGGCGCATATTGGCACAATACTTTTGGCTTGGTTGATTTACCAATAAATGATCCAGCCTGTGACTCCACTAGGGCTAAAAAATTATGGGATCAACTTGAATCTATCGCAGCCCCTTATCTACAAGGAAATGTTGTTACTCCATCTGGACAATCGAAATGAAATACCTTTGGGTAGCGAGTATTGCACTTTTAATAACTGCTTGCTCTGATCGTAAGATGGATACAAAAAAAACATCACCAAACTTTAAAAATGGCCAATTTAAAAATAATACTGAAATCAAAATGCTCTCCTTCTGGGAAATCGTGTGGTCACGAATCACTTCTGATATTGAACAAGCTAAATGGCCTGAATTAGTTGATACCCATGAAGACAAAACACCCGCTGCCAAAGTAGGAAAAGGGCGAACTCGCATTACATTTATCAATCACGCGACATTTTTAATTCAATCATACGAAATGAATATCCTCACCGATCCCGTCTTTTCAAACAGAGTAAGTCCTGTTTCCTTTGCAGGCCCTAAACGAGTGTATAAACCGGGGATCGCATTGGAAAATTTACCTCAAATTGATGTCATTGTGATAAGCCATGATCACTATGATCACTTAGATCTCGATGCTATAGAATTTCTAATTGTGAGAGATAACCCTAAAATTTATGTTGGGTTAGGCGTTGCTAACCATCTCCCCTCTCAACAAAATACTGTTGAACTAGATTGGGGAGAAAGTGTTCAAGTTAGTGACAATTTTAAGCTGTGGTTCCTAGAAGTTCAACATAATTCAGGACGTACCCCATTCAATAGAAACTCGACGTTATGGGGCGGTTTCATGATGCAAATTGGTAACAAAAAAGTCTACTTCGGTGGCGATAGCGGATATGCCAATCATTATAAAGATGCTTATGACACATTCGGCTCTGTCGATATCGCCTTTATTCCTATTGGAGCTTATGCACCAAGAGAAATCTTTAAGCCGGTACACCTTGATCCCTTCGAGGCAGTACAAGCTCATAAAGATCTCAATGCCAAACTTTCAATTGGTATGCACTACGGAACATTTCAGATGACAACGGAATCTCGACTAGAGCCACAAAGGCTATTAGAAAAAGCTAAGCAAGCAGCCCAAGTACCACCAACACAATTTATTACCCTTGAAGTTGGACTTCCTGTAGATCTATAAATCTCGCCAACACAATACTAATGCTTTTGATATTTCATGATATTGGCTGAAGTCAGTTGATTTGGAGATGTAATGAAAATTAAACAACCCATATTGGGAAATACAGGTACTTTGATATTTTTGGTAATTATCAGTGCATTTCCGCCACTATCAACAGATCTTTATCTACCCGCTCTACCCAACATGGTTGAAGCGTTAAGAACCAACCAATCAATGATCAACTTAACCCTAAGTAGTTACTTTATTGTTTATGCTTTCGGTCTACTCTTCTGGGGCCCACTCAGTGAGAAATTTGGTCGTAAACCTATTTTATTGATCGGTGCAAGTATCTATGTTGTGGCCAGTTTTCTCTGTGCTAATGCCAATGACATACAACAGTTGATTGGATTCCGAATTATTCAAGCATTCGGTGGTAGTGCAGTCACCGTTGTAGCAACGGCAATTATCAAAGATTTATACAGCGGAAGAGATAGAGAGAGAATAATGGCAACGATTATGTCTCTCGTGGTCATTGCACCAATGATTGCACCTGTGATTGGAGCAATGCTACTCAAAATAGCAACTTGGCAAATGATCTTTGTCTTCTTAGGCATATTTGGTTTAGTAGCAATAGCTCTTTCATTGTGCTTAAAAGAGACGCTGGAATCCCGCTACACAGGATCAGTCACTAGTGCTTGGGCTCGATTGGGCGTAGTTCTTAAAAATCCAAGTTTTTTGTTATTACTGGCAGTATTCTCATTAACACCAATGTCAATGATGGCATTTGTGGCTTCTGGCCCTTACATTTACGTCGAGGAATTTGGTTTATCTGAACAAGAATTTAGTTATATATTTGCAGTAAACGCACTTTTTGCATCGATTGGTCCGCGGGCTTATATAAAAGCTTCACAATATATTCCTTCAGACCGGATCATAACTTGCTGCTTCTTGCTTTTGATTCTCTGTGGATCGCTTACCTACAGTTTCGGAGAAACCTCTCCATGGATCTTTGCACTACTTATAGCACTAGCTACTTTAGCAACCATCACAACCCGTGTACCAGGAACAAATTTAATGCTTAATCAACAGGATAAAGATACTGGCTCTGCAGTCGCTATTATTCAATTTACCGCCATGATTGGTGGTGCAATTGGAATGACATTGGTTTCTATTGAGTCAAATTCACTGATCAAAACCCTTGGTATTATCCAATTATCAATAGGCCTTTTAAGCGTTCTTTTATGGATAATTTGGTACCGCCAATCCAAGACAAAAAAAATATGTATTTAAATCACTGTTATTTTAAATCGATCACTGAGGTCCAATTAGTATGATATTCAAACCATTTCTATTATTACTGAGCGCCTGCTTACTTGCGGGCTGCATTACTAACGAGCAAGAGTACACTCATCCACTCTATAAACCGTCACCCCAAAAATTCCCTATAGAACAATATGAAACTTTTTCTGAATATCAGCGAACAATACAAAAGTGGCTAAAAGAGAATCGAGTGTTTATTCAAAACGACCAGAAAGCGGAACTGGTATATAACACGCCATTTGAAATTGTGCCTAAGAATAGCCCGTTGCCAACAAAAGGGATCATCTTCGTCCATGGTTTAGGGGACTCACCTTGGTCCTTTATTGATGTTGCCCAGGAATTTGCGAATGAAGGTTACCTTGTACGTAGTTTACTACTTCCAGGACATGGTAGTCGTCCTGCTGACTTGATTAATATTGATGTGTCTGACTGGGAAAATACCGTAAAAAACCAAGTCAATATAATGAAAAAAGAAGGGCTAGAAATCTCGCTTGCGGGGTTTTCAACAGGTGCAAACATAGTAACAGCGTATGCCAATGATGACCCAGATATAAAAGCATTATATCTATTTTCACCTGCTTTCAAGTCCGATAGTCCTATCGATTTTCTTGCTCCAACTGGTTCCCTTTTTGTTGATTGGCTATACCAAGGAGCCCCTGAGAATCACACTAATAAAATGAAATACAACAGCGTCCCTCTCAACGGTTTTGCTCAGTACTACTGGAGTAGCTCAGCTGTTCTGAAGTCATTGAAGAAAAAAGCTTTCGACAGACCAGCTTTTTTAGTTGTAACACAAGATGATAGCGTGGTTGACGTGAAAGAAGTTCTTAGATTATTCAACACACGATTTACTAATGTAAATAGTCAATTAATGTGGTTTGGCGATACACCTGACACCAAAGATAAAAGAGTAATTCAATTAAATAGCCATTTACCTTCGAAAAGGATAAGTAATTTCTCTCATATGAGCCTGCTCTTTCGAGAGAGTAATTCGTACTATGGTGCCAATGGTCAATATCGGATGTGTCGAAACAACAACGATCCTCTTGATTATCAGACTTGTATGAACAGTGATGAAACATGGTATTCAGCTTGGGGGTACAAAGAAGCAGGAAAAATCTATGCAAGATTGACATATAACCCTTACTTTGACGCCATGCTTGATCACGCAAAATCGATAACAAACAACTAAATAACTAAATAACTAAATAACTAAATAACTAAATAACTAAATAACTAAATAACTAAATAACCTATATAGGACTTTTAATGAAACCATTATTATATTCTTCACTTCTTTTCCCTTTATTAATGAGTAATTCGGTGTATGCAGACTGGAAGGAAGATGGATATCATCTAAAACTGATGAGCCTTCTAGATAGGCAAGACGGTTATTGCATAGATGTCGCAGGAAGTGGTAACCATGTGAGGTTTGATTTGCCACTTCTCACCCACAATTGTAAGGAAGGGCTATACGCAGATGAGGCCGTTGTACATAATACTGATGGTACAATTTCCTTTCCCGCCTACAATGCATGTTTAACCGTTATGGGAGTAAATGATTACGCACTTCCTTATAATGCCTTGATGTTAAAACAATGCAATATTGATGAGCCTTTTTTAAAGTCTACGTTATTTCAAAAGTTTACGTTTAATGAAAATAATCAAGTTCAACTCATTGGATCTGAATTATGTATTACTGCTGGCAATATCCCTAAAGTAACTTATAGCCCTTCTCACCGATGGAGAAGCTTATATATGCAAGATTGTAATATCGCTGTTAAAGAACTATCTCAATGGCAACTGGTTAAACCTCAACGACTCTAAAAATATCAATTAACCACGCCACCCATTATATATATTTCTGAAGCTACCGAAATTGGTAGCTTTTTATGCCAACCTAAAATCTTTAACTGCGCTAATTTAGAGAAATGGTCTAAGGAAATTTGCTCCCAAAAACACTTTTTGTAGTAAAATCCTAATGCTCATTAATTCCCGAAAGCAAGCGTGATTATAAGCATATACTTTCAAGTTTCTAGGGCGCTATGAGTGCGTTCACTAATACATTTTTTTTAAAAGTTCAATGACATCCTTGATGGCTTTTACATCTGTCGGATTTTTACTAAATCTACAGACTCACATTGAATTTCAGCAACGACACTTTAGGAAATTAAATAATTTTCCTATCTTGGTTTGTGCCCCTTTACGACCTAGAAATTAATCAAACTGTACTGAATATGTTTGAATGATACCTATAAGATAGCTCTAGATACTAGCTTCAAAACTAAAATGATTAATAACTCAACCTCAGCACTATAACCCCTATGAAAGCGGTAGCTAATCCTAAAAACTCTTGGCGCGTAAAAGATTCTTTTAAAATAATACGAGAGTACAACAGGATGATTAGGATATTCATTCCAGAAATAGCAGAGACTAATCCTGTGTTGCCAATTGCAAAAGCAGATATTATTGCAACCATGCCTGCGACATTAGTCAAACCAATAAATAAGCCGCAGGAAAATGTTTTTAATCCAGACCAACTAGAACGAGTATCATTTTCATCCTCTAGTATTTTTTTACGATTTACTAACCAACTCATCGCAAAAAGAAAACTACCAAAACCAAACATTGAGGTTAATGTGGCGAATGTATCAGCCTCAAGAAGAGTGGACTGCTTACCTAATAAGTCATTAAATGAAAAGAATAATGCGGCAAGTAATCCCCATTGCGCACCTTGTAAATTACTTATCGAAATATCATTGGAGTAGCGAATAATATAAAGACCGCCAAAAATGATAAAAAAGCCAATCAATTGCAGTGTGGTTAAGGTTTCTTGCCATAATAAAAAAGCAAAAATGAGTACAAATAAGGGCGTTAGCCCTGACAAAATACTAATAAGGGAAGCCTTTCCAATAGAAAAGCCTTTATGTAAAAAAGCATTCGCGGCAAATGAACCAAAGCCTAATGCGAAACCAACGGCAACATCTGCCCATCCATACCATTGTTGTTCTAAAAAGGCGACACCAGAAAGACTTACTAAAAATCCTACAAAAAAGACGCCAAATAAGAATAAATTTCGGTTCATCTTTTTCTGTGATGTCCATTGGTATAAGACTCCTCGCATACCAAAAAAAACAGTAGCGAGTAATGCATATATTATCCACACAATGAAATGCTCCCTTTAAAATTAGAATGAAATTTTAGCTCTATCAGAGATTGCTATGCAATTTAATCGTCAACATGCGCTCTCGCATTATTCTTAACTCAAAAATAAAATGCCATATTTCAAAAAGAACACTTGAAATTAAGCATTTATTTTACTTGGCTTATATTTATTTTTTACTTAGTTGTGCCTTGATAACCCAGATGGACAGCTGCCGTTGTGTCATTCAGATACACAGTGACATGATATACGCGCAGCGATAATTTACTCAGAGGCACAATGTTTACAGAATTTTTAAATATGACTTATCGGTGAAATTCGCCGTCTCTCTCTGGTTGATACAGTATTTCTTTAATCATTACTTTGATTGTTCCGCCACCTGGTTTTGGCCACTCAATTCTGTCACCTAGAGAGAGCCCAAAAAGAGCGCTTCCCACGGGAGCTAATATTGATATCTTCTCACCTTTTGAATCAATATCTTTTGGATAAACAAGTGTAAGCACAAACTCTTTTAACGATGAGTCAACAGAAAATTTGACGGTAGAATTCATGGTAACTAGATCCGGGCGAATCTGCTCAGGATCAACTATATTGGCACGAGCGAGCTCCTCTTCGAGTCCACTCACTCCTGCCACACTGTTTTTAGGTAACAGATCAATGACGTTATATAATCGATCTAAATCTAAGGATGAAATAGTAATTTCTGGTTTTTGATTCATTTTTATTCTCAGTATTATTAATACAACAATTATTTAAAGCGCTAACACAAGTCCGAACATTTATTAGTAGAAATGTTAAAGATTAATTTACCGTTCGTTAACGTAGATTGGGTGGGTTTAAAATAGAAATAACAAATACCTTTCAATAATATAAAATATATTTTGTTATTTTCACTATGACGACAGCACCTTGCCTACAATTTTCATAACTATTTTGACTATTGTTATGTCTGATTTTCAAGCATTTAAAATGAGGCCAATATATGGCCTCATCATTATTTAACCTTTTCTTTTCCTAGGCTTTACAATTTTATTGCTATTATCTTCTTTCTTAAGTTTTCGTTTTTCTTTCAACGATAAAACGGGCTTTTTCATTTCACTCTTTGACATATCATCACCTAAATAATAAATAACAGATTAATTACATATTTTTTTGTAACAAAACTAAAATTTACTCAGATTCAACTCACATCGCCTCCTGATCTATTTTGATAAATATTAATCACATACACTTAGATAAAATGTATATAAAAAAGTCACAATAAACCCATTTATGGAAGGGTTTAATTCATCTCATCAGTTTAATTTTAAGTTTAATTTTATTGGAAAGGTTATCTGTAAATACAGATGGGCATAGACATATGCCCGCTTAAGAGGGGAATTTAAGGACGAAGCTCCTTAAGAAATTAATAGTATAAAATATTGATGTTTTCATAAGCCCAATATAACAACTTAAATAATAACTTCAAGCTTATCCAATAAGATTTAACAAAAGAAAAAATCAACTATTTCAAGCCACTAATATTAGAATCAAAGCATGAAGGAAAAGAATTGTTTCTTTACTTTTTCAGCCCCAAATAAATAAACAAAGTGGTGGCAATAAGATTCTCTCAGAAGATCCTTATAAGCACTTTAAAGTAACAACCCCACATCTGAGATAAGCAAAATAATAAAAAATAAGACATCTCAATACTTGAATTCAAATCAAGATGTCCAACTGACCTAAAATAAAACGAAGTAAGCTGAAATCAACTAATAGCTTTAACAATTAGCTTTTGTAAAGGCTCGGGTAATTCTATTTTCCCAGCTAAAACAAATTGATGTGCATCTTCTGACATTTTTCGCCATGTTTTGAGAATAATACCAATCCATTTTTCTTCAGTATATTCAGGATGTTTTAGGGCAAAAGCTAACATGTAATATTCAATAAACACTAAACCAGCGACATCTTCGACCAACTGACTATCTGGGTTTCGTTTAATCGCTTTTTTACCTACGGCATTTTTAACTTGCTCTATTTCGTCTTGTTCATATCCAGCTTGCAACATTAAGGTAGCAACAGCATTTGCATGAAAGCTATAAAGTTCAGATCGCCATTGGTGATATCCTTGCTTTCCAACCGGATAATCACTACGCAACGATTTCCAGCGTTGAATATGTTGACCATGTACCGCTATTTTTAATAGCTCGTTGGTGTCAGGTTTAAAACGATTTAACATTTCACTCATGCGTTGAGAATATAAACGTTCCTTCGGCCACTCCTTATTCCCTACTAACTCTTTATTTGGATCTTCATTATTGACATCATCAATTAAGCCAATGATTTGTTCAAGTTTTTGATTCATACCCTGCTCCCTGCAACTTATCGCGATAGGTAAATAGAAGCTAACTATATAAAAATACTTGCAACAAAAAAATAAAAAACAGTCACAACATTGAATGCTCATATTTTGATAGAAAAAAGCTCCTTTGTACCAGGTACAAAGGAGCTTTTTATAAAGCCTTAATACTGGTTATATATTTATTAGCTTTGCTTAATTTGCTCATCTATTACCTTTGGTTTATCTACTTCAGTTAATAACCCTTTCAGCAAACTTATGCAACCAAGCAGAAGAATAATAGTAAAAGGTAGCGCTGCGATAATAGTGATCGATTGCAACGCTTGAATAGACTGAGTACCGCCAATCCACAGCATGACCATGGCAATAACACCCGATATAATAGCCCACACTATTTTTTGTTTCATTGGCACTTCAAGTTTTCCTCCCGCTGTCATACTATCGATAACAATAGAGCCTGAATCTAATGTAGTTACAAAGAAAATAACAATTAATACAACTGCGATAACAGATAAAACATCACCGAGAGGGTAAGCATCTAGCATGTAAAAGAGGCTTAAAGAAACATCTGTAATCCCCTGCTCTGCACCTAACAACCCAACTTTATCAATGATCTGTTCAATAGCTACACCACCAAAAACTGACATCCAGGCTGTGGTGACTAATGTCGGAATAACCATGACGCAAATAAGAAACTCACGAACCGTACGCCCTTTAGAAATACGTGCTACAAACATACCAAAGAAAGGTGCATAAGCGACCCACCACGCCCAATAAAATACTGTCCACCCATGCAGCCATGTTGTATCGTCACGTCCCGAAGACTGACTTAACGGGATCATATTTTTTACATAACCGATCACTGCGGTAGCCAGCGAATCAAGCACCGTGCTGAAATTAAAAGCAGCAATTAGCCCCAAGAATATAAAAGCAATGACCATATTTAGGTTACTTAACAGTTTAACTCCGCCGTCCATTCCTCGAGTGACAGATAGAATAGCTAACCCCATAATTAATAGAATAATGAACTGCTTTAGATAAAGGCTATTTTCAAAACCAAAAACATGACTAATCCCACTCGCCGCCTGTGCACCGCCTAATCCAAGAGAAGTTGCTAGTCCAAATAAGGTCACTAATACGGTTAATACATCAATAATATCACCGGTTATTCCCCAAACTTTATCACCTAAAAGTGGATAAAATACTGAGCGCATGGATAGTGGCAGGCCTTTGTTATATACAAAATAAGCTAAACAAAGCGCTGTCATTCCATAGATAGCCCAAGCATGTAGTCCCCAGTGAAAAACCGTCGCACCTAGTGCGAGTTCCCGGCCTTCTGGCGTAAAAGGTTCTGCATTCAATGGAGTTCCATACCAATTGGTAAAGAAAGCGGTCGGTTCTGCCACGCCCCAGAAAATTAATCCAATCCCCATGCCCGCTGCAAATAGCATTGAAATCCATGACATTGTTGAATAATCAGTAGTTGCTTTATCACCGCCCAAGCGAATTTTACCCAAAGGAGAAAATGCTAATACAATGGCAAAGATTAATAAGATATTGGCTCCCCACATAAATAGGAAGTCAAAATTAGACAGGACAGAGCCTTTAATTGAGTCAATGGCTGCTTTTGCATCGGCAGGCTCTAGCATTAGTAAAGTGACGATAAAAAGGATAGATAACGCTACTGAAGCAGTGAAAAACTGTGTTGTGGACATCGAAGCCCCATTTATTAAAATTATCCTGACCGACCTGATAATCTGTTGATTCAATACTGTACTTGTTTGATTTAAATTTCATAAACTGTGGCTTACCTATTTGCATTAAAAAATAGAAAGACCTACTCCATATTTAAGTTATATTTGACTAGTCAGCCCACCATAATAGACCATGGTCAAATCCTCTTATCGAGTGGTTTAGGCTTTATTGCTAGTCCCCTAGCCGGCTACTCTACCATAGAAAGCACCCTCCACGAGAGTTAATGTAACCATTTGATTTAATTGAAATTATTTGTAATGTAGTCTTTTAACGTGAAGTTATTAAAAATATTAACCTGCTGAAATAAAGATTACTTTTATTGCTTAGTCTCTAGTTCATGATTAACCGTTAATTACCTATAAATAATGAACTAGGCATTTTGTCGATTTAATACCATCATGATTGTCTTTATTTTTTAAATTACCCGTTTCAAGAGAAAGCCTCTAAGTAATGACTGATTATTAATAGCCCTTTCACCTCAAGACCTTCTCTAATATCGATATTAACTGGCTATAAATAATGGCCGTTAAGTAGGTGTTAACGACTGAGCAAGATAATCATCCATCTCTTTTTTGGGTACCATGCCGCCACCCGTTGCCCACACTAAATGAGTGGCATTTTGCATTTTAATCGCATCTAACTGTAAGCGATGTTTATACTCTATATTTTTATTCACTATGATTGGTCCTACTATGCCAGCGAGTGCAGAAGGCTCAAGTTGAATGTTTTCTAATTCACTGATCTCAGCGAGATGATGATACATGCGCTGATCTGAAATCGTATAATACCCATCCAACAGACGCTGCATCGCTCTGCCCACAAACCCTGATGCTCGACCAACTGCTAACCCATCTGCGGCAGTAATATTATCAATACCAAAATCTTGAACTGAAATACCATCATGTAATCCAGTATAAACACCTATTAACATGCATGGTGAATGTGTTGGCTCAGCAAAGATACAATGCACATTGTCACCAAAAGCCATTTTCAAACCAAACGCAACACCGCCGGGCCCTCCACCTACACCACAGGGTAAATAGACAAATAGTGGATGAGCTTGATCGACGCGAACTCCCATTTCATGGAACTGTTTTTTTAATCGTTGGCCGGCAACGGCATAGCCGAGAAAAAGTGTCTGTGAGTTCTCATCATCAATAAAGAAACAATTATTATCATTCTCAGCCTGTTGACGACCTTGCTCAACTGCAACACTATAATCTTGTTCATATTCAATAACATTCACGCCATGACTACGGAGTTTATTCTTTTTCCATTGCCTTGCATCCGCAGACATATGAACAGAAACAGAAAAACCTAACTTAGCACTCATAATGCCAATAGACATGCCTAAATTACCTGTTGAACCTACAGCGATACGATAACCTTTAAAAAATGCTCTAAACTGATCACTATCTAGTTTGCGATAATCATCAGACTCTTCTAATAAACCGGCAGTTATCGCTAACTTTTCTGCATGTGTTAATACTTCGTATATTCCACCTCGCGCTTTAATTGAACCTGATATAGGTAAGTGGCTATCTTTTTTTAACATCATTTTTCCTGCAATTAGTGTCGTGTATTCACGCTCTAACTGTGTTTGCATCTTGCTAATGCTGACCACCTCAGATTCAATAATGCCATTGCTTGCAGCCGTCTCAGGAAAGACCTGTGCTAAATAGGGTGCAAATCTTGTTAATCTATCACTGGCCGCTTTAATATCCCTATGGTTGAGACCAACATAAGGCAGGCCTTCTTTTAAGCTAGTAATATTGGGGTTGAACCAGCTTATTTCTTGCAATGCGATCAATTGCTCAAGTAAAGGGAATTCAGTAATAAGCTTTTGTATATTAAGCGACATTAGTTTTAACACCTTAAATGAAATAATTAGTTGCAACAGTCATCAATTACGGCCTTGGAAGGTCGCCATATTTAATGAAGTCAGAAAATAAAGGGTATAGATAGATTTATCATGAGGTTAATAGAAATGCAAAATAATGGTTTTTTGACCAGTTAATGATAATAAATATCACTTAAAATCTAAAGATTGATAATTTCAAGCTCTTTTATTCTAGTAAGTTATAAATTTTGCTCTGCTTATTAGCAAATTTATTCGTTTAGTTTAACGATCATAAAAGCAGATACCCGCTATCATTCATCACGATCAACAAACAACGTAATGAGTAAATATCGGGTACAGGCGATCAGTAAAAATAGCTCTTTATTTTTTATTGTATAGCGCTTGTCCTGTTTTATCTTGGTCTGACCAGAAGTTAATATTGAACTGTGCATCTTCGCTTAACTCGATTCGATGCCAATATTGTGGAGGACTCGTAGCAAATTGCCCTGCTTCAATCACCACTGTCACTTCTGGCTCAGTCGCTTCACTATCTGCAAAACCAAAATAAGTGACAACGCCTTCCATAACACATAATTGCCCGAAAACATCTGCCGCCGTATTATGATGAGTTAATAATGCTTTTGGCACAGTATCAACAGTGAAGAAAGGGGTGGAGCGTTGAATTGTCCAATTTGCCGGAATTCGTAAATGACTCATAATATTCTCCTAATTTTATAATAGGGCAGATTTGTTCTAACGAACCCAACCCTAGACTTGCATCAAATAAAGCTCAAAGTGCCGCAGGTAATTCTCTTAGTAATGGAAAAGCTTTTTTCATGTGCCCTTCTGTTACGATAAATCCAACCATTTTTTTGTCTTCGTTATACGCCTTTACTGAGCACCCCTCGGTATCGATATCCGCTTGCCAAGAAGTGACACCGTTTACCATATTGCCACCTAACTGCATTGGCATTTTCGGTGTTTTTACTTTAACTAACATCGCCGGTAATGTGACCTCAGTAGCTTGCCCTAATAATGTTTTAGCTAACGCATTCGCACTTAACATGATGGGTTGTAAGTACGACATCACCTTGCCATTTATCTCAGCGCAATCTCCCAAGGCATAAATATTGTTCGCAGATGTTTGTAACTGCAAATTAACAACTAAACCATTGTTGACATTGATACCTGATTTTCGCGCTAGGCCTGTATTCGCTTTTAAACCAGCGGCAGAAATAACACAATCAACAATCTGTGTTTCACCAGAGCTAAGCGTGACACAAATACCTGTTTCGCTTGTATTTAATGTACCTTTATCTGATAAACAGTGATTCAATGAATGGATGGTTTTTCCCAATTCAAACACAACACCGGCCTCAGCCATTTTATTGCGCAGTTGATTCGCTACCAAGTCTGGTAACATATTTGCCATCACACCTTTACTGGGATCAACCACCAGCACCTTTTTACCACTACTCGACAGGTCCATCGCAATCTCAGTGCCGATCAACCCTGCACCAATAACTAAAACACGTTGAGCTTGCTGCAACTGTTGTTGTGCACTTTCAAACTCACGTAAACTATTAAGTGTGATCACTTTGTCAGTTGCATCGCCTAACATAGTCGGAATAAATGCCCGTGCTCCCGTTGCTAAAACAAGTTTTGAATAAGGATACGCTTCACCTGCAACCAAAACCTCTTGGTGTTCGTAATTGATCTGATCAACTTCGGTAAAGGCATGTAACTTAATGTTAAACTCAGTAGCAAACGCTTCCCCTGTTAGCCGAATAAGGTCTGCGCTGCTCTGTTCATTAGTAAATACATGGCTTAAATCTGGCTTATTGTAATCATCACCTGCGTCAAGAGTAAAAACAGAAATCGCTATCGCTTGATCCGTGCGTCTAATGGTTTTGATTAATTGGTAAGCGGCAAAGCCGCTACCAATAATAATGATTGGTGCACTCATGATGCTTTGCTCTGTGCAACCGCAACAAATACATCTTTGCCTAGGCCACATTCAGGACAAAGGAAGAAGTCCGGTACGTCGTTCCAAGCTGTACCAGCTGCAACATCTTGGTTTGGTTCACCAATAGCAGGTTCATAAACCCAGTTACAAACCGTACATAACATGTCTTGAGCATCATCAACTTGAACGGCTACAGTTGCAGAAGGTGCTGTTTGAGGCACTGCATCACTCTGTACGTTTGGCTTTACAATAGGTTTTGCAATAATAGATTTGACAGTGATAGGTTGATTAGCAGTGATAGACTGAATATTACTGATATCATGTAATGCCCAGCTTTTTGCAATGCCACGGCCGTATTCACGACATTCATTCATTGCTTTACCATCAGGACGCCATTTTGTTTTTAAGCTGTCAGCAGTTTCAAAACCGGCATCCATTAAACGTATATTAATACGATCAACGGCACCACCATTCCAACCGTAACTACCAAATGCCGCTGCTTTTTTGTTTTTAAAACGTAATCCTGTTATCTCTTCTAACATCGCAGCAATTTGTGGCATCATCACGTTGTTCATACTTGGAGAACCCACTAATACGCCCTTAGAGCGGAATACGTTAGATAATATTTCGTTTTTATCCTGGCGTGAAACATTGAATACTTTAACCGCAACACCTGGGTCAACGTCATGAATCCCTTGAGCCATGGCATCAGCCATCATGCGCGTATTATTAGACATAGAGTCGTAGAAAATAGTGATGCGGTCTTCTTGATAATTATCTGCCCACTCTAGGTATTGATGAATAATTTGCGTAGGGTCATCGCGCCAAATTACACCGTGAGCAGTTGCAATCATATCAACAGGTAGGTTGAAGCTAAGTACCTCTTTAATCTTGGCAGTCACTAACGAGCTAAAAGGCGTTAAAATATTTGCGTAATAACGTAAACATTGTTCTTTTAATTCGTTTTGATCAACTTCGTCATTAAATAGATGCTCATCACAATAATGTTGACCAAATGCATCATTACTAAACAACACTGCATCATCGGTCAGGTAAGTCATCATACTATCTGGCCAGTGCAACATTGGCGTTTCTACAAATATTAATTGTTTGCCGTTACCAATATCCAAGGCGTCACCGGTTTTTACAATATTAAAATTCCATTCAGGATGATGATGCTGACCTGTAATTGAATCAATTGCATTTTCTGTACAGTAGATAGGAGTATTAGGAATTTTTGCCATTAGCGCGGGCAGAGCACCTGAGTGATCTTCTTCTGCATGATTAATAACAATGAAATCAATCTCATTTAGATCAATTTCCATCTCTAGATTTTGCACAAACTGTAAGCTAAAACGATGATCAACCGTATCAATCAATACATTTTTTTGTTCGCGGATCAAATAACTGTTATAGCTGGTACCTTTTGTTAGTTTGAACTCCATACCATGGAAGTTTTCTACTTCCCAATCACGCTGTCCAACCCAATGAATGTTATTTTTAATGTGAATAGTCATATTGTTACCTGCATAATTTATAAAAGATTTAAAAAGTTATCTCCTATATTGCAGATTACATGCCAAAACATAAGCCACTGATTTAATAGTATTTATTATTTTAAGTTGTCATTTTGACATCACTTAAACAATGTCATTTAAACAATAAAACTGTCATAATGACAATAGTGAATCACTTTATATTAGGTTTAATATGGATAATAAATACCAAGCATTAACACAATTAGCGATTGATCTAACGGTCAGCGTTTCTAGTCAGGATAGGTTTGATCGCTTGCTGTCAGTTATTCGTAAGCTATTTAATTGTAATGCTTCTGCATTATTAGCTTTTCAACATCAACAATTTTCCCCGTTAGCGATTAATGGCCTTTATGATGAAGTGTTAGGACGACGCTTTAATATTCAAGAACACCCTAGATTAGAAGCGATTGCTCGAGCAGGCGATGTTGTTCGCTTTCCTGCTGACAGTACATTACCCGACCCCTATGATGGGCTTATTCCAAATCATCAAGGAGAACTAAATGTTCACTCTTGTATAGGGCTACCATTACTTGCTAATGATCGCTTAATTGGTGCATTAACAATCGATGCTTTCGACCCTCACCAATTTGATCAATTTAGTAATGATGATCTACGTATTATCAGTGCCCTAGCTGCAGCAAGTTTGCATACTTCACTGTTAATGGAGAAGTTAGAAAACCAAGCAGGCGTATTCAGTAATAGCAGTCCACTTGACGCATTTACACAACAGACAAGCGATATGATAGGTCAATCACAAGGGATTTTAGATCTTAAATCACAGATCAAGGCGGTAGCTGATACTGAACTGTCGGTTTTAATCACGGGCGAAACAGGTGTAGGTAAAGAGCTAGTCGCCTCTTCCATCCATCAGCAATCAACGCGTTGCGATAATAATCTGATCTATTTAAACTGTGCAGCATTGCCTGAATCGGTTGCAGAAAGTGAGCTATTTGGACATGTAAAGGGCGCTTTTACTGGAGCGATAAGTGATCGCAAGGGTAAATTTGAACTTGCCAATAACAGCACACTTTTTCTAGACGAAGTTGGGGAGTTGCCGCTATCGTTACAAGCAAAACTGCTTCGTGCTTTACAATACGGCGATATACAACGTGTTGGTGACGAAAAGAGTTTAAAAGTAAATACACGAATTGTCGCAGCAACTAACCGTACATTGCATGAGGAAGTGAAAGCAGGACGTTTTCGTGCTGATCTTTACCATCGATTGAATGTATTTCCTGTGCATGTGCCACCACTGCGAGAGCGAGATAATGATGTTGTACTATTATCAGGATTCTTTGCTGAACGATGCCGTGCAAAATTAGGCTTTAAACGCTTGAGCATTGACCCCGCTGCTATCAATATTTTACAACAGTATTCGTGGCCGGGTAATGTGCGGGAGTTAGAGCATGCCATCAATCGAGCGGCGGTGATTGCAAAATCACAAGCGGCAGATTCATATCTACAATTAAAGGCAAGCCACTTTCAACTCAATGCAGAACATCTTCTCATACAGGATAAATCATTAACAAATACAACATCAGCTGAAAATAGTAAACTATTTTCCACTGCAAATGATCAAGGATTACGCGAAGCAACCAATGACTTTCAAGCGACTATCATTAAACAGGCATACCAAGAAAATGCTAATAACTGGGCCTCAACAGCAAAGCAGCTTAAGTTAGACACAGGTAACCTCCATCGCTTAGCTAAACGACTTAATTTGAAATAAAGTGACATTGCTTATTATGCAAGAGACTTTAGGTTATTCGCCTTTACATATAATGAACAGTACAACTCATCGATGATGAGCTTGTAAACAATGGTAGTTTTTTGTTACGAGCTCAATCATCTATTTGCAAGAAAACAGTTATTTATTAGCACTTTTCATAAGCGATTGTTTATTAGCGATTGCCAATTACCAATTACCAATAATTTTCAGAACTGAACTGTCCCACTTCACGGCGTAAATGCTTTTTATAACCCATTTCTTGCAATGTATCACGGCTGTCATGAACCATTTCTGGATTGCCACAGAGTAAAAAGAAGCTATTAATGGGGTCCAATTCAACGCCTGAGAATTCAGATAAAGCACCGGATGATAATAATTGAGGGATCCTGCCACTCAGTGCGTAGGATACTTTTTCACGTGAAACGACTGGAATATAATGAAAGCGATCACCAAAACGTTGTTGTATTTCCGCTATTCGTTCGCGATAAACTAACTCTTCTTCTTTACGAACTGCATGTACTAATACCACTCGTTCAAATTGTTGTTGGGAAGCTGGATCGGCAAGTATTGATAGGAAAGGGCCAATCGCAGTACCAGTAGATAACAACCACAAATCACGAGCCGCTTCTGGTATCTCGTCCAATGTCATAAATCCCGCAGGATCTTGACCAACATAGAGCTTATCTCCCGGTTGTAAAATATCTAGTCGAGGCGATAAGTCACCTTCAGGTACCGTCACTAACAAAAATTCTAGTATTTTTTCATTAGGTGCATTGATCATTGAATAGGCTCTGCGCTGCCACTCTCCTTCAGGCGTTTGCAATGCTAACTTAGTGAATTGCCCTGCTTTGAAGGGCATCATTGAAGCCTGTATTTTTAAACTGAAAAGTTTTTCTGTCCAATCAGTTCGCCCAACAACAGTGCCTTCAATTAAACGCGGGGGAATAGAATTATTATCCATAGTGTTTCTCCAAGATTAAAATCCAAGGTAAACCATAACATGCATTACATATACAGGTTATACCCAGAAAAATTATCAAGCAATGAGAAAATCAGATTCTGTTCATTTTAATGTTGAGGATAAAGTTACGCGATGCATGCTTTATAGAAAAAGAAGCCATTATCGCAGTCTAGCAATAATATAGCCGCCACTAATGAATAGTTTTTTAACAAGCTGACTATCAATTAAAAAATCCAATAAGAAAGAGAGAATAGAATAGTGAAACGGAAGATATGTAAAACTTAAAGCTCACTCAATAATGCGAGCTTTAAGTTTTATGATGAATGGTAAAGTACTAACTTACAGCCAACTCTCCTTCAGCTTGAGATAATAACGCAAACTCTTCCTCTGCTGAGCTTGCTACTAAATTATTACGACCAATTAATACGTAATACAACATGCCCACAGCAAATAATGCCAATGTAAAATAAAAAGCTCTTACGTCATAGGCATAGACACCGGTTAGTGCAAGTAAAGACAATACAAATGAAGTCCCTGAAGTCACAATACCACCCGGCGTTTTATAAGGGCGATTTAAATTAGGTTGTTTAATGCGTAACAATATATGGCTACCCGACATCATGGCATAAGATACCGTTGCACCTACTACAGCCATTGATAACATCAAGTCACCTTCGCCAGTTAATGATAATAGAAAACCTAAAATCCCAGGGAAAATTAATGAACGAACGGGTACTTTACGTTTGCTAGTTAATGATAATTTTTGTGGTAAGTAACCTGCACGAGATAATGCAAATACCAAGCGGCTATAACCATAAATAATCGAGAAGAATGACGCAACTAAGCCTGCTAAACCTAATACATTAACAACAGTAGCAAGGTTAGTATTACCCGTCATATTCAGCGCATCTACTAATGGTACCGCACTTGAGCCAGTTGCCTCAGCACCAGCAGCTCCAGCCACCAGCACCACCACTAATGTCGCAGTCCCTAATAAAAAGATCATGGCTGCAATAATCCCCTTAGGTACGTCTTTAGCTGGATCTTTTGCTTCCTCTGCAGCCAACGGTACGCCTTCAACAGCTAAAAATAACCACATTGCAAAAGGTAATGCAGCCCAAACACCGTAATAGCCCATCGGTAAAAATTCAGTACCGTTGGCAAGTGGTGCAACATCAAATAAATTTTCGCTATTAAAAGCAGGTAATAGAACCACCCCAGTCGCAATAATAGCAATCACCGCTAATGCACTGATCACCATCATTACTTTCAACGCTTCGCCAGCACCAAAAATATGAATACCTACAAAGATCAGATAAAAAACAGCATAAACAATGGGACCGTCCATACCAATTAGTTCATTTACAGCAGAACCAATAAAAATAACAATCGCAGCAGGCGCAAGTGTATATTCAATTAATACAGCCAATCCAGTAAGGTAGCCACCAACAGGTCCCATAGCCTGACGAGCAAAACTATAACCACCACCAGCCGCAGGAATAGCAGAGGACATCTCAGCTAATGATAAGACTAAGGTTAAATACATTACCCCCATTAAAACAGCGGCAATGACAAAACCACCCCATCCAGCTTGTGCGATACCAAAGTTCCATCCAGCAAAATCACCGGAAATAACATATGAAACACCTAGACCCGCAAGTAAGATCCAACCCGCAGCTCCCTTTTTTAACTGTCTTTGAGCAAGATACTCTTTATTAGTAGACATAAGACTTCCTTTTTATTGTGGTTAGATAATTAATGATTAATCGGTAAATCGTTGTTATCACTGGTCAAACAGAAATACTGTTGTTCAGTGTTATCGAGTAACGAATCTTGTGAGCGATCTTTTAAGTTCACACCAGATAAAGATCTTCGTTTAGATTCGCTTAATAAATAATGACTTTTATGCACTGCAGCATCGTATTGCAGACCCTGAGGTCTGATATTAGAAATACAATTTCGTAGGGAGTCTTCAATGCCACGTTTGGCATTCCATGTCATATATAACCCCATGCTATCTGGCGAGCTTAAGCCTGGACGCTCACCAATTAATAAAACAACTTGCTTTGCATTTAAGGTTTCACAGACATCATCCCCTACCGCTACTCGTCCCTGTTGCACAACACAAATAGGCGCAATATGCCATTGAGGAACACTTTTAAGCCTTCCTTCTACTGCATCTTCTTGCTCACCTTGTAGATCACTGTCTTGATGTAAGCGATGGATTAATTTCTTTAAAAAAGGCAATGCGTGATGACTAATAGCATATGAAGACAAACCGTCTGCAATCACAAAAACCAAGTCATAGGGGCGAGTACCTGAAGCAGGCTTTAAAGCAGACATTGAGGCATCATCTAACTGCCTCCCCAAATCAGGACGTTGCAAATACTCGATTCTGTCCTTTGCTTTGCTATGAAGTTTATAAAGTGGTAAATAAGGGTTTAATAATTCACACTGGGCAAACTCTTCAGCTAACTGATTGACGTCTAAAGGAACATGAACAGCATCCATTGCTTGAGCGTGAGAAAGTTGAAAACGCATTAATTCCGCTGTTGGAATACTGGTGCCAACACGCCCTAAACCAATACGAGCATCGGTAAATTGACGTAACTTTTGCCACGCATCTTGATGCACTATTTCTTCATTTTCATCTATTTCAACAGGATCAGTTGGCTTATTGGATTTACTGTAGTTCATGACAACTCCTTAATCATTTTAAGTGGTTGAGCAAAGCTATCCGGTAATTTTTTATTCAGTTGAGTGAGGTTATCTGTACCTGATATTTGCATCTTGTTAAGCCATTGGTCGAACTCTGGAGCGGGGCGTAAGCCCAATACTTGGCGCGCATACAATGCATCGTGAAAAGAAGTGGTTTGATAATTAAGCATGATGTCGTCTGAGCCGGGGATCCCCATAATAAATGAACATTCAGCCACACCTAATAGCGTGAGTAAGTTATCCATATCATTTTGATCCGCGTAGGCATGATTGGTATAACAAATATCGCAGCCCATCGGCAATCCTAGTAGCTTTCCACAAAAGTGGTCTTCTAAACCCGCTCGAATAATTTGCTTACCATCAAAAAGATACTCAGGGCCAATAAATCCGACCACGGTATTGACCAATAATGGCTTAAATTTACGAGCTACCGCATAGGCACGAGCTTCACAGGTTTGCTGGTCAACACCATGATGACCATTGGCAGAAAGAGCGCTGCCCTGCCCAGTTTCAAAATACATCACATTATTGCCAATAGTGCCGCGCTTTAACTCTAGTGCCGCTTTATGCGCTTCATCTAGCACATTAAGATTGACGCCAAATCCTTGATTGGTGGCTTCTGTGCCGCCTATTGATTGAAAAACAAGGTCAACTGGTGCACCTAGCTCTATCGCTTCAATGGTATTAGTGACATGTGTTAACACACAAGATTGTGTAGGAATTTCATAGTGTTGAATAACATCATCCATCAACTTCATTAATTTAACCGCTTGTGAGACGCTGTCTGTGGCAGGGTTAATCCCTAAAACTGCATCACCGCTGCCGTACATTAAGCCATCAAAAATAGTGGCGGCAATTCCATTAACATCATCCGTAGGGTGGTTGGGTTGTAAGCGGGTAGAAAGATGTCCCGGTAAGCCAATCGTGTTGCGAAATTGCGTCGTAATATTGCACTTTTTAGCAACTAAAATTAAATCTTGATTGCGCATTATTTTGCTCACTGCAGCAACCATCTCAGGTGTAATACCCACTCGAATCCGCTTAAAGTCGACTTCTGTTATCGTTTCTTGTAATAGCCAATTGCGAAAATCGCCTACTGTCAAATGTGCGATTTCTGCAAATGCAATGGCATCGTGTTCATCAATAATAAGACGAGTAATTTCATCACTTTCATAGGGGATTAATGTTTCTTGTAAAAATGTACTTAATGGTAAGTCTGCTAATAACATTTGTGCGACAACACGTTGCTCCGATGAAAGCGCTGCCACACCAGCCAGTTGATCGCCAGAGCGCATTGGTGATGCTTTGGCCATCAAATCAGCAAGATCACTAAATTTATAAACATGGCTACCCAGCTGATAACGGTAATTGGACATATAAAAGACCTCGAAAATAAAATTGGGCGCAAACATTGCAAACTAGATAAGTAATAATTAGCGAGGATCATTCCAATTGAGTGACGCTATTGCGCAAACAATAAAAAACTTTTAAAACAGAAGGTTACATTTGAGTTGCATCAAATTAAGGCATCAAGATGAAAAGTGAAAAGTTAAAATTTTTAGAGCAGCACCAAGCTAGTACTACCTCTGCACTAGAGAGGTGCAAATCATTTACTTTTGACGTCAACCAACAAGCCGAAAGTTTGGTGCAATGGGAACAACGATACAATCAACATAGTAGTGGAACTTTTAGCGGTTATTTAGATGAATTGAAGTTAGCGGGTATCCATTTTTTTGAAGAATTCACCAATCGGACATTACTACAACAATGCGCAGTAAAAGACGATAATTTATGGTTAGGTTTTTCGTTACAGACGCAGCGTCCAAAAATTAATAATTATGAAATAGAAGCAGGTCAAATAATGACACGCCCGTCAGGCGTTGAATTTGAGTTATTCACTCCCGCCGACTTTCATATTTATGGTTTAGTTGTGAACAAAGAAAGCATAAGCCAAGAAATGGTTGGCCCTGATCAAGCATTATGGGAAGACCGAGAGAATACAATGCAAGCTTCTGTACCCAATCATTATGTAAGTTATGAACTCGCTAAACTAATTAGTTTACTACTCAATAATAACAATTCACCGAGTGGAAAAAATAGCATTATCAATGCACATAACCTGTCTCGCTTAACCACTTTAAAGCCCTTGATTAGATCTAAAGTTGCCGACCTACTGGCTCAAACTGAGTATTCAAATGAACAATATATTGGTCATTACCAAACCACGCAAAGAGTGATTACAGAGATCGCCAACTATATTAAGCAGACCAATCATTACCCATTAACGATCACCGAATTATGTCAAATTGCTCATGTCAGCAGGCGATCATTACAGTATTCTTTTGAGCAAGGTTTAGGTATCTCCCCTATACAATATATAAGAGAATGTCGTCTCAATGAAATAAGACGCATTTTATTAAGTAGTGAACAACAGATTACAATTGCTGACCTTGCATTAAATTTTGGATTTTTTCACCTTGGCACTTTTAATGCTCAATACAAACAATTATTTGCAGAAACCCCGACTCAAACATTGCAACGTTCAGAACGCTACCAAAATGCCAAGATCAGCAAAAATACATTAAAGCCCTCAATTCTTGATCAGTAAGTATTAACGTATATGAATTGCACTCTTTAATCTGCTGCTGCTATGCTATTATATTTATTCTTTCACTGAAAAAGTACGTAACTATGTCAATAACGCAGTCAATAACGCATTCAACAATGCCGCCAATAAAACCATCTCCACTACTTGCTCGCGCTATCGATATCTGCAAAACTAACAACGTACGTTTTACAGCAGTACGACAACAAGTTTTCACTTTGATGGCTGAACATAAAGGTGCGATCACGGCATATGAGTTATTAGAACAATTACAAGCATTTGATAGCAAAGCGAAGCCACCGACTATCTATCGAGCATTAGAGTTTTTGCTAGAAAACAACTTTATTCATCGTATAGAATCGTTGAATTCTTATTTAATGTGTTGTCATTTAGGTTGCGAACATGCGATGCAACTGTTGATCTGTAATAAGTGTAAAAAGGTAATTGAATTGAGTGATCCTGTTATTGATGAGGCATTTTCTGAGAAAGCTTCACAGTTTGGCTTTAAAATTACCAATAAAGTATTAGAAGCGCATGGAATTTGTGAAAGCTGCCTCTATAATTAGTCGCATAAAAAATTCACCCACTTAATCATTATGAGCAGTAATTAAACTATGAATGCAGAATTTGTTAACCCGTTTTTATCCTCATTTATTAATGTTTTAAAAACCATGGCGATGCTAGATATTAAACCAGGACGTCCCAGCCTAAAAAAAGATACCGTCGCACGTGGCGATGTCTCTGGATTAATTGGTATGGTTGGGCCAACGACTTCAGGCTCATTTTCAATTAGTTTTGAGAAAGAATTAGCATTAAATGTATTTGAAATGATGGTAGGTGAGAAAATCGAAGATATCTCTGCTGATATTACCGATATGGTGGGTGAAATCACCAACATGGTAGCAGGCGGTGCCAAACGTCAACTAGGTGAAAAAGGCTTTGAATTTGACATGGCAACGCCTATTGTTGTTACTGGTGAAAATCATTCCATTAGTCATCAAGTGAATGGTTCTAAAGTATTAATGCCTTTTAAATCTGATAAAGGTAATGCCTATATCGAGATTTGTTTTACCAAACCGAATTAATCCCCTTAAAACTTTACATTCCAAGCATGCCTAAAAACAGCCAAAAAAAACCCTCAATACACGCAACACATATTGAGGGGAACAAGGAAGAAAGCATGGACAATGTTATATCTTCATATTATTTGTCCTGTTATTCTTAATTAAGTTCAAAATTAATGTGCTTCATCCCAATTATCTCCAACATCTGCATCGGCAATTAATGGTACATCTAATGCTGCTGCGCTAGCCATAATCGCTTGGATCTCTTTTGTATACTCGGTAACAAACTGTTCTTTAATAGCAAATACTAATTCATCGTGAACTTGCATTAAGATTTGAACCGTACCTTCCGGCTTTTGTTTCACCCATTCAGCCATTTTGATCATCGCTTTTTTGATAATATCAGCTGCGGTACCTTGCATCGGCGCATTGATTGCGGCACGCTCAGCGGCCTTTTTCAACATACCGTTTTTAGCATTGATATTAGGTAGCTGTAGTCGACGTCCAAAAATAGTTTCTACGTAAGCTTTTTCATTAGCAATTAGACGCGTATCTTCCATATAAGTTAATACACCGGGGTAACGACTAAAATAACGATCCATGTAAGTTTGTGCTTCTTGACGACCAATATTTAATTGCTTAGCTAAACCAAATGCACTCATACCGTAGATTAAACCAAAGTTAATCGCTTTAGCACTTCGGCGCTGATCAACAGTCACTTCATCGACACTAACAGAGAATACTTCAGCAGCAGTTGCTTTATGGATATCTTTACCACTTGAGAAAGCGGCCAATAACCCTTCATCTTGTGATAAATGTGCCATAATACGTAGCTCAATTTGGCTGTAATCGGCAGCCACAATTTTGTATCCAGGTTGAGCAATAAAAGCTTGGCGAATACGGCGGCCTTCACTACTTCGGATTGGAATATTTTGTAGGTTTGGATCGCTTGAAGATAAACGCCCAGTTACTGTGACAGCTTGATGGTAAGAAGTATGTAGACGACCGGTATCAGCATTAACCATTAACGGTAATTTATCGGTATAAGTCGATTTTAATTTACTTAAGCCACGGTGCTCAATAATCAACTTAGGCAACGGATAAGTTAACGCTAACTCTTGAAGCACTTCTTCTGCTGTAGAAGGTGCGCCTTTAGGTGTTTTCTTAATGACAGGAATATTTAACTCTTCAAATAAAATAGTCTGCAATTGCTTCGGTGAACTCAAGTTAAAAGGTTTACCAGCTTCTTTATAAGCTAATTCTTCTAGCTCTAATAAACGTTTTGCAATTTCAACACTTTGTACACCCAGTAACTTGCTATCAATTTCTACGCCGCCTCGTTCAATATCAGATAATACTGTCAATAACGGCATTTCAATTTCATCTAATACTGTTAATAGCTCAGGAATTTCTTGTAATCGCTGTTGTAATTCCAAGTGTAAACGTAACGTAATATCAGCATCTTCGGCAGCGTAAGGAGCCGCTTCTTTAATAGCAATCTGATTAAACGTAAGCTGTTTTTTACCTTTACCCGCAATATCTTCAAAACTAATACATTTATGGCCTAGATATTTTAATGCTAAGGTACCCATGTCATGTTTACCAGTGCTATCTAGTACATAAGATTCCAGCATAGTGTCAAAAGCAATACCACCTAAGGTGATACCATGATTCAATAATACACTGCGATCGTATTTAAGATTTTGACCTACTTTTTTATATTCATCTGACGTCAACAAAGGCGTTAGCAGCTCAAGTGTCTCAGTAAGATCTAATTGTGTAGGCGCATCAATATAATCATGCGTTAACGGAAGGTAAGCGGCTTCAATAATAGGCAGTCCTTCTTCACCGACGTTTGTTTGGAGCGCAAACGATAACCCAACAATTTTTGCCTGCATATAATCTAAACTGGTAGTTTCAGTATCAAACGCAAATAACTCGGATTTTTGTAGCTTTTTGATCCATTGTAAAAGCTGACCTTTGGTGTAAATAGTTTTATAGCTATCGCGATCCACCATAGATTTAGCAGCTACAAAGACAGGGTTTGATTGGCTTTCTTGACCTGCAGAGGCTTTTGCGACTAAATTATCACCGGCTAATAATGATGCTAACCAACGCTTAAATTCTAATTTTCCAAATAGTTTAATTAGCTCATCAGTATCTTGTGGGGAAGGTTTAAAATCTTCATAACCTTGATCTAATTCTACATCTAATTTAATGGTTGCTAATTGATAAGACAAACGTGCCATGGCTTCATTATCTTGCATTTTTTTAGCCATGTTTTTACTACCGCGGAAACCTAAATCAGCTAATTTATCTAAGTTTTCATAGATGCTATCCATGTTACCTAAACCTTGTAACATAGCTAATGCGGTCTTTTCACCAACCCCTGGAACGCCAGGAATGTTATCGACCTTATCACCCATTAATGCTAAATAATCGATGATCATTTCAGGTGGGATACCGAATTTTTCTTTAACACCTTCAACATCTAAAGTGGTATTAGTCATCGTATTAATTAAGAATGTATGTTCATCTACCAGCTGCGCCATGTCTTTATCACCAGTACTGATCAGGGTCTTAACCCCCATCTTACTCGCCTGTAACGCTAAAGTACCAATCACATCATCGGCTTCTACGCCCGGAATAGTTAAAATAGGTAAGCCCATTGCTTTGATCACCGCATGTAACGGTTCAATTTGACTGCGTAAATCATCCGGCATGCTAGGGCGATTGGCTTTATATTCTCCGTACATGTCATCACGGAAGGTTTTTCCTTTCGCATCAAAGACCACCACAATATGGGTCGGACTAAATTGCTTTAATAAACTTTGCAACATATTAACAACGCCGTAAACAGCGCCGGTCGCTTCGCCTGCAGAATTAGTTAAATGTGGAGGAGAGAAGAAAGCACGGTATAAATAAGAGGACCCATCAACAAGTACAAAGGGATTTTCAGGAACTACAGCCATAGATTAACTACCAATCAGATAAAATTGTTACCTAGTATACCTACACGACATAAAATAGTGATCACGTTTTATTATATTGTCTTCGACAAAACGGTAAGTTGTTACATGGAGATGAAAATTTGAACGATAGGAAGGCGCTAGAAATTGACTATCAATTATCACCTACTAATAGGTATTAGTGGAAAATAAACATTTACTTTCAACATGGAACAATCTGTGGATAACTCTGTTAATGAATTTGTTGAAAATTTGAGGTAGCACAAAACATTGAAATTAAACTTTATTTTTCAATCAGATAGAGATGAATTAAAAACAAAAAACGCACATTCAACAATTCTTTGAATGTGCATAACAAATAGCGTAAATCAGTTATTTAGTGGCGATTAGCTTGTGTAATGCCCTACAGGGTTTGCGTACATTTTTAATACGGTGTCCTGTAACTCAGGTTTTATCGCTTGAATACGCGCCTTAAAGGCTGCAATTTCTTCTGCTGGAATATTATCAACATCTTGTTCAGCAGCAATCAAATTAGAAGGGTGTAAAAAGTAGTTCTGATAGATTTGTGTATCTATCTCTTCAGCAACTTGGTCTGCATTTTCATAGTCACCATGCAATGGAGTACCAAATGAAACATGGACATGGCCTTTTTGCCCGATGATGCCGCTAACAATGCTTTCGATATCTTCAAATTCCGTTTTTTTGTACTCACCAAACTCTGCTTTTTCATATAATTCACGTGCTTTTTGTTGATCGCACGGATCGAGTTCATAAGAAACAGCAACAGGAACAATATTCAATGATTTAATATATTCGGCAAAAGGTACTTTTTGTTTTTTACCATTAACATAAAACATTTTAATGATAGCGGGATCCGTTTTGTCAAAACCATCCTTTGCACGCCCTTCTTTTTGTGCAATCCAAATACTGCTATCTTCTTTTAATGAGCTACAAATATAATCCGATAAATGCGATAACGATTTCATCATTTCACGCACACCAATGACTGAACGCTTAACGATAAAGCTTTTATTCATACGCATTAAATCAGAAACAAAGGGTTTACTGAGTAAGTTATCGCCTATTGCAATACGCACAGTTTGAAAATTCTCTGAGTATAACGCCCAGTTAACAAATGAGGGGTCCATTGCAATATCACGGTGATTAGAAACAAATAGATAGTTTTTAGTCGCATCTAAGTTTTCTAATCCGGAATAAGTGAAGTTAGTGGTTGTAGAATCAATCATGCGTTGTACGTAACGGCCCATGATTTTTTGCATTTGATCAATGCTATTAATTTCTCTCCATTTATATAAGAAATATTGGCGCACTAATGGTTTTAAGGCAAAACCTAAATATTTGGATAGCTTAGGAAAACGAAAGCTTAATATCGCATCAATAAACTCTTTACTATTAATGACTCGCTTGATCGCAGGTTGTATTTCCTGGTCATTATATGGGCGAATATCACTAAACTTATCGATGTTACTTGGCATGTTTTAATTCTCTATAAAATGGATGACGTATTTTACACGATTTTGGCTATTTCAGCGAGTCTATTTCAAACATCTACCAGTCGGGTTTAAATCGAAATAATGCTTGTTCGGACAAGAGTTTAAAAGTTGTTTTATCAATGTGAGCACTTTTAAAATAACTCGCTAGCCATTCATCTTTAAATAAACGAGCAGCACGTAATTGCTCATATTTTGCAAAATAAACGGCTTTAAATAGAATTTGTCCCAACACAGAACGAGACTCAAAATCGATATTTTCTACTTCTTCAGTTAATGCAGTGATTAAATGAGGAAAGTCCTTGGAGAATACTGGAGTAGCAAGCGTAACGCTCATCATTAGATCGGATTTAGTGATCAATAACGCCTGCAATGAAGCAAGATCAGACTTGAGATCATGAAAAAAGTCGTGACGCATGCTTTCATCTTGTTCACGAGCTTCTAGAATCAAGCGCGAGCGGACGTGTTCAAATGAGGTAAGGTATTGATGAAAAGAGGCAGTATAAGCAAAATTGAGCATCGCAGATAACATCTGCCCTTCATAGGGATGACGGTATCCGGCTTCTAACATTAACGAAGTACAAGCTTGACCTAAGGTCAATTGATAGCGCCACAACTTTTTAGTAAACAAAGGATTATGGTGATTATAAATATTAATACAATGTTTAAACATCAACGCAGGAATTAAATAACGTAATCCATTAGTACCAATCATGCCAACAGCAGTTTGTGTATCATGAACAATACGTTTTTGCCTGCCTAATAAAGCCATGAAATTTTGACTCGAAACAAGACCAATCACATGATTACGCACATATGGGTTACGGTCTAATAACTCAGCCAATACTGAATATCGTGTTTCTTTCGCAATCAGTGCCGTTAGTAAATCAACACATTGCTGATGCATTTGTAAGTGATCACATAATACACATTGAGTATTCTCCAGCTTTTCATTAATGGTTGTTAATAGTAATTGCTGAAAATCACGGACGAATACTGCCTCACGTCTTTGTTGTAATTTTTTTTCCTCTAATACACGCATTCTACGTTCTTTTTCAACACTTAATAAAGTACGTTGATGCCAACCATTTTGTTGATTAGCATCACTATCTTGTTCATTTAGACCGTCATTGTAGTCCTCTTCTTTATAGACTTTACTTTTGCCGACTAAGAAGCGAAGAAATAATTGTTCGGTCTCTGTTGCTGCAGAGAGTACTTTATTTACCATCAAACGATTGAAATCCAGTAGTAGTCATTACCAAGAGATAACAAAACGTTAGCACTTGGTAAAATATTAAATGAATGCAAATGCATCGCCATAGATATGGTCGATTAGCGCCCCTTTTTTAATAAAATCTTCATGGGCTACCTTAGCCATTTCAAAACGGCCAACGATATAAATATCAAACTCAGATAAATCATTAAACTCATCTAATACAGCTTGGTGAACGTAACCATGTTTGCCTTGCCAATGTATTTCAGGTAGCTCAACAACGGGATGAAAATGAATATTTTGATGTTCAATAGACCAGCTTTTGGCTTGCTCTTCAAAATAGAAATGCGAATACTCTTTAACACCCCAATATAAATAAACAGGGTTCTGTAGATCTGACTCAACAATTTGTTCAAGCAACGATTTCACATAAGAAAAACCAGTTCCCCCAGCCATTAAAATAATTGGACGAGTTGATGATTCACGCAGATAAGCATCACCGTTAGCAATTTCAACTTCAATTGGCTCACCCGATTGCATTTTCTCAACAACTTGCATTGCATATTTATTATCTTCAGTGGCACCAATATGTAACTCAATTAAATCATTCGAAGGTATATTTGCAATTGAGAAATGGCGTTTATCACCTTCTCCCATTACCACAGAGACATATTGACCCGCTTTAAAAGGTGCACTGCTAGTTGGGGCTAAAAACACACGATATAAAAACGCATTTAACTTCTCAATCGAAGCAACATTACAAGTAATTTGTGGCATTCATTTCTCTTTTATTTTTTGGCGGTAATTGTAGTTTAGATGATCATTAATGTTTGAATAATAAAGATGATGATATTATTAATAAATAATCATCGTATCACCTTTATATTATGACAAAATATCTAAGTCATTCCAAAGATCATCTATTTTTTCTTTTACTGCTTCATCCATCACAATAGGCGTTCCCCATTCACGGGTAGTTTCACCAGGCCATTTATTAGTTGCATCTAACCCCATTTTTGAACCTAAGCCAGATACTGGAGAAGCAAAATCTAAATAATCGATCGGAGTGTTGTCAATTAAAGTGGTATCACGGCTAGGATCCATTCGTGTAGTCACAGCCCACATAACATCATTCCAATCTCGAACATTAACGTCATCATCACATACAATAATAAATTTAGTGTACATAAATTGACGTAAGAAAGACCAAATACCTAACATCACTCGCTTGGCATGACCAGGATAACTTTTTTTCATCGAGACTACTGCCATACGGTATGAGCAACCTTCAGGCGGTAAATAAAAATCAACGATTTCAGGGAATTGCTTTTTAATAATAGGTACAAAAACTTCATTAAGTGCGACACCAAGAATTGCAGGTTCATCGGGTGGACGCCCCGTATAAGTACTGTGATAAATAGGGTCTTTTCTAGTTGTAACATGGGTTACTGTCATCACTTGAAAATCATCAACTTCATTATAGTAACCAGTATGGTCACCATAAGGTCCTTCTGGAGCTTCTTCACCAGGCATCAAATAACCTTCTAAAATCATTTCAGCCGTAGCAGGCACATCTAAATCATTGCTTAAACAACTGGCAACTTTAGTCCGCGAGCCACGTAATAACCCTGCAAAAGCATATTCTGATAAGGTATCAGGTACCGGTGTTACTGCACCTAAAATAGTAGCAGGGTCAGCCCCTAAAGCGACACTGACAGGAAAAGGTTTACCCGGATTTGCTTCTTGCCACTCACGAAAATCAATCGCACCACCACGATGCGATAACCAACGCATGATAATTTTATTTTTAGAGATCAACTGTTGACGATAAATACCGAGATTCTGACGTTTTTTATAAGGGCCTCTAGTAATTGTTAACCCCCACGTAATTAACGGGGCAACATCACCAGGCCAGCATTTCATGATAGGTAACTTAGTTAAATCCACATCGTCGCCTTGCATCACAACTTCTTGACAAGCAGGCGAACTTACCTTTTTGGTGGGCATATTTAACACTTGCTTGAAAATAGGTAACTTTTCCCACATGGCTTTTAAGCCTTTAGGTGGCTCAGGCTCTTTTAAATAAGCAAGCCATTCGCCGACTTCACGCAATTCACTCACTTTTTCTTTACCCATTGCTAATGCAACACGTTCAGTGGTACCAAAGAGATTAGTTAATACAGGCGTTGTATAACCTTTAGGATTTTCAAACAACAAGGCAGGACCGCCTGCACGTAGCGTACGGTCGGATATTTCAGTCATTTCTAAATTAGGGTCTATTTCTTGGCTAATACGTTTTAATAGCCCTTTTTCTTCTAGTTGATTTAAAAAATCACGCAAATCATCAAACTTCATATTTACCTGCTTATTATGTTGAACGGTTACATCTTATAATACTGATTTAGTATCGATGCCCATATTACTTCAAGGGTGTAAGACTAATACGAAATACAGTTAATAACTGATCAAGTTTACTGATAAAAATAAGCCATGTCTTAATTGAATAGAAGAATATTAATAATTAAGCTCAATAGCTTATCAATACTATTGCGATAAGTGTCCAAGACAAAATTTAAAGTAAAAAAAACGCTACCTAGGTAGCGTTATTATTCAATAAAACAAAATCAACTATTTTGCTTTTTGATTTTTCATTGCATCAAAGAAGCTATCGTTGGTTTTACTCAACCCTAACTTATCAATCATGAATTCAGTTGCGCCAATTTCACCCATAGGATGAACAATCTTACGCAGGATCCACATACGCTGTAATTCGTCAGACTTAGTCAATAACTCTTCACGACGAGTACCAGAGCGAGTGATATCAATCGCAGGATAAACACGTTTTTCAGCTAATTTACGATTTAGATGAATCTCAGAGTTACCCGTACCTTTAAATTCTTCATAGATAACTTCATCCATTTTAGAACCGGTATCGATCAGTGCAGTAGCAAGGATAGTTAAACTTCCACCTTCTTCTACATTACGTGCAGCACCAAAGAAACGCTTAGGACGGTGTAATGCATTGGCATCAACACCACCTGTTAGTACTTTACCAGAACTCGGAATAACGGTGTTATAAGCACGTGCGAGACGTGTAATTGAATCCAGCAAAATAACCACGTCTTTTTTATGTTCAACAAGACGTTTGGCTTTTTCGATAACCATTTCAGCAACTTGAACGTGTCGACTAGCAGGCTCATCAAATGTCGATGCCACTACCTCACCACGTACTAAGCGACGCATTTCAGTTACTTCTTCTGGACGCTCATCGATTAATAAAACAATCAATTCAGCTTCAGGATAATTAATTGAAATACTTTGCGCGATATTTTGTAGCAACATCGTTTTACCGGCTTTGGGCGGTGCAACTATCAAACCACGTTGACCTTTACCAATCGGTGAAACTAAATCTAGAATACGTGCAGTAATATCTTCAGTACTACCACTACCATTCTCTAAACGGAAACGCTCATCTGGATGGATAGGAGTTAAGTTTTCAAATAAGATTTTATTGCGGGAGCTTTCTGGTTTGTCGAAATTAACTTGCATAATTTTCAGCAATGCAAAATAACGTTCGCCTTCTTTAGGCGGTCTTATTTTAC
>Ga0316197_10000091_pt1 | contig 72148 bp, 45 predicted proteins | sample OudBiesiAoxic_MG_FD_204939 | JGI IMG/M metagenome (GOLD analysis project Ga0316197, IMG submission 204939) | Coastal sediment microbial communities from Oude Bieten Haven, Netherlands - site A oxic | ecosystem: Environmental > Aquatic > Marine > Coastal > Sediment | place: Netherlands... | reverse complement strand
TTGATCCCCACCGAGGAGGGGATCGCCAACGCAGCCACGATGACAGAGCGCGGCGTGCGCGTCCGCATCCTGACCAATTCATTTAGGTCCAACAACCACTCCACGGTTCACGCCCACTACAAGAAGTACCGCAAGGCGATGCTCGAGGCCGGCATCGAGCTCCATGAGTTGCGGCCCAACCCCGCGATTCTCGAACAATACAAGCAGGTGGAAAGCCGAGTCGCCGAGTCACACGCCGGCCTCCACACCAAGGCGTTCGTAGTTGACCGGCGCCTCAGCATGATCGGTTCCTACAACATGGATCCACGCTCCCGAATATGGAATTCAGAAATCGGTTTGCTCATCGATAGTGAAGAGTTCGCAGAGAAAGTCCTCGAAATCATGGAAACCGATCTCGAGCCGGTCAACAGCTACCGCGTTACCCTAGACGAAAAGGGCAAGCTCCGGTGGACCGCCGAAGGGCCCGACGGCCCCCAGGTGTGGAACAAAGAACCGGACACAACGGCCTGGAAGCGATTCACCCTGCGCTTTATGGGCTGGATCCCGATGGAGAAAGAACTGTAGAGCACGAAATTTCTTCGTCTGTCGCCGCTCCGCGGCTTGATTATTTTTTTCGACCGAAATCCTGGGGCTCGTGAGCCCCAGGATGAGGGCGGGAGTAATAAAAAGTAAGCCGCGGAGCGGCGACAGATTTATTGCCTCGACACAATGCGGTTGCTGATAGCTTTCGGCGGCGCGTTCCAGCACGCGATCAGGCGCCTGAATGGAAATTTCGTGTTGCATATTGCATCATTCATCTGAACAAACCGACCAGACCATCCACTCTAACCTACCCATCAGAACTAATTTCGGCGTCTCCCGTTAACCTTTTTGACTCTGTTGCGTTTTATAGAGTGAACAAGGCAACGACAGGAGGCCTCATGACACAGAAAACCCGCACACGATTCCGCATTATCAGCCTGGTCGCAGTGCTCGCCATTGCCACCGGCACGGTGCTTTGGGTGAGTGCCCAGTCCACCGAGGACGCGCCTGAGAGCGAAGCCGCCGAACAGAACTCGACCGAAGCTGTCGAGCAGGAAGCCGAGAACACAGGCGCGAACGAGGCCGAGACTGAAGAGGACGAAGAGATCGCGGTTCCCGTAGAGGTGGCCGAGGTCACCTCCGGTGCCATCACCTCATATATTTCGGCCACCGCCAATCTGGTTGCCGAAGACCAGGTCAAGGTTCTTTCCGAGGCCGAGGGTCGCGTGGAACGATTGCTGGTGGAAGAGGGCGACCTGGTCAACAAGGGCCAGATCCTCGCAGTTCTCGTCCAGGACGAGGCCAAGATCGCCCTGAGCAAGGTCGAGCTCAAAGCCTCCAACGCCAGCGCAGCACTCGAGCGCGCCAAGGGCACACGCGATCAGGGTCTGATTTCGGCTGAAGCCTATGACAAGCTGAAGATGGAATACGACGTCGCGAGCCAGGAGGTGGCAGAGGCCGAGTGGCTATTGGCCAAAACGGTGATCCGGGCCCCCTTCTCGGCCTGTGTCACTGAGCGATTCATCACCCAGGGCCAGCATTTGCGCCCTGGCGACGAACTCTTCACCGTGGCCGACTACGATCCGCTGGTGGCGAGAATCTACCTGCCTGAGAGTGACGTCCTCGAGCTCGAGGAGGGTCGGGAAGTGCGCATCGCTCTTGCCGCCAAGGCCGAGCTCAGCTTCACCGGTCGCATTCGTCAGATCGCGCCGGTCGTTGACACGGCCACCGGCACCGTCAAGGTGACCGTCGAAGCGGTGAGACCGCCGACCGGCGTGCGACCCGGGGCCTTCGTCAGCATCGGCATCGTCCGCGAGCAGCATCCCGCCGCCTTGCTTCTTCCCCGCGGGTCGGTGATTCGAGAGCTACGCGCCGCCCACGTCTTCATTTCCGAGGATGGCACCGCCGTCAAGAAGGCCGTCGAACTCGGACTCGAGGAGGGCGATCTGGTCGAGGTGATCTCCGGTGTCGCCGAAGGTGACAACGTCGTGGTTGCCGGTCAAGGCGCCCTCGACGATGGGCAGAAGATCAAGACACTATAGGTTTCAGTTCTTAGTTTTGAGTTTTTAGTTTTGAGTTTCAGAAGATGCTCAGTTACACCTAACTCAAAACTTCTCGCTGATTTCATTTCGATCCTCACGAGTTGTGTGGTGTTCCAAGATACCTACCGATAGGGAGAAGGTATGCGCATCGTTGACTTTTCGCTCCGCCGCCGGGTAACGGTTTCGATGGCTGCCGTGGCACTGCTGTTGTTTGGAACGGTTGCGTTCACCCGCCTGCCGTTGAACCTGATGCCGGATCTTTCCTACCCGAGCTTGACGGTTGAAACCCGTCTACCCGGTGCGGCACCTGGAGAGGTCGAGGCGTTGATCACTCGACCCATTGAAGAGCTCGTGGGCATCGCCGGCGGCGTGCAACGCCTGACCTCGGTGTCACGTCCGGGCATCTCTCAGGTGACCCTGGAATTCGGTTGGGGCCGCGACATGGATTTCGCGGCCCTCGATGTGCGCCAGAAGATCGACCTGGTGGCCTTGCCGCGCTCAGCGGAGCGCCCGGTCCTCCTCCGTTTCGACCCGGCCAACGATCCCGTAATCCGCCTCTACCTTTCAGGCGGAGACAGCCTCTACCAACTTCGCTATGTGGCGGAGGAGCTGATCAAGAAAGACCTCGAGTCCACCGAGGGTGTGGCCGCCATCAAGGTGCACGGCGGCTACGAGGAGGAGATTCAGGTTCGTATCGACGAGGGACGTCTGGCCCTGCTCGGCCTCTCTGTCAACGAGGTCAACAGCCGCTTGCTCGCGGAAAACCTCAACCAGGCCGGCGGCAGCCTCTACGAATCCGAGGCCCGCTACCTGGTTCGCGCCCGCAACGAGTTCCGCGACCTCGACGACATCCGCGAGACCGTTCTCCTCAGCCAGGGCGGCCGCCAGGTCACTGTAGGCGATGTGGCCGAAGTGATTCGAACCCATCGCCAGCGTGAGGTGATCACCCGTTTCGGTGGCGTCGAGGCGGTGGAGCTGGCGGTCTACAAAGAGGGCGATGCCAACACGGTGAAGGTGGCCCGGTCGGTTCGAACGAGGCTCGAGGCCACCGCAGAAGAACTGCCGGGGAACGTGGAGATCGCCTCGGGCACCGACCAGAGCCGTTTCATCGAAGCTTCCATCCGCGAGGTTCTCTCCAATGCATTCCTCGGAGGCATCGTGGCGGTACTGGTCCTGCTGCTCTTCCTCAGGGACCTTCGCACAACCCTGATCATCGGCATCTCGATCCCAATCTCGGTGGTCGCCACCTTCTTCCTCATGTATCGCACCGGTACGACCCTCAATATCATGTCTCTGGGAGGTCTGGCGCTCGGCGTTGGCATGCTGGTGGACTCTGCAATCGTGGTGCTCGAGGCCATCGTCAAACGCCGCGAGGCTGGCGAGGACGACACCACGGCGGCCCGAGAGGGCGCCTCCGAGGTGGGTCCCGCAGTAATTGCCTCGACCCTCACAACGGTGGCGGTCTTTCTGCCCGTTGTCTTTCTCGAGGGTGTCGCAGCACAGCTCTTCCGAGACCAGGCCCTGACCGTATCATTCTCGCTGCTCGCCGCGTTGGCCGTGTCCCTGACCCTGATCCCGATGATGGTGGCCATTTCAGGCCGCAAGGAGTCCGACGGTGCTCCGGAGAAGGTATATACCGGAGGCCGGATTCGCCGCGTCGGACGATCCATCTTCGTCACTATCCCTGCTTTCCTTGTCCGCGTCCTGCGCTGGTCGCTCGGCGGTGTGCTCAGGATTCTGGCGCTCCTGACTCGCCCCATTTCCGCCGTTTTCGACCGTGCCATGGCGGCCGTCACCGCCGCCTATCCCGGACTGCTTCAAAGTGCACTGCGCCATCGCCTGCTCGTGCTCGGCACCGCAGCCGCCGCGTTTGCGGGGTCCCTCGCCCTGGTTCCAAGCCTCGGCGTCGATCTGATCCCCCCCTTCTCCCAGGGAGAGTTCTCCTTCAAGGTGCAGCTGCCCGAGGGCACACCCCTCGAGGTCACCGACCGTTTCGTGGCCTCTCTCTCCGGACTGCTCGAAGAGGATGAGACGGTCGAGTCCTTTTCCTCGGTCGCCGGTGGGGCCGGTCTGTCGTTGGCGGCGACCGGCACCGAGGGTGAAAACACCGCTCGCATCCAGGTGCGCATGAATCCAGGTTCGAAGCCTCTCCAGGAAGACGCGGTGATCGCGCGTCTGCGATCCAGGCTTGCCGAAACAGAGGAAATTCATTTCGACTTCGAACGCGCCACGTTCTTCTCCTTCCGCACGCCAGTGGAGGTCGAGGTGTATTCGGACTCGATCGAAGAGCTGCACGAGGCCACTCGGCGGGTGGCGGAAGCCCTGGCCGACGTCCCGGGCCTCGTCGACCTGCGCTCCTCGGCCGAAATGGGCAACCCCGAGGTCCAGGTTCGATTTGACCGCGAGCAGCTCGCCCGCCTCGGTCTCGACCTCGCAACGGTCGCCCAGACCGTGCGCACCAAGATCCAGGGCGAGGTGGCAACCCGCTTCACCGAGGGAGATCGCGAAATCGACATCCGTCTGCGCGCCCTCGAGCAGGGCGACGCCAAGGTCGAGGACATTCCCGACCTGATCGTCGGCCACGTCGATGGTAGGCCGATTTTCTTGAAGTCGGTGGCCCGAATCGATCTAACCGAAGGACCGACGGAAATCCGCCGCATCGGTCAGAAACGGGCCGCCGTGGTTGGCGGCAACCTCTCGGGCCGCGACATGGGCGCGGTGGCGGAAGACGTTCGCGCCAAGCTCAGAACGCTCGTCCTTCCGATCAGCGTTACCGCGGCTCTGAGCGGCCAGGAAGAGGAGCTCCAGCAGTCCTTCCGCTCGCTGGCCCTGGCCATGGGTTTGGCGATCTTCCTGGTCTACCTGGTCATGGCCTCCCAGTTCGAGTCCTTCCTCCACCCATTCGTGATCATCTTCACCCTGCCTCTGGGCGCTATCGGCGTCATCCTCGCACTCGCGATCACCGGCCACACCATCAACGTGGTGGCCATCATCGGCGCGGTCATGCTGGCCGGCATCGTGGTCAACAACGCCATCGTGCTCATCGATGCGGTCAATCAGCGTCGCCGCGCCGGGGCCCCCGTGGTGGAGGCACTCACCAGCGCAGGTCTGGCACGATTGCGACCGATTCTGATGACCTCGGCGACAACCATTCTCGGTCTCATGCCCATGGCACTGGGGCTGGGTGAGGGAGCCGAGCTGCGAGCGCCGCTCGCGGTCACCGTGATCGGCGGTCTCGCCGTGGCCACGGCACTGACATTGATCGTGATCCCGGTCGTCTACTCGCTGCTCGCCGGTGAGCGGATCGCCCAAGCTTCCCAGTCACCGCGGGTGGCCGCGGGAGGACCGATGCGCCTTGTGCAAGTTGCAGTGGAGAGGGCGCGCATCTCTCCCGAAAACGGCTCGTGAGGAACGGGGGGCGACGATGAACCTTCCGACACTCGCGGTCCGCAGGCCGATCACAACCGCCATGATCCTGGTGAGCGTGCTCCTGGTGGGTGCGATCGCCTTCTATCGCCTACCTCTGGCATTCCTGCCCACGGTTGACGCACCCTTCATGTTCGTCCAGATCCCATACCCGAACTCCCATCCTGTTCAGATCGAGAAGGAGATCACCAAGCCCGTGGAGGAGATCCTATCGACCCTTTCGGGAGTCAAGAGCCTCAGCTCCACAACCTCCGCCGATGGCGCCGACTTCTTTATGGAGTTCACCTGGGGCCAGGAGATCGACGTCATCCGAATGAAGGTGTCCGAGAAGATGGATCAGGTGGAGCCGACTCTCCCCCCCGATATCGGCCCGATCCTCATCTTCTCCTTCAACACCAACGACATCCCCGTGGTGCAGGGTCGCATCGCCGCAGAGGGCGTCGATCTCTCGCAGAACTACGAGCTGCTCGAGGCGCGCATCCTCAACCCGCTGCGACGGGTGAATGGTGTGGCCCGTGTCGACCTCAACGGAGTCGAGCCTCGCGAGCTCTTCGTCGACCTCATCCTCGACAAGATCAAAGAGCACTCGGTCGACGTCGGCAGCCTGGCGCAGCTTCTCCAGAGCGTTTCTTCCAACCTCGTGCTCGGCCGCGCCGAAACCGGCGGGCTGCGCTACACGGTTCGTTCCCTGGGTTCCTTCGAGTCCATCGAGTCCCTCGCCAACCTCGTCATCGACGAGCGCGGTCTCCGCCTTGGCGAGGTGGCCGAGATTTCCTACGAGGAACCGCCTCTGACCTTCGGTCGCCACCTGGACGGGAAATACGCGGTGGCTCTCGACGTCTACAAGGAATCCACCGCCAACACGGTGGACGTGGTCCGCGAGGTCACCAGAGTTGTCAACGAGGACATCAACAACGACCCGCTGCTCAAGGGCATCCAGCTCTGGGTGTGGGAGGACCAGGCCGAGGAGATCACCTCGGGCATCGACGGCCTCAAAAAGGCCGGTCTCACCGGCGCCCTGCTCGCAACTTTGAGTCTGTACTTCTTTCTGAGGCGATCAGACTCGACGGTGATCGTCGCCATGTCGATTCCCTTTTCCATCATCGCCACCTGCGGGGTGATGTACTTCATGGGCTCAACCCTCAATATTCTCTCGATGATGGGTCTGATGCTCGCAGTCGGCATGCTGGTCGACAACGCTATCGTGGTTTTAGAGTCCGTGGACCGAAAAATGCGCGAGGAAAGGGACCGAAAGAAGGCTGCCCTCGAGGGCGCCGGCCAGGTTTTGATGGCGGTCACCGCCTCCACCATCACGACCCTCATCGTCTTCCTCCCCCTGGTCCTGGGCGCCGGAACCGCCCTCACGACCTGGCTCAAGGAGGTGGGGCTGACCATCTCCATCGCCCTCGCGTGCTCGCTCTTTTCTTCACTGACCCTGATTCCGTTGATGTCGGCCCACCTGCTCAAGGTGAGGGAGAACGGCCGGAACCGGCCCGTCGAGTGGCTCGAGGAACGCTATGTCCGCCTTCTCGGCTGGACCCTCAAACACCGCGTCAAGACCTTTGGTTTGCTGGTGGTCGGCGTGGTCGTCGGCTTCCTCCCCTTCTTTGCCGGCTGGGTGGATTCGGCCATCTTCTCGGGCACCGTCAACTCGAGGCTCTACCTCGAATACCAATTCGACGATTTCTCGTACAAGTCCAAATCGGAAAAGGCGGTCAATCAGGTCGAGGCCTATCTCGAAGCTAATGCCGAGGAGTTCATGGCGGAAACCATCTACTCCTACTACACCGAGAACGCAGCCGGAACCACAATCAGCCTCAACCGCGAGGACCTCAGCGACGACGAGATGAAGGAGCTGCGGACCACCATTCGCGAAGGTTTGCCCGAGATTCCCGGTGTTCGCATCATCTTCGACGAGGAGGCCGATGAGGGTGGTTCCTCCACCTACTTCGCGGTCAAGCTCTTCGGCCAGGACACCACGACCCTCTATCGGCTCGCCGACGAGGCGGCGCGCCGCCTCGAGACCATGGACGGTATGGAGGACGTTTCCAGACCCCGTTCGACGGGCCGCCGCGAAATCCAGGTAAGCCTCGACCGGGATCGCGCAGCCGAGCTCGGGCGCACTGCGACGGACATCATCCAGGTGCTCGGATTCACCCTCGGCGGCGTGCGGCTCGACCGTTTCAACGCCGGCGACCGCGAGATCATCACCTGGCTCGCCCTGCGCATGGAAGACCGGGAGCGTCTCGAAGACCTGCGCCAGATCCCGATCGCCGACTCCGGAGGACGACCGGTACTGCTCGGCGACATCGCCACTTTCGAGCTCATCGAGAGGCCGCGTGAAATCCAGCGCGAAAACCGCAAGGTCACGGTCGCGGTGCGCGGCACCTACGAGGGCGAAGAGTGGGGCGAAACCAAGGAAACCATCGAAGAGCTGATGAACGCCTTCAACCTGCCCGCGGGCTACTCGTGGAGTTGGAACGACCGCATCGTCGAACAGGCCAACGAGGACGCCGAGATGGGCGTCAACTTCCTGCTCGCGCTGGTCCTGGTCTACCTGGTCATGGCCTCCCTCTTCGAGTCGCTCACCCAGCCCTTCGCAATTCTCTTCGCCATCTTGTTCGCCTTTCCGGGCGTTGCCTGGATGTTGGCCGCCACCAATACCCCTTTCAACCTCATGGCACAGATCGGGCTACTCATCCTTATGGGCATCGTCGTCAACAACGGCATCGTCCTGGTGGACCACATGAACCACTTCCGACGCGAAGGATACTCTGCCGAAGAGGCCATCCTGCGCGCCGGCCGCGATCGCCTGCGGCCGATCCTGATGACCGCCGCCACAACCATCATCGGCCTCCTGCCCCTGGCGATCGGTGGTGTCAACGTCTCAGGCCTGCTCTACTTCCCGATGGCCCGGACCGTCATGGGAGGCCTCATGTCCTCGGCCGTGCTCACCCTGCTCATACTGCCCTACATCACTTTGGGGACCGAGGGCGTCGCCAACTGGCTGCGGCGGATTTGGCAAGGCTCTCAAAGCACGAAACTGAAACCCGCGGAGGTTGCTGCTCCATAGGATTTGTGATGCCTAACCGCTCTGTAGGCGTATCCTTCAGGCCCGCCAACGACCACCTCAATGCGCTTCTCGCGCGCTCGAAAGGACTCACCTACATTTCATCTCCGGGAAGAAGTCGAACCCTAGGTCGCTTCGACGGCGGAAATCCGCAAACACGAAGGCACGAAGACACAAAGCACACCACGAAGGGATTTCTTTGTGGGCTCCTTCGTGACTTTGTGCCTTTTTGGTTGTGACGAAAGGCGCTGACTGCTGGCTACTCGTCGAATGGAAGTCCTCTGTAGGCGGATCCATACCAGCCGCTTCCTGGCACGCGAGGCACCGCCAGGTGTTCAGCCCCGTGGTACGCTCACGGCGCGCAAAAGAAACCTCCCGTCCCTCGAGCCAAACGGCGCGGTGGCGGGTCTCGCCAATCGGTTTTTTAGGCTGGCTCGTGTTTGCCAACCTGAAGGGAGACACACAGTGAAAACCCGGATTCTCGTCGCATTCACCATATCGCTTTTCATGCTGCCCGGCCTCGTCCCGTCGGCCGAGGCCTGCACCAACGTCCTGGTCAGCAAAGGCGCCTCGGCCGATGGTTCGGTCATGATCTCCTACTCCGCCGATTCGGGCGGGTCGCTGGCCCACCTGTTTTATCTGCCGGCCGCGGATCACGAGGAAGGGGAGTGGGTCGAGGTCAACACCTGGGAGCGCCACCCCAACCCCACCAAGGTCAAGCAGATGGCCCACACCTACGCGGTCTACAACCTGATGAACGAGCACCAAGTCACCATCGGCGAAACCACCAACGGCGGGCGCGAGGAACTGCACAACAACAAGGAGGGGCTGCTCTATTCGGAGCTGATCACCCTCGCCCTGCAGCGCAGCAAGACTGCCCGCGAGGCGGTGCTCACCATGGCGGCGCTGGCGCAGGAGTACGGGTACCGGGACGAGGGCGAGACCTTTTCCGTGGCTGACACGAAAGAGGTCTGGATGATGGACATCATCGGCAAGGGGCCCGAGACGAAGGGGGCGATCTGGGTCGCCGCCCGGGTTCCCGACGGCTACATCTCGGCCCACGCCAACATGTGCCGGATCACCACGATCGAGATGGACGATGCCGACAACTGGCTCTTCGCACCCGATGTGGTCGATTTCGCCGTCGAGAAGGGGTATTACGATCCCACGTCGGGCAAACCCTTCAGCTACCGCGAGGCGTATCACCCACCCAATCCGGTCTCGATGCGAGTTTGCATGACCCGCGTGTGGTCGATCTACCGCCGCAGTGCTCCCTCCCAGGAGTTCGGGAATGACTATCACCGCGGCGTCGAAGGTTCGGAGGACTATCCCCTGTTTATCAAGCCCGATGAGAAGCTGAGCGTTCGCGATGTGATGGGGCTGATGCGCGATCACTTCGAGGGCACGCCCTATGACATGACCAATGGGATCGACGCGGGCCCGTTCGCCTGCCCCTACCGCTGGCGCGACCTGACCTGGAAGGTCGACGGCGTCAAGTATGTCTGGGAGCGGCCGATCTCCACGCAGCAGGCCGGATTCGTCATGGTGACCCAGAGCCGCGACTGGCTGCCCGATCCGGTGGGCGGAGTCTACTGGTACACCCCCGATGACTGCTTCACCACCCCCTTTACCCCCTTCTACGCCGGCACCAACCGGGTGCCCCAGGCCTTCGCGCAGGGGGATATCGACCGGTTTTCCTGGGAGTCGGCGTGGTGGGTCTACAACATCGTGTCGAACCTGACCTACAACACCTGGTCGCGCATCATGCCGGACGTGGCCGCGGCGCAGAAAGAAGTGGAGGATTCGATCTTCGCCATGCTGCCGGCCGTGGAGGAGACCGCAGTCAAGCTCTTCGAGCAGGACCCTGACCTGGCCAAACGGTTTTTGACCACATATAGCGTGAGCACAGCCGAAGGGACGCTCGAGCGCTGGAAAGAGCTGGGCACGTTCATCCTGACCAAGTTCAACGACGGGTACGTACGGACGGAGGAGAATGGCACCGAGGGTGTCGAGTACCCCGAAGCCTGGCTCCGCCGGCTCCTCGAGGAGAATCCCGACCAGTTCCGGGTGCCCGACTGGGGCCAGGACCCGGAGGAATAGGGCACGGTTCTTCGAGGCGCCGCAACCTGAGTCGGTGACAGCTGACTATGACGGCCGCGGTCTGCGAGATCAACTACGACGAAGTTGCCTGCCGAATGGGATCCCCAGCTTCTTCATCTTGTAGCGCAATGTGTTCGGGTTCACACCGAGCACTTCCCCCGCCCCGCCGGGGCCGTGAATCTTGCCGCCGGTCGTGCACAGCACCCGTTGAATATGTCGTTTGGTCACCGCGTCGAGATCGAGAACTTCATCACCCGATTCCACCGGATTTGAGCCGCCGTTCTTCGGAAGTGTCGCACCGAGCTCATCGAATCGGAGCGACTCTCCCCTATGCAGGATCATGGCTCGTTCAATGAGGTTCTCGAGCTCACGGACGTTGCCCGGCCAGCCATAGGCCAACAGATCGTCGATAGCGCCGGGCGCGAGCCGCGGCGTCTCGCCGATCTTGAGTTCTCCGGCCTTGCGTTCGATGAAATGCTGCACCAGCGCCGGGATGTCACTTGGCCGATCACGAAGTGGAGGGACGGCTATGGGGAAGACGTTGAGCCGGAACCACAGATCTTCCCGGAATCGACCCGACCTCACCATCGCTGGGAGATTCTTGTTGGTGGCGGCGATGATTCGAATATCGACCGGAAGGCGCTCCATGCCCCCAACGCGTTCGATTTCCCTGTGCTGGAGAACCCGCAGGAGCCGCACCTGTGCCTCGAGCGGCATCTCTCCGATCTCGTCGAGCAGGATCGTTCCGCTTTCAGCTCGTTCGAAACGGCCACGCTTTTTCGACAACGCGCCGGTGAACGCACCCTTCTCGTGGCCGAAGAGCTCGCTGTCGAGTAGCGCCTCGGGGATGGCGCCGCAGTTCACCGCGACGAACGGGCCGTCGCGCCGCGGCGACCCGAGATGGATGGCGTTGGCGATGACGTCCTTGCCGACGCCGGTCTCGCCCGAGAGCAGGACCGGGCTTTCGGTCGGCGCGACCTGGCGGACCTGGCGCATGACATCGCGCAGGCCGAAATCGGCGCCGACGATCTCATCCCCCGAGATTCGCAGCAGCTCACGGTTCAGGTAGAGGTTGTCGTCGGCCCAACGGTCACGCAGGCGCAGCACCTCTCGATGAACGAGGGTGTTCGCGAGAGCGATTGTGAATGGGTCCTCCAGGAGCTCGAGGAGACGCGCATGTTCGATCGTGTATCGATCCGCGCCCCCTGCCGTCAGCACGACACCCCCGAAATGGCCACCCTCGGTGGCCAGCCGCATCCTCAAGATCGATGAACCTTGAAGTCCGTGGAAGCGGAGCATTTCTCGAGCCACCGGGTTCCGCTCCTCAGAGTCGATCACCACCACATTTTCCTCTGCGGCTGCGGCATGTTCCCGGATCCGATCGCGGGTCTGCTCCTCAAACGGGGTCAAAAGATCGACACCTCCACCTTCCTCAGCCGTAGCCGTCGCCAGTGTCCGCACGGCGCCGAGGTCTGGCTCGTAGACTTGCAGGAACATCCTGTCGACCGGGAGGAATTCACGCATGACGCGCACACAAGCGCTCATCGCCTCCTCGATCTCCAGGCTGCCGCAGATGCTCAGGGTCGCGTTGCGAAAGAACTCGTTGTCATTGACCATGACGGCATCCCCCATTGAGGAAATATTCATGTTGTGGTTATTCGTAATACTACACCGAATTGTGAATTACAACAATAAATATTACTAATTACAACAAATATCATTCAAAGTGCTTCCTTAAACTATTGTAATAAAACAGCTTCATTAATTGGCACCGATCTCGCAATACCTTCCTCCGACCAAGGAGTTGAATATGAAAACACTCATCTACGGCGCGGGACCGATCGGCAGGTGGCTGGCTCTTCGTCTTCACCAGGCCGGCCAAAACGTGACCTTGCTCGCGCGGAACCAGACCTACCGATCACTCGAACAGAACGGCATCGAGATCATCGACGGGTTCGACGGCACGAGTTACTCCGCGCGGGTCAAGCTGGTGGATCGGCTCGGCCCGGAGGATCACTACGACCTCGTGGTCGTGGCCATGCAGAAGTCCGGCCGCATCGCGGTGTGCCCGATCCTGGCTCAGAACAACAATCTGGAGAACATTCTTTTCCTCGGTAACGACGTCGCCGGTCACCAGCATTATCTGGAGCATCTGCCCGAGGACCGGGTCCTCCTCGGTTTCCCCGGTCTCGGGGGTGGTTGGGAAGGCGACGACCTCGTGATCATGGACCGCGAGAAGGCCGGCGCCCCGTTTGGCGAGATCTTCATCGGCGAGCTCGACGGCGCGATCCGGCCTCGAACCGTCCAGATCAAAAACCTCCTCAAGGCGGCCGGTATCGGCGTCAGCCTCGAGAAGGATATAGACGGCTGGCTCAAGTACCACTTCGCCTTCATGGCTCCCACCGCGGGCGCGATCTTCATGAAGGACGGAGACATGAAAGCGGTGGCGGCGGACAGGGAGGCGATCCACCACTACTGCCGCGCCTGTCGCGAGGTCGGAAGCGTGCTCCGCGAGATCGGCTACCGCAAACGGCAGCCCCCGGTCTTCAACCTCTACTACTGGCTACCGCGGTGGCTGGAACCGGTCGTTCTCGGCAAGCTCTTCGCCTCGCGCAGCGCCGAGATACGTTTCGGCCTCCACGCGCGCGTGGTCGGCCCGGAGCTCCATGAGATGGCCGAGGAGTTCGAGGTCCTCAAGAGACTGGCCGGGATCGAGACACCCGCCCTCGACGCCCTACTTAATTGTGTGCCGCGACAATTCGTGGCTGAAGGAATGGAGGTGGCCTCATGAAACGCGCACTCGTGGCCGGCGCCACAGGATATCTCGGTGGATATGTCACCCGGGAATTCAAGGACCGAGGCTACTTCGTTCGCGCCCTTGTGCGTTCCTCTAGAAGACTCGATGGACTCCGGGGCTCGACGGACGAAATCGTCGAAGCCCAGATCACCCAAACCGAGACCCTCGAGCACGTCTGTGATGGGATCGACGTCGTGTTCTCGTCCGTCGGCATCACCCGGCAAAAGGACGGCCTGACATTCCGCGACGTCGACTACCAGGGCAACATGAACCTCCTCGAAGGGGCCCTCCGCGCCGACGTAAAAAAGTTCGTCTACGTGTCCGCCTTCAACGGGCCCAACCTGCGGCACCTGGATATCGTCGCAGCCCACGAGGATTTCGTCGACGAGCTGAAGAAGTCCGGCATTGAATACGCGGTCTTGCGCCCCACCGGCTGCTTCTCGGACATGGGCGAGGTCTTCGAGATGGCCCGCAAAGGCAGGGTCTGGCTCATCGGCTCGGGTGAAAACCACGTCAACCCGATCCACGGTGCCGACCTGGCGGTGGCCTGCGTCGATGCCATGGAGGGCGACGCCACCGACATCGACGTCGGTGGACCACAGACCATGACCTGGGTTGAAGTGGCAGCGCTCGCCTTCGATGTCCTCGAGAATCCGGCGAAGATCTCACACGTTCCCAGCTGGTTGATGTGGACGGTGGTCCGCCTGGTCAAGCTCTTCAACCACCATAAGGGAGACCTGCTGGCGTTCTTCACCACCATGGCGACCACCGATGTCGTCGCACCACCAACCGGCACTCATACCCTTGACGAACACTTCCGTCAGCTTCTCGGATCACAGACCGCCAGGGAAGGGAATCCTTCATGTTGATGCTCAAGGGCCTCGTACGATCGCTATTTCAGATCGGTCTCTTCGCAGCCGTGTTGCCCTTGCCGCCGTTGTGGCTTTCGGCAGTCGGCGCAGTCGTGGGCCTCACTGGATACGGCGTCATGGCAACTGCCGTCTGGCAGAACCCCTATGCAGCGCCCATCGTTGGTGATCAGACCGACCGCGACCAGGTCGTGATCGACTCCGGCCTCTATGGCCGAGTCCGTCACCCCCTGTATCTCGGCTACATCCTGTTTCTCACCGGACTGGGTTTGTGGCTCGGAAGCGTGGTGAGCGCGCTCGTGATGCCCATCATCGCGGCGCCGATCGTCGCGCGGATCCTGATCGAGGAGAAGACCCTGCGGGAGAATCTGCCTGGATACGCCGAGTACATGACCCGGGTGCCATATCGCCTCGTTCCTCTGGCCTGGTGAGCGGAAGGGAGCAAGAACATGAGTGTGCATCAACGAGCCGTCGTCATCACCGGGGCTTCGAGCGGTATCGGCAGGGCCACCGCTCTCCACCTCGACCAGCTCGGTTTCCGGGTCTTCGCCGGCGTCCGTAGAGAGGCCGATGGTCGAGCCCTGGTTGAGGAGGCCTCTGACAAGCTGACGCCCATTCTTCTGGACGTCACCGATGACGGTTCGATAGCAACCGCGGTCAAGTCCATCGCCGATGCAATCGCGGGGGGACTGTTCGGGTTGGTCAACAATGCTGGGCTTTCGCTCAACGGGCCCCTCGAACTCGTACCGGTTCCGGATATCAAAAAGTTGATGGACGTCAACGTCATCGGACTCCTCGCGGTCACCAAGGCCTTCCTCCCCTTGCTCAGAGAGAGCCGGGGCCGGATCATCAACATCAGTTCGGGTCACGGTCTGCTCGCCATCCCGGACAAGAGCGCGTATGCGGCCTCCAAGTTCGCGGTCCAGGCCATCAGCGATGCACTCCGAGTCGAGCTGCGACCCTTCGGTGTGTCGGTCTCGTGCCTGGCGGTTGGCAAAGTGGACACCGAAGTGCTCGGCAAGATCGTTGCTCACCGCAAGGCGATGACCGCTGCCGCAGACCCTGGAACCATCGAGCTCTATTCCCCTCTCATCGAGTTCTTCGACAAAGAAGTGAAGGATCTTCCCGGCATACCTCCTCTCGAGGTGGGACGGATTGTGGCCAAGGCACTGACGGCTGCAAAGCCGAAGGCCCACTTCCTGATCGGACCGGGTGCGAGAAAGATGAAAAACCTCTCCCGCCTGCCGATCCGGCTGCGAGATTGGATGTTCTTCAAGACCATCTACTCGAGGAGGTCGGCATGAGGACCCTCGAAATCGTCCACCTGCGGTCGTCCGGAAAGCCGATCGAGACCCTGACAGAACAGATCAAGGAGTCGATCTGGGCGGAGGGCAACGGCTCTGAGGTCGTGACGGTGTATCGCAGGAGCGGGTTGGAAACTGACGTCGCGGTTCACATCTACCATCGCGAATCCGAAGGCGGAAACGGCCCGAGCACCCTCGCTTTCAATCTCGCCTCCGCACTCAGGACCTTCGGCCTCGTCGAACACTCGGTGTGGGAGGAATTGACATGAACGGTATCATTCCGGGGCCGTTGTGGTTAGCCATCGCCAGCGCAACGAACGGTGCTTTACCTGAGAACAGGAATCTCATCCAACACTCCAAAAGTGATAACGTCGCGAGGAAAATGGTCGAAAGCCAAGAAGGTGTCGCGGACTCCGAGAGGAAACGGATCGGTGGCGGTGGGGCTGAACTGCACCCGTCAACAAGATCCAGGGAACGAGAAGGAGGATGATGTGCAAAACCTCATGATGTTGGGCCAGGCCGCGCTCGGGTTGGGGGTTTTTTTTCATGGGCGTGGCGGCACTTTGGTTCGTGTTGGTCTATCAGGAAAAGAATAAATAGCTCCGCTCCAGGAACTGAGGAGGAAGAAATGAGCGAACCCGGATGTGCGACGTGTTCTTTTCGTGCAAAGTATGACGAGAAACCCAAATCCTTCCTGGGACGCGTGTGGCGATGGCACGCCAACTTCTGTCCCGGGTGGAAGGCCTACATGAAGACACTTCCCGATGACGAGAAGAAGACGATCGTCGAGAAGTACAGCTTCCCGGCGACCAAGTTCGCCTGAGGATTGGGCTCGCGGCCGCGATCTCGAACGAGGTGCACGATGGCATGGATTGGCAAGTGGCTCTTCGCGGTTGGTGTGATCCATCTTTCCTTTGGCATCGCCTTCATGCACGAAACGCTTGCTCTGTTGTGGTCGGAACGATTGTGGAACACGGTTAACGGGCAACCGATCCGCGAGGCGGTGTTCTGGTTTCTTTGCACGGGCATCATGCTTCTCATCGTCGGTGTACTGATCAATCAGGTGGAACGCGGCCGTCTCGCGATTCCGCGCTTCGTCGCCTGGTCATTTGCCGGGCTGACAATCATCGGCGTTATCGTCATGCCAATCTCTGGCATCTGGCTTCTGATCCCATCGGCTGCCGGCATGGTCTTCCGGCGGCGAAAAATCGAATGAGATCCATCCTTGACTCGCGATCTTTGATAGCTTTGCGGCGTATTGAACTGGCAAACCATGAAAGCCAACGGACTCCCGTTCGGAAAAGAGGTGCACAATGCTTGAGCAAATGCATCAGGTAAATCTGGAAACCTGCCTGGGCGACGGCATCTGCGCCGAGGTCTGCCCGGAAGACATCCTCGAGATGGTGAACGAAAAGGCAGCCACCGTGGAGGCCCGCGCCGACTATTGCATCGAGTGCGGGCAATGTGTGGCGGTATGCCCGACCGAATCGCTCGAGATGCCGGCGCTGCGAATGGAAGACTTCCATCGGCTGAGCAAAATGCCGTTCGGCTACGAGGAGTTCTTCGATTTCCTCAGATTGCGGAGGAGTGTCCGCGTCTTCAAAGATAAACCTGTGGAACGGGGGGTTATCGAGAAAATCCTCGATGCCGCCGCCACCGCGCCGATGGGTTTTCCGCCGCACACGACCGAGGTCATCGTTATCGATGAACCTGAAGAGCTCAATTTTCTTTTAAAGGAGTTCGTCGAGGATTACGAGTTCCTGGTCAAGGGGTTTTCCAACCCGTTCATCAGGACGATGATCCGTCTGCAAGCCGGGGCTGAGGATTTTCACACCCTGGAACACCACATCGTGGACGTAGCGAGGCACGCGAACGAGGTCTATCACGACCACGGCGTCGACAACTACATGCGCGGCGCGCCGGTGCTGATGATGTTCCACGGAAACCGCTGGACGATGTCGTACGAGGAGAACGCGCACCTCGTCTGCCATCACTCGATGCTGGCCGCGCTCTCCCTCGGCCTGGGCACCACCATCATCGGTCTCATCCCGCCGGTCGTTGATCGATCGAAGATCCTGCGCGAACGCTATGCCATTCCAAAGGACAACAAGGTATGCACCTCGCTCGTCCTCGGGTATCCGAAATACAAATACCGGCAGAGCATCCGCAGGGATCTCGCCGGCGTGCAATATCACTGAGAAAAGGCGGATAGAAAGGAGTGGGATTCATGGACATTCGCGAAACCTGGATCAACCTCCTCCATCGAGCGGCGACGGGTACCAAAAAGACCCGGACACTTCTGACACCGATCGGTATCGCGATTTTTGGCGCGTTTACTGCCCTTTTCGTAGTTGCCGCGCTCTGGTTTGACAGGCTACTGAGTCTGCCGAGCCTTCTGCCTGAGGGTGCGAGGCTTTCGGTGTCGATTCCGTTGATGGCGGTGGGGATAGCGTTCACGGCGTGGTCCGGATTCCACTTTCTGAAAGTCAAAGGAACGCCGGTACCCTTCAACCCGCCTCCCGAGGTCGTTTCGACCGGGCCGTACCGGTACGTCAGAAATCCGATGCTCACCGGAGTCTTTCTATTCCTTTTCGGCCTGGGATTCGGCTTCGACTCTTTTTCACTCGCGCTCTTTTTCACGCCACTTTTCATCCTGATCAACGTGTGGGAGTTGAAAGAGATCGAAGAGCCCGAGCTCGTCAAACGGTTTGGCGACACGTACATCGAATATCAGCGGCGAACCCCGATGTTCATTCCGGGTCTGGGCCGAGATTGAATTTGAGTTCTGATGGAGGTGCGACATGTTCGAGCGAGTCCTTTTGGGCGTGGGACGGCGCATGGTGCCGGTGCCCGAAGTTTTATTTCGGCCGATGGTACAACGAGACGCGAAAAAGCTCTCCAGGCGACCCGCTCTCGATCCCGACCAACGGCGGGTGCAGCACTTTGCGGTGCGGGAGATCCCGCGCCGGCGCGAAGCGATCGCGCCCGAAGTCTTCGCCAGGGAGCTCGAGCTGCCGCTTGACGAGGTGAACCAGATCCTCGACGAGCTCGAACGCGGCATGACCTTCCTCTGCCGCAGGGGTGGCGACAATGTGAACTGGGCCTACCCGGTGACCGCCGAGGAAACGCCCCACCAGGTCCGAATAGACGCAGGCGCCGCGTTCTCGGCCGCTTGAGCGGCCGACGCCATGGCGACGCCCTTCGTGCAAGGGCGGCTGTTGGAGAAGGACCTCGGCTGCGAGATCGAAACCGAGTGTGCGATCAGCAAACGTTCGATCGTCTTCGAGCTCGACAGCGAGCTGCAGTATCTCGTTTTACCTCCGGCCGAGAAGCCGGTGTTCTTCATTCCCATGATCGACCTGCTCAACCTGGAGGCGCCGTGCATCGTCGATGACTTCTGAATGAAGAGTGTCTTCTTCTGGTCAGAAGAAGAGGCCCGAACACACCGCACGGAGAATCCGAAGCCCAGAGGCATCTATCTATCGTTGCGACAGGGCGAGATCATCACCAGACCGATTCAAAGCTTAATGTTCGGATTCGCGCGTTAGATTCGGAGGTCACGCATGTCACGCAAAGCAGCCCAGACCGGGCCGGGAGCGATGGTCCTGGTCGCCATCGAACAGGCATTCCCCGAGGGCGAGCGCATCGTCGACGACAACCTGGCGAAAACCATATTGCCCCTTTCTTACAGGATCAACGTCTGGATATCCTCTCGAATCAAGGACTGGTTGATCAAGAAAACAGAGCAGAAGGTCCCGGGCCTCTGGGGCAGCATCATGTCCCGAAAACGCTACATCGACGAAATCGCTACCAATGCAGCCAATGGTCACATCGAAGCGGTAGTGAACCTGGGAGCGGGCTTCGACACACGGGCTTTCCGGCTCCAGGCTCTGGCCGAAATCCCGGTGTGGGAAGTCGATCAACCGCAGAATATCGATGCCAAGAAGGCACGGCTTGAAGACCTGCTCGAGGAGGTTCCGAAAAACGTGCGCCTCGTCCCGATCGATTTCGACAACGAAGACCTGGGTGCCGTACTTGCGGATCACGGGTACTCACCCGACCGAAAGACCCTCTTCATATGGGAGGGGGTCACCCAATACGTCACCGAGGAAGGCATCAGGGCCACCTTCGAATACCTGGCCAAAGCGCCTTCGGGAGGCCGGATGGTCATGACCTACACGCCAAAGGATTTCATCGACGGCAAGAATTTCTATGGTCAGGAGTACCTCTACAAAAAGATGTTGGTGAAGGACAAAATCTGGCTCTTTGGACTCGACCCCGACAACGTCGACGCCTTCCTCGCTGAGTACGGCTGGCGTGTAGTCGAGCACCTCGGCTACGACGAGCTCGGCGAACGATACGTGAAACCGACCGGACGGGAACTTCAACACATGGCCATCGAACGGATCGTTTACGCGGAAAAACTCGAATCAGCGTTGGGTTAAACCAACCACGCTTTGTGGTGCGGCCGTCCCGGCCGCACAGATCTCAAACGTGCAGGCGAGACGCCTGCACCACAATTCTTCGCTAGGTTCGAGACGGGAACAGCTTCTGATCGATCGACGTCTTGATACCGAAAACGGTCAGCGCAGCGATGAGCAGCACGAAGATTGCTGTCGGCCCAAAATACCAATCAGTCGGATCGAGGGTCACGATTGTCGCCAATGCCATCTGGGAAACACACGTGAATGTCACGAACGCGAGGAGACCGTGTCGCACCGCGAGATAGGTGGACGCAGTCGCTGAAATCGCCGCATAGGTTGCCAGGGCGAGGGTTGTGTACCCGGAAACGTTGTAGGCCCCAAACATGAACAGGAAAAAGGCGCCCCAGAGCAGCAAGGGCGCTGCGCGGTTGAAGCGGCCGAGCATCCAACGCACGAGCACATATAGGAGCAGGAAGCCTAGATTTGAGCCCAGGGAGACGATTGGATATCGAACGATGCTCGAAACATACGAGGCTGTCGACAGCGGATTCTCCCCGCCGGCAAATGCGATAACAGGTATCCCTGTCGTGTTCTGATCGAGTGCAAAAATCGAAAGTGTGAGGACTACGGCCTGGAGTGCGAACAGCGCCAAACCCAACAACACGTCACGACCAACCGCAGGGTCGGACACTCGACCCGCAAGAAGCCGGCTCCACGAAACCAACGAGCTCGGGTGCAATCTGCGAATAAAGGGCTCGATGGCGACATAGAGCAACCAGGTCATCAACGCTCTCGTCGCGGCATAGGCGACCGATCCGAAGAACCCACGCACCTCTTCCGAAGCGCTCAGCGGGTGGTGTGATCCGATGATCGCACTCGCGAAACAGATGATGAAAGCGACGAACGCAAGCCGCGCTGCGCCGCGTCGATCCCACCGTCCAGAGCGAACATTGAGTCCTGCAAACAAAGCACCTGCCATGAAAAACGCAAAAAAGATCAGGATCACTCGATCTCGCGCGCGCGTTGGCCGTTCATCGTCACCATCAACTGATGGCCGGACTACGCGCACCCAGGTCGGTAGACCGCCGACCAAAGTCATGACGATCTCTCGAGGGCCAACCTCCGGCCGGTCGCTGCCGGCACGCCAGGCGATCGTTAAATCACCCGGCATCGGTGGAATCCCTGACCACTGAGTTCGCTCGATCTGCGATGGATCCAGCCCCGCGGCTTCAGTGATCGCGCCAACGACCTCATCGACTGTTTTGGTTGACCTCTGCTGCGTTGAACTCGGTGCAACCCTCAGCTCGTGCAGCGCCCCTCGAGGTCCAAGCCGAACAAGGGCCATCCCCGCCCCGGTGAGCGGGGGATCTTCGGGAGTCACGACATTTCCGATATAGAGCCCCGGAAGAGAGGCGTGCCACGGCGCCATGGGAGACGGGCTCGACCGATACCAGAAACGAAGAACCGGTCGCTCCTCTGACTGCAACAGAGCCCCCAATTCAGCATCCGAAGCTGACCCGAGCCGTGATGCAATCGCCCAATCGAGGTCAAACCCCCACCCCGAATCGACTCTTTCGATCTGGTGGCCGAGATCAGCAAGAAGAACATCGGCTCGATGCATGAGGACCTCGGGTGCCAGAATTTCGCCGACACTTTCGCTGAATGTGGGCAGCCCCCAACTCCACATGGAGACAGCGACCCCGAGAATCACGATCGCACCCAACTGCAACGCCCGAACGGGCGTCAAGGTGCCCGGCCGACCCGACGCCGCAACCAGCTCCGGCGACGGCATCTCTCCGGCCTTGAGCATCGCCGCCAGCGGGTCGCCGCCGGGGAGCGCCGCCATCACCGCCAATGCACTTGCCGGCCGGTCCTCCGGATCCGTTTCGAGACAGTGCATGATCACCCGCTCCACGGCGGGATCCATGCCCTCAACCAGATCCGATGGACTTGTCGGGGGAGCTGACGACGAATACCGTTCCCTCAAACCCGCGATGGAGGTCACGTCGTGGGCACGTTTGCCGGTGAAGAGCTCGTAGAGCACGAGGCCGAGGGCGTAGATATCCGTCTGGCGGGTCGCACCGGAGCCCTGAAGCTGCTCGGGGGCCATGTAGGCCGGCGTGCCGGCCATCGCATCACGGCCTCCGCCGAGTTCGTCAATCGCGCCCGCCAGGCCGAAGTCGGCGACCCTGGCCCTCCCTCGCCCATCAATCATCACATTGGCCGGTTTGAGATCGCGGTGGACGACGCCGAGCTCATGTGCAGCGCCAACTCCGGCGCAAATCTCCCGGGCAAGCTCGACCGCCTTGTCCTTCGGCAGTCTTCCGATCCGTCGCAGAAGCGAGGCCAAGTCCTCGCCATCGATGAACTCCATGCTCAGAAACGGTCGCCCGTCGGCGTCACCGATGTCATAGACGCGACACACGTTCGGGTGGGCCACCTGCCGCGCAACGCGGACCTCGTTGCGCAAACGAGCCAACCGAACGGGGTCGCCAGCCAACTTGAAAGGCAAGAATTTCAGCGCTACCGAGGTGCCGAGCTCGTGGTCGTCGGCACGGTAGACATCACCCATGCCGCCGCTGCCGATGCGCCCAACGATGCGAAAGCGCCCGGCGATCATCTGCCCGGAGAAAAAATCGCCGCCGTCCGACGGCGTGGTGGCGCCCCCCCCGTCCAGGTCGGAGCCCGGTGAGCCGACGTTCGATATCGTCGGCTCCTCGTCTCGCGAAACCGGCCGATCCTCGTTGTCCCCGGGCATGGCGTCAGGGTATCACTTTCGTCGGATCATCAATATCCCGATCCGGGCGGCATCCGGCTGCGCCTTTGGCTCCGCCGAGACAGGTATTTGCCGCCCCCTCTCCTCCGCCGTCCCGAGCGAGCGAAGCGAGTCGAGGGATCGATGGGGTGGGTAGAAGCGCTTGACCTCCAATCGATCCGGCTCTGCGGAGGAAAGCGAATCGGGCCTCATAGATCCCTCCGCTCGGGCCCGATGGCCCTCGGTCGGGATGACAGAATCGGGGGTCGCTTTGCTCACTCGGTCGGAATGACAGGAAGGAGGGTCCCCCGCTCTGGATGACATCGAGTAGGCACTCCCCTACTGCATGCGATCAGGATTCACAGCCAAGGCTCTGGTGACGTCTGAATTGGAGGTGTCGGCGACCTCGGGTTGCAGAGCCTCGCCGTGCTCCTGCCACCACGCGTGGGCGTCCGCCTGGCGCCACCTCGGGACGTCCAGAGAAGCCGCCAGACGGGCGCGGATCTCGCCCGCACTCTGCGGCCGGTCGTCGGGATTCTTGGCCAGGCACTGCATCACCACGGCTTCGAGCTCGAACGGCACCTCACGCCCGAGCCGTTTGGACGGCGGGATCGGCTCGGTGTGCAGATGGTGGCCGCAGATCTCGACGATGTTGCCGGTGAAGACCTGCTCACCCGTCAACAGGTAATATCCGACTGCTCCCAGGGCATAGAGATCGGTGCGCGCATCCACATTGTCTGGATCAGTCAACGCCTCGGGCGCCAGGTACTGGGGTGTGCCGGTCACCACCCCATCGTGCGTCAGGCTAGCGTCCTCTGGTCCCTCCACGACTTTAACCAGGCCGAAATCGAGCACCTTGGCGATGTCGAACTCGCCCCCTTGTCGGCACAGGTAGATATTGGCCGGCTTGATGTCGCGGTGGATGAGCCCGAGCTTGTGCGCTTCAGCCAGCCCGCCGGCCACCATCTCCATCACCCGCACCACCCGCCCGGACGGCTGAGGACCATCCCGCTCGACCACCGCCTCCAGCGAGGCGCCGTCGAGCAACTCCATCGCGTAGTAGAACACCCCGTCGGGCGTGCGGCCGTAGTCATAGATGGTGATGGTGTTGGGATGGGTCAACCGTGCCGTCTGCTGGACCTCGCGCTCGAAGCGCTCCAGGCTCGCCTCACCCGTTTTCTCCAGCGGCAAGAACTTGACCGCCGTCGGCCGGCGCATCATTGCGTGACTGGCGCGGTAGACCATGCCCATGCCGCCCTCGCCGAGCTTCTGCTCGAGGGTGTACTGGCCGAGCCGCATCGCCTCGCGGATCTCGCGACGAAGGTTGTGGATGATGCGCGAGATCGCTACGCAGACGATGGTCACCAGCGTCCACCAGATGAAGACATTAATCACCAGAGAGGCGGTTTGGTACGTACCGATGGCTTCGCGAAGCGACCCGTCGACGGCCAACGTCGGCCATCCAAAAACGTACACTGCGAGAAGTGGAACGATAGCCAGCACTGTGATCCACACGGTGCGCCGCACTGAGCTCGGTACGAGCGCGGCCCGAAGAACGTAGCCGAACGCCAGACCGAGCATGAGTGCGACCAGGATCTGTTCCAGCTGCAAACCCGCCATCAAGGCGTGGGCTTCCCCGCCGAGCAACGCGAGATCGAAGCCTTCGGCCTCGGCGTTGAGCTCGAGAGCCTGAGGGGCTATGTACCGTCCCATCAAAGAAACGGCCGTCGCCGAACCCATCATCGACGCGCTCTCGATCGCCCTGGCGAACCTGGGTGAATGCACCCCGCGGCGGCAGACCATCCAGACGGCAAAGCAGATCAACAATGCGGACCAGGAAAGCGCGTTGCCGAGAGTCAGGTATTCGCGCCACCACCCCATCGCGACGTAGATCGAGGCGGAAAGGCAGTTGCCGACCAGCCACACGATCGTCAGCACCTTGCCGAGCACACCGACTCGCCGTTGGTAGAACGACGGGTGGCCCAGTTTCCCGAATTCAGAGTCACGTGAGATCGTCATGGCAAGCAGAGATCCTACCACCGCACTTCAATCGATTTGCAACGCGGCACGACTCTCCCTCGCCTGCATGGTCCCGTGCCCGATGGGGCGAGTGTTCGGGAAACTCATAGGTGCGACTGATCACCACGTCACGCCATGAATCTCAACGATATAGCGTGTGGGGCAGCGGAGGTCAGCGCACCCATTGAAAGGAACACATTCCTCCCTGGAGTGGTATGGTCTCTCTCAACAGACGCGCGGAAATCAAGACGGGGATCGGTTTGACGAAACTCTCGTATCTCGGTTCGACCAGACAGGGGATCTGGCGACCCGCCCTGGCGACGGCACTCTTCGTGGGGTGTCCGGGCCTGGTGTCCGCCGGGAGCCCGGGACCCGACTTTCAACATGACCCGGTCGAGTACTGGGCGGCTCGTATCCTGGCGTGGGTGCTGACACTGGCGGTGATTCTCGTCGCTTACGCCCTCGTCAAAGCCGCTCGAGGTCGGCTCGTCGGCATTTCGGGCAAGGCACTCATGCTGATCGGAGTGGTCCTGCTGCCATCATTCTCGATCGCCACCGGAATGCTGTTGGTGTTTACCAGGGCGGAACGCGTCGAGTTCTGTGCGTCGTGCCACCACGTCATGCAAGCGTACGCCGATGACTTGACCAATCCAGACGGTACAGGTCTCGCCGCGATCCACTTCGTCAACCGGTACATCCCGACAAACCAGTGCTACGAATGCCACACGTCCTATGGTCTGTTCGGCACGGCAGAGGCAAAGATGCATGGGATCGGCGAGGTCCTCAAGTACTACACCGGTACCTATGACGTTCCGCTTTCCATGTGGAAACCCTACCCCAACGCCGACTGTTTGAAATGCCACGCCGAGTCAAACCTCTGGCTGTCGGTCGACGCCCACACCTATGAAGAAACGCAAGAAGAACTATTCTCGAACCTGATTTCCTGCATGGAGTGCCACGGTGCCGCGCACGAGGTCAGGAAACCGACCGAGATGGCGGGATTATGAGCGATCCTCCCGGCGTCAGCGCCAGGCGCACCGATTGGATCCGACGGCTGACGATCACGTCGTTGGCCCTCACTCTCGTGGCACTTCTGCTCGGCCTCCAGTTTGTATACAGGACGACCGGGGGAACCCTGTTTCTGTTCTCCGCGGTGGCTCCAGTCTTCGTCATTTCAGCCATCGCCATTTTCCTTTGGACCGTTATCTTCGAGTTTCGACAGGCCCACAAGCTGTTCACCATCGAGAATTTTCCAGAGGGCACAGCTATTTTCCGACAAGGCGATCCGGGTGACTGCGCCTATTTCATCCGGAAGGGAGAAGTGGCGGTAGTCGACGAGGAAACGAACTCCCCCGTCAGGACGCTGGCGCCCGGCGAGTACTTCGGAGAGATCGCGTTGGTGACGAACCAACCTCGAACTGCGACCATCCGCACCGTGTCGCCGGTCGAGGTCGCGGTCCTCAGCAAGGAGAACTTCCTGAACATGATGCGGCTGCTGCCGACGACTGAAGAGGAAATTCTCCACACCGTTCAGACCCGAGTTATGGCCGACAGCAGCCGGCACGGAAAAGAGCAAGGCTGATCGGATCGAACCGGTCGAGGAGGGCCACGAAGCGGGGAACAGCGCTGTCCGATGGGTGGCTGCGGCTGATCTCCGGCTCTGATCGAAAAACCCTGCCAGAGCCACACGTAACAACCCACAGGTTTGACATGATCACAACAGGGGGAACCATGAGAACACTCGTCGGTTTTGCCGGGCTCACGTTCGTGGATTAGGACACCTGGGAGAACCAGTCCTCAATGAGTCGATGCGAGGGGTTGGCACCCATCCGCTGAACTTATACAAATCCTCTTATCGGAAATCACCCGTGCTACACTGAATCCGTGAAGCACGGGTTATGAATCTCACTATAACTGTCGACGATGAAGTGTTGCGCCGCGCGAGGATTCGTGCCCTCACACAGGGAACGTCGGTCAATGCGGTGCTGCGCGAGTTCCTCGAAAGCTATGCCGGGTCCGAAATCGAGGCCGGGGCACGCACCCGTTTGGCGAAGCTTGCCCGCGAATCGACCGCGTCGAGCGGTACCGCTGGCAGGGCTTGGAACCGTGACGACATCTACGCGGACCGCCTCGACCGCGACCGTTCGGTCCATGAATCAGAATGAGCGTATTCCTCGACACCAACGTTGTGGTTTATGCCTTCGATCGAGCCGATCCGGTTAAGCAAAGCATTGCGATCGAGTTGTTGGAGGGGAAGGAACGCCTCGTGGTCAGCTCCCAGGTGCTGCTCGAATCGTGGGCGGTACTGACTCGAAGGCTCGCCGACCCCCTCGACGAGAATCAGGCGTCAGACGTCATCGACCTGCTGTGCACTCTGCCGGCCATATCCACCGATCCCCAACTGGTGCGGCAAGCCATTCAAACCACACTCCGCTTCGACATTGCAATCTGGGATGCATTGATCATCGAAGCTGCTCGCGCCGCCGGCTGTCACTGCGTCCTGAGTGAAGATTTCCAGTCCGGTCAAGATTTCGATGGGGTGGTGATCGAGAATCCTTTCGCGTCCTGAGCTCAGCGCGACCGCTCCCCGGTGCACGCCGCTTCATTTTCTTTTACATTCTTTGACACGCACTGATTCTCCTTACCTGTAAACTTGCTTGTGACATCGGAAGAGGCTCGATCGCAGTAACGGCAATCGAAAAGGGAGGCGGCTGAATGAAGAACAAGGGAGTCAGCAGGCGTTTGTTCATTGGTGGCGCGGCGACCGGCGTGGTGTCGGCCGGGCTCGAGCTGTCCGGACGCTCACGGGCAGCAGAAGCCGTCGAGCAAGAGACGCCCGCATCGGAGATCTCGTACCGGGTCCTCGGGCGAACGGGTCTGAAGATACCTCTCATCAGTTTCGGGGTGATGAATTCCGACAACCCCGACCTCCTGCGCCGGGCCTTCGACCTCGGTCTCAACCACCTCGATACCGCCCACCGGTACTTGCGCGGCAACAGTGAGCGGGTGATCGGCGAGGTCATCGAGGGGCGCGGCAACCGGGATCAGGTCTACATCGCCACCAAGATGCGGTTTGCCAGAGATCGCGAGGGCAAGGTCTTTACCGACAAAGCAACTGCGCGGGAGCCGGCACCGACCGAAGAGAACCTCTTTCAGCAGCTCGAGGTCAGCCTCGAGCGGCTCCGCACCGACTACATCGACATCCTCTATCTTCACAGCTGCTACAGCCCCGCGATGGCCACCTACGAACCTCTGATGGCAGCGTTGGTGAAGGCCAAGGAGCAGGGCAAGGCACGCTTCATCGGCGTCTCGACACATTCCGATGAGCCGAACGTGATTCGCGCCGCGGTTGACGCCGGGGTCTACGACGTCGTGCTGACTTCTTACAACTACCTGCAGGACCACAAGGCCGCGGTCGGCGACGCGATCGCCTACGCGGCCGGCAAAGGTGTCGGGGTCGTCGCAATGAAGACCCAGGGCGGCAAGCGCCTCAACCAGAAGGAGGGGGTCGAGATCAATCACCAGGCAGCCCTCAAGTGGGTCTTTGCCAACCCGCATGTTTGCACCGCGATTCCCGGTATGACGACCTTCGAGCAGATGGATTCGAACTTCTCGGTAATGCGCTCTCTCGAACTCAGCGAAGGTGAAATGCGCGAGCTCAAGCTGGCCTCTCTGCTGCCGGGAACCTACTTCTGCCAGAGCTGCCGGGAGTGCGTGGCCACCTGTCCCGAGCGGGTCGAGATTCCCTCGCTGATGCGGGCCTATATGTACGCCGAGGCCTACGGCAACCCCATCCAGGCGGAGGAAACAATCAGTATTCTGCCCGAGAATCGCAGTCTCCGCGTCTGTGCCGATTGCACCTCGTGTCAGGCGCGCTGCCGTCGCGATCTGCCGATCGCCGACCGGGTGCGCGAGATGGCGGGCGCGCGCTGGACCTTGGCCTAGGGAAGATTGCAGATGACTTCGTGCCCCACCCGAGCGGTCCGCCTCGCCGCTGTTAGCTTGATAGTAGTGACCTGCGTGGCGTGCGGTGGCGGCGCCCCATCGCAGGACAAGCCAGGTCCGACAGTGGTCACAGCATTCGAACTGCCGGCCGACGGTGAAATGCCCGGCTGGTTCCTGGTCACCGAACCAGAGCACTACGAGGCCGAGAACCTCTGGGAGTACATCAACGGCCAGGCCGACTTCTTCATCGACTACGGCTTCGCGCGGGTGGACACCGCAGAGTATCGAAACGACCAGGAGTCGAGCTCGGTGGTGTTGGAGGTTTATCGGATGGGCCGGCCGCAGGAGGCGTTTGGCATCTTCGCCGCGGAACGCACCCCGGACGACCGTCCGCTCGAGATTGGAGCTGGGGCCTATCTCGGCGTCAATGTCCTCGGTTTCTGGCAGGCAGAACGGTACGTCAAGCTTACGAGTTTTGACGAAGGGCCAGCCGTCGGGCAGCTGCTGATCGGCCTGGCGGAGGAGATTTCCTCGCGAATCCCAACCCAGGGACACGATCTGGAGACACTGCTCCTTTTCCCCGAAGAGGACCGGCTCGAGGCGAGCGAGCGCTTCATCCCAAAAAACTTCCTCGGCCAATCGTATCTGACCGATGCCTTTCGGGTCGGCTACGCCTCTTACGGCCAGGACTTCCAGCTCTTCGTCGTGGACGCCGGGTCACCTCAGGAAGCTCATTCCCACTTCAAGCGCCTCGAAGAATTCTGCCGCGGACGGGATCAAACGAAGGTGATCCTGGAAACTACCGAGGATCCAGCGATGCTGATCGTCGATGGTCCATCAAAGATGGTGCTCTTCCATCTCGATCATCACCTCGCTGGCGCCATCGGGATGCAGAGCCTGGATGTCGGTCGAACGGCTGCTGTAGCTCTGGCTGAGAAGATCAGTCTCTGAACGGCCGAGCTGCAACACCCTTGAAATCCACCTCCCGTCGGCTGTAAGGCGTGATCCGAGGTATCCCCTGTAAATCTTGACAACCAGAGACGCTTACGAGATAACCGTTTCAAGAGTTTGCTCCAAAATGAACAATGAAATCGCCTGACACGCGATGTAGTGCGGTGGCTGAAGCATTGAGACACTCGTGTACCAAGGCGTTTTTGGCACCGTTTGGCATTCCCTCGTGCGGCCGATGCTCCAGTTGGTCATCCCTCATCAATCCGCTGTAATCTCGGAGGAGTCTCATGAAAGATCCACGCCACGAGTCATTACTCACGCGACCGGCGATCGATTTCGCTCTGGTGATCATCATCATTGGCGGGATCTCTTCATTCTCCTGTGGGGGCTGCACACCTCACGACAGCTCGCGGCCATCCACCCAGCGCGACATCCGGGTTGATGAACAGCCATTCGAAATCATTACTTATCCGGCCGAGGGTGATGTGCTCCGTGACCTCCGCCGACCCATCGTGGTCGAGTTCTCGAACCCGGTGGAGCGCGAAGCGGTCTCGTTTCGCCTCTCCCCGGATGCGAATGGGTGGTCGAAAACTTGGGCATTCGACTCTCAACGAGTGGTGCTCGACCACGCGAATCCCCTGATCCCCTTTCAGGCTTACGAGTTCGAGGTCTCGGTGGCGCCATTTGCGGAGGTCGTCACCCGTTTCTCGACCGGCGGGCCGTCATCTCTCGAGCTGATCGAGCAGGACGAGACCGGCGGCGTGATCGACCTCGACACCGCGTGGACCTACCGGATGCAGTATGTGTTCGAAGCCGATGAGTTGCCGGACGAATACCGGAGCACCACGCCGGTCCGCGATGTCGACAGTGTCTTCCGCGACTTCCTCCGAGTCCGGTCCCAGCTCAAACCTGAAACGCTTTACAGACTTCGGCCCTACACAGTGCGCCCGGATCACCCGGATAGTGTATTTTCCCGCTATCTCGAACGGACCGACGTTGCCCATTCGGGCGCGGCGGCCGGTGGGTGGGTACGGGCGGCGTACGCGGATGAACCCGGTCCGGAGGAGGGCAATGCCGACGACATTCCAAGACCGGCCAGAATGGTCCCCGAAGTTTGCTCACCACACATCGTAGTCTGGTCCGCACCAGAGGAGGGAGTGACCGCCAAGCGCGCTTGCGGCCAGATCCGGACACACAAGATCTACGAGGACTTCGAAAAGCTCCTTGGCCGAAGGCCGATCGAGGATACCGATGCGTGTCAAGAACGAGGCGCCGATATCGAAGAGTTCGAGAAGTGCGTCGAGATGAAGGGCGGCGACGAACGCCTCGATATCTATCTAGTGCCGACGGGGTACGTCGTCCAAAACGACCCGCGGTGGGCCGGTCTCTGTGTCCCCGAGGAGCTCATGTACGAGCAACAGGCGACCGCATTCATCCTGATCAAGCCAAACGACAACCTGGATGAGTTCGGGAGCACCATCGCACACGAGATTTTTCACGCGTTTCAGTTTGCATTCACTGTTTACACGGACTCATGGTGGATGGAGGCGACCGCAACCTGGGCCGAGGAGTTCATCAACGATGCCTGGCCGACCGAGAATGATCTCCCTCCCGCTTTCAGTACGACATTCCATTCACAGGTGAAACTGAGTCACACGGACGGAGAGCACGAATACGCCATCTACCTTTTTCCTTATTACCTGGAAAAGGTCAACCCTGGAAGCAAACAGATCATCGCAGACATCTGGGAGGCCTGCGAGAATGAGGAGACGTCATTAGACGCCATCGACAGTGTGTTGGGGGGTGAGTTCGACCAGACGTTGAAGGACTTCGCGGTCGCCAACTTCGATCTCGAACCCTACGAGGACAAATATCAACGGCCGCTCCCCCTGTTCGAGCACCACGGCGTTTGGAGGTTGAATCTGAATCACGACGACGAGCTGGGATTCATCGCTAAGGAAGCCATGGACCACTTGTCCGCCCGTTATCAGGTATGGACCAATGCACTGGACCCGAATATCACCCCCCTCGTCCGATTCGAGCTCGACGATTTCGTCGGAGACGACAAGCTCCTCCTCCACGCGATCATCTACGCTAATGGTGATATCAAAGAGGAGGATTGGTCAGACCTCGAAGAGCGCGTCTTCTGCATCAACCGCGAAGACGATTGGTTCGATCAGATCGCACTGATCCTCGTGTTGGCCGATCGTCCCCCCGAGCCCGACGATCAAGGGGCAAAGAACCAACAGACTCCCTCTAAGGTCAGGATCGAGGTCTCCCTCGAGACCGAGGCGTGTCGTCCAACCATGGGGACCGGCGAGTTCAAAGTCGAGATCAACAACAATTGGGAAGATCTGGTTGGCAGGTCGAGCTTCACCGAAAGCGTGTCAGGCCAGGTCTTCTTCGATGAATACCACGCGGGGAGCGCCGAGTACAGAGGGCGCGCGAGGGTGCACTACAAAGAACGTACCGAAAAGCACGTACGAGAAGAAAAAACCCTTGGCGTTGACTGGGTCAAAGACACCTACATCGAGAAGGACGGACGTGACGAGGTCGAGTGCACCCTGTACTACCCCTGGGGTCAGGAGGGCGCCACCTACAATCTCCAATGCGGGACTATCGAGGTTCGTGGGAAAGGGCGGGAGGTCATCACCTACCCCATGAGGGGAGAGTCGGAAGAGAGAACATGGGAGTTCACCGAGACCACCGATCTCGATGTAACCTACATCAGCTCGTACTATGGTGGTCTGCCAGCCAGATATGACCTCAATCTCAAGGGCCCGCACCTCGAGGAGGACATCTCCCAGGGCGTCAACAAAAGTCACTACTCCTCGTGGAATTTCTTCCTCCACTCGCCGTCGCCACCGTAGCTTGCCGACGCGGGCGGATCAGGAAACTCATCATCGGATGAATTCGACTCTGAGGATTTACCCACGAAATGAAACCTTAAATGTCACATAAATGGACTCAGCACCAGATCAGGAGACCAAACGAGAGTCGGCAATCCGACCCGGTTCTTGCTCGAGATCGACGAAGGGAGAAACGATGAACATGCCTCGGAGGTCTTTTTTCGTATTCGCAATTGTGTTCCTCACGCTGCTACCCGGCGGCGCGGGAGCGCAGGATATCGCGGGGGCCAAGGACCACCCGCTGTTCAATCGCCTGCCCGACTACCACATCGACAAGTACGAAGAGTCCGAGTTCGACACCTACGACCGGTTTGTCGGAGAAGACGGCGGCTACAAGACGGTTGAGGGCCGTTACTTCTACATCAACTATTACTTTGACGAGGGGACCCAGTATCTGAGCGAGGCGGCCATCAAGCGAAACTACAGCGAAGCCCTCAAAAGAATCGGTGGTGTCGTCTTGTACGAGGACAGGTACAACGTGTACATGAGCCTGGACAAGGGGGGCAAGGTGACCTGGGTCCACGTGGGGGCGTGGAACGGTGGCCAGGGGGTGGGCCTCTATATCATCGAGGAAAAGGCGATGGAGCAGGTCATCGTCGCCGACGCCGACGCCCTTTTGAAGGAGATCAACCTGACCGGAAAGGCCGCCGTGTACGGGATCTACTTCAATACCGGAAAGGCAGTGGTCAAACCCGAGTCCGGTCCTGCGCTTGCCGAAATCGAGAAGCTCCTCCGGAAAAACTCCGACATGAAGATCTATGTCGTCGGGCACACCGACAGCGTTGGAGAATTCGATTACAACATGGGCCTGTCCCAGAGAAGGGCCGCGGCGGTTGTTGAGGTCCTCGTAGCAACGCACGGAATCGATCGGGGCAGGCTCGAGCCCCACGGCGTGGGTCCGCTGGTGCCGGCTTCCACCAACACATCTGAAGACGGCCGAGCCATGAATCGCCGGGTCGAGCTCGTCGAGCGTTAGCCTGCATATCTCACCGGGTTTCGTGACGAGGGCGGCGAGGCGCAAGTATCCGTTGGGTTTGTCTCGGATCGGGTGACGCAGTCGTAGTTGAGCTACGTCGAGGAGCACGATTTGAGCCAAGCACGACGGGACGCCGCGATTCGTCGCCCGCAGTAGACACCCGGTGAGATATGCAGGTTTGGAGGGTTTGCCCGGGCGCGTAGATAGAGGCGAAATTGAGGCGCACCCATGAGAGCCGCCGCAATTCCGGGAGGGGATCAGGCTTCGCCTCCGGCTACGCCCGGACATGTAAACCCCTCCTTTAAGCTTCCTATCCCATTTGTAACTGCCCATGGACATGGCGGCCCGTATACTCTGGCCTGCATGGCGCCACTGATCACTGCTCGCAACCTGTCCCAGTCGTTCGGTCACCGAACACTGTTCGATGGGCTGAGTCTGACCGTTGCAGAGGGTGACCGGATTGGAGTCATCGGACCCAACGGCGCCGGCAAAACCACAATGCTGCGTATCTTGTCCGGCGCCGAGGACCCTGACGACGGCGAGATCCACCGCCGCCGCCTGTTGCGGGTCGCCATGGTCCCGCAGGAAGACGTCTTCGAATCGGGGGCCACGGTCGCCGAAGTGGCCTCGCGCGGCACGGCGCTCGACCTGGAGAGGATCGAGGACGAAACCGAACGACAGGTTCGCGTCGCCATCACTCTCGAACAGCTGGGCTTCCAGTCACCCGACCAGCCGGTCGCTGAGCTGTCGGGCGGGTGGCGCAAGCGGCTGGCGATCGCCGCCGCACTCGCCACCGACCCAGAGGTACTCCTCCTCGACGAGCCCACCAACCATCTCGATCTGGACGGCATCCTGTGGCTCGAGAAGTTGCTCTGCTCGACCCGGTTGCTCGCCTACGTCGTCATCAGCCACGACCGCACCTTCCTCGAACGCGTGGCGAATCGGGTGCTCGAGGTGGCCCCCCAATACCCTGGCGGCTCGTTCTCTGCCGCCGGCAGCTACACCACATTTCTGGAAAAGCGCGCCCAGTACCTGCAGGCGCGCGCCCAATATCGCGACAGCCTCGCCAACCGGGTACGGCGGGAGCTCGAATGGCTGGCACGTGGGCCCAAGGCCCGGACCACCAAGGCCCAGTCGCGGATCGACGAGGCCGAGCGCCTGGTGACTGATCTCGCCCAGGTCCGGGCCGAGCTGACGACCTCACAGGCAGGCATCGAGATGACCGGATCGGGCCGCCGCACCAAGCGGCTGCTGGTGGCATCCGGGGTCGACAAGGCGCTCGGCGGTCGACAGCTGCTCGAGGGTCTCGACCTCATCCTGCAGCCCGGCCAGCGCCTCGGCGTCGTCGGCGCCAACGGCAGCGGCAAGAGCACCCTGCTCAAGCTGCTCGCCGGGGAGCTCGAGCCGGACAGCGGCGTCATCCGCCGCGCCGAGCACCTGAAGGTCGTGTACTTCGATCAGGCCCGGGCGCAGCTCGACCAGAGCTTGCCGTTGCGCGGCGCGCTAGCTCCTGAAGGCGATACGGTGCTCTACCGGAACCGCGAGGTGCACGTCGTGAGCTGGGCCCGCCGCTTCCAGTTTCGCGACGACCAGCTCGACCAGCCGGTGAGAGAGCTTTCGGGGGGTGAACAGGCTCGAGTCCACATCGCCCGGCTCATGCTGCGACCGGCAGATCTCCTGCTGCTCGACGAGCCGACAAACGACCTTGACATTCCGACCCTTGAGGTTCTCGAGGAAAGCCTGCTCGACTTCCCGGGAGCCCTGGTGATGGTCTCCCATGACCGCTACCTGCTCGATCGGGTGAGCACGGTATTGCTCGGCCTCGACGGCTCCGGCGATGCCACCCCATTCGCCGACATCGAACAGTGGCTCGCCCATCGCAAGCCCGAGACGACAGCGCCGCGTCGGACGCGCCCCGACCGGCACCGCAAGCAACCCAAGCCCGCCGGGCTCACCTACCTCGAGAAACGCGAGTACGAGGCGATCGAGACAAACATCCTAGAGGCCGAGGCTGAGCTCGAGACGGCTGAGAAGCAACTCGCCGACCCGAAGGTGGCGTCGGAGGCTGACGCCGCCCATCAAGCCTTCCTCGAAACCGAAAGAGCGCGAGAGAGGGTTGCCAATCTCTATCTTCGCTGGGCCGAGCTCGAGGAGAAGGCCTAACCCGGGCCAAGGCCTATCCGAGCACCACCTCGACCCGGTGCTCGCGACCGTCGTCGACCAACGGCACAAGCTCTCCTCCCGGAATTGGGGTCCCATCGAGGCTGATGCCGGACACCCCCCGGCAGACCCCCTTCGGGTTCTTTACGGTGATCCGGTAGAGCGTGTCGCCATGTCGGTAGGTGATCTCGAAGCCCTTCCAATCCTTGGGAATGCACGGATCGATGCAGAGGGCGGAACCTCGCTTCTGGAATCCAAGAATCGACCCCAAGCCGAGGCGGTAGAGCCAGCCCGCAGCCCCGGTGTACCAGGTCCATCCTCCCCGCCCGACGTGAGGCGGCTCGGAGTAGACATCTGCGACGACGGCGTACGGCTCTACCTTGTACACATCGACGTTCGTTCGGTCGCGGGCATGGTGGATGGGGCTCAGCAGTTTGAACAGATCGACCGCTATGTCTCCCTCGCCGAGCATGGCCAAAGCCACGGCCGACCAGATCGCCGCATGGGTATACTGGCCGCCGTTTTCTCGGACACCGGGGAGGTATCCCTTGACGTATCCGGGGTCCAATGGTGTCCGGTCGAAGGGCGGCGACAAGAGCAGCACCAGGCGGTCGTCGCGCCGGACAAGACGTTGCTCCACAGACTCCATGGCCTGGCGTGCCCGCTTCGTGTCGCCGGCACCGGAGAGGACCGCCCACGACTGGGCTATGGAGTCGATCTGGCACTCGTCGTTCTCCGCCGATCCGAGCGGAGTCCCGTCATCGAAGAAGGCGCGCTTGTACCACTCCCCGTCCCACGCCTCCCCCTCCAGCGAAGCCTTGAGAGAAGCGGCCCTGCTCCGCCAACGTGCCGCACGCTCCTCTTCGCCGCGGCGCTCGGCGACGCTCGCGAAGTCCTTCAGATTCATGAGCAGGAACCAGCCCAGCCAGACGCTTTCTCCCCGGCCCTCATGGCCGACGCGGTTCATGCCGTCGTTCCAATCCCCGGCCCCGATCAAGGGAAGGCCATGGCTGCCCACCTCGAGGCTGCAGTCCAAGGCCCGTGCGCAGTGTTCGTACAGCGTCGCCCGATCTTCTGACTGCTTAGGCTCGAAATAGGCCTCCTGTTGGCCCTCCTCAAGGACCGGCCCCTCGAGCCACGGAACGTCCTCGTCAAGCACCGCCCAGTCTTCGGTAATCCGGAGGTAACGGACCGCCGCATAGGGCAGCCACAGGCGGTCGTCGGAGATTCGGGTCCGCACTCCGCGCCCCGTCGGGGGATGCCACCAGTGCTGGACATCGCCTTCAGGAAACTGCCGGGCGGCGGCCCGGAGGAGGTGTTCGCGCACGATATCGGGTCGCGCGACCACCAGGGCGAGGACGTCCTGGAGCTGGTCGCGGAATCCGTACGCCCCCCCAGCCTGGTAGAAGGCGGAGCGGGACCAGATCCGGCAGGAGAGCGTCTGATAGAGAAGCCAGCGGTTGAGGAGGAGGTCCATCGAGGGCTCGGGTGTCTTCACCTGAACAACGTCCAGCACCCGGTCCCAGCCTTCCGAGACCTCGAGGAGAGCTGCGTCGAAATCCATCCGGCGGTAGCGTTCGACCAGGGATCGGGCGTTGTCGCGGTTTTCCTCCTCGCCCAGCAGGAAAACGACCTCGGTGCGTTCTCCCGGTTCGAGCTCCACCTTCGCCTGCAGAGCAGCGCACGGGTCGAGGGCGGCTCCGGTCTTCCCCGAAAGCTCCCGGCCCCGTTCCAGCGATGCGGGATGTGCGAGGCAGGCGTTCCGGCCCAGGAACTCGAGGCGGTCGCCGGTGCACGAGGTCTGACGCCTGCCCAGGTCGGCGAAGGCGACACGGCTTGCGAACTCCCCGTTCCACGAGTTTCGCGCCAACATGGCTCCGGTCTCGGGATCGATTTCGGTGACCACGAACGGCGCGGAGCCGCTCCGCTCGACCCCCAACACCCACTCTGCATACGCCGTGACTGAAAGCCGCCGTTTGCCGCTCGACCGATTCTCGAGGGTGAGGCGGGAGATCTTGACAGGGTCCCGCGGAGGCACGAACTGCACAAGGTTCAGTGCGATGCCGTTGGATGTGTGCTCGAAGCGACTGTAGCCCTGGCCGTGGCGAATAACATATGGCCGGCTTCCCTCGCGGATCGGGAGGATAGTCGGTCCCCAGACAAGGCCGCTGTCCTCATCCCGGACATAGAACATCTCGCCAGGGGGGTCGCTGATGGGATCGTTCGACCACGGCGTGAGCTTGTTCTCCCGGCTGTTCACAGACCACGTAGAGCCCGAGCCCGACTCGGAGGTCTGGAAACCGAAATTCGGGTTTGCCACCACGTTGATCCAGGGAGCAGGGGTCCATTGCCCCGCGCCCAGAGCCGTGACGTATTCGCGGCCGTCCGCGGTGAATCCCCCCAGGCCATTGAAGAACTCGAGATCCAGGGTTGGCGGGGAAACGATCGCGGTCGTCTTGGGTGGCGCGCGGAGCGGACGCGGAGCAGGCCCCGGCCTCAACCGCCCCAGCCGAACCACCTGTTCGGACAATGAGCCCCGGCGCGCCAGAACCACGACTCGCGCCGCGGCCTGCAACAGGATCTGGTCCGTTGCCGGCACCAGGTCGGCCCTGAGCACGAAGACGCCCCCATGGTGCGGATGGCCCTCGTGGCCGGCTGCGGACTGGCTCCCTCGCACCATGGCCTCGAGCGACTCCTGGAGGCCCGGTGCGTAGGAGGTGCCTTGTGCATTCAGGATCACCAAGTCGGCGGCAATCCCCTTCCGGTACCAGTACTCGTGCGCCCGCAGGAGCTGCCTTGCGACCTCCCGTTCCTCTTCCGTTTCGATGCGCACCAGAGCGATTGGAAGATCGCCGGAGATGCCGTAGGCCCAGAGCCCGGATTGGCCACCGCGATTTTTGGCCAGTTCCTGAGGCGCCGCACGCAAGGTGGGATCGACGTACAGCAGACGATTGGCCAGACGCTGGAAGAGATGCGCTTCGTCCTGCGTGATCCGGAGGTGGTGCAGCTGGACCTGGGCCTGGGTCCAGGCCAGTGAGCTTTCCCGCTCGAAGGTTTCCCGTTGGCGGTACTTCTCCGCCTTCGCGAGAATCTCCTCCCGGGAATGCGCCACGAGCGTCGTGAACACGAGATGGGCTGTCCCGCGACCGGGAATCACCACTCGCCGCCGTAAGCTCATGATCGGATCCAAAACAGTCCCCGCCGTGTTCGAAAGGGGCTCCCCGTCGACCACGGACAGTGATGTCCGAATCCCATGGCCACGGCCTAGAAAGCGTGCGCGGTCGCTCTCGTACTCTAGCCCGTCGAGTGTTTCACCCTCGAGCGCGATCAGATGGGCCAGCCAGGCTCGCGGCTCGTCTGCCGACCGCGGGCGCCGTGAAGCCAGCAGGGTCCCGAGCTCGGAAACAAATTCTGTCTCAACGAAGAGGTTCGAAAACGCGGGATGGGCCTCGTCGGCGCCCTGCGGAGCCAACACAACCTCGGCGTAGGACGTGACATCGATCTCACGATCCCTGTCCTCGAGATTGGTGACCGTCAGGCGGCGGAGTTCGGCGTCGTCCTCCGGGGAGACCACGATTTCGAGGGCGGTTGACACGGACCGATGGCGCTGCATGATCTTGGCCCGGTCCTCGGAGTAGACGACGTCGTAGGCGTCAGCTTCAGTCCCGCTGGGCTGGAAACCGGCCGACCAGACGTCACCGGTTTTCGCGTCCCGCAGAAAGATGAACGAGCCCCAGTCGTCACACGTCGTGTCCTCCCGCCAGCGGGTGACGGCAAGATCGCCCCACCGGCTGAAGCCGGCGCCCGCGGCCGTGACCATCACCGTGTAGCGGCCGTTCGATAGGAGATGGGTACGGGGCGTAATGTCGTGCGGCGATTCAAATCGGCGTAGGGTCGGGGGAACGAGTTCGCGGACGAACGAGGTTACCCGCACCTCCTCGGCCCGGGGTCGGGCCACCGCCACCGCGCGCGGCGTCCGCTCCTGGAGGAGGAGCTCCGCTGCCTGGACCAGGGGATGGGCGTGAAAGCGCCGCCGGGTGACGCCTTCGTGCACCACGTTCGCCAGGGCGACGATGGTCATTCCCTGGTGATGGGACATATAGGCGCGGACCACCGCCACCAGGTCCTCTTCCGGCAGCCTCGAGGGGGTGTAGTCGAGCGCTTCATAAAAGCCGTAAGCGCCTCGGGCTCCAGCTCCCTCGAGGCGCGCGAAATTCTTCACGGCGGCACTCGGGTCCACCATCGCCGCGAGGGCGGTGGCATAGGGAGCCACGACCACTTCATCGCCCAGCCCTCGCTTGAACCCCAGGCCGGCGACGCCGAAGTCCGAGTACTGATACGTGAGATGCATGTCGCGAACGTTGTAGGCCGACTCAGAGACCCCCCAGGGGACCTTCCGGTCCGCGCCGTACCGGATCTGATGTCCTACCACCAGCCGGCAGGTGAGGTCGAGAAGGCTGTGGGCAGGCTGCCGCATCACCAAGAGCGGCATGAGGTACTCGAACATCGACCCCGACCATGAGACAAGGGCCGCTCCGCGGCCCACCGGCGTCAGGGCCCGGCCGAGACGGAACCAGTGCCGGGGTGAAACGTCGCCCTTGGCGATCGCTACAAAGCTCGCCAGCCTGGCCTCGGAGGCTAGGAGGTCGTAGCAGCTGGGATCGAGCATGTTGTCGGCCACGCGGTAACCGATGGAGAAGATCTTGCGCGAGGGATCGAGGAGAAACCGGAAGTCCATGGCCTGGACCATCGCTTCGGCGCGCAATGCGAGGTCGGAGAGGCGGTGTCCGAGGGCGGTCTCCGCCCTCTCGTGCGCATCCAGCCCCTCGAAAAGCAGGGCCGTTTCGAAGTCTCGAGCGTGGCTCCGGATCGAATCCCGAACGGCCCTCGCCCAGACGCGGGCCTCCGACGAGGGGCCGTCGTCGACCTTGCTCGAGAGGGTGCGGGCGATATCCAGGAGATGCTCCGCCCGGGCCCCGAGATCCTCGAGGCGACGGATCCATTCGGGAAGTGCCGTCGGAGGATTTTCCAGAACCGCCACCATGGCTTCCGCGGCATCGCAGAGCTGCACCGCCGTTACCGTTTGCGTACGCTGTGGATACCCGGCCTGTTCCGCCGACTCGAGAAGCAGATGGAGAGCGTCTTTGACTCCCTCCAGGACCTGTGGGCCGAAGGGCGGGCGATGGATGAGCTCGCGGCACGCCTGGGCCAGGGCGATCAGGTGCCCGGCCAGATTGCCGCTGTCCACAGTGGAAACGTATATCGGCTCCAAAGGCCGCAGGTCCCGGGTGTCGTACCAGTTGCAGAAGTGGCCGCGGACGCGGTGCAGTTTGTCCATGGTCTGCAGCGTTGCCTCGAGCCGTTCTGCGGTGTCCAGGATCCCGATCCAGGCGAAGTCATTCGCGGCCATCGTGCTGAGCAGATAGAGACCAAGATTGGTCGGCGAGGTGCGGTGGGCTCGGACGGGTTCAGGGTCTTCCTGGAAGTTGTCCGGCGGGAGGGCATGCTCCTCCTCGTCCACGAAGGTCTCGAAGAAACGCCAGGTCCGGCGGGCGATGAGCCGCAACGAGCGCGTCTCCTGGGTGGATAGAGCCTGTGTCGCTGTGACCTTCGAGGGGATGCTGATGCGCCACGCGACGGCAGGCGCCAGCACCCAGAGGAGAATGAACGGCATCGCCGCGGGCCAAGCTCCCGGCTTGAATACAACGCAGAGCGCGCCGGCTCCAAGAGCGACAACCACGCCCCAGCAAAGGTCCCTGTAAAAAGCCCTCGGCGTCAGGTCGGCTCCGTAGTCCGCCTGCGCAGCGGTCATCCACTCGAGGAGGTTCCGCTTGGTCAGGTAGAGCCTGCCGAGGGTGCGCACAATGGCATCCGCCATCAGCCATGCCTGGTCGGCAAGGAAGGTGATGCCGAGGAAGGTCTGCGACAAAGCGACGGAGGTGTCACGGCCGACAGCGCGCAGGTGGCTTCGTTTGGAGATCCGCGAGCGCCGCGGAGTGAGGTTGTCGAGAACCGGAATGAAGGCCGGCACTGCGATCGATCCGACGACTAGACCGGCCCACACGAGAGACACGAGAGGAGGAACGGTGGGCAGGATCCAGGCAGCCACCAACACGAAAAACGACAAAGGCGCGACGAGGCTGCGGCGGAGGTTGTCCACCATCTTCCATCGTCCGTCGGTGGACATATGAGCCCTCTGCTTCCACCCCGCCGCGTCCCGCGCGTGGCCCAGGATCCACGGCAGGAGCTGCCAATCGCCTCGAACCCAGCGATGACGGCGGCGGGCCCCCACCTTGTAGTTGGTGGGGAACTCCTCGAAAAGATCCACATCGGTCAACAGCCCCGCGCGCGCGAACACACCCTCGAAGAGATCGTGGCTGAGGAGTGCGTTCTCCGGGACCTTCCCCTCCAGAGCCGTCTCGAAGACGTCGACGTCGTAGATCCCCTTGCCCGTATAGGACCCCCCCTCGAAGAGATCCTGATAGACATCGGACACCGCCGCCGCGTAGGGGTCCACGCCTCCGGGACCCGAGACGATCCGTTGGTAGGTCGTGCTGCGGGGGCCGGTCGGCAAAGAGGGTGTGATCCGGGGCTGCAGGATCCCGTAGCCCTCAACGACGCGCTCCTTCCGTGGGTCGAGTCGTGGCTGATTGAACGGGTGCGCAATCGCTCCAATTAAACGGTAGGCGGCCCCTTTGGGAAGCCGAGTGTCGGCGTCCAGCGTGATAACGTATCGAACCCCATGGGGTACCGTCGGCGGCTGTCCGTCGATCGAGATAAACGTGGTGCCCGTGGCGCCGCGAAGAAGACGATTCAGCTCGTGGAGCTTCCCTCGCTTCCTTTCCCATCCGATCCACTTGCTTTCCCCCTCGTTCCAGAGACGCCGGCGATGCAGCAGGAGGAATCGCTTACCCCCTCCACGCGGGCCCTCGTACTTTTCATTGAGGCGCGCGATGGCGCCGATCAGCGTGGCCAGGAGAGCATCGTCTCCGGGCATGTGCTCCTGGTCGGCGTCCCTCCAGTCGGAAAGGAGGGCAAAGTGGAGATGCCCTTCGGAGTTCGCCAGGTAGTGCACCTCGAGCCGCTCGACCTGCTCTTCGATGTCGGCTTGGCTGTCGAGGAACGTGGGCACGACGACCATGGTGCGAAACTCCGGAGGCACCCCCTGGGAGAGGTCGAGCTTGGGGTGCAATCTCGGAGCAACGAGAAATGTCACCAGGCGATGGACCAGGGATACTGCGATCTCCGAGGCGGGCGCGAGACCCAGGATTCCCAACAGGATGAGGACCGGGAGGCTCGCACCGGCAGACAAGGTTACGAAAAGATGACCGGAGAGGAGGACGGCGGTGAGGCCGGCAATCGCTCCCAGGTATCCGCCGGTCGCATGGGCGCGATAGAAGCGGCGGAGCCGGTTTCGCAACGGAACACGAAAGCTCAGGCGCTTCTCGAACGCCAGTCTTCCCTGGGACAGGATGTAGTAGGCCGGATACTCCTCGGCACGCCGAGGATCGTCTGGAATCTCCCGGTCGCTCTCCGAAAGGGCGATTTCGGTCTCATCCGCCCCGCCCGCGCCCGGGCGAGCCCCCTGCGTATTCTCCCGGCCCGCGTCGCACGCCAGGCCTACTGCCTCCTGGGCCACCTCGATTTCTGCGTGCCCCGAACCTCGCGAGAGCATCTCAATCTGCGCTCGGCAGACGCTCCGCGTCTCGGAATCCATCTCAGCGAAACCCGGAACGGCACGGAGAACCTCGTCCACAACGCTGGCGGACTCGAAAAAATCGGTCCAGTCGATGGAGGACATCCATTGCATGCTGGTGATGATGTTGCGGACCGTGACGTTGGCCGCGCCCTGGGCATGCTGCTCCCGGGCAACTACCTCATCGGCCGACGTCCCTTGGGCACTCAGCTTCTCGTTGAGCCAGTCCACGACCGGCAACACCGAGGCGTCCTGGTCGCGCAGCCGCTGGAAGAGTTGCATGGCGAACGCGTCGGCGAGGGGAGCGTCGTCCACCCGCTGTAGAACTTCCTCTGCCTGTTCCACCGGTCTACCGCTCAGGCCCAGCAGACGGTCTGCCAGCTCGTCGGCCCTGGCCCGCGCCTGGCGGGAGCGGACAATCAGCTGCGCCAGCCGCCGCAGGTTTTCCACGAGAACCACACGGAGGTGGATGGCGATCGCCCAACCCTCACCGATGGTGAGCGGCTGGACGCGCTGGTAGGCGCGGACAAATGGCTGCAGCGTCCCCAGCTGGAAACGGCTGTCGGTGTGGGCGACGTAGGCCCAGGCCAGGCCATAAACACGCGGGTGTCCCGTGAGGTGGCCCTCCGCGATCTTGGGCAGCAGGCGGTAGTAGCCCTTGGGGAGGTGGTCCCGGATGTCCCGGATCTGTTCGTCGACGATATGGAAGTTGTCGAGGAGCCACTCCGCAGCGGGTGTGATCTCTTTCTTCTCCCGCACCGTCTCGGCGATGGCCCGGTAGGAGGCCAGAAGGACCCTTGCGTTGTCGTCGACCCGGGCGAGGAGATTCCGACCTCTGGAGGGCTTCTCAGTAGTGAGCTGGGCCGCGGCCAAGCTCTGAGCGTGTTGCTCCAGGCGCTCCATGCCGAAGATCTCGGCGCGGATTGGCTGATCCAACTGAGGGGGAGACGCTCTGGCAGCGTCTTTGGCGTGCACTGTCAGCTTTCGTTCCGGTTGTGCCTCACAGGAATGCACCTCCCGCTGATTCTACTCGATTCACGGCGGATGGATTCAGTGACACTCGGTGTATCGGAGTTCTCCTTCTCCCCTGGTCCTATCCAGGTCCCATCGTTCGAGTCGGAATGGTGCCGCTGATCAAAACCTAAGATAACGAAGGTAGGCGAAACCAGGATGTGAGTTGTGATCAGTGGCACCCGCCCTGCTCTCTTCGCTGGGCCGAGCTCGAGGAAAAATCTCAACCAGAATTTACGATCGCAGGATCTGCCGCAAGGGTCTTTTCGGGGTTGATGAAGCCCCGCGCCGGTATCAAGAACCTGGTCAGTCCACCAGGGGGCATGACCCAGAAACCTCGGTCCCAGGTCGGCAGCAAAAACGCAGTCTCATCAACCACCGCGCCGGCGGTGACCCCACCTGCCTTCTTGACTTCAAGACTCTCGGGCCGCTCGACCCTGCGATCCCCTGGCACGTCGCCGCGGGGCCCGATCTTCGGGATCATGGCCCCTGGGCTCGCGGGCATCCGGGGAATGTCGGGAGCGCGGGACGTCCATGCCACGGTTTTCGGCGCTCCCACAGCGGCCGCGACCATCCGCGGCGGTTGCTCGGCGAAGCCGAACTCCGGAAACGACAACGCCACCGCGGCAAGCAGTGCGGAATACCTGATGATCCCTCTCATATCGTCCCCCGACGTGGCCTTGAGCCGTGAACTGGGTTCACCCTGACCGAAGCAAGTTAAATGCCAGGAAACACCGCGGTTCGGCAACTCATACGAACCATCCGGTGTCCTGATCAGGTGTCACCAAGCGCTCGTCAGGTAGCGCTGGAATCATTCGGAATACCCCGCACTCGAAAAGCTCCGCGGACCCTATCGATTGCCGGTCCATCGAGCCCCCCATCCACAGAGCGTCGATGGCAGGGGTGGTTCCGTGTTTCGAAGGCTGGCGACAATGTTTGCGATCGGCTACCCTCTACGAAATCAAAGAGCCAGTTTTCGGATTGGAAAATCGAGAGGAGAGGAAGAAGATGCCACTGACGAATCGACTCGGAGCGGAATTCATCGGTACTTTTTGGCTGGTGCTTGGGGGTTGCGGCAGTGCCGTGCTGGCGGCGGCGTTTCCCAATGTTGGAATCGGCTTGCTAGGCGTTGCTTTCGCCTTCGGCCTGACGGTGCTGACAATGGCGTATGCCATCGGACATATCTCCGGCTGCCACCTCAACCCGGCGGTCTCGTTCGGCCTATGGGCAGGGGGGCGCTTTCCCGCGAAAGATCTCGCACCGTATATCGCGGCCCAGGTGCTCGGCGGCATCGCGGGCGCCTTTGTCCTGTACCACATCGCAAGCGGGGCGGCCGGCTTCGACCTCGCGGGAGGATTCGCCAGCAACGGTTATGGCGCCCACTCGCCGGGAGGCTATACGCTCGGCGCGGCGTTCTTGACCGAGGTGGTGATGACGATGATGTTCCTCTTCGTCATCATGGGGGCAACAGATAAACGTGCCCCGGCGGCCCTTGCACCGGTCGCCATCGGTCTCTGTCTCACACTGATCCACCTGATCAGCATTCCGGTCACCAACACTTCGGTCAACCCGGCACGCAGCACCGGTCCGGCCCTGTTTGTCGGTGGCTGGGCCATCAAGCAGCTGTGGCTGTTCTGGCTCGCACCGATCGCTGGCGGGATCCTGGGCGGCATTTGCTACAAGTTCATCGGCGGGAACCACGACTCCAAGTAGCGCGCCCGGTGAGAAGCTCTCGACGCAGATGCAACAGGTCAGTAAGGACGCGCCTACAATCCCAGGCTCCTCCGTAGATGAATTCTGTTGACATTGCTGCTCGGGGTGAGTGCCGTTTCCGTGATCCAGAGCCGTTTCGGCTGACCATGGCAATCTAGGGAGGGGATAAAATCCTCCCCGACGATTCCATGAAATCTCGAAAAAGCATCAATGCGAAGGGAGTTCCAGATATTTCATTGCCGCCCCGGTATCAAAATCGGATCGCCAGATCGATTGTCGATCACAGTGGCGTAACAGAAGAACGCCGCGTCCTCGGTGGTGGACCGGACGATCGCGTAGCCATGGTCAATATTCTCGTCCGTGACCCGTTTGAAAACCTTGTTCAGCTGTCTGAACCCTAACGGCTCCAACCACTCATCTGACGTGCCGAGGTAGGTCCCGTTGCCGGAGTAGAGCTCGACCTCGACTCGAATCCGTTCGCGGGTGGCGTTGGCAAAGCCGATGTTGGTCCGGAAGCCGGTAGAATTCGTTGCCGATTGTGAAAGCTGAATCAACCGTGCATCCTCGCCGAATCTGATCGCCTTCTGCTCAGGCAGTCCTGGCGCAAACTGGCCCGTTGTCCCAGCCTCGAGCTGATTGAACGTACGGCTCGTGACCGCAATCTCTCCTTCGATCGGAAGGATGCGGAGGGCCGCCGAACCATCGAATGAGAACACGGATTCGAGGACATCTTCGTATCGAACCGCACGTCGTGGCGCAAGCGTGAAAGATCGTGTTCCCGGTATCGAGTTGTCGGCTCCGTGTACCAGGAGTTCGATCCGGTACTCCGCGCCAGAGGTCCCCGAGTTGAAGATCTCGAGATCGGTTCGCCACGCGGTGTTGTTGGCACCTGAGAGGTGCGCCGTTGCGGGTATGTAAATCGCCCGGGTCGACGTTTCAGCGGGAAAGGCATAGATCGGGTCACCTGTCTGGTTGTCGATGATCGAAGCATAGGCAAAGTAGGCGGCATCCAAGTTTTGGGCCCGAATAACTGCGAAGGCGTCGTCGACATCGTCGCTGCCAACTTTGTGCAGGATGTCGGTGACCTGGAAGAACGAGTACGGATCGATCGCGTACCCCTTGCTTCCCAGAAGGGAGCCGGATGAGGAAAAAAGGACGATTTCAACGTCGAGGGTCGATCGCCCGATGTTTGCAAAACCTATGTTGGTTCGGTAGTCCACATTGCGCGTCAGTTGGATGAGGGTCACCGGATCGTTCCCGGCGATTGCAGCGGACTCGGCCTCCACCGGCACGTACTGGCCGAATGTGCCGCTCTCGGCATCGTTGTATGTTCTGGACGATGCCAGCAAAGAGGCGCTCGACGCAATCAGTACCCCTCCGGATCTGGCCTGGAGGCCGAAGTCCTCGCCAAGCACATCGGCAAGCACGACCGAGCCAGTCGAGGGCACGACCACACGGAAGGGACTCCCGGAGAGCCCGTCGTCAAGGAGGTACAGCATCGCGAGAACCGGCAACTGGTTCGGGTTGTGGAGGACAATGTCCGACACCCAGGTGGTCCCTTCGAGACCCTGGACATGGGCGGATGCCGGGAGCACGTAGACCCGATTATCGCAACCTCCATGTGCCGCGATATCTGCTGCCTCCATTCCCACATACCCCTGGTCGTTCACCGCCTCGAAAACAACCTCATGCGCGCCACACGACGGCTGAAACATCTCAGAGTCGGAGGTACCAATCGGACCGTCGATCGACGAGTACCAGTTGAGGCTCTCGCTGCCGACGCTTCCGCTCTGAATATCGAGCGCGACACCCGATAAGACGACGCCGTCACCGCACCGGACCAGCGCACCAGGTTCGGGAGACATCAGGATCGGAATCGGTGTTTTGTCCTCTGCGGCAAACGTCGCGTCACTGACATCGGATGAGGTGTTGACCCCGTCGCTGACCTCCACCTTCAGTAACAACTCAGCGCCGCCCGGCAGGGAGCCGAGATCAACATCGAAGAACTCTTCGGTCTGATTGACCGCAAGGGCTCGCCAGGTAGCGCCGGAATCTGCGGAAATGAGAACGTTGGCGGCTAGGGCGTCTCCGTCTACATCGCCGGCCTGCCAGCTCACCCGCTGCGTCCCCGTCGATCCCCAGTTCTCACCACCATTGGGCGAGGTAATTGTGACGCTCGGGGAGCTCGCGGTCACCGCTCGCTCACCGATATCCTCGCCTTCGAACATCACTGCGACGGTGGCAACTCCATCGGGATACGGAATCCACTCGTGTAAACGCCCGGCCGCGCGCTCTTCGTCGTCGTAGGATTCATCTACACTGAACTCGCGAGTGTCGAGCACCGAGCCCTCCGCATCGCGGAGCTCAATGGTGTAGGGACCGGTTTGACCATCCGTGCCAGGCACCACCTCCCGATCCCGCACCCAGAACCAGGGCCGGAATCTCAGATCTGCCCCCACCACCGATCCCGCCACCAGAATCTGGCGCGCTCTCTCCGTGACCGCACTGCTCTTGCCGATGGGCATATCGTTCGCAATCCCCTCCCAGGTATACGGGGAGATCCACTCCGGCCCGCAATAACCCATGAGGTCGTAATAATTGGCAGGGTCGAAGACCTTGCCGGTGAGCACATCGATGCCAACCTCGCCGATCGAGCACCGTGGGTAGGCGGCGCCCACCGGGTTCGTGTATTGCGGGTATAGGTGGTCCTCGGTTAGGTAACCGGGATCACCGCAATTGCCATTGGTGACTTGGAGGCTGGAGTTCCGATCACTCGGCGAGTGCACGCGCTTGTGAGCGTGTCCGATTTCCTCGGCGATCACCGGCCCGTAAGTGGGTTTGAGAAAACTCACCGCCGTCCTCGTCACGGGGTCCCCGCAGCCGCTCCATTTGGTGGGTACACCCGTTTCGATGAAGCCGTAGACGGTGGCACTGGGCGGTCGGTTCTCCCACCAATCGTATATTTCTCCGAGATCGCTGATCAGATCTACGGTTCCTTCACCGCACCCTCCTCCTGTCGGATCCGTCAGATCGTGATCCACCTTCAGGGTCCCGACCATGTACCAGAGTTTGATTTCTCCGACGGGGTACGCAGCTCGCACCCAGGTGAAGATGTCGACAAGGGCCGGGTTCCCCTTTACGGTCGGCACCAGTCCCTTGGTCTCAATCGGCACGAGGCCCACGTTGAGAGGGATGGTGTTGCGCACATCCACCCGTTCGACGACCAGGTTGTTGTTTGAGTAGTCGGACTCGGGGACCGTGTGGTGGGGGTTCACGCGCGCCTCGATCCGAATATCGCCGGACGTCACCCAGGATTTCGGCAAGAAGAAGTTGAAGCTCTCGGCCGTCGACAGTCGTTTGTTGTTCTCCACCTTTTTGTTGGTCACATACAGCGGCCCTTTTTTGAGGGGAGATTGCGGGAGCGGCTTGTAAGTCGCCCCAACGATGTGCCAGCCGTGCAGCTCGACCTCGACCCCCGCCGCCCCTGTGACCGACGGTCCGGGGTCGACATAGACCCTGGCGACCGCAATCTTGCCCGCCGCGAGCTCGACGCTGTTGCTCATGTCCTGGATCGCCTGGGTCACCTCGATCCCGGCGACGGTCAGATCGGCATTGCTGCCGAGGATAACCTCGAGCATGTAGGGCCGGCTGTGATACACACCGCCAGGGCCGAACACTTTGACCCGCCAGTAGCCGGCCTTGCTTGACGTCGTTGCGGAAACCTCTTCATCCGCAGTACCGCCAAAGGTCGAATCGTCAATTTTCGTCCCGTAGGGGTCAAAGAGTGCCAGATCGTAGTCCGCCGGCAATTCGGTGAGCTTGGCGTTGATGGAGACGTTTTGTAGTGGCGATACAAAGAACTTGAAATAGTCGAGGTCTCCCTGTGGGCAGATGTAGCCGGCTTGTTTTCGGTCGATGCTGGCGCCGGGGAGAGACGGCAGAATCTCGGTCGCCGACTGAAAGGTATCCCCCGCCTCGTCCGGGAAGTCGCAGTTGAATTTGAGGTCGACTCGGAGCTTGTAGGTCTTGGTCGGGCTCCAATCTGCAACGCCCTTTCCCCGTACCATCACGCGGTAGTCACCAGTTTGCGTGGCGGTGTGGTTGATGTAGCCACCCTTGTCGGCGCCGAAGATTGCCGAGCTGCCGACCTCGGCTCCTGTCGGATCGTAGAGGTAGACATCGAGGTCGGCGGGAGGCCCTGAGGGAAGGTCCCACAGGTAAACGCTGATTTCCTGGGGAGCCTCGACTTGCACCTTGAACCAGTCGACGTCCCCGGACGGGCAGATGTACTCCTCGACCTCGACCCCGGCCGATATCAGGGAAGCCGCCGAAAAGCTGTCGCCGCCGGCGTCGGGCTGCGGGCAGGATGAGGGCGGCGTGGCGGTCGGCGTCGGTGTCGGGGTCGGAGTTGGCGTCGGCACCGTTCCACTGGTATTGAGAGCCAGCACGAGGCGGGGACAGAAGATCGTGTAATGGCGGGAGTCGAAGGACCTCGACCAGGAGGACCCGCCCTCGGGGCCTCGAATTTCGATGCCGTGGTTGGGGACCGACCCCTCGACCCACTGCTGAACCAGCGCCTTCAGATCCCATCCACGCACTGACGGAACACCGAGGTCGACCGCTTCTTGCGAAGCAGCATGGGTGCCAGTGACGGGACGGCTGTTCCACGTCACCGCCATCTCGTCCCATATGTCGTCCACCCGATACGCCGACACCATCGTCGGGCTGGAGCCATCCGCGGAGAACATCCGCATCTCGAGGAACGCATCCACCACTTCGGCATCGGCTGGGATGAAACCGAGATCGAAATGGAGCAGGATGCGGTTCGCGTACGGCTCGTTGCTCCCCTGCCCGTAGCCAACCATGAGGTCGACGGAGTCACCCATGTTGGCATCGGGTTGGGCCTGGTCGATCTCGGCATCGGCGACCGCACACACTGTGAGATTGACGTTGCCGCCCGGTATCGGCGTGGGTGTGGGAGTCCAACTCGGTGTCGGCGTCGCAGTAGGTGGAGTTGTCCCGGTCATCGTGGGCGTCGAGGTCGGCGTCGCAGTCGGCGGAGTCGTCGCGGTCATTGTAGGGGTCGGTGTCGGAGTCACTCCGGAGCTGTCCCAAAACTTGTTGCCGGTCAGGGTCTGCTCGCTGAGCGGCGTGACGTACTCGATCCAGTCTGCGTTTCGCACCGTGCCGTCGACGCTGGTCGCGCCGACCGAATCGTAGCCTCCCGGATTGTCCTCGCGAATACTGTAGAACTCCCGAGTGTCTTCTACCGTCAGACCGTACCAGCCCTCAGCGTTGGTGGTCGTCGTAGCGATCAGCACCCCGGAATCCGGGTACGGATTTCCGGCCCCGTAGAGCGACACCGAAACTCCTCCCAGTGGGCGACTTTCATCACCAACTTCGCCGTCATAAACACGCCCCTGAAACGTGAACGAAGCTGCCGCTTGCTCGCCCGCCAGCGGAGTTGCGGCATGTGCCGGCCACCAGATGGACGACGCAATCGAGACCGTGATGAGGCCGACCATAAGCGGCCGATTTTTCGTCAGCAAACGAAGGTGGCGGATCGGGTCAGTCCAAGAGGCCCGACGCTTCATATCAGATCCTTCCTCAGGTTTGGGGATTGGGGCATGTCGAACTGCGGCGGTTGTCGAGCACAAACCCAACGGCGAAGCGTCTCCCGCGGGCAATCATCCTGCCCTCTTCATACGCAAAAACCACGCTGCCACGAAGAACCCTATGACCGTGACTGCGACAATCGGGACCAACCACAGGCGAGAAAAGCGTTGAATTGGAAGCAACCTGAAGGCGCCGTCACCGAGCACAACGAGACTCGCCCACGCCGCGGTCGAGTCGCCGGCCGCCCAACGTTCGCGTTGCGCCTGGGCAAGCGCGTCCGATGCAGACAGGCCCGCCGTCAGGTGGCGATAAAAATGATCCACGAGCACAGCGGCCTCACGATCTTCAACCGGCCACAAATTACCGACCACCGTCCGTGCACCACCCTCAAAAAACGCTCTCGTCAGACCGAGCACACCTTCGCCCTGCAGCACGACACCACCTGCCGACTGGCAGGCGGAGAGCACCACCATCGGCTGTTGCAGCTGCAAGCTGGAAATCTCAGCGATGCGAAGACGGCCGTCCTGGGTTGAATTCCCGGCCCCGAGCAGGATGGCGGTGTTCGAAGGGTCGGCGCGATCAACCTCAGCGTGGGTTGCAAAGTGCACGACATCGAAGGGTGTGCGGAGCGCCTGCTTGACCACGACCTCGCTGGCCGAAGCGCCGGTCACCGCGCGACTCTCCCCGCCTATCCTCCGGCATGCCCGCCGGACCTCGGAGCGGGCGTGAGGCAGCGACTGCCGATCCACCTCGTTGCCACCAAGCTCTGGATCGGCTACCCCAAGACACCCGTACACAGCCTCGGCTTGCGACGGAACCCGTTGCCGGAGCCACCTCGAAACCGAAGGCGCTAACGAGACGACGAACCCGTCGACCAGCGGTGGGCCATCAGCCTCGGGACGCAACGCGGCAAACGGCAGCCCCGCGAGAACGCCGTCGGGAATCAATACCAGCGATGTGACGTTGTCGCTCAATCCCTCGAATGCCGGCGCAAGGAAAAGCTCGAACAGCTTGTGCGCAGCATTTGCCTCGCGGCCATTTCCCTGGCGAACCAGGCCGAGATAAATGTCGACCGCCGCTTCAATTTCGCGGCGATCGGGAAGCGCATGCGCCGCAACATTCTGGGAGGTGATGAGGATCAACCATGACCCGCCCTGCCAGCGGCCGGAGAGGTCTATCCTGTCTGCAAGCTGGAACGACACCAGAACCTCGTCAGCCTTCAGGGCGGCCTGCACAGCTTCGATGGTGATTGCTTCAGCTTCGACCACCTCGGGAGTTTGTGCATCAGCCGCCTCGAGAAGGTCGATCAGGCTATCGGCCCTCAACCTTTCCATGATCTGCAATGCGAGCTGGAGGTCCTTGGATTCGCCCGTCTCGAGGAGCCGTCCAATCACGCGATAGAAAGCATGCGACCAGGTCGAGGCGATTCTCGCCCGTTCCTCATCAGCCGTCTGCAGTATCCGCAAGTCGTCGATACTCTCGAGCGCCGCCAGCGATTCCGCCAACGCTTCGTTGCGATCACCATACGACCACAGCGCGGATACGAGAACCAACCGACTTGCGATCTCCTGGTGGAGATCACCAAATGCCTGCGCTCGCTCTACGGTTTCGCGAATCGTTGCCAGCGCGTCGCTCGCAGCGCTCCCGTTTTCAGCCAGGTCGTGGAGAGCGAGGCCGCGTATCGCCTGCAGCTCGAGGTCAGAGCTGCTGATCGCGCGCGCCGCTGCGAGTGCTTTCAACGCTTCTCGCCGCCGCTGAGGATTTCCGTCGAAGGGCTGCGCCAGCAGCAACCGCAGCCTCGCCTCGGTGTCTCGGTTTCCTGCGCGAACGGCGGCATCGAGGGCCTCGATTTCTGCAGCTTCAATGCGTTCGAGATCGGCCGGGGTCTGGGCGAGACGCTGGGCCATGAGCGCAGCGTTGTATAGGGCGCCGGTCTCTTGAAAAACGTCCCCTCCCTCCGCACACACAGCGGCCTGACGGCGGTAATGAGTCATCGCCGAGCGATATCGGCCCGTGGCCCAGTCGGCGTAACCAAGGCCATTGACCACTCCGATTCGAACGTCGATCGGACCGTCCGGGAATGCGACTGATTCGACCTCGAGAAAAAGTGATCGTGCACTCGCGTAGTCGTTCTCCCAGACCGCTTGCCACGCCTTGGCAAGCCGCACCCGTGCTGCGAGCACAGGGTCAGCGGAATCGTTCGCAACCTCCAATGCACGTTCACGCAGGATGCGTGAGTCATCAATTCGACGACGACTATCGAGCCAGAAGGCGAGCCCCAAGCACGAATAGACCTCACCTGTCGGCTCGCCCTCGGCGGCGAAGCCGTCTGCAGCCTGGATCAGAATTTCCTCGGTGCGCGCCTCGCCGCGGTCCCTCAGAATCATGCCCAGATAGAGCAACGCCCTCGGCTGGCCGGGATCGTCAACCAGAAGGGCTTCAAGTCCGTCGATGGCCTCCTCCCACTGGTTGCGTTGGCGGGCCAAAACCCAATAGCTCCGATAGGCCTCCAGGTTGTTCGGATACTTGCGCACGAGTTCGCGGCAATCGGCGACCGTCTCGATGGAGACCGGGCCGATCGACCATGAGTTGGGTACGATCAAGCCTGTCGCCAGGAGAGCGACAGCTATGATCGTGAGGCGGGGGATCTTCCCGTTCATTGAACAATCTGTACAAAGGTGGGTGACGAAACCCGGCTTCCCTTCGGCCCTGTCGCATCGATCTTCCACCACACCTCCGCGCCTGGAGGCAGTTCGCCGAGGGCTGCGGCAGGCACCACGTAGCGGGGTTCTTCGAGGAACGACGCACGGTCGAGGACTCCGAGGTCAGAGTCGGTGATCACGATGTCGTACAGCGCCCACTCCCCAGCCGAAGTCCATCGCAGCTCGAAGGCATCCCTGGGCAGAGGGTGATCGGCCGACAACTCACTCGTAATCTCGAAACCCTCGGCCGCGCGAAGCGTCGGCGGCGGTAGCGGAGCTAATGATCGGTAAATCGGCAACCCGATGCCAATCACCACCACGGCGGCCGCAGCCAGGCCGAGGGCCCATCGTATGGGACGTCGCGTGCCGATCCGGACTACCACGTCGTCACGGCTCTCATCAATTTCATGCGACAGCTCGACCGCAAGCCTCCAGGCTGCAGCCGTCTCCGGGGAGCGACTCGCCTGGTCCGCCATCTCCTCGATCTCGCCGGGCGGCAGCTCCCCACGCACGGCCTGCCAGATCCGATCGGTACCAAGTGCGCGGTCGTCAGCGGTTTCAGATTCAGCAGCCGAGCTGAACGCCCGCCGCAGCCGTTCGACGTCTTCAGGCGATGGCCGGGTCATGGAGTGATTCCTTTTCCGGACAGGCAGCGACGCAGATCAGCCAGGCCGCGATATACCAGGTTGTCGGCCTGTTTCGGTCGAAGATCCAACAAACCCGCGATCTCCGGCACCGTGTGGCCGACCAGGTGCAGCGTCACCACGCGGCGCCTCGCATCCACCATTCGCTGCAGGCAGTCACGGATCGCGTCTCCGATATGCCGCGAGACCGCCTCGCGCTCCGGATTGGGCTGGGGAGCAATTGGATTTGCGCCGGAGCTATTTTCAATCAATGGGTCCTCCCGTCGGCGGTCACGGCGTCTGATCTCGTCGATGACGGACGTGTAAGCCACCCGCCATATGTATGACGCGCTGACGGTGCGATTTCCCTCACCCCCGTTACTTGAATTCATCAATTTCATGAGGGCCAGCTGAACGATATCTTCGACCTCATCGGCAATCCTGGGTGGACACGCCCGGCGGGCTGCCACGACCAAGATCCGGCGGACCTTTTCCATGTCGGCCGGGATCCGGATCAAACGTTCAGATTCAGAAGACAAAGCCATTGTTTGAAGCTCTCTGGCAGCGTAACACGACGCTCGGGGTGTTGAGAGAAACCAGGATTCAGTTGCGTTATCAGCGATTCACACGATCGAAAAGAATTGTGCAGGGTGAGGGAATTCCTGTTCGACGAACGTCTTTCCGGTGAAAGCAAAAAGTCACGGCGCGGGCAGGACACGGCGTTCCTTCCGCAACCCGTGGCCAACACACAACGCCTTGGGAGCAACGGAGGATTTCATGAAATTGTTGAAGCGACTTCTTTCCATCGCCCTGACGATCACCTGCCTGGCCACGGCACCCCTGTGGTCAGATCAGACAATGCGGCCCGAGGTGGCGATCTCAGAGCTCGACAACGTGCAATACCTGCCACAGTCGGCCCACAACTCCCAACGCGATGAGTACCTCGTTGTCTGGCACAACTCAGGCAGCGGCAGCCGCGACATCTATGGCAAGCGACTCGATGGCTCGGGCAACACTCTCGCCTCGTTCACGATCACGACCGGCGGCGTCTACCTGGCGCAGCCGACAGTCGCCTACGACGACATCAACGACCAGTACCTTGTCGTATGGATCCGGGACACTTTCGGTGACGGCAGCGACTGGGACCTGTGGGGTCGACTGATCCCCTGGGATGGTCCTGATGGGACACTCCAGGAATTTTCAATAGACGTCAAATCGAGCGACCAATATTCGCCAACAGTCGCGTTTGCCCTCACCCAGCGAGAGTTCTTCGTGGTCTGGAACAACGACGACGGGAGCTCTCCGAGAGCTTCGCAGTTCGAGGTGTCTACGGCGGTGAAACAGGAGTCTGTAGCGCACCGGCGGTGGTGGCCGGCGAGCAAGGTTTCCTGGTAGGTTGGGAGCACGAGCGGCAGGGCACGTCGTACCAGGACATCCACGGCAGGTTGGTCACGGACGGGTTTTTCGAGGACGGCTTTGAGTCGGGTGACACCTTGGAGTGGTCGACCACTGTGCCGTAAGAATCAGAATATGGGTGCCACTTCGTTGTCGGTCGCAGGCTGGCGCTATCCGCTCCGCGTGATCGATGAGTACCGTTTCACCTGAAACAGCCAGGAGAAGCGATAGGTGTGATTGTCGCTAAACACACTCAATCCGGAGCTGCCCTGTGACGGTCCTCACCTCCAGCGCCTGACAGCGATGCGAATATGATGTGGACATGAGAGGCGTGGAGGTGCCGGCATGAATCCCAACGACGATTCGGCCAAATCTAGAGCCTGCCGGGCATCGCACGGCCGGGTGTCTATGCATGGGTTCCTCCATCGGTTCTTTCTTACGAACTCATTTCTGGCAGGGGTGTTTGCCGTCGCCTGGCTCATTCTCCGCAGCGGGCCAAAGCCGAGCCGTTTTGCCTACCCCTGTCAACAAGCTGCATTTTCCGCGGCATCACTGGCATTTGGTGTGCCGGTCGTTTCCTCCCTGGTCGCCGCCCGCCGCCACATCGCCCAGGGTTTGCGAACCCCGGTCGGCGTCGCGATTGTCGTCGGGGTCGTCCTGGGCGGCCTCGGAATTTCCGGCGTACTCGTGGGAGTCGATGCGACACAGGCGCCGCTGATCAGCCCCTCTGCCACCTATCGGGCGCAGCTCTACCACGTCGAAGGCTGTCCGCAGGACCCGGTTGGTGACCGGTTTCCGGGGCTCGATGGTCTGGTGCACCTGATGGGTCGCCGGGGCCTCAAGTTCCACGACTCTCCGGTGCCTTCGCCAATCTCGGGCCCGGGAGGAATCATCGGTTCCGACGATGTCGTTCTGATCAAGATCAACTACCAGTGGTCAGAGCGTGGAGGAACGAACACCGATCTGTTGCGCGGCCTGATCCGGCTCATTGTCGACCATCCGGACGGATTCACCGGCGAGATCGTGGTCGGCGAGAATACCCAGTTTGCTGGCGCCGACAACTTCGACCGGACGTACAACAATGCCCAGGACACCGGGCTCTCGCCGCGCGACGTTGCGAATCATTTCATAGCCCTTGGGCATACCGTTTCACTTTCCGACTGGACCGCGATTCGATATGCCTCGGTGACCGAGTATTCGTCTGGGGATTTCTCGAACGGGTACGTTGTATACGACTATGACTCGCAACTTCAAGGCCGGGTGTCCTACCCCAAATTTCAGACGGACCAAGGGACGTACATCAGCCTGAGAAATGGAATCTGGGATCCCGTTGGAAGCACTTACGATCGCGATCGGCTCAAGGTGATCAACCTACCGGTGCTCAAATCACACCACTCCACCTACGGCGTGACCGCGTGCGTCAAGAACTTCATGGGTCTGGTGACCAGAGAACTCAGTACGAACTCCCACAGCGCCATCCGCAATGGGCTGCTTGGAGCCGTGATGGGCGAGATCAGACCGCCCGACCTCAACATCCTCGATTGCATTTGGATCAACGCCAACCCCTATACCGGTCCAGCGACCTCGTACGCGGGAGCCACCCGTCGAGACGAGCTCGTAGCGAGCACCGATCCGGTGGCCGCCGATCTGTGGGCCGCCACCAACGTCTTGATTCCGGCTTTCCTCGACGACGGATATACACCGCCATGGCCCTCACCCGATGCCACGCCCGACGACCCGGACAGCGATTTTCGAACATACCTCGACCGGTCGATGAGCGCGATCCTGGCTGCCGGGTACGACGCCACTAATGACCCCGGCCAGATCGACGCCTCCTCGGCGGACCTGTCGTCACTTGTTTTTGTCGACGGCTTCGAATGGGGCAACACCTCGGGCTGGTCGGGCGAGGCCCCCTGATCCTGCGACAGTCGGAAAAACGTCTCCAGTCGCCCGAGGCGCGGGAAATTTGCAGTGCGCAGTTGCGGGCGGCTTCTCTGTTGTTTTGCCAGCTACGGATGGATTGACGACCAGGCCGAGAAGTCTCCCGACTCGTAGCCATCGGCGAAGACAATGTCGATGAGCGGGCCGACCGGCGCGGTGGCGATGACGAGATTGTCGAACCAGATTCGGTAGCTTGTGGTCGCCTCGGGGAAGTAGTTCCAGACGATGAAATGGTTGAGGTGGAGATCGCTGGTGTGTCGCCACAGCATGCCGGTGTGGTGGGCGACGAGATTTCCGTCGATCCAGAGGGCCATCTCGCCGTCGTACTGCCCAACGCCTCCGACGACCGTGTTCGCTCGCACCATCGTTTCGACCGCGTACCAGCGATCCTGTTGCATCGACAGCGGGAGGCCCTGATTGAGGTTGAAGTGGTTTCCCCAGCAGCACTCGGGGCCGCTCTCACACGGCAACCCGCGCACCGCACACTGGTTGCAGATGGCAACAGGGTCGGCATACCTCGCGCACGAGGTTCCGGAGTCGCAACTCATCTCCGGGAAGTAGGTGTAGAAGAACGGTTCGCCCGGGATCTCTCCAACAACGATCTCGCGAGAATCGACGGTCGTTCCGTTGAGACACATCAGGCCATTTGGGCGGCAACCCGCGGTGCCGTGGCACGACCACGGGTCGTCGTTCTTGTCCCCATGTATCGCGAAAAAATGATGCATCACCCGGTCCCAGGCGCCGTCAAAACGCATATAGAAGCGCACGTACACGAGGTCTTGATTTGAAAAGCGAAAACCGAAGCTCGCGCCATCTCCGTCCGTATCGAGGATTGACTCAACGGCGCCGTCCCCCCGGAACACGTGCTGCCCCGGCTGACCGGCGGTGACGAGGTTGGCGTCGCCCTCGTGCTCCATGCCATCCCACGATCCGAGGTCGAAATCGTTGCAGTAGACGACGGGGTTGGACTCGCAATAGGGCTCGGCGGCGAAAACATTGACAGTCAAGAAGCTGGAAAGCACCAGCATCACAACCGAAATATTCCGCATTGCACACCCCCGGTTGATCTTTCGATCCACGACTTCCAGATTATGCGGTCGGACCGGTGGCTCATGGTGCCTCAGATCACAGACCGGCCTCTTTGAATGGTCCCCATTCCGCATCGCTGCAATGAAAGACCAACATCTTCGTCTGAGTCAGCGGACTTCGTAGGCGCCGATCGTTGGCAAACCGGCAAAGCACGCGCCGCCGAGATCGCCCCAGGTCCAGGTCGTGGTGACACCCGCACCCGCGGCGGGGCTCGCGGGTGACACGCGATAGAACCCGTCAAGGCCCGGGTCGAGGCCGTAGATACCATCGACCTCGGTTACGGGCAGCGTCGGCTGTGACTGGGTTGGGTTGTCGTGGGCGTACCACAGGTTGTTGGCGAAGGTGAAGGTCCCTGGCGCGGTATCGGGCCCGATATTGACGTAGGTGGAGAGATCGCTGCGATCGAAGTAAACCAAATTGTTGACGAATACCCCGTAGCCACAAGCCTCGAACTCGTAACTGCCCGACGTCGTGGTCTCCTGCAGGATGCGAATGATCCAGTTGTCCGGGTCGATGATGGAGTTGTTGGCGACCACGCAGTCGACGCAACCAACATAAGCTACTGGCGCAACCGACCCCTCGATCAGGTTTGCGATCAACCGGATGTTCCTAGCTTCGGCGTTGGTCTCCGTAGTGGAGAGGGGCGGCCGGAAGTACTCGAAACCGGTACTGCCACCGAGGTTGAGGCTGCGCTGGCCGGCATTTGAGAAACGGTTCCAACGAATCTCGATGTCCTCGCTGCCGCCCTTCGATTGGACGGCGTTGCCGGAATGTTGCTGGAAACTATTGCGGGCGAGCAGCCCGCGGTGGCAGCCGACATGGTCGATACCGCTGCCGGAGAAGCCGCCGCCGCAGCGGGCGAAGGACGAGTCGAGGACCCAGTAGTCGTCGAGGCCGGAGAGCTTGAGGCAGTCCTGGTTGCCGCTGCCGCCGATGTCATGAATGTCGAGGCTGCGGAAGACAATGTATTGCGTCACCGTTTCGTCCGCGTAGTCTCCGCCATCGTCACAGTTGATGCCGTTGGAGGACGCTCCGGCTACCTCGAGATCGTGGACCACGAGGTAGCGAACCCGTGTCAGGTGGAGGCCTTCGCCACCGCCCTGGATCAGTGGGCGCGCTTCTCCTGGGGCTCCCCCGATCCAGATCGGCGCAGCCGGGGTGCCGGAGAGGTTCGAGATGTTGGAGCCGCCGCCGTAGGTACCGGCGTGGACCCGGATTGCGGTTCCGGGAACGGCATCATTCACCGCCCGGCTGATGCTGGCGAATGGTGACCCGGGGGAACCATCGCCGGTTGTGTCGTTTCCGGCCACAGCGACGTGGAGTTCGGCGGTCGGCGTCAATCCTCGATCGAAGGTCTGGATCACATCACAACGCGGAGGCGCCGAAAGAGACCATTCTCCGACATCGCCCCACTCGAATCCGTCGGCGAAGAATGGGCTCTGGGTGATGCCTGGAACGGCACACAACAGGAACACGGGCAGCAGGCTCCAGCGGAAGACTTTAGCGACCATGGTGCGACCTCCACATTCCAGGCTATCACCGGGGAACCCAACCCCGGCGGTGATTTACCGCATCATGTGATCCATCGCACGCCGGTTGGCTGAGTACCACATTTCCTATCGCAGAAACGCATAGCTGCGAAACAAGGAACCGAAGGACGAACACCAAGCACTCTTTGCTCGCTGCCAGAGATGATCCGCCGTGTAAATGTCCTATTGACCGACGTTGCCTGAACGCGGAACCTGGCACCCACAATACGGCGGCGCATGCACACATTCACACAAAACGGTAAACTGTTCTGCACTGCTGCGAAGCGACCACAGCAAGGAGAAAACTCGTGACTCTCCGCACCTCGGCCTCGACGATGGCGCCAATAACTCTCTTCGTCTTCTTCATGTCGATCTGTGTCCAGGCAACTGGAGGGGGGCGGCCGTCGCCAGTCGGGATGGATCCTGAAGGTTCGCCCTATTCCGCAGTCGAGCTGCGGGTAATGCCGGTGGTCGATGTCGTCTCGCTCGAGGCCGAGGACCACGAACGGGAGCGTTCTGGCAGCCCGGTGGCTCCCCGCTTCGCGAAGAGCATTCCGGTCGTCTACACCCTTGACAACAGTGGCACCTGGGAGACTCTGAACGACGGTTCGCGTCTTTGGCGCCTGCGCATCGCTTCCCCCGGTGCCCTCAGCCTCAACCTCGGTCTCGAACGATTCGAGCTGCCCGACGGTGCAGAGTTTTGGATCCTTGCCCCCGACGGTTCGGGAGCGCAGGGGCCTTACACGAAATCGAACCAGAACGGAGCTGGCGGACTGTGGACCGCAGTGGTCATCGGCGAGGAGATCGTCACTGAACTGAGGGTTCCGAGAGGCGCAGAGGCAAACATCAAAATCATATCTGTCAACCACGGTTACCGATTCTTTGGCGAGCGCGAGGCGATGATTCCCACCAAGCGCGGCGCCTGCAATGTCAACGTCGTCTGCCCGGAGGGCGACCCGTGGCGAGATCAGATTCGTTCGGTCGCCAGGATTTCAATCTCAGGGATGTATCTCTGTACCGCCCAGATGGTCAACAATACCGCCGAAGATCTGACCCCTTACTTGCTGACCGCTCAACATTGCGTTGAACAGTCGAGCGAGGCACCGTCGGTGGTCGCCTACTGGAATTATCAGAGCCCCGAATGCAACGACGTTGCGGGAGGGAATCTGAGTCAAAATCAAAGCGGCTCGACCTTTATTTCATCCTCGGAATACGATATCGGTTCTGACTTCACTCTGATCGAGCTTGACGACCAGCCGCAACCGAGCTTCAACGTCTACTATTCGGGCTGGGACGCGCGCGACCAGCTTCCAAGCGCGACCACTGCGATTCACCACCCCTCCGGCGACGAAAAGTCCATCAGCTTCGATGACGACCCCCCGACTGTCACTTCTCTTGGAGGAAGCACCTCGCCCGGCAACGGCAGGTACCTGCGCATTGCGGACTGGGACCTCGGCACAACCGAAGGAGGCTCCTCCGGAAGCTGTCTCTTTGACAGCGTCTCCAAACGATGCGTTGGTACCCTTACGGGAGGGTTTGCGGCGTGCGGCAACAACGAGCCCGACTGGTTTGGATGGGTCCACGCCCACTGGACAGGCGAAGGCACATCTGCGACTCGCCTGTCGGATTGGCTTGATCCCGGCAACACCAGTGCACTGACGTGGCGCGGCACGGATCCCAGTCCGATTTTCAGCGATGGATTCGAGACCGGCAACACTTCGGCCTGGTCGCGCACGGTGCCGTAAAAGACTGTTCGCAAGAGTCCTGGTCTCGGACAAAAATCGGGAATGCGGTGCCACGCTCCGCTTTCGAGAGCCTGATTGAAGTTGCCGACCCGTTCAAGCTGCTATGGACCGAGCGCAGTTTCGATGCGCAAAAGGTTCAGGAGTAAACCTCGTCGCTGGAGTCAGTCCGGCAACCCAGCAACGTGATGCCCGCTATGGCCCTCCAACAGCCTGAGACCACACCACCATGTTCCCGGACTCGAAGCCACTCCAAAAAATTCTGTTGCAGTTGGTGTTTTCAGCGGCGTTGACGATGATCTGGAGTGCGTTGGGCTCGATCGTGGAGGTCGTGTAGCTCATCGAATGATTGAGGTGGACGGTGGCGCCGCCAAATTCCGTGCTGTACGTGAGCAGCGGGATCTGATCGTCCCCCCTGATAAGAACGATGGCGCCGGGCTTCGGATCGACATAGGTCGAATCCGCGTCGTCGTACCAGTTCGCCGGAAGGCCATCTGTGAGGGGATGGGTGCCGGTCACCGTCCAGGTAATGCCGTCGTCGTAGCTGCCGCTTGGAGAAATCACTGGCATGAGATCGGCAATCGATCCGGTTTTGCTGCCGCCCTCGACGTCATACGCCGTCCACTCGGTCATCAGCAGGTCGCAGCCCCTGGTCACGAATGCCTCGAGGGCTGTGCCAGCCGCTGCCTGAAGCTCCGAGCCGTAGTTGTAGCCATCGAGGAGCACGACGATATCGAAATCGTCGACATCGGGGGTCACTCCATCCCAGTCGTAGTAGTTCTCGACAACGGTTACCAGATGGCCCGCTGCCTCGAGAGCCGCCTGGACCTGGGTTTCTCCATCGCCGTCACCGAGGAGCAGAACTCTGACTTTGTTCAACGCTGGTGGAATCGGGGGTTGTGACTCCGAGTCTTCCGGATCGGACTCTCCAAGTTCCGGTTCGTATGCACCATTCCGATTGGGGTCCTCGACGCCGTCGGGAATACCATCGCCATCCGAATCGGGGTTGTTCGGATCGGTCGTCGTGAGGGGATCTGCGTCCGGAATGAAATTCCCCGCGGCGAGATCCGTATCAGGGGTCTCCGGCGCCGTCAGGCCCTTTTCCGTGCCGTCGGGGATGCCATCATCGTCGGAGTCGGCGTCCGTCGGGTCGGTTTCGCCGGGTTGAACCGTTCCGTCGCTGTTGAGGTCCTCACTGCCGCAGTTACCGTCCGTCAATCCGTCGTCGTCGGTGTCCCCGTCGTTGAGATCGGTGCCAGCATAGGTTTCCGCCGCGTCATCCAGGCAATCACCATCGGTGTCTGTCTCAGCAAGTGGGTCCAATCCCAGATTACCTGGTGAATATGCCATTGTGTAAGCTGTGCCCCCGTACGTGGTGGCGAAAGGATCCGGGGGGAGGCACGTCCACCCCGGACACAGGCAGGCACATTTGCCCCACAGGAGCTGCGTGGCAGCGTGTAACGTGTAGGTGATTCGCATCAGAAGGTGGTGGCCCGACGTGCTGTCTGTGGCGTCCCACGCGTTGTAAACCACCATTCCGCATCCTGAACCCGTACAGAGGGTTGGCGCGAACACGGCCGCGTCATTGGACCAGTCGAGCCTGTAAAGCGTGGGGAGATAGCCGCCGTTTTCAATATTGGTGACGGTGACCTTCGAGCTGTCCCAATGAAGAACAACTTGCAGCCTCCCCAGTGGCGGGACACTGTTCACGAAGACATCGACCGTGCATTCCCCGCCCGACCAGCAGATCTTGTTGTCGTATCTGATTGTCACATCTGCCGCCGTGGCACCTGTGGTTAATCCCATTGCGACCGCTGAAAATAAGACGAAGAATCCCCAGTTCCGCATGGTTACCCCCTTTAGAGTCACCCGTCGGTTGCGCGTTTGCTCATATTTAGTCCAACTCTACAGCCGGTTATCTCGCAAACAGGCCCGATTGTCAAGAGCGATCCCGCTCGGGTTGACACTCGCGCCATGGTCAGGAGGTTGGTGAGAAATGCGGGTGATGGGAAGGTTCCTGGCGCCGCGCGGTTACCTTCGATCAACGGAGAGATCGTCGTATCTTCTCCGAACCTCTTCCTCATCGTACTTTCGCTCGAGGCGGAGCACGATGAAGTGCCCGCGCGCCATATCCTGGAAGTGATCGATGAAGAGGACGTTGATGGTGGCGCCGCCGAGGGCGCCCACAACCGGTACGCCCTGAGCGACGATCTTCTCGCCGACGACGGTGTTGAAACGGGCGGCGATCTGCGCCAGAAGGCGGACGATGACCGGGGCTCCGTCCTCGACCACCGTTCGCCCCGCCACATACTTCGCGGCTTCACTCACGGCGCGGGCCAGCGCTGCCCGGACGGCGAAGTAGCCGGACTCGGACGCGTCGTCACTTGCCGAGGGTCCGCCCATGGCAAACACCTCCAGACATGCCAGCCTCGCCTCCGGAGCCAGCAGGTCCTCCCCCTCGCTACGAGCGATATCAGCGATGGATCGCAGGATGATGGTGGTCGTAATGGGCAGCTCAATCGGCAGAGCAGCCAGGCCGAACACCCCTCCGACTCCTCCGGACAAACCGGCCGCCGCCATGTGGCTTTTCAACCATGGCCTGCCACGCCCTCGCGTGCCCAACGTGATCGCCGCCGTATTGATGGCGGCGCGTAGAGACACCTGCACGGCATTCGTGATCTTGTTGCCGGCACCTTTTGGAAGCCTGTCGAGCATGTATTCGATCGGCGTTCCCACGAGGCCTGAAACCTTGGCTATGAAACCCGGGCTCTCGAGCAGCTCCACCGCCGTTTCCAGATCTTGGAGGTCTTTTTCTTCCCATTCCATCGTGCGCGCTCTCCCTCCTGTCCCGCCGGGATGGCCATCATGATGTGCCACCAGTCAGATTGTCGCATTTCCGCAATTCGCAATAGGCACCGATGGATGACCCATACCTGGGTCTCATGGCCGCCGATCTGGCGAGGCTTTACAGGGACACTGGCCGCCTCGACGAGGCCGAAACTGCCTTTCGCCGCGCCGTCGAGCTGATGGAAGCCAGCTGGGGCCCATCCGATCCCGACTTTCAAAAGGCAGCGGCGGAGCTGGAAGGCCTGGTGTCATCAAAGGCGCCGGACCAAGACCGATAGGCGCCAGCGATCACGGCGCCAACACAAAGTGTCGAGACGACGGAACGCTTGTTGTGCCGGTCTGATCCGCCCTGCGAATCAACCCCGATATGGGAACTTCTTGGCCAGCTCCTCTGTGAAACCGGCGATCACCTGGTTGGCGGGGTACTGCCAGTCGGTAGCTTGTGTGAAATCCGTCTGCCACATCACCGCTCCGTCGAGGCTGTCGATCAGCTCGCAGTTGGCCCAGATGTCATGGGTCTTGACCAGGCCCCAAGGGAGAATGGGCGCGAGCCTCCCCTCCGTGACCTCGTTGACAACCTGGAGGCCCAGATCGACGCCAAACGACTCGCCATCGGAGAGATAACGGGTCTTTTGCACCGAGGTGCTGATCACCGCATCCACCCTGAGCACACGGGAGAGCTCCTTGGCGGACATGCCCCACGACTCGCGAACTCCGATGCCGGCTGCGGCAAGCAGACGATTGGTCGTTTCCACCGGCTGGATGTCGATCCTGATCGGGTGCTTCCTGTGCACACTCGCCTGGTGCAGAAGGCGGTAATAGTAAGCCTCCTGAAAGGCGACGCTCTCCGCCTCCTCGATCTGCGCGATCTGGCGCGTCGTGAGATTGGCGGGCGGGTCCCCGGTGAGGACCATCTCGAACGGCAACACCGCGATGACCTGGTGGTGTTGGGCCCGCTCGGCGAACTGCGGGTTTTCGTAGTTGACCGTCGAACATCCGGCGCCAAACAACAGCATTGCGACCAACGGGATTCTCGAGGATTTCATGGCTGCGCCTCCCTTCCTCGGCGATCACCCCAGGTGATCACCAACCTTGGTAGCGCAAGTCCCGTGCCAACGATCGAGGCGCAGTCCGCGCTCCGCCTGAAATCGAAAGTCCACGTGGGAGGACACTGTGTCCCGGTTGAGGGGCGGCCGAAAGGCAAGGGTGCCAACCAGAAGTCATCGCCACTTTACGTTGCAAAAATGCGGAATTGAGCACCCATGCATACGTCACCGATCCGCGGCGTTGACAGAACACCTCACAGAACTCACATTGCTTTTTAAGCCCCACTGGCCAGCGAGATCGAGGCCATGGAGTTCCGGCTCTGTGGTTTGTTGAGGAACGCGTCGCCTGGCCGGTCGGGAAAAATCTCGGGAGGGTAAGTTCATGAGAACCACATCGGTCGTAGTCGCTCTCATCCTGATCGCGTGCCCGGTCGCAATCGACGCCGGGAACCCGCAGACCACCGCCATCATGAAGATCAGCGGCATGCCGGGCCAGATCGTCATTCAAGTCGACAAGACCGACTGGTCGCAGATTCAGGGTATGCCGGATCCCACAGCGCCGCGAACTACGAGATCCACCAGCCCGCTGAGTGCGCGAAGCAGCAGTTCGTTGGCCTCGCGAGGCGGGACCCTCGGTGGCGGAGGTGGCGGAGGCGGTGGTGGCGGCAGAGTTGATGTTCAGGATCTCTCCTTCACAAAGCATGTTGACCAGTCGTCGGTAGACCTCTCAAACAAATGCGCAACCGGCGAGCACATTCCGGAAGCCGAGATCGAGATTACGACGGCCGGAGGAAATAATCAGGAGTACCTCGTCATCACGTTAGAAAACTGTATCGTCGAGAGCGTCAGCCCACTAGGGTCGGCCAGCGACGCAACCCCAACCGAGGAGCTGACCCTCTCCTACGAGAAGGCGAGCTGGGAGTACCGGCCGATCGGGCCGGCACAGCGCTCCACGCCATCTTTCTCCAGCCCGACACCAACTTATCCGTAGGACCCAATGTGCGATTCGTTGCACGCTCACACGAGGCACCATGCCCTGACCCTGTGGCGACGGTCTGGTCTGGGGGAGAATGTTGACACCCACTCTCAGCCGACACAAACTCTCTCAACGTAGAACCAGTCAATGGCTTCGTGCTGCGGCCCGTCGACCAGATAGAGCTTCTTCCGTTCAGTGTCATCTATGCCGCACAGTGTACCCGCGTCCGCATCCCCAGACGCGTCCGGAAAGGAGATCGCGAGATGTGGAGAAGATCAGCAAAGGAGACTCATCCTCCCACCTTCAGGCGCACGGCATCTTCCCCCTGCACCCGAACTCTCTCGAAAAGGCTTGGTGGGCTGGTCAGGACCTTGACGCCATAAGTTCCGGCCGGAACCAGCACAGGTTCTCCGTTGGTTACTCCTGAGGCCACGACCTCTCCACCCGCATCGATCACCTGGAACTTCGGCTGCAGAGCCTGACGCATCGCCTCGCTCAGCTGCTCACCGCTCGTTGCATCGAAGTAGAGACCGCCGCCCTGATCAGCCCAGCTCCTGAACGTGTCCTTGAGCGCCGCATCCTCGATGGCAAAGCCCACGATGTTGACCCGCACGTCGATTCCCTGATCCTTCAGCCCTTGGATGGCCGCTTGAGGATCGCCGTCGCAGGTCTCCTCGCCATCGGTGACCAGGATGACGATCATCTTCCCCTCGATTCCCTTCAGGTCCTCGGCAACCAGCTCGAGAGACGCCCCAATGGGTGTTTTGGCGAGGTTCTTCGCCTCGGTCGCGCGGATGATCGGCGCGGTCCTCGCGGGGTCCAGCGGTGCGAGTGGGACCTCGAGGTCGGTCTGACACGCGTTCGGCGTCCGGTGACCGAAGATCCTCAGGGCCAGCGGGGTGCCCGAGGGAATCGTGTTTTCAACGAGGTCGATGAGAACCTCGCGGGCGATATCGATCCGGCGCCGCCCCTCGAGCCGCTGCAGCATGCTGCCCGACGCATCGAGGATCAGCTCTACGGCGTTGAGCGCGAGGGCCTCTTCCTCGGTGACGACCTCGATCGTTCCCGGTCCAGGCGGCTCCTCGAAACGAGTTTTCGCGGTGATGAGGTAGAGAGCGGGCCGACGAAGATGACAGGAGGCCCGATCAAAGGCCACCCTGAGATCGGCATTTGTGCGGAAGAAGTCGTAGTGACCTTCGTTGACACTTGCCCACGACTGCATGAGCTTCTGGTGCCTCGACACCTTGCCCCGGTGCAACTCGAGGGTGAAAATACGGGGCCACGCCTCCTCCAGCGCATTCCACAGTTTCTTGGTCACACCATAGGACGGGCTGTCGGCGTCGGTGAGAAAGATAATGGCCTTGGATCCCGCGCGGTCGGCCAGACCCTGGGTCGCCGCCAGCAGAGCAGTTTCGGCCTGGCTCGACCCGTCCTTGCGGTCGTAGTCGTTGATGGCATTCTGTAGAATGTACGGTTGATCAGTCCACTCCTCAAGGAGAAAGGCACTGCCGCTGTCCCGGAAGGGCAAGAGGTTGACGTACTCGCGGTCCGCCTGAACGCTGGCGACGAATCGCGGCAGGGCCTGATACAGGGTCGGTTTGAACGGCGTGGTGCTCGAGCTGTTGTCCCAGCAGAGAGCAATCGATCGCGGCGGTTCCTCGATTCTGACGTAGTACTCGCCTCCCGGTTCGGCGGGGACTTCCACGGTGAGCGACTTGGGGGTCATCTCGCTGCCCGGTTCGAGCGGTAACTCGTTTCCATTTTCGTCTTCGACGTGGACCGTGACCTGCAGCGAGGGGTCGCCCTCGACCTCCAGGCGGAACCGGTTGTGCTGCTTCGGCACCTCAATCCAGTACCAGTCCACGTCCTCGCCCACCAGAACCCGACCCCGATAACGGATGCCCGCTTCGAGAGCCTGGGCCACTTGGCGGCTGTCGTTGTCGTCAACCTCCGACTTGAGATCCTGAGGTACGTTTTCCTCAGCAAGCGATTCATAGATGCTGCTACGTGAATAGTGCCCCCATTCCCCGAGGATGGAGCGATACCTGTCGTCGGCTGATCGCTCGAAGATACGCAGGGTTTCCGGCAGCTGCCAGATGCCGGCCTCCCCGGGCTCTGAGGTGGAGAAACGGACGTAACGCGCCCAAGGGTTCTCCTCGAGCGTCCAGGTCGAGGTGCTTCCGGGTGAGGCATCGAGATTCCAGCTACCGAGAGGAGTCCAGGGCCCGATCGGGCTTTCGGCGCTCAAAGCGACCTGAATCTCGCTCAGCCGAGGACTGCGTGATTGTCCTGAGGGCTGCACCCACTGCATCTCCTCGATCTGGCCCGCTCTCTGATTGTGGAAGCCGATCACCCAACGGTTGGGATTCACACCGTCCATTCGAAGCCGGGGTTTCTCCTCTTCTTCGCTGAGGATTGCATGGGTGGAGCCGCTATCGATGAGGGGGTCCGACCAGACGACGTATCCGCCCAGGGACGGGTCGGCAAGATTGAGCCTGCCGAAAGGGTTTTCCCCCGGCGCCACGACGACCTTCCACTCGCCGAGCGCGACATAGTTACCGGTGGCCGCCTGCCGTGAAAGGACGCGAAGGCGGGCAAAGCGGGCCTCGACCGGGCTCTCGAGGACGAACGCCTGCTCGGCCTGGAAACGCGTCAGCTGGCCTGAAAAGGAAGGAGCAAACTGGCGACCGTCGATGGAAAGGGAGAGCTCGAACTCCCGCGCCTGGTCGCCGGGAGCGCAATCGGTGCGAGGGTTGAGCAGCAGTCCGGCGACCAGGACCGGTTCGGCCCCCGCGAGCTCGACGGTGACAGTCGCCGGCAGGCTTGTCGAGTACCAGCCGCCGTCGTTTGGCGTGAACCCGTCGAAGAGATCGAGCTGCTTCCTGCCTTCGGAGTCGTCGTCGGCTGCTGGTCGGGCGCCGAAGCCGAACCACGCAGCGTTGAGTCCACCGAGGAGTTCCTCGGGAACAGGCCACGCGACGTACGGGTTGACGGGTGGTGCCCCGCACCTGGCAACAATATGAGCATCGGCCGTTCGAGAGGCGCCATTCTCGCTAAGCGCGCGGACGGTAATGCGAATCGGCCGGTCGGCCCATGCATCCGGGGGCGCGATGACAGTAATTGGAACAACCGTTTGCCTGGCGGGCTCGAGCAAGACCACGCTTTCGGCCGGCCGTGCAGACCACTGATGATGGCTCGACTCGGCGTCCAAGGAGATCACCAAGCTCTGATCGCCATTGTTGGTCAAGGAGAGGGGAAGGTCCGCCCTCTGGCCCTGATGCCAGTAGGCCGCGAAGACGTGCGAATCAGAGGGAAGGGTGGCAGTAACCGGGAGCGGATCAGGGCGAGGCTGCGGGGCCGGACCGCCATCGAAGGTGACCTCCAGCCGATAGCCTCCTCTGCCCTGCAACCGCATCAACAACGGCAAGCCGGCGGGAAGTGTGGCGTGGTAGGCTCCCTCCTCCTCGTTCCACTCGAGGATTCCGGTCTGGCTGTTCTCTCCCGACTGATAGAGCTTGAGGAAGTAGCTCGGGGAGAAGGACTCCTGCGGCCGTTCGACAACGGTGAAGATCGTGGGAGTGTCCCGGTTGAGCGTCGGCAGGCGATACCAGTCGTCGTCCTCGAACTCGCCCACGGTTCCAACGGCTGTCAAATCGGGCGGCAGGATGACGGCCTGTACCTGCTCGTCGTTCGGCTCGAGGTCCACAGGAAGATCGAACGGATCCAGGCGCGCGAGGCGGATTTCGTAAGGGGTGTCGCTGTGCCCGGATTCAGCTCGAACCTCCGTCGTATAGTCGCCCGGGGCCAGGAGGGTGCGGTAGCTGAGGGTAGCTCCCGGTTCCGGAGCCCGCGCTCTGAAGACGCGAAAGGCAGTGCTGTTGCGGCTGAGCTCCCACAGGGTCAGTCGCATTGCGAGGTCGTGCGGAGGCGCCAGCGTCAGCTCGACGTGATCGGTGTTGTTCACGGAAAAGGTGTAGTAGTCTTTGTCGCCTTCATCGAAAATCAGGCCGGAGCGTGAAATTCCGAATCGTAGGAGATGGGCACGGCTCACGTCGTCGTTCGGCTCCCGCTCGGCGCGTGGATTCGGTGGCCCGAGCGGAATGACCCGCAGGGTGTACTCTTGGTCTCCCGAGGAGGCTTCCACTCTGAGCCAGTGCTGTCCAGGCAGCAGGAAGAGGTTCGCGATCGACCACCGGGAGGACTCTCGGTCCTTGACCCCCGCCTTGTCTCGCCCGAAAGCGCTGTAATAGTCCATTCGATGAATGTTCTCGCCGATGGCTTCGACAAACCAGAGCTGTGGCTCTCCTTCGACCGTGAATGTGAACCAGTCCTTCTCGCGCTCGACACACCGGCCGCGGGACACCCATTGATCTCCGGCGCGTGTCATCACGGATGCCGCCTCCTGCTTGTCATTCGGCTCGGTCTCCTCGGGCACAGCGCTGAAATCGTAATCG
>Ga0316197_10000090_pt1 | contig 72607 bp, 65 predicted proteins | sample OudBiesiAoxic_MG_FD_204939 | JGI IMG/M metagenome (GOLD analysis project Ga0316197, IMG submission 204939) | Coastal sediment microbial communities from Oude Bieten Haven, Netherlands - site A oxic | ecosystem: Environmental > Aquatic > Marine > Coastal > Sediment | place: Netherlands... | reverse complement strand
GATTAGTTATTTCTATCATCATTTGAGTTGCTACAATAGCTGAGTCAACTTCTCCCATATCCTTATTGTCATAACTCCTCTTCCAGCTTATACTGTTGTCATAACAAACAAGCATTGCCAGTGGTGCATTAAAATGATATCTGGTGCATTCTTTTAATTTATTCAAACTTTCATCTGATTCAAGTACAAGAATTCGTTGTGGTTGATAGTTAACTGCTGTTGGTGCAACTCTTCCAGCTTCTAAAATTAAATCAATTTTTTCTTTTTCAACTTTTTCATCGCTAAATTTACGTACAGAATATCTTTTTTTTGCTAATTCTAAAAAATCCATAATTAAACCTCCAAATTTATATAAATATTTTTTACTCTTTTTTCTCCTCTTATACTATATCAGAATACTATATAATTATACCTTATTTTTTTCTTTATATCTAATTCATAATAAAAAATTCATTATCGTTATAAAGTAATTAGTAGGGAGTTTTTATATTACAAAATAATATTAATTAATTTTTTACTTTTATGTTTATACTATCTTAGTTAATAGTGGAAAAGGAACTGTTGCTTCTAATGGAGAAGCAATGTCTACCACTTCTTACAGACAAAAGACAGGTGGAAACTCTTCTAATAATTTAAAAATTGCTTTCGAATATAAAAAAGATGGTGAAATAAAAATAATATATGGGCAAATTTCATTAACTAATAAGTAAAAAGTAAATCTTCTCCTAATATCTAAAAAGATCTAGTTTATAGGAGGAAGGTTTTTTAATCACTATAATTTATAGATAAAAACAAAAAGGAGACCCCTGTAAAATATACAGTAGTCTCCTCTTTATTTTTATCTATATTATTTTTCCATATGTAGATCCATTTGTGGATATGGGATAGATATATTAGCTTTATCAAATTCAATTTTTGCCATCTTCATAGAATGAAAATAAACATTCCAATAATCAGGTGCATTACACCAAACTCTATATACTATATTAACTGAAGAGTCACCATATTCTATTATTTCAACAAAAATACCTGGATCTTTTAAAACCTTTTCTTGAGATCTTGCAATTTCAACTAGAACAGATTTAGCTTTATCTAAATCATCATCATACCCTACTCCAAAAGTAATATCTACCCTTCTAGTTGAATTTTTAGAATAGTTGGTAATGGTATCGTTAGATAATTTACCATTTGGAATAACAATTCTTTTATTGTCTGGAGTATTCAAAAGGGTAGCAAAAATTTGTATCTCTACAACTGTTCCAGCAACTCCAGCAGCTCCTATATAGTCACCAATCTTATAGGGTTTAAAGAGTATGATCAGTACTCCACCAGCAAAATTTGATAGACTACCTTGAAGTGCAAACCCAACAGCTAAAGAAGCCGCACCTAATACAGCTACAAAGGAAGCTGTTTGTATCCCTAAAGTAGAGATGATGATGATAAATAAGAATGTATAAAGCATAGTATTAATTATCGAATGTAAAAATTTCTTTAAAGTTACATCTGTTTTTACCCTCTCCATTTTTTTATCTATTACCAACATTAATTTCCCGATGATAAACTTTCCAACAATCCATATTAGTATTGCATAGAGAAGTTTCATCCCATAATTGATAAAAAGAGCAGAGACATAATCTACATAGTTCATAATTTACCTCCTAAAATAATTTTGATTAACATATATATTCACTTAAAAATAAAAAATCCTTTAAAAATAAAAAAACTTTAGAAGAAAGTAAATTACTGTAATTTTAGGGGTGAAATAAGGCTCATTTTGACCCCCTTAAGGCTATTTCTGATACCCCTAAGGCTACTTTAGAGCCTTTTTGTTTTTTCGCCTCTATATCCCAACAATACCAAGGGTTAGAAGGCTTTATTCTAGGGGGTAGTTTTCTTCATAATGTATAAACACAAGGAAAAGATCTTAGGGTATCCTTAGAAGGCAAATTAGAAAAGATTTTTTTTAATATAAGAAAAAAATATAATATTCTTAAAAATTAATCATAGAATATATATATTATTTTATATCCAGAAATACCTGTTTACCTTTATTGAAAGCCACTAAATTACTGTAATTTTTAGTTAAAATAAGGCTCATTTTGACCCTTTTAAGGCTATTTCTGATACCCTTAAGGCTACTTTAGAGCCTTTTTGTTTTTTCGCCTCTAGATCCTAGTAATACCAATGGTTAGAAGGCTTTATTCTAGGGGGTAGATCTCTCCATAATGTGTAAACACAAGGAAAAGATCTTAGGATATCCTTAGAAGGCAAATAAGAGGGTTAAATAAAAACCCCTTCAAATTAGTTTAATTTAAAGGGGTTTTATCTTAATTATATAATATAATCTAACCTTCAAAATAAAACTTAAGTCTAGATAAACCATTTTTTTTATAATGAATCTCCACTTTTACTCCCTTACCACAACAAATTATATCTTGTCCATCTTTTAAATTATATATCTTTATTAAAAATTGGGAGTTAAAAAAATAGATTGATGCATAGGAAGTTTTCTTATTAAATTTTTTTATTGTACTCAATATTTCACTATGAAGCTCAAATAATGTTTTATATTTTTTCTTTATTATATAGTCTGGTTCTATTACTATCTTTGAATTTAAATTTATTTCTTGGTTTAATATTCTACTCAAAAATACATCAAAGCTAACTGTGGAATTCTTATAATCATAGTGTTTAAGAACATAGTCAATCTTTAATTTAGTATGTTTTATACCTCTATATGCTATTGATTTTTCAATAAGATCATATACAAATGTAAAATTTTCAACTTTTAGTTTTATATCTTTCATTATCTCATTAATCGTATTATTAGTTTTATCTTTTATAACTTTTTTTTCTACAACAATTGCAATAATTTTAGCACTTTTAAATTCTCCATCCTTTATCTTAGTATATCCTAGAGATAGCTCTCCTATATCTTCTAGATCTTTAAAAATAGGTTTTAAAAGATTTTTTTCTATATCATAAAATCTTTTATAAGTCTCTTTTATTTCTAATATCTCCCTCAGTTCCTTTATGCTTATCTCTACTTTATCAAAAAGATTTCTTTTTATATACTGATAAAATCTATAGGTAAACTTTTCTTTAAAAGTTATAATTTTATTTATTCCTAGTTTTTCATAATTACTTCCTACTTTAAAGGAATTAATAATTTCATTTGAAAATTTTAGGTAGATATTTTTATCCATTATATGAAACATCTCTAAAATACTGATATAACTAAAATAAGAAACTTGGTCTGAAGTTAATAATAAATATTTTGTCATAAATTTTGAGAGTATTTTTTTTATTTCTTCTATTCCTTCTACCTCTAGTATCCCACATATTTTTTCTATAGAAATTGATGCAGAATCTTCTTCAGTAATAATAATTTTTATAATTTTTTTTTCCTTTTTAGTCAACTTATTAGAAAATTCAACTCTAATATCTTTTTTTAGTCTTTTAATTTGTTCAAAAGTTAAAATATTTTCCATAAAAACCTCTCAATTTAATTTTTTTCAATATATTTTTCCTCGATCTGAACGATATAAACAATTTAATTATTTCGTCATAGTCGATTATAGCTTATATTTATTAAATTTTCAAATTATATTGTCTTTTATCAATACTATATAAACGAAATAACGATATTAAAAGTGTAAAATTGACATTATAATAAATAAGAGTATTATATTAATAATATCTTCTGTTTCTAAATTTTAATTTTATGAAACAGATTTTAAATAGTAGAAATATTCTTAAATGTTATGCTATATTAAACAATTTAATTTCAAGGAGGAACAAAATGAAAAAAAGAATGGTGTTTTTACTGACAGTCTTAATGTTTGTAATATCGGTAACAGGATTTGCTAAAAGCAAAGAGTTGGTGATAGCAGTCAATGCTAATTTTATCTCTTTAGATCCACACAATTTATCAGACACATTATCTGGAACTGCAGCTGCAACTATGTATGAAGGCTTATTAAAATATGAAAGTGACATGTCATTAAAACCTTTACTAGCAAAAAACTATAAAGTTTCTGATGATGGGTTAACTTATACTTTTGAAATTAGAAAAGGTATTAAATTTAGCGATGGAACAATATTAGATGCTAAAGCTGTCAAGTATAATTTTGATAGAGTTATGGATAAAAACAAAAACTTAAGAAGACGTAGAAATTTTTTAACAGTAAAAAATGTTGAAGCAATTAAAACAAATACTGTAAAAATAGTTTTAAATACTCCTTATGCTCCAATGCTTAATAGAATTGCCTCTTTAAGAATTATAAGTCCTGCAGCTTTAAAAAAATATGGGGACCAGGGTATTATTACACATCCTGTTGGGACAGGTCCATATGTCTATGATAAATGGGTTCAAGGTGATAAATTAGTAATAAGAAAAAATAACTCTTATTGGGGACAAAAACCAAAAGTAGACAAGGTAACATTTAAACCTGTTATGGAAAATGGATCTAGAATTGCTATGTTACAGACAGGAGAAGCAGATTTTATTTATCCTATGCCTACAGAGCAAGTTAGAAGGATAAAGGGAAATAAAAATATTGAAATTATGACTGGTTTTTCTACTATAGCTAGATATGTTACTTTAAATACAAATAAAGATGTGTTTAAAAATAAAAAAGTTCGTCAAGCAATAAACTATGCTGTTAATAAAAAAGCTTATGCACAAGTTGTAAAATCAGGTTATTTAGTTCCATTGACATCACCTGTCCCTGAAGCTTTAGAATATCATGCTGATCAAACACCATATACTTTTAATTTGAAAAAAGCAAAACAACTTATGAAAGAAGCTGGATATCCAAATGGTTTTACAACTTCTATTTGGGGTTCTAACAATACAGAAGATATGAAAGGTATGCAATTTATTAATCAGCAATTGGCTCAAATAGGAATTAAAGTTGAAGTAATGCCAATGGAAGAAGGAACTTTAGCTAATTCAATCTATGGTGCTCAGACTCCTGAAGAAGCTAAAATTAACATGTGGTATGTAAACTGGTCTTCTTTTGATATTGATGGTGCCACTAAAAATTTATTTCATAGTGACTTTATCCCCCCAGTATCTGCCAATACAGCTTATTACACAAACTCAAAAGTAGATAAAATGATTGAAGATGGTGCTATTGAAACTAACTCTAAAAAAAGAGCAAAAATTTATGCAGAGATGCAAAGTGCTATTTGGAATGATGCTCCTTGGATTTTCTTAGGTTCAGACCAACTAGTTTCTGCTAAAAGAAAAACTACTAAAAATGTATATGTTATGCCTGATGGTGCAATTAACTTAGAGAAAGCTAATACAACTAAATAATTAGAAAAAAAAGAAATGTAGTTGTACTGCATTTCTTTTTTAAAAAAATTCATATTAAATTTTTATATGAATTAATAAAATAATGTATAGGATTATAAAGAATAAAGGAGGGTGTGATAAAACCTATATACTTATCATACAGGAAAAAATGAGATATTATATTTTAAAACGATTAATAAATACAATTCCGATAATAATAATAGTTTCAATCTTAGTATTTTTATTTATACACCTAATCCCTGGAGATCCAGCAAGATTATTAGCAGGTCACCAAGCAACATTGGAAGAAATAATGATTATGAGGGATCAACTAGGTCTCAATGACCCTATCTATCTACAATATTTTCATTTTTTAAAAGATTTTTTTAGTGGCAATTTAGGAACATCTATAAAAACAGGATTACCAATAAAAGAAATGCTTATCCCAAGATTTAAACCAACATTATATTTAGCTATTTTTTCAATTGTTTGGGCTTCGATATTTGGAGTAGTTACAGGTATTATATCTGCTGTAAATAGAGGAAAAGCCTTAGATTATTTTGTAATGATTGGAGCTATATCTGGTATTTCATTACCTCTATTTTGGCTTGGACTTATGTTAATTCAAGTGTTCTCAGTTAACTTAGGATGGTTTCCAACAGGAGGAGTAGATGGATTTAAAAGTTATATACTACCTTCCATTACACTTGGTGCAGGTATTATGTCTATGATAGCCCGTTATACTCGTTCCTCTATGATAGAGATTTTAAAAGAATCATATATTCGAACTTCTAGAGCTAAAGGACTATCAGAAATACTAGTAGTTGGAAAACATGCCCTTAGAAATTCACTGATCGATGTAGTTACAATAGTAGGGTTACAATTTGGATTTTTACTTGCAGGTTCTGTATTAGTAGAAACAGTTTTTTCAATCCCAGGCTTAGGAAGATTATTGATAGATTCAATATTGTTTAGAGATTATACAGTTATTCAAGTAATTTTATTAATATTTACACTTCAATTTATAGTTGTTAATTTAGTTGTAGATGTAATGTACGGTATATTAAATCCTAAAATAAGATATGAATAAAGGAGAATTTAGATGAAAGAAGAAAAAATAAAAAAACCTTATAAAGAATTTACTAAAAAATTTATACAAAGAAAGATAGCAGTATTATCTCTATTATTCATTGTCCTGTTAGTTTTTATAGGAATTTTTCAGCCAATAACAATAAATCCAGATTTTGCAGACTATGATAACCTTTTAGCTCCTCCAAGTTCTGCTCACTGGTTTGGAACAGATGAATACGGAAGGGATCTTTTTAATAGGATAATAGTTGGAACTAGAATTTCTCTAGGAGTTTCCCTTAGTTCAGTTTTTATAGGTGCACTAATTGGAACTTTGTTAGGTTTAGTTGCAGGGTTTTATGGGGGAAAAATAGAAAGTATTATAATGAGAAGTTGTGATGTACTGTTTTCATTTCCAGGATTACTATTAGCAATAGGAATTGTTGCGATTATTGGACCAGGTGTTATAAATGTTGTGATTGCAATTTCAATATATGGGATCCCTTCTTTTACTCGAATTGTAAGGAGTTCAACATTATCTTTAAATAAACTGCTTTATATAGAGGCTTCTAAATCTATCGGTGTCAGTAATTCTAGAATATTATTTATCCATATTTTTCCTGGAACTATACCAACATTAATTGTTACCTTAACTATGAGGATAGGAACAGCTATAATTTCGGCAGCATCACTTAGTTTTCTTGGATTTGGAGCAAGTCCTACAAAACCAGATTGGGGTGCAATGTTATCTACCGGAAGGGACTATATTGGGTTAGCTCCTCATATGCTTTTTTATCCAGGGCTGATGATATTTTTAACTGTTCTTGCATTTAACCTATTAGGTGACGGATTAAGGGATACATTAGACCCAAAATTAAATTAAGGAGAACATCTATGAAAAATTTATTGACGATTAAAAATTTAAAAACAGAGTTTAAAAAAGATAAAAGTAGTGTTACTGCTATTGAAGGAGTTTCATTTGATATTAAAGAGGGGGAAATTGTCGGTTTAGTTGGTGAGAGTGGAAGTGGTAAATCAGTTACTTCCCTTTCAATAATGAGTCTATTAGGTGAACAAGGAAAGGTAACCGAAGGAAGTGTAGAGTTTAAAGGTGAAAATGTCTTAGACTTAAGTAAAAATGAAATTAGAAAACTTCGAGGTGGAAAGATGTCTATGATCTTTCAAGATCCTATGTCTTCTTTAAATCCAGTTTTAAAGATCGGAGATCAACTTATGGAAAGTAGTAAACTTCATTTAGGGTTTTCAAAAGCCAAAGCTAAGGAACATTCTATCAAAATGCTTGACCTAGTTGGGATTCCTAGCCCAGAAAATCTAATGACTAGATACCCACATCAACTGAGTGGTGGGATGTGTCAAAGGATCATGATATCTATGGCTATGGCCTGCAATCCAGAATTACTTATTGCTGATGAACCAACAACTGCTCTAGATGTTACTATTCAAGCTCAAATAATGGAGTTAATCTTAGAATTAAAAGAGAAAAAAAATATGGGAATTTTACTTATTACTCATGATCTTGGGGTAGTTGCAGAAATGTGTGATAAAGTTTTAGTGATGTATGCCGGTAGAATTGTAGAAAAAGCTAATATATTAGATTTATTTAAATCTCCAAAACATCCTTATACAAAAGGTTTAATTGCTTCAGTTCCAAAATTAGGAAGTGGAAATAGCGAATTGCCCTTTATAGAAGGTAAAGTCCCCAGTTTAGAAAATATGCCAAAGGGTTGCAAATTTTCTCCTAGATGTAGTTCTGCAATAGATATCTGTTTTACTAAAGAACCTAAATTAGTAAAAATAAGCCCAAATAGAGAATGCCGTTGTCATCTTGTAAAAGAGATAGAAGAGAAGGAGAGTTAGATGAAAGAAGTAATTTTAAAATTAGAAGGTGTCCATAAAAAATTTGTTGCAAGTAAAAAATCATTTAGAAAAAAAGCAACCTTTGTACACGCATTAAATGATATTTCTTTGGAGGTTTATAGAGGTGAAACTTTAGCTATTGTAGGAGAGAGTGGATGTGGAAAATCTACTTTAGGTAGAGTCGCTAATAAAATTTTAGATGTCGAAGAGGGAGAGGTTTACTTTGATGGAATTAATATAACACATCTTAATACTAAAAAAATGTTAAAATATCGAAAAAAAATGCAAGTAATTTTTCAAGACCCTTATGGGTCTTTAAACCCCAGATTAAAAATAAGAGACTTGATAGGAGAACCTCTTTTAGTACATAGTGAGATGAATAAAAATCAGCGAGAAAACAAAGTTAAAGAATTACTTAATATTGTAGGACTGAGTGAAGAGCATGCGACTCGTTATCCACATGAATTTAGTGGTGGTCAAAGACAAAGAGTGGGAATAGCTAGAGCTCTCTCTGTTAATCCTAGTTTAATTATTGCAGATGAGCCTATTAGTGCTTTAGATGTCTCTATTCAAGCACAAATTCTAAATATATTTAAAGAATTGCAAAATAAATATGATTTAACATATATATTTATATCTCATGATCTAAGTGTAGTCGAGATGATTTCAGATAGGATTGGGGTAATGTACTTAGGAAAATTAGTGGAAATTGCAGATAAAAATAATTTATATAATAACCCCATGCATCCATATACAAAGGCATTATTGTCAGCTATCCCTGTAGCTGATCCCACTAGAAAAAAGAAGAGGATCATATTAAATGGTGATATTCCTAGTCCTATTGATGCACCAAAAGGATGTCCTTTTTCAACAAGATGTCCTGAAGTTATGGATATTTGCAAAAACAAGATGCCAGAATTAATTAAATTAAGTGATAGTCATAGTGCGGCATGTCATTTGATAAAAAAATAAAATAGGAGAAATTTATGAAAAGAATATTAGTTGGTGGAATGCGTCATGAATCAAATTCTTTTAATCCAATAATTACTGATGAAAAAGACTTTAATGTGGAGTATGGAATGGAAATATTAAATTTTAAAAATAAAAATGATTCCTTAAAGGGAATAGTAGATACTCTTACTGACCAAGGTTATGAAGTGATTCCTACTATAAATGCTAGAGCTGTTCCCAATGGAGAAGTTAGCCTATCTTTTTATCAGAATATAAAAAAAGAATTTTTAGAAAGAGCTGTTATAGCTAATAAAGAAAAAAAAATTGATGCAATTAACCTTGCATTGCATGGTTCTATGAGAGTTAAAGGTTTAGGGGAAGCGGAAGGTGATCTATTGATCGCTTTAAAAGAATTGTTTCCTGGTATTCCTATTATTTGTGCCTTAGATATGCATACAACAATGACAGATAATATGCACCAAAACTGTGACGCCTATGTAGGCTATAAATGTGCCCCTCATACTGATCGTTTTGAAACTGGAGTACATTCAGCAAAAATGTTAATTGAAATGTTAGAAAACAATACTAAATTAACAAAAGCATGGGTAAGAATTCCTACTCTTATAGCTGGAGAAAAATCAGAAACTTCTACAGAACCTATGGTTTTTCTTATAAATAAATTAAGAGAACTAGAAAAAATGGAAGGTGTTTTAGCAGCTTCTTATTTAATGGGGTATCCATGGGCAGATAGTGCAGAAGCTAGTGTTGCAGCATATGTTATTACTTCAAATAATCAAAAATTAGCCAATAAATTAGCAGTAGAGTTAGCTGAAGAATTTTGGAGTTTGAGAGATAACTTTAAATTTCATACAGAAACCTATTCTTCAAAAAAATCTATAGATAAAGCTTTTGAAGCTATTAAAGAAGGAAATTTGCCTGTTTATTTATCAGATTCTGGAGATAATCCAACTGCTGGTTCATCTTCTGACTGCACAGAACTATTGGAGTTACTTTTAAAAGACGAAAGAACATCAGAATTAAATAATCCCATTATCTATGGTGGAATTTATGATCCAAAAGCTACACTTCAATGTAAAGAAAAAATCGGTGAGACCTTAGAGATAACTATAGGTGCTAAATTTGATACTTTAACAACAAAACCACTGACTATTAAGGGTTTTGTAAAAAATTATTTAAAATCATGGGGTAGTTATGAAAGCGACTTAGCTCTCATTAATTCCAATGGTGTAGATATCATTGTCTCAGAAAAACATGTAGGATATATTACACCTGAAATGTTTACTGATTTAGGACTTAACCCCTTAAAAACAGAGATTATTGTTTGTAAATTAGGATACCTTACTGCTCGTCATAAAAAGGTTGCTAAAAAAACAATAATGGCTTTGACCAAAGGAAGCACCAACGAAGACATTGAAAATATTAAATATAAAAAAGTTTTAAGACCTATTTATCCTCTAGATAAAGATTTTAATTATGATCCAATAAAAAATTTGAAATAATTTTTTATCATATATCTCTAAATATTTTAAAATATAATATTATATTGACACTTAAAATTCTATTGGTGTAATATTATATGAATAAGTATTTTATAAAAAAGATCTAATAAGGAGAGTTATATGAAAATTATCAATATTTTAGAAGAAAAACTAGTACCTATAGCAATTTGGATAAACAAAAATAATTATATTAATGGAATTAGAAGAGCTTTTATTATTTTGATGCCACTACTTATGATTGGATCTATATTTCTAATTATTTCAATATTTCCGTCAACTATATATCAAAATTTTATGTATAATAGATTTGGTCCAAGTTGGAAAGTAACTTTAAATATCCCTGTTAATGCAACTTTTTCTTTAATTGCTGTCTATCTGGCATTTTTGGTAGCTCAACAATTAGGTAAGCAGTTTAAAGTTGATAGTGTTACCACTGGATTACTTTCACTATCTTCATTTCTAATCTTAACACCTTTGGAGTCTACCAAAACTTTTGGAAAGGTCCTAACTTTTACATGGCTTGGAAGTAAAGGGATGTTTGTAGCTATGGTTATAGGTATTCTTACTGTTCAAATATTTAAATTTTTTGTAACTCATAATATAATACTTCGAATGCCTGATGGTGTTCCTCCTGAAGTAATTAAATCTTTTGAAGCTCTAATTCCAGGAACATTTATACTTTCTTTAGCACTATTACTAAGGATCACAATGATGAATACTGATTATGGTACTATTCATGATTTTATCTATAATATCTTAGCATTACCATTAAAATCTTTAGGTACTTCCTTTATTGGATCTTTATTAACAGTTCTATCAATATCACTTTTATGGTCTGTAGGAATTAATAGTGGATCTATGGTAAATGGACTGATCAGACCATTTTGGCTAGAAAACCAAATTGATAACATCAGTGCATTAAAGGAAGGAATCCCCCTTCCACATATAATTACAGAACAATTTTTTGATATTATTTGGATGGGAGGAGCAGGAAGTACCCTTTCTTTATTATTAGCAATTCTTTTATTTGCCAAAAGTAATCATATTAGAAGTGTTGGAGCTATTGGAGCTATGCCTGGCATATTTAATATCAATGAACCTGTACTCTTTGGTTTACCAGTTATACTAAATCCAATTATGTTAATTCCATTTAATATAGTTCCATTAGTTATGCTCATTACTCAATATACTGCTATGTCTATTGGGCTAGTAGCAAAGCCTTTAGGAGTTACATTCCCATGGCCGACCCCTGCAATTATAAGTGGGTTTATCACAGTAGGTGATATATCAGGATCATTGATGCAGGTTACCAACTTAATTATTGGGGCATTAATTTATTTACCATTTTTGAGGATACTAGATAAAGCTAGTAAATACCAGGAAGATAAAGTCGAAGCTTTTGAAAAAGAAACAAAAAATAAATAGATAGATGGAGGTCTAGATTTATGTTGATAAGAGAAGCCTGTGTAGGAAATTTTATTGAGGCTAAAAATGCTGAAATAGCTGGTGCTGAAAGGATTGAACTTTGCGAAAATCTATATGAGGGGGGGACTACTCCATCATATGGTACAGTGAAAAAAGTTCTAGAAGAAATAAAAATACCAACATTAGTTATGATTAGACCTAGAGGAGGCGATTTTTGCTATTCCCCTACTGAGATTAAAATAATGATAGAAGATATAAGATTATTTAAAAAATTAGGAGTAGAAGGTGTAGTTTTAGGAGTTTTAACACCTAAAAATAAGATTGATTATCCTATTTTAAAGGAACTTTTAAAAGAAACTAGCGGTATGGAAGTTACATTTCATAAAGCTATAGATGAAGTTATAAATCCTGTAAATGAAGTGGAAAATTTAATTCAATTAGGGATAAAACGAATTCTTACTTCTGGAGGACAAAAAACGGCCCTAGAAGGATCAGAAACATTAAATAAAATGATTAAAATTGCCAATAATAAAATTAAAATTGTTGTTGCTGGTGGAATCACTTTAGAAAATTTTGAAGATATAAGATTAAAAATACCATCTACTGAATTTCATGGGAAAAAAATTGTAGGTAGTTTAGTCTAAAAAATTTAGGAGGATAAATAAATATGAAATATTTATTTGGAGTAGATATTGGTGGGACAAATATTAAGATCGGTTTGCTAAATACAGATGGAGAGATATTATTAAATAAATCTATAAAAACAAATTCAGAGGCAGGTTTTGATGATTGTTTTAATAGGATTGCTAAAGTAATAAGAAAAATGAATATTGAAAAAAATATCGATGAAAACGACATCCTAGGAGTAGGAATGGGAATCCCTGGCCCTGTCCTCCACCAAGAAATAGTAAGTTTTTTTGCTAATTTCCCTTGGAGAAAAAACCTTAATGTGGCTAAGATATTAGCAGAAAAAACAGGGTATCCAGTAAAGGTAGATAACGATGTAAATGTAATTACTTTGGGTGAAATTTGGCAAGGATCAGCTAAGGGCTATTGTAATGTTATTGGAATGGCTCTTGGAACTGGAATCGGTGGAGGAATAGTAGTCGATGGTAAATTAGTTGGAGGAGTTAAAGGTGCAGGTGGAGAGATCGGCCACATGACAATAGTTCCTAATGGAAAACTCTGTGGATGTGGGAAAAAAGGATGTTTTGAAGCATATGTTTCTGCTACAGGAATTGAAAGAGAAGCTGAGTCAAGACTTACTATAAATAAAAACAATAAACTTTGGGATATTATCTCAAAAAAAGAAAAACAAAAAGTAGAAGCTAAAGATGTATTTGATGCAGCAAAATTAAAAGATAGTTTTTCTTTAGACATAGTTGACTATATTACAGAATATATAGCCTATGGATTATCAATTTTGTTGCATGTAACTAATCCAGAAATAGTAGTAATCGGTGGCGGAGTTGCCCTTGCAGGAGATATATTATTTGATGGAATTGTAAAAAAAATAAAAAAATATAGTTTACTAGCATGTATAGAGGACTTAAAAATTTTACCAGCAAAATTAGGTAATGAAGCAGGGATAATAGGAGCAGCAGCTTTGATAATTAATGGATAATATTGCTAATAAGAATACTAGAAAAACAATAGGATAAAAAAATATTATTATAAAATTAATAAAGGAAAAAATAGAATCGTTTAGAATAATTATACTGTTGTTTGAGTAATACTCTAATGACTATTTAAATATTATTTACGGGGGGTATTTTTATGTTAGAAAAGCTAATCAATGAAACATCAAAAGCTATTATTTCTGCTATTGAAGGGGTCGATGATATTGCCACAGCATTAAGAAATGCTGTAAAGAATCAAATTGTTGGTATTTTTAAAAATGTTGGTGAGATCGGTAAATCTGGTTTAGAAGAAATTGCATCGGTTGCATCGGGAGCTATAAAAGGTGCTGTAAATATTGGAACTCCTATAGCTGAAGCTACTAAAGGAACAATAAGAGGTATTATTTTAGGTATCGATGATATTGGTGGAGATTTTATAAGTACAGTTAAAAAAGCTACTAAAGGAGTTATTAACGGAGCTTCAGAAATTGGTGGAGATATTGGTGTTACAGCTGTAGCAGCAGTTGAAGGAGTTATTAAAGCTGCAAAAAATTTAGGAGTAGATACTGCAGAAGCTGCAGAAGCTGCAATAACAGGAGTTATTAAAGCTGCAGATGATATTGGGACAGAAGCTGGAACAACTGTAAAAAAAGCTTTATTAGGTGCAGCATCTTTACCAAAAGATATAGTTGAAAAAATAGTTGAAAAAAAATCTAAATAAGAAACTACAACAAAAATTTTCTTATAGTTTTAAGACAAGTAGGGGAATTAATAGTAAAGGTAGATGAGGGCGACCCATAAGTAGATTTTCTACTTGGGTCACCCTCTTTTTTATATTTTACAAAATCAAAACTATTCATATCTTTGAAATATTTATTTTTAAATATAATTCATACCTGTAACACATTAACTTAATGTTCCCTAATGAAAACTTAATAGACTCCATCTTCATTTAATTATGATATAATCTTAAATAGAAAAGGAAAATAAAGATTTTTTTCGAATTAATATATACATTTTAATATTTTGTTCAAATACTTTTTTGGAGGACACACTATGAATATTCCCTTACAAGATTCTTTAATTATTTTTTCCATATTATATTTTTTTGGATTTATCTCGTTTTTAAGTATCTCAACTAATAATTTTTCCTCTTTTAATAAAAGTTTCCCATATTTTTCTGGGTACTTTATCTTAAATTGTCTAGGTATTTATGGGATATATTTTCGAAGATCGATCCCTTTCTTTATTAGTGTAATCTTAGCTAACCTTATTTTATATTTATCACAAGTTTTTTTACTTATTGCAATAGATAAATTCTATAAGATAGCTGTACCATTTAAAACTATAATTATCTCAACTATCCTTTATTTAGTTACATTTTCAATTTTTGCATATATTTATCCAAATTTTAAAATTAGAATTTTAATTTTGAATATCGGTCTGATTTTTAATTTAGTACTTATATATCATAGACATAATACTCAAATTAAAAAATATAACCTTTCTAGGGGTATATTTGGAATTACTATAATAACAATGATTCTTATTAATATTTTCCGTATATTGATGTTGTTATTTCCAACTAATGTTGAGAATTTTTTAGACTATAACTTCTATTCTTTAAGTATTATACTTGCTGGTATTACTGGTAATATGGTGGCTTTTGGTATTTTATCAATAGTAAACAATAAAAATTTGTATGACCTTGTTAAAGTTGGAAATATATTTGAAAATAGTATTAACAATGCTCCAATACCAATTATAATACATGCAGAAGATGGAGCGATTTTAAATGTAAGTCAAAATTGGACTGAACTTACCCTCTATACTAAATCTGATATTCAAACAATATTTGATTGGGGGAAAAAAGCTTATGGAAAGGATAAAGATGAAATAATAGAGTATATTAATACTTTATATAAATCAAATAAAAAATACCATTATCGGGAGGTTAAGGTACTTACCAAAGATAAAAGAAAACTTACTTGGAATTTTAAATCTGGATATATTGGTAATCTCCCTGACGGAAGAGCTGTAGTTATGAGTGTTGCAATTGACGTAACCAATAGAATTGAAAGGGAAAAGAAGATCAACTACTTAAGTTATCACGATCAGTTAACAGGATTATACAACAGAAGATTCTTTGAGGAAGAAAAGAAACGTTTGGATAACCCTAGAAATCTTCCATTATCAATTATCATAGGGGATATAAATGGTTTAAAATTAACAAATGATGCCTTTGGTCATCTTGCAGGAGATAAGTTGATTAAAGTAATTGGAAATATTATCTCAGAAACCACTAGAAAAAATGACATTGCTGCTAGATGGGGTGGAGATGAATTTATCATATTGTTACCTAATTCTAAAATTAAAGATGCTAACCTATTGATAAATAGGATTCAAAAAAAGATTAAAGAGACTTCTTTTGAATATGGAAATCTGTCCATTTCATTTGGAGCAGATACTAAAAAAGAAGAGGATGAAGATATAGATGAAATATTTATCGAAGCTGAAAAATTTATGTATCAAAATAAACTTATAGAAAATAAAAATGTTCGTGGCGAAACAATCAAAACAATAATAACCACATTATTTAAAAAAAGTATTGATATCAAAGATCATTCTATGAGAGTTTCAGATATTGCTGTTTCAATTGCTAATAAAATGGGGTTATCCCAAACAAGTATTGATGATATTAAAACTATGGGGATAGTCCATGATATTGGTCAAATTATTATCGATCTAAGTATACTAGATAAACCTAATAAATTAACAGATGAAGAGAGAAAAATCATTGAGCAGCACCCATTATCTGGAAGTAAGATGTTAAATTCTTCCCCTGAATATGCAAGACTATCTGTAGGGATATTACATCATCATGAGCGAATCGATGGTAAAGGATACCCGAGTAAAATAGCTGGAGATCAAATACCAATTGAATCTAAAATAATCGCTGTTGCTGATGCCTTTGATGCTATGACTTCAAAGAAACCTTATCGATTAACTCCACTATCTTTAGAAGAGGCCATCACTGAACTCAAAGAAAATAGCGGATCACAATTTGATAAGAAAATTGTCGATATCTTTATCACTGAGGTACTGAAAAGATAATTATAGTCAAAAATAAAAAAAGGGCGACTTATAAGTAGATTTTCTACTTGAGTTGCCCTTATAATTTTCCTTCTTTATCCCTCACAAAGTTTCCTTCATTTAATTATTTTGTTTTAAAAAAATCATTCCTTCTGTATCATAACCTAGTTCCCTAGCTATATTTAAATACTCTTCTAATAAACTCTTTGACATTTGCTCTTCTTTTCTCTTTAGTACCCATAAATATTTACTTGTACTTCCTCCAACTAAAGCATATCTATAATCTTTATCAATATAAAGAACATTATAACTACTATAAAAAGGTCTAAAAAATGATACTTTCAATCTACCTAGATGAGGAGTTTTCTTTATGTATCCTTTACTGGTTTTCCAAATTTGTTTCTTTTCATTCCATCCCTTATTAATAGCTATGATCTTATTTTTTTCCCTTAAATATTCTGCCGTTACATCTGTAAGTCCCCTTTCAAATCTATTATCTGTTCTTGCAACTTCATCCCATATTCCTAGATATTTTTCGATTGAGAATTCTTTTAAAGAATGATCCTCTAATCTCACATCTTTTTTACTACTACAACCAGAGATCATCATTAACATCACTATAGTTATAACTATCTTATTCATGACCTTTTCCTCCCTTCCCTCCTTGGATTATAGTTGATAGGTGAACTTCTAAAAGGTTTTTCCATTTTTTTTGCTTTTAATTCTACTTCTAATATCTCTGCTGCTACATGAGTTACACCTCTTAGGTATCCAGGGTCGCACACTTTTTCTACCTCTATACCATAGGTGTCTTTTAAAAAATTATAATTTTCCCATAGCCATTTTTTAATTTTTTCTGTATTAGAAGGAGTTCTTAGTATATCTAAAATTTCGATTTGAATCTTTTTAAATTCTTCTAAAGTAGTATTGTTAGGAAGATCTTTGATCCTACTATTTATATCTTTAGCTTTCTCCTCATCGATCTCTTGGCAAAGAACTTTTAAAAGATCCCAACACTGAATAAATTCAGAGGTAGTCTGGATATCTTTTCTTTTAAGCCAAGTAAAGGCTACCAGTCTTCTCCTCCAATCCCACCATCTTAAAGGACTCTGTAGATCTAAAGCTGGAATTAAAAATATTTCTTCCTTTAAAAGTAAAGCTCCAAAAATACCAGGTGGTTTCCCCAAACTTTCTTTTCTTAAAGTAGTTCGATTAATACCACAAGTAGGACTCCCCTCCATATATACATAGGCATCTATATCAGCTCTTTTTAATGTTTCTAAACAAGATAAAGTTCCAGCCTTTATAATCCCACTAACGTTTTTTCCAAATCTATTTTTAACCTGTGCATCTCCATCCCAAAAATCAAATCCATTTCCTCCTACTAACCTAATACTAGATCTAGGAACTCCTAGTCCTGCCATAACTTCTGGACAAACAGGAGACCAAAAAAAATCACCTTTTTCCCTCTTTAGATATTCTAAAATGTTTATACCTTTTCCATTATATCGAAATTTAGACCCATACATACAAGCAGAAATTCCAAGTTTTATTTTTTCGTCTAAAATATTTTCCATATTCACTCTCCCTACACTATATTTCCTTAACTAATATCTATATACATTTTTAAATTAAATTTTCCTTTTAAAAATATATTAATTAAAAGAGCCCCTAAAATTAATCTAGGGGCTCTATACTTATATATATGTATTAAAAAAGTTTCTTACACATAAAAACACTATATTTTAATGGTCTATCGGTCTGTGCAGGAATAAATCCTCTCTTAGTATGAAATCTAATTGTATTTTCAAACTTTAAACTTTCTATATATAACTTATCAAATCCTAACTTTCTTAAAAAATCTTCCCTTAGATCACATATCTTCTGAGCAAACCCTCTACCTCTATAGTTTTTACTTACATTTAAAAGTTTTGCCTCTGGATCTCCATTTCTTGTAGTGACACTTCCACAAGCTATTACTTCGTCTTTTTTATTTTTAAAATAAATAAGAAGTCCTTTTTTATTTCTCTCGATAATTGCCTCTGGAGTTCTTGTAGATACAAGTCTTTCTATCTCATCTTTAGAATATTCCCCTTCATTACTCTTTCTAAAATTTTCACTGACAAGAGCACAGATTTTTTTTGATTCCTCATAGGAAAGATCCTCTATGTTCCCACAAAAATTATTTAAAAAATAGATACTGAACTCCTCAGGGAGTTCTTTTATATGTGTCTTTATAACTTTATTTAACTCTTCCTCAATATTATTTATAATTTCTATATGATGTTCACCGGTATTTTCATCACAAAAAACTTTTTTTATCTCCAAAGGATAGGTTACTGTTTTAGAAGAAATCTTAGTTATAAACTTTGAAAAATTCCCATTTCCCTTAAATATATCATTTTCTGCAGTATAATTTTTATGTTCTTTTATTTTAATCTTTGATAAAAGATTAAAAAAAACATCTATATCTTTAGAAAATTTATCTTTAGAAAGGTTTGTAGTTCCTAAATTAAATAAAGGTAGATCCCTTCCTGCATAGCTATCCCTCTTGTAGTTATAGGAGTGTATGTCATAGACATATACTTTTTCATACATAAACTCCAATGTTTTAATAAGTTCTCCTATCACTAAATAAAATTCATCATACTTAGCTAAAGACATAGCTTTTTCTTCTTTAGTTAGTTCTATAGCCCAAACTTTTTTCCCCCACGCATCTTCGTAGACACAATTTTCTTTATCTCTATTTAGATCATATTCATATCTACTATCTAAACCTATTATCTTTATAGGAAAGTTTTTTATAAATATATCTGTATAGGGATCTTCCTCTTGCCACCTCTCAAATTCTGAAAGGTTACACTTAGACTCGATCTCCTTTCTTAGTCTATGTCCTCCATGGATTGCCCCACCAATATAAGGTAGATAACTTTCTATCTCAATATAAAACCCTTCTGATTCAGAAATACATTTAAAAGGTCTGAAGTTTCTTATATTGTCAATAATTTCATCAATCTTCAATCTTTCCACTGAACACCTCTTTTTTAAATAATCTCCTTCTATTTAATCTAAATTCTTTCATATTAAAAAAATCTTCTATCTCATGGACCTTTTCCTCAACAAAATCTATGATATTTTTTTCAATCTTGTTTTTGCTCATCTTATTTATATTTACTATTCCTCCAGGACTTTGAACATTTACCTCTATAAGTTTTCCTGCAATAATATCTAGACCCACTAGATAAAGTCCATCTTGAACAAGTTTTTTTCCTATCCTTCTACACATCTTCAAGTCATGATCTGTTAGGATATATTTTTGAGCTGTTCCTCCAGCATGGATATTAGATCTATTATCTGTTTCTGATGGCACCCTCCTATAAGCTCCTATAGGTTCTCCATTTAACATCATTACCCTAACATCACCATTTTCAGCTTCAGGAATATATTCCTGTACTATCACATAGTGTTTTCCAGTCTTTCCATTTATATAAAAATCTAAGAGGGAGCTTAAATTTTTGCTAGCACTTTTTTCAATTACAATTACTCCACTTCCCCCATAGCCATCAAGAGGTTTTAATATCATCCTTTCCTCAGTTGATTTTTCTATTATGCCCTTTAGATATTCAGTATTTTTTGATACATAGGTCTTTGGAAGAAATTCATCCTCTGGATCATGGAAAGTAGTTGTATAAAGTTTATTGTTAGCCTTTCTAATTCCATCTATATCATTTACTATAAAAACTTCATCCTTAACTGAATCTAAAAAATTCAGCATAATTGGATCTACTGGTGGATCCTTCCTTAAAAATAATGCATCAAATGCATTTATAGGCATCATCTTCTCATCAAATCTCATCTTTTTATGAAAACTTGCAAAACTATTAAGTGCATAACTTTCTTTTTTTAATACCTTTACAAAACCATAAGTTACATTATCCCTTATGGTAAGGTTATAGGGATATAAAACTCCTACATTATGGCCCCTTGCACAGCATTCATGGATCATCCTTAGTGTGGAATCTTTAGCTGGATTTAATCCATCCCACTCATCTATAATAAAACCTATATTCATTTTTTCCTCCATAATACAGCATCTTACTGTTAATTTAATCTTTTAATTTTAACAACATCTTAGTTACAATAAACCAAAATAATATTTAGTGGGTACTAACCCAATTTTATATTAGTATAGTATTTTATGTTTTTATAATCAAAAAGTCAACATAATTTTAATCCCTTAAAGATCAATATAATTTTGATAAAATATCAGGCTATAACTAAAGAGATTTAGTTTATAGGAGCGGTTTTCTCTTTATGATGGAGAATTTAATTTTTTCTTTTCTAATCCAGTGTTTATAATAAAGGAAACCTTTTGGTAACCTAGGTACTAAAAAGTACCTTCTTTATAAAAAAAAATATATATGCTATCCTTATATTAAGGATAGAGATTTAAAAAATTTAACATTGGAGGTAATTTATGCAAAAAATAACTTTAAATAATGGTATCCAAATTCCTATTATTGGGCTAGGAACATTTAAAGCAAAGGAAGAAGATGTTTATAATGCTGTAAAAATAGCTTTAAAATCAGGATATAGACATATAGATACTGCTATGATCTATGGAAATGAGTTAGAAGTTGGAAAAGCAATCAAAGACAGTGGTATTCCTAGAAAAGAACTTTTTATAACAACTAAATTATGGAACTCTGATCAAGGTTATGAAACTACTAAAAAAGCATTTGAAGACTCATTAAAAAAATTAGGATTAGAATATATCGATCTATATTTAATCCATTGGTATAAAGGTGAGCAAAAAGCTGCCGATTCATGGAAAGCAATGGAAGAACTATATAAAGCAGGTAAGATAAGATCTATAGGAGTTTCAAATTTTAATGTAAATCATATTGAAAATCTATTAAAAACTGCAAAAATAAAACCTGTTATAAATCAAGTAGAGATCCATTTGGGACTCCCACAATATAATTTACAGGAATACTGTGAATCTAATGGTATAAAGTTAGAGGCATATGCTCCTATGCAATCTGGTGGAATTTTTACCAATGAAGATGTAAAAAAAATTGCCCTTAAACACGATAAGTCGATAGCTAACATAGCTTTAAAATTTTTAGTTGATCGTGGAATTATAGTCCTTCCTAAATCTATTAAAGGGGAAAGAATTCTAAACAATAAAAATATTTTTGATTTTTCATTGGATAAAGAAGATTTAGTAACCTTAAAAAAACAATCTAATGGGATGAGATTATTCCCCGATCCAGATAACTGTTCTTTTTAAAAATAAAATAAAAATAAAATAAAAATAAAGATAAAAAAAATAGGGAGTTGAGATATATCATGAAAGTAGTAGCATTTAATGGAAGTCCAAAGAAAGATGGAAATACTAGTTTAGCAATAGAGATGGTAGCTTCAGAACTTAAAAAAGAAGGGATAGAAGTTGAAGTTATCCATGTAGGTAATAAACTTATCCAAGGCTGTATAGCATGTAATGCATGTGTGAAAAACAAAGATGAAAAATGTATCATAAAAGGTGATGACGTCAATAAATGGATACAAAAAATGAAAGAAGCTGATGGGATAATCCTAGGAACTCCTGTACATTATGCAGCCATTGGTGGAACGATGAAATCATTTTTAGACAGAGCATTCTATGTGATGGGATCTACATCAATGTTAAGACATAAAGTAGGAGCAGCAGTTGTTGCAGTGAGACGTTCTGGAGGGATGCCTGCCTTTGAACAACTAAATAACTATTTGAATTATTCAGAGATGGTAATGCCTACTGGAAATTATTGGAATGTTATCCATGGAACTACCCCTGGAGATGTTAAAGAAGATGCCGAAGGAAAACAAATTATGGAAGTCTTAGGAAAAAATATGGCATGGATATTAAAATTAATTGAAAATGGAAAGGGAAGTATAGAACCTCCTAAATTAGAGAAGAAGAGATGGACCAACTTTATTAGGTAGAAAAAAATCTTCTACACCTAGAAAAATCTAGTTTGTAGAAGATTTTTTTATAACTCCATCTTTATATTCTAAAATAATATTTTGACTATCTATAGAAAAACAGATCTCTAAATCTTTTGTTTCTCCTAGTTTTTTTAAAAAATTATAGTGTTTAGTTTCTTTTAATTTATCTTTTAAGGTTCCAGGAGTAGAGGCTAACATATACATTGCTCTAGCACTATCACTGAGAGTTTGGTATCTTAATCTTTTTATTATCTCCCCTGCACAAAGGGAATCATCTAAGGAAAACTCCCCATCAGTCCCAGCACAAACTATAACTAGATCTTCCCCTATCTCGTTTATTTTTTTAGATAGTGCATCTATATTTAAAAAGCTTCCTATCAATATTTTCTTTCCATGACTGCTGTTAACCAAAGCATTTGTTCCATTTGAAGTGGTCATACAAATAATTTTTTCCTGAACTATCTCTTGTTTATATTCCTGTGGGGAATTACCTAGATCAAAACCTTCGATCCTAACTCCTTGTCTTTCTCCACACCTCAAAATTCCCTTCATATCTTTAGTATAAGATATTAATTTGTCGATCTCTTTAAATGGTCTTATCTCCTTTGCTTTATTTTTCATAGCTATAAGCATAACACTTGTAGCCCTTAAAACATCAATCACCACAACTATCTTCCCCTGGACCCTATCTTTTGTTACTTCATTGGCAGAAAATATTACATCTACATTCATAATCAACCTCCAATAATATTATTTAGATTTACTATAACCTTCCGTCTATATTAAAGAATGGAAATACTGGAAAAAATCCGTTTTTTGCAAAGTTTATAAACCCAATTTGAACACCTTGTAAATCATTTGTGAAGTTTACTGCTCCCAATTGAAAAGTTGTTCTTTCAGCATAGTTTATAAATCCAATATCAACTGCAGATTCCCCTTGATTAAAATTAAGTCCCCCTATATTAATTATAGATTTTTTCTGATTAAAGTTAACAAATCCCAACTGTAATCCATTGAAATTATTGGTATAGTTTGCAAATCCCCAAACCACACCTGTAGATCCTCCCAAATGAATATTTGCTATCCCTAAGCCTACCCCTGTAAATGAATTATTTACCTTGTTACCTCCCCAAAAAGGACTCAGTTGAACTCCTGTAAAATTATCTGTTTCACCTAACGCCAAAATATTTATATCTAAACCAGTCATATTAGTATTTTTACCATAGAGTAGATTAAGTCTTACACCTTCTACAGTTTGATCTGCCGGTATATTAGTTCCTGGTAGCCCTAGTTGAAATGAAGTCTTTGCAAACAACATGGTGGATATTAAAAATAACATTCCTATTAAAATTTTAATTCTCTTCATTTTCTTACCTCCTAATTTTATCTTTTAAATATTGTACTATGGATCTCCAAAAATAAATAGGACAATTAAGATAAATATCAATAGACTAAAAAAGGTGCCTCTGACAATGAGAGACACCTTTAAAAATTTTAGTTCTAGAACAATCTTCCATCTATATTAATAAATGGAAATATTGGAAAGAATCCAGTTTTAGCCATATTGATTAGACCTAATTGTACTCCAGTAAGATCATCTGTCATATTAAATACTCCCATTTGGAAAGTTGAACCTTGTGAGACATTAACAAAACCAATATCAGCAAGGGTTCTTCCAGTAGAATAGTTAACAGCTCCTAACTGTACACCATTTACACTATTACTCATATTTACCGCTCCAAAAACAACCCCTTTTACATAATTATTCATATTTACTGTACCAAAAATTAGACCTTTAGATGATCCTTCATGCATATTTATAACTCCCATTCCAACACCTGAAAATGATTCATTTACTTTGTTAGCTCCTAATAATCCAAATTGTAAACCTTTAAAGTTGTTTGTTTCTCCCAAAGCTAAAATAGGAAGATCTAAACCTGTTACATCAGCAGTCTTACCATAAAGTAAATTTAATCTTAGTCCACTTACTTCATCAGATTTTGGCATCTGATTATCCATCACATTAAATTGAAACCCAGTGGCAAATGAGATACTCGACAATAAAAATAACATTCCTAATAAAATTTTAATCCTTTTCATCTTTCAACCTCCTAAAAATAATTTATTGTTCAAATTTAGACTAATAAGCTTATACCATATCAATTATATTATTCCTCTATAAAAAATAAAAAAAATTATATCGGTATTAATCCCATTAAATATAGTGTAAAATAATATGTGAAAATAAATATATTTAAGCACCAATTAAAACTTAAATTATAGTGGGGGGATTCCAATGAAAATACTTATAGAGGGAGATACTAAATCTGGAAAAACAGTTCTCCTAAAAAAAAAATATATTGAGATGATCGATAAGGGGATCGACTCTAATAAGATCTTAGTTTTCATCGCCAATAGGATGGAAGCAATAAAATTTAAAGAAAATTTACCTTTAAAATCTCCAGGAGGAACTAGGATCTACTCCTATTTTGGATTTGTTCAACATGAGCTAAATAAATTTTGGCCTCTTATCCTAAAAAAAAGTAAAAAAATTCATAAACTAGATATATTGCCGACTTTTATGACCTTTGAAGCCTCCCAATGCCTTATGGGAAAAACAGTTGAACATTATAGGAAACAAGGATTTTTAGGAGAACTCAATACTTCCAATGAAGATATCTCAAAAAAACTCCTCTCCAATATCTTAGACGCATCCCTTAGCAACCTAGTTTACACCAAGATTGGTGAGAGGTTAAAATCTTTTGGAGAAGTTCAAAGAGATCTATTATATGATCAAATGAATATAATCATCGATAAATATATGGAAAAAACATTGGAAAATTCAACTTTTGATTATGGAACATCTATCTACCTATACAATAACTTCCTTTTAAAGGATGAATTTTATTTAGATGATTTAAAAAAAAACACCCAATATCTTTTAGTTGATTCAGGGGAGATAGGATCTATAGCAGAAGTTGATTTTATAGATAGGATAAAAAAAGATTTAAAAGGTATTATTATTACATTGAATACAGATGGGCCCTATGGGATCTATAATTATTCCAAAGGTTATTTAGAAAAAAAAATAATAGACTCTGAGTATAAAAAAATAAAATTAAAAAGTAGAGATATAGAGGTTAATAAATTTTTGGAACGATTAGAAAAAAATATTTACTCCACTAAAACTATAGAGGGTCTTCCAAACCTCCACCTAGACATTGAGAATGACTATAAGAGTGAAAACAATAAAAAAGTTATTAAAAAGGTTTTAGAACTTTTAGACAGTTCTGTTTCCCCCCTAGATATATCAATAATTGTACCTCAAAATGATCTAATACTAGAGTTTGCCTTAGAAAAAATAGGCCGAGAGAGAAGATTTAATTATATGAATATGGGTCGGAATGAAAGAATTTTAGATGATCCATATGCCTATGTCTTAGTTATCTCTAGTATATTATTTTATGAATTTAAAGAGATAGATCTAAACTTCGATGAGATCAAAGTATTTTTCAACCTTGCCTTGGGATTAGATTCCATTAGAAGTGCACTCTTGACTAACTATATAGGACGTCGTAATAATAATATATATAAACTTATAGATATCGATAGTCGAGAGATTAGAAAACGAATCCCTCAACAAAATATAGATAAATATGATAAAATAAAGGAGATATTTAATAGGACCCCTAAAGATATTAAGTTATATGATTTTTTTGAAATTATATATACTGAACTTATTGTAGGGAAAAAAGAATCCTTTGAAAATATAAAAGGATCCAGGGAGTTAATAGATTCATCAAAAAAATTTATTGAGACCCTTCGTAACTTTGAAAACATAAAAAATCTCAACTATGAATTTATAAAATTTTTACGGGAAGGTGCTAAAGCATCGGAAAGTTTAATAGAATTAGATGAAAGATTAAATAAGGAATACCTTTCTATATCTACACCCTATGCCTATATAAATTCTGGAAGAGATACTAAATATCAAATTTGGACAGACATAAGAAATAAAAATTTTATCCCTGATACAAAAAATATCCTTCAAAATTCATGGGTACTATCAAAAACTTGGAAGAAGGGTAGGTTCTCTATAGAGGATCAATTCTATATCGATAAAGTAAATACCATGGGGATCATACGAAGATTGATAAAATCTTGTCATGGGGAGATATACATCTATGGGTCTAAATATTCTAGTGGAAGTCATAGCCAAAGTGGACTCCTCTACAATGAATTAAAGAAAATTAAATAAGGGAGGTAACCATGAAACATATAAGAAAAACTACAATATTATTGTCCTTGTTGATACTATTTGGATTTTCATATGGACAAAATAATTTTAAAGTTCAATCTATAAAATTAATATTAGATAAGAATATAGCTTTAGCAGATGGAAAAGATAAGATAGGAATTACCTATAAGATAGAAGATGACAATGGTGTTTTCCTTAGAAATATCGATGAAAAAAATATTACTCTTTTGATTGACGGAATTAAGAGCAATGAATTTTTTTTGAGTTCTAGTATAGAAAAAACTTTTGAGATAACTCTTATCTATAAAGATATGAAAACTAAAACCCAAGCTAAATTTATAAAAGATGATAGGGAACTAAAGGTATCCCTCTCTCAAACAAAAATTTTAGCCAATGGGATCGATAGTGTTATTATAAAGACCCTAGATAATCAGGAGAAGAGATGGATCGATCCTGTAACCCTATATATAGATGGAAAAGAAATTTCAAACAATATATTTAAAACAAAACAAATAGGTGAATATACAGTTATTGCTAGGTCAGGAAAATTTGAGAGTAAGGAGAAAAAAATAACTGCATATGAGAAGATAGATACTTTAAGTCTAAGATCAGATAAAGTTCAAATCCTTGCCAATAAAATAGATAAGATAAATTTCACCCTAGAGGGAAAAGATCAAAATAATATCAATCGTAAAATAAATAATTTTAGACTAGTCGATTCCAAAGGAAAAATAATATCTAAATCTACAACGTTAACTAGTGAAACCCCAGGGACATATAAGGTAAGGGCAGTCTATAAGGGAAAATATTCAAATTATATTACCTATAACTCCCTACTCCCAAAAACAATCGATGTTATCTCACACTACCCAATAAAAGAAACTATAGATTTAAATCCTGAGATAGAGGTTGTTTTAAATATAGAGATTAAAAACTATATAGGTAGTTTAGAAGTTTTTTTAGATGGAAAAACCATTCCAGGTAAAGTTACCTACGATAAAAAAACTAACTCCCTTAAGTTTATCCCTAGGGAGCCACTAAAATTAAATTCAAAATATAATGTAAGATTAAAAAATTCCATTGTAGGAATAGATGAAAATAAACTTTCTAAAGATTTTTTATTTGAATTTAAAACTACCCCTAGAAAAAATATAGAATTAGTTAAGGTAGAAAAAGGTTCCTTTATTCTAGGAGATCAGACTAACAAACTATGGAGCTTTTCAACTCCTACACAAAAAGCTACCATTGATTATGACTATTTTATTGGAAAAACACAGATAACATTTGAGATCTATGACCAATATACCCGTGAAATGAAGTTAGACCTTGTGGATGATAGTAACTGGGGACGTAAAACTCGACCTGTCATCAATATAACTTGGTATGATACTATAGGTTTTTTAAATTGGTTATCTAAAAAAGAAGATCTATCTCCTGCCTATGATTCTGATGGAGATCTTATTGACTCCAATGGAGATAAAACTCGGGATATAACTAAGGTTGTAGGATATAGATTACCAACTGAGATCGAGTGGGAGTTTGCTGGAAAGGGAGGAGTAAGATCTAAACCTACCTTGTTTAGTGGCTCTAATAATATAAGTGAAGTAAGTTGGTTCTCTGAAAATTCAATGGGTAAAACCCATGAAGTTGCCACAAAGATGCCCAATGAATTAGGTATCTATGATATGAGTGGAAATGTCTGGGAGTGGATAAATGATAATAGCGGAATTTATTCAGGGATAGATAGGATAAATAGTGTAGGACCTAAGGATAAAACATTAAAAATCCTCCGAGGTGGTTCATTTAATAGTATTAAAAGTGATACTCAATTAACTTTTAGAGATGAGCTCTCTCCTAACAATAAAGATAAATATTACGGATTTAGAGTTGCAAAAACAATTAAGGAGGAACAATAGTGATAAACAAAGAAAACTTTTTAAATAAAATCTATGATCTACTTATTGACAGTGACAAATTAGCAGAGGTTGTAGGAAAACTTATTTTATTTTCTATACGAATAATTATTGCAATTTTAGTATTTATAGTCCTCAGAAAGATTATAGATGTTCTTATGATTAAATATGAAAAACTTGATAAGAAAGCTTCGAGTAAATCCCTTCATACTTTTTCTATATCAATCTTTAGGATGATCCTTAATTTTATAGTAATTATGATTGCACTTTTAATATTAGGGGTAAAACAAACAGCCTTTATAGGACTCTTAGGAGGAGCTGGTTTAGGAATTGCTCTAGCACTAAAAGATACCCTAGCAAATTTTGCTGGTGGAATTATATTAATAGTATTTAAGGCCTACGAGATAGGTGATTATATTGAAATTAATGGTCAAGGTGGAAGTGTCCACGAGATAAATGTATTTGCTACAAAACTTAATACCCCAGACAATAAAAGAATCTTAGTTCCAAATGGTTTGGCATCTTCCAATCAAATTATAAATTACTCTAAAAATAAGATGAGAAGGGTAGAACACCTCTTTGGAATTTCCTATGAAGATGATTTTAGAAAAGCTTTAGGAATATTAAATAATATAGCAGAAACCCATCCTAAAATTTCACAGAAGATAGATAAGATCATTAGACTGAGGGAGTTAGGTAATAGTTCAGTAAATCTTACCTTTAGAGTTTGGTGTAAATCTGAAGATTATTGGACAGTCTATTACGACGTTCTAGAAGAAGTAAAAACTAAGTTTGATGAAAATGATATAAGTATCCCATTCCCACAAATGGATGTACATATGAATAGGATAGAAAAATAATATTAATAATTTAGGACAAAAAAGAAAAGAGGTAGGTTATGCTAAAGAAAGCTGAAAAGGTATTGTTTCAATATTTTGGATACAAAAAATTTAGAGCAAATCAAGAGGAGATCATCTCCTTTATTTTAGATAAAAGAAATCTTTTAGGGATAATTCCAACAGGAAGTGGAAAGTCTATTTGTTATCAAGTCCCTGCACTGTTATCTCCCAAACTTACCATTGTTATCTCTCCTTTGATCTCTCTCATGAAAGATCAGGTAGATTCTCTTAAGATATCTAATATCCCTTCAGCTTTTATAAATAGTTCCCTCTCGAAGGAAGAGTATATAAATATTATCAAACAGTTACGAAAGAATAAACTAAAACTTCTATACATAGCTCCTGAAAGACTCCTCAATGCTAAATTTGTAAATCTCTTAACCAGTTTACAGATAGGAATGGTTGCTATAGATGAAGCCCACTGTATATCTCAGTGGGGACATGACTTTAGAAAGTCTTATCTAGAGATCCCTAAATTTATTGAAAAATTAAATCAAGATATACAGGTAACAGCATTTACAGCTACAGCTACTCCAAAGGTAAAACAAGATATCATAGAACTATTAGAGATGACCAACCCCAAAATATTTGTTGGAGGTTTTGATCGAAAGAATCTATTTTTTAAAGTTGTAAAGAATGAAGATCCAGAATCATATCTAGTAGATTATTTAGATCTTCATAAAAAAGCTCCAGGGATCATCTATGCTTCTACAAGAAAGGAAGTAGACAACCTATATGCTTATTTAAGATTAAAACATTTTAGTGTAGGAAAATATCATGCAGGGCTCACCGACAAGGAGCGGAAAGAATTTCAAGATAAATTTATAACTGGTGATATAAGGGTTATGATTGCTACCAATGCCTTTGGGATGGGGATAGATAAATCCAATGTAAGATTTGTTATCCACAGAAATATTCCTAAAGATATTGAAAGTTATTATCAAGAAGCTGGTCGAGCTGGCCGTGATGGTGGTCAAGCTGAATGTATCTTGATGTTTTTTCCTGAAGATATTGGTATACAAGAATTTTTTATAGATATGAATAAAGATCTATCTAATCAATTAAAGAAAGATAAATTAAAAAAATTGGACAAGATGGTAGTCTATACTGAGATTAAATCATGCTTAAGGGAATATACTTTAAAGTATTTTGGTGATAGGAGGATTAAAAATTACTGTGGTAATTGTAGTAGTTGTCTTGGTTTAAAAGATGTAGAAAATAATACTGTCGATTCACAAAAAGTTCTCTCATGTATAGGTAGATCCAAGGAAAATGTTGGTATTAGGATGGTTCTTAGACTTTTATTAGGAGAGATAAATGATAAAATTATAAGAAAAGGTTTAGATAAGATCTCAACTTTTGGAATTTTCAAAGGTTATAACAAAAATTTATTAGAAGAATTTATAAACTATCTTATCTCTGAAGGATATATAGACCAAACGGCAGGATCATATCCTGTACTTAAATTAAATGAAAAATCTTTTGATGTTCTAAATGGTAATATCAAAGTTCTCAGAAGAAAAAATGAGGTTGTATCCTTTGATTACTATGAAAATCCTATCTTTGAAAGATTGAATGAAGTCCGAGGAGAGATAGCAAAAAAAGAGGGGATAGCTCCATACGTTCTCCTCTCTGATGTAACCCTTATGGAGTTAGCAGATAAAAAACCTACCAACAGGTGGGAGATGTTAAAGATTAAAGGGATAGGTAATCAAAAATTTGAAAACTATGGACAATACTTCTTAGATGTTTTGATCACAGAGGTAGAGATTGAAAAATTAAAAGAAAATAGATCTCAAGAAGATCCAACAACAGAAAAAAAATATATTGTAGATATTGAAAAGGTAAAATACCTGAAAGAAAATCTAAACTTAGATGTAGATACAGAGGAACTAGCTCAGGCTATAAGTGAGATATTTTTTTGATCTTTCTATCTTTGTATATTAATTATAAATAAAAGAGGAAAGAGGGCAACTTATAAGTAGAAAATCTACTTATGAGTTGCCCTCTCTTTATCTGAATACTCTAATAAATAATCATGTAAGAAATTTATAGAGAAATAATTGATCTTATCCCTCTAACTAGAGAAACTCATAAACTACAGTTTATTTTTTATTTATGATCTCTAAAATAACAAAATTATTTCCTATATGATATTCTTTTTTAGTTATTTCAAATCCTATATCCTCTATAATATCTATAGTCATCCTATTTAGGTGACACCCCATGGCTATTTTCTTCCATAAAGGGGTCAATATATCTTGAATCACACCTAAGATTTTATTTTTATGTTTTACATGCTCTAAAACTAAGATCTTTCCACCTAATTTACAAACCCTTCTAATCTCTAAGAGAGATCTCTTATAATCTGGTATTGTACATAGAACTAACATCACAACAACTGTATCAAATTCATTCTCTTTAAACTCTAAGTTCTCTGCATCTCCTGAGACAACTTTTATTTTTTTATTACCTATTTTCTTTAAAGATTCTGCCCTTAGTTTTTCATTTGGTTCAATGGCAACAACATCATGGTTTTCATATAGTTCAAAATTTATTCCTGTTCCTGATCCAATCTCTAAAATTTTACCCTGAGCTTTAGATAATAATTTTTTTCGAAGTTTCTTTAAAAACTTTTTTTCTATGGGATCCATAAAAAAATCATAGTAACATCTATCTTTCATCCTTCCTCCTGCATCAATTATCCTAATATTTTTTCATGATTGTCCTTTAAAAACTAAAAAACTTGAATATTGTAAAATACAAAACTCAAGTTTCTTAATTTTTTATTTAAAATAATACTAAATTAGTTTTTCTTCGCTATTATCTCTATCTCTACCCTTCTATTGTTTTCCCTTCCCTGTGAAGTAGAATTAGAACTTAGAGGGAATTTAGAACCAAAACCTTGTGTTGTTATCCTTTCTGCCTGAACCATCCTTGACTTAAGATATTTGGCTACACTGTCTGCTCTTTTCTCAGATAAAGTCATATTATAAGAGTCTTTACCTGTATTATCTGTATGTCCTGAAATAAATATATCAGTCTTATTGTATTCCTTCATTACCTTTGATACCGAATCTAATACTTCATAGAAATCACTATTTATATTTGAACTATTAGTATTAAAAGTTAAGTTTCCAGGCATAATTAATTCTAATTTATTTCCTGTCCTTTTAACAGAAACTCCTGTTCTTTGAAGCTCTGCTCTCAATACAGCTTCTTGTCTATCAAAATAATAACCTACACCTGCTCCTGCTAATCCACCTGCTGCAGCTCCTTTTAATGTTGACTCAGTGTCTTTTCCTGCCATTTGTCCAACTACTGCTCCTGCAATAACTCCACCTAAGGCATATTTACTAGTCTGATTAAATTGTTTGTCACTTGTATAAGGATCAGTACTTTGGCAACCTGCTATAGCTATAGCACACAACAATAATAATATCATTTTTTTCTTCATAATAAACCACCTTATTTATAAAAATTTCTCCTTGAGAGATCTTTATATTATATGATAAATTATTTTTTAATTCAAGAATTATGTTTTTATTTAAGAAAAAAATAGTCTAACTATAAAAAAATAACTAGACCAAATAATGATAAAATTTTATAATTATTTTATTCTCTATATGAGAATTTGTCTTTTTAAAGAAAGATTGGTAGAATATTAAAGAAATAAAAATATAGATCAAATCGCAAACAGATATAATAATTTTTTATACTATAGAAATACGATACAATGGCTATAAATGTTATTATAAAGGAGATGTAAGTTATGAAAAGACAAGAAGTAGGACTTTTATTTTTATCAACCTTTTTAGCTTCCCTTAGTGGATTTATAAATGCTTTGGGTATCTTAGTATACTCCATGCCTGTAAGTCATTTTACTGGTGGTACTACTAATGCTTCTATCGCCTTTGTCCACGGAGACTACCAAGTATTCTTGAAAGTTTTTTCTACTATTATATTCTTTCTTCTAGGATGTATAGCCTCAGGGTATGTTTTAGGAGAGAATGCATTTAATCCTGGTAAACGTTATGGCATTATGTTACTTTTTATTGGAGTAGTTTTATCTTTAAACTTTTATTTTATAGATACAGAAAAAATATCTTTACGGATACTCTCATTTTTATGTGGGATGCAAAATGGTCTTTTTATCACATATAAGGGAATGACTGTTAGGATGACTCATATTACTGGAAGTCTTACAGATATGGGCGTTTATATCGGCAATTATGTAAAAAAAAGACACAAAGATGTATGGAAGATAAAGTTTTTTCTTTTTCTTTTTTTAGGATTTTTTTTAGGTGGAGTAATGGGTAGTTTCTCATACTATAATTTTGATAAAAGTTCATTTCTAATAGTTTCTAGTGGCTATATTATGGCCGGTATTCTTTATTTTTTTTGGAGACATAGAGGTCTCAAAAGTGGTATTTTGCACCACCATCATTAAAGGGTCATGTTATATTAAAATCGGTAAATAAAAAAGTGGTAGAAATTTCCACCACTTTGAATACTCAAAATTTTACATAATTATACAGTTTCTATGTTTGAAGCTTGAGGACCTTTATCACCTTGAGTGATCTCGAAAGTTACTTCCGCTCCCTCTTGCAAAGTTTTAAATCCTTCTTTTTTGATCTGTGAGAAATGTGCGAAATAATCGTTCCCGTCTTCTGCTACTATAAATCCAAACCCTTTATCATCATTAAACCATTTAACTGTTCCCTTTAACATATATGTTACCTCCGTAAAATCTCAATACAGATAAGTTTTCTTGAAAATTCATTTAACTTTAAATACAATTCAACGATTTCTTAACTAATTGAAGCTCTTGTCTGACTCTCTGTTACTAATAATATAGTATCATAAAAGTTATTATAAGTAAAGAAATACTTTTAAACTATTATACTTATACTATTTTTATCTGTGACTAAGAGCTTATAAAAGGGTTACTTTAACTCTTAATTTCCCCGTATTATTCCCATAAAAACCATTTAAGTCATTGGCAAAGGCACAAAATTCTCCAGATTTATTAGCTGAATATTTTTTCAAAGAATTTCCTATAATAAATGCTGTACTATCATCTGGTCCTATTGTTCCACAAAGGGTAAACCATTTGACACCTTTTTTAGTTACTCTTCTTCTCGATTCCAGAATTTTTATAAAACTTTCTTTCAATCCAAGCTTTACATCCTTTCGGTCCCAACCTTTACCATCTAGATCTTTTATTCCAGAATCATTCCACCTCTCATCTCCTAAAACTTCTATTTTATATGATTTTCCCTCTTCAAAAAATATCCTTGTATGATTAAATTTTTTATGTGCATAAATAAAAGTTTCTATCCCTTCTCCTGTAGGAATAAGTATATTACTATTACAAATATATTTATGATCTGTAAATCCCTTAAAACTTTCCATTCTGCCATCAGGATAAAGAATTTTATGTGGTTTCCCCTTAAGTGATGCTGGTTTATAACTACTATCACCAAAAATTCTTTCTGCCACAGACCAATGTACTATTGGCTCTTCTTCATATTTTATTTTATCATCCACGATAACACAACATTTACGATCTATAAGAGTAATTTTTTCTATTAGACCCCATCTATCCTGTTCATGATTTACTCCAAATGGATCTTCAATTATATGCATATCATCAGCACCTATTATCTCCCTTCCTTTCATATCTTTAAATTTACTATAATCTAAAGTTTTAGGAGTATAAAATTTAATTCCAAGTCCTAAATCTTCAAACCAGTCGAGAAAAAATCTTAAACTTAGATCTGAAAGTCCATCCTGTCTAAATCCTCCTCCTACATCTCCATGAGCTCCAGAAAACCATACTTCCATTACCTTATCTTCTTTATTCATCAATGTAGGTTGAAAAGCTTTTCTTTTATCATCTAAAGATACTAAATGTAATGCTTTTTCAACTTTAGAGGCAACGGTTCTGTTTTCAAAAACAACCTCTGATTTAGGCCTATCCTCTGTACAAAAATCAACTCTATCTATCGAAGCAACTGTCTCAAAGATCCCTTCTATAATAGTATTTTCAGGGACCAAATCATTAATTTTAGATGCAAAACGTCTAGCGATAGCTGCTCCCCTACTAAAACCTACAGATATAATTTTATCGAATCCTTTTTTTTCTAAATAATATTTTTTAAAATCTTCTATAGCTTTATTTTCAATTTTCTCTACATCCCATTCTTCTGGAGCTAAAGCTGTATTAATTAATTGTTTAATTTTACTTCCATAGGTTCCTACCCCACTATAATAAAATGAATGACTACCATTAGGAAGTGAGGTCCCTCCCTCTTTTAAATCCCCTCCTAAAAGCAAATGGAATTTTAATACATTTGTAATATTGTCATCTTCAATCATACCATGGGAATTTCTATTTTGAACTGCATCCATAGGGTCATTACATGTACCATCAAAATTAAAAAATAGAATTTTCTTCATTTTCCCCTCCTTATTTTTTTATTTTATCAAAATAATCTTAAATATATATTCATCCTAAATATAAAAATCCTTTTCAATTGTCTGTAGAACAGAAAATTTACTTGTTTTTTTAGTTATAGAGATATACCTATATCCTTATTCTTTTTTATTTATGTAGTATACTTTTAGTAGAATATATTAAATATTTTTAGGAGGGTTAAATTATGAAAACAATAGGGCTAATTGGTGGAATGAGTTGGGAATCTACAGTTGATTATTATAGATATTTAAATGAGGGAGTCAAAGAATCTTTAGGAGGGTTAAACTCTGCTAAAATTCTTTTATACTCCTATAACTTTAATGAGGTTGAAGTTATGCAACACTCTGGAGATTGGGAGGAGCTTACAAAAAATATGGTAGATAAAGCTATTAAACTTCAAGAAGCTGGAGCAAATATGATAGCTATATGTACAAATACTATGCATAAGATGGCTCCTGATATTGAAAAAGCTGTTAATATCCCACTAATTCATATAGCTGATGCTACTGGAGCAGTTATAAAGGATAGAAAACAAAAAAAAGTTGCTCTTCTTGGGACAACCTTTACAATGAATGGGGATTTTTATAAAAAAAGAATTAAAGAAAAATTTGATATAGAAGTTCTTGTTCCAAATAAAGAAGACAAACAAATAATTCATAATATTATTTATAATGAACTCTGTAAAGGGATAATAAAGGAAGAATCCAAGTCTAAGTATATTGAAATAATAGAAAAATTAGCCAAAGAAGGTGCAGAGGGTGTTATTTTAGGTTGTACCGAGATACCTCTTTTAATAAAAAATGGAGATACTTCGATTCCTGTATATGATACAACTAAAATTCACTCTGATGCCATCTTAAAAGAAGCTCTTAAATAGTATAATTTGATCTTAATAGGTAATAGTCTTTTTTACTCTCTCAGTAAAATAATTTAATTATATAGTAATCAATAACAAAAAATTTAGATGACTAATATACTAAACTTTGTTATACTTAAGGGATAATAAAATAAATAATTTTGAAAAAAGGCAAAACAAAGGAAACTTTGTGACGCAAAGCTATAGGGTCTGAGTCTTTTAATAGATATGGCAGCCAGTTGTCAAAGTTTCTTTAGGGGGACAATATGTTTAAAATTCTACTCAGTAAACTCACTACAAATGATTATTCAAATCAAAAAACAAATAAAGATAAGAGACTATTAAAAAATTATAACAGGGCAATTAGGTCTAATCCAAATAATTCAAGTTGTTATTTTAATAGGGGAAATTTAAAGTTTAAATTAGGAAATTATCAAGGAGCCATGAAAGATTATAATATAGCCATAAGATTAAACCCTCATTATTTAGAGGCATATCATAGTAGAGCAATAACAAAAGAGAGATTGGATTATTATAATGGAGCTATTGCTGATTATAACTTTATTTTAAAAATAGATTCACTAGATCCACTAGCACATAAAAATAAAAATATCATCCAACAAAGATTTTAGTTCAATGTAAAAAATAGATAGAGGAGATAAAAGATGAAATTAGATAAAATTAAATATATAGATAGAAAGACAAATAAAATATTGATAGAAAACGTTCCTGGAGAAAGTTTTTTAAAATTTTTATACCACAATCCATTTGGAAAATTACCCTTGGAATCCTTAGTAAAAAGAAAGTTTTTATCCTCTTTCTATGGAAAATTAATGGATCAAAAAAGATCAACCAATCAAATAGAAAATTTTATAAAAAATAATCTTATCGATATGGATGACTTTCAAAAAAAAATAGGAGAATTTATTTCTTTTAATGATTTTTTCTATAGAAAATTAAAACCCAATACAAGAAAGATAGAAAATGGATTGGTTTCCCCTGCAGATGGAAAAGCAATAGGTTTTGAAAAGATAGATGACTGGGATAAATTTTTTGTAAAAGGAAGTGAATTTTGTTTAGAAAAATATCTAAACAATAAAAATTTGTGGAAAAAATATAAAGGTGGAAGTATGATCATTGTTAGGTTAGCTCCTGCAGATTATCACAGATATCATTTTCCAGCTAATGGTAAGATAGGTAGTAGAAATAAGATAGATGGATATTATTATTCTGTATCACCCTATGCAATTAAAGATAACTTCAGAGTATTTTGTGAAAATAAAAGGGAATTAACTACACTAGAAACCAAGGAATATGGTGATATTTTAATCTCAGAGATAGGAGCTACCATGGTAGGAGGGATCGAACAGACCTATATTCCTAATACCAATGTTAAAAAGGGAGATGAAAAGGGATATTTCACCTTTGGAGGATCTTCAGTTTTATTATTATTTGAAAAAGGTAGGGTTAAAATAGATGATGATATCTTAAAAAATACAAAAAATGGATATGAAACTATGGTATATATGGGTGAAAGAATAGGAGTATAGAATATGTATTTTAAAAGTGGAGACCTAATAATCTATGGACTAATCATAGGAATTTTTCTAACTTTAGGTATTAGTGTTAATAATATTGAAAAAACTAAAGCAGAGAGAGCTGAAATATATGTAAATAATCAATTAAAGTATACCTATAAACTCCAAAAATCAGAGAAAGAACTCTATGTCGATACAGATATTGGAGGAGTAGGAATAAAATTAAAAGATAATAAAATAAGGGTAACCTCCTCATATTCTCCTAGAAAATTATGTGTTAAACAAGGGTGGATAGAAAAATCAGGGGAAACAATCATTGGAGTTCCAGATAAACTTTTGATAAAAATAATAGGAAAAGCAAAAGAAGAAGAGGTAGATTTTATTTTGCGATAGATAAATAAAAAAAGTGAGGTACAGTTTAAACTATACCTCACTTTTTTTATTTTTCTTCTATCTTTAATGAAAATCTTCCTAAGTTATCTATTATTTCAAAGATCAAAATAGCTGCTAACTTAGAGGTTATATTTCCAGAATCATATCTTGGAGATACCTCGGCAATATCAAAGACAACTGTTTTTCCAGTACCTGCTATATGTCTTATAAGTTCCCTACCAACTTTTGGATGAACTCCAAAAGGTTGGGGTGCACTTACTCCAGGAGCATAAGCCGATGAAAAAACATCTGTACATACGGTTATATATATATAATCATTTTCTTCTATAAATATATTTAATTTATTTTTTACTTCTAACTCCTTATAATCATTAATATCTCGAGCCAAAATATGTTTAACTCCTAACTCACTAGCTGTTTTAAAGAGAGATCTTGTATTTCCATATTTTTGTATCCCCAGTACAAAGTAAGAAAAATCTAGTTTTCTTTCCTTACATTGATTAGCTATCTGTAAAAACATTGTTCCAGAACTAGTCTGTTCTTCATATGGTCTCATATCAAAATGTGCATCAAAATTTATTATACCAATCTTTGGTTTCTTTTGATATTTAGATACCACATCTAAAAGACCATTATAAGTACCAAAAGCTACTTCATGTCCTCCACCTAAAACTATTGGAAACATCCCCAAGGCTATGATCTTTGATACAGCAGTAGAAAGAGCTTTTTGAGCACCCTGAAGATCTTCATCTATACAAAATATATTTCCAGCATCATATAGAGTTACATCCTCTCTGATTTTAGGAAAATTAGACATCTCACGACGTATAGTATTTGGGCCTTCTGCAGCTCCTACATATCCCTTATTTCTTTCTATTCCTTCATCACTGGAAAATCCAATAAAACAAACTGCTTTTTCAAATTTGATATCCTGTAGGTCTTTTTCTAAATCTATAACCTCAATAGTTTGATGCCATCTGAGGGAATCAATATCCTCTCCGTCAATTCTTCCTGTCCATACATTTTTTTTTATCTTTCGATAATTTCTAAAAAATTCTTTATTTATATATTTATATTTACTTAGAGATTCCATTTTTTTCCTTCCTCCTAGTGCCTTATAGTCAAAATTTTTATTAGATTTCCTATCAAAAGTTTACTCTATTTCCCATTAAAAATCAATTTTAAACATATATAAATGTTTAGAATAAAAACCTTTTTTTTTATTAAATTTACTTATTTTGAATATTGTTAGAATGAAATTATTCAAAAAAATAATAATGAATAATTTTATTCAAAAATAAGTTGACAATCTATAGAAGTTTTTGTAATATACATTTAACTGCTAAAATCAAAGTTTTTTATATTCTTTCTATCTTACTTAAGAATAAAACTAGTAAAAATAATCTAATAGAGATAAACTAAAGATAAGATTTAATAAAAATAAAATGAACAGAGGAGTAGAACTATGTCAGTATATGAAAAGTCATTAAAGTTACACATGGAAAACAAAGGTAAGATCCAAGTTATATCAAAGGTAAATGTTAAAACTCCAGAAGATCTAAGTTTAGCTTATTCACCAGGTGTAGCAGAACCTTGTAAAAAAATTGCAGAAAATAAAAGTGATGTCTATAAATATACAGCTAAAGGAAATATGGTTGCAGTAATCACAGATGGTACAGCAGTATTAGGATTAGGAGATATCGGTCCTGAAGCAGCACTACCAGTAATGGAAGGAAAAGCAATCTTATTCAAAGAATTTGGTGGAGTAAATGCATTTCCTATCTGCCTTGATACTAAAGACACAGAGGAGATCATAAGAACTTGTAAGATATTAGCGCCTTCTTTTGGTGGGATAAACTTAGAAGATATTGCTGCTCCTAAATGTGTTGAGATTGAGAGAAGATTAATTGAAGAATTGGATATTCCTGTATTTCATGATGACCAACATGGTACGGCAATAGTTGTTGCTGCTGCAGTAATAAATTCATGTAAGTTATTAAAAAAGAATCTTTGTGATTTAAAAGTAGCTATGACTGGGACTGGTTCTGCTGGTTCATCTATAGCTAGGATGCTTAAAGGATTAGGAGTTAAAAGAATCTATGCCTATAACTTAGATGGCGTTGTAACAAAAGAAAAATATGATAAATATGACTTCTTAGTTAAAGAATTACTCGATCAAAAAATTATTGATTCACCAGAAAATTTTGAGGAAGATTCAGTTGCTACAGTAATTAAAGGAGCAGATGTATTTGTAGGAGTATCTGCACCAGGAATGGTAACAAAAGATATGGTTAGATCTATGAATACCGATCCTATTATATTTGCAATGGCAAATCCTACACCTGAGATCATGCCTGAAGATGCTTTAGAAGCTGGAGCAGTGATAGTAGGAACAGGTAGATCAGATTATCCTAACCAAGTAAATAATGTACTTGCATTCCCCGGTTTATTTAAAGGAGCTTTAGAAGCTGGAGCTACAGTAATTAATGAAGAGATGAAAATAGCAGCTGCCTATGGTATTGCTAATGTACTAGAGGAAGGGGAACTTAGAGCAGATTATATTATTCCTAGTCCATTTGATGAAAGAGTTGCAGAAGTTGTCGCTAAGACTGTTAAAAAAATTGCTATAGAAAATAACTTAATTAGAAAACAATAATCAAAATAAAATTTATATATTAAAGGGGATTTTAAAATGAATAAATTTAGAACTGAAGGCGATTCACTGGGTACTATGGAAGTCCCTGCAAATGCATATTATGGGATTCAATCACTTAGAGCAAGAAATAATTTTGGAATCACAGGATATAAATTATCATCTACATTTATCAAATCAATGGCTATGGTAAAGAAGGCTACATCACTTATGAACTTAGAAGCTGGAGTTATAGAAAAAAATGTTGCTGAAGCTATGATTCAGGCCAGTGAAGAGATCATAGATGGTAAATTTCATGATCAATTTATTACCGATGTAATTCAAGGTGGAGCAGGAACTTCTATGAATATGAATATCAATGAAGTTATTGCCAACAGAGCTAATGAAATCATGGGTGGAAAATTAGGAAGATATGAATTTGTTACTCCAAATGATCATGTTAACTATGGGCAATCAACAAATGATGTAATTCCTACAAGTGGAAAGTTAACTATAATTCAACTCTGTGAATCACTACTGAGTGAATTAGAAGATTTAAAAGACTCTTTATATGAAAAAGGGGTAGAATTTAACCATGTTATTAAGATGGGAAGAACTCATCTGCAAGACGCTATCCCTATTAGATTAGGACAAGAATTCAATGCCTATGCTAGACCTATAAGAAGAGATATTAAAAGAATAAAGGAAACCTTGGAAGATTTTTATTTTGTTAATATGGGAGCTACAGCTGTAGGAACTGGATTAAATGCAGATGTTACATATGTAAAGGACATTGCAGCCAAATTAGGTGAGGTAACTGGTATGGATTTCAAACAGAGTACAGATCTTGTAGATGGAACTAGAAATTTAGATGGCTTTGTATGGTTATCATCGGCATTAAAAGTCTGTGCTGTAAACTTATCTAAGATGTCAAATGACCTTAGACTTATGGCATCTGGTCCAAGAGCTGGATTATTTGAAATAAACTTACCACAAAAACAACCAGGATCATCTATCATGCCAGGAAAAGTTAATCCTGTTATCCCTGAAGTGATGAATCAAGTTTCTTTCCAAATTTTTGGAAATGATCTTACAATAACTAAGGCTGCAGAAGCTGGACAATTAGAATTAAATGTATTTGAACCAGTATTATTTTTTAACTTATTTCAGTCTATTCAAATTTTAAAAAATGGTGTTCAAACTTTAAACTATAACTGTATAAAAGGAATCACTCCCAATGCACAAAGAACTGAGGAAATGGTTCAAAATTCAATTGGGATAATAACTGCTATCAACCCCCATGTAGGTTATGAAAATGCAGCTAATGTTGCCAAAGAATCATTAAAATCTGGAAGAACTGTAAGGGAACTAACAGTAGAAAAAGGATTATTAACCAATGAAGAGTTAGATATAATATTAGATGTATTTAATATGACTAATCCTGGAATTTCTGGAAAAGAATTGATGGATAAAAAGAAAAAAAATAAATAGTTATACTAAAATTATTAAGAGCTGGAAAATTCCAGCTCTTTTTTATACATATTTTATTGGATCTCATGGTAAACTTAGGTATACTTAAATTAAAGATAGGAGGATAAAAAAATTAAATTTATTAATTATATTAATTGTTATCTTTTAAAAAAATTTTAGATATATCTATAGCATTTAAAAGGAGGAGATTATGAAATATATACTAATGTTATCAATGCTCTTATTGGTAGGATGTGCTTCTGTTGAAAAAAAAGAAATAGGAATAGTGGAGGGTAAATTTTATCCTTGCCCAACCAGTCCAAATTGTGTTTCTTCTATGGCTCCTAAAGAAAATTCAAGTTATATAAAACCTATTCTTTATAAGGAGATCACAAAAGATCTTGCCAATAAAAAAATCATTGAAATATTAGAAAAATTAAAAAATACAAAAATTATAGAATCCAATGATGAATATATCCATGCAGAGGTAAGATCATCATTTTTTAAATTTATAGATGATATAGAATTTTATTTTCCTAAAAATAAAAACATTATTCAGATAAGATCTTTAGCTAGGACAGGGTATAGTGATTTTGGGGTTAATAGAAAAAGAATGGAAAAAATAAGAGTGAAATTCTATGAATAATATTTTTACAGGGATCTATATATTAAATATTATTTTTATTATCACTATTATTTTCTTTGAAAAAAGAAAAAATTCAAGCACTATCATATGGATTCTTATCCTAAGTTTAACTAATGTCCTTGGTTTTATCCTCTATCTTTTTTTTGGATTAAGTCTTAGAAAAAGAAGGTTTACCCGTAAATATTATAAACAATTTTCATTTGATAAAAATAAATTTAAAAAAGATATTATGAACGATACAAGGTTCCATCCACAAAATAATTTAATCCAACTATTTAATGTAAAAAATCATTCCTATTTAAGAATTAAAAATGATGTTAAAATATACACCCATGGAGAAAATTGTTTTAGAGATATCCTATCTGCTATTACTTCTGCTAAAAAATATATCCATATGGAATACTTTATCTTTGAAAATGATGATATTGGTAATGAAATTATGGATCTACTCATAAACAAGGTTAATATTGGGGTAGAAGTAAAATTAATCTACGATGGATTAGGATGTATCCATGTCCCTAATAGTTTTTTTCAAAAACTTCAAGATGCAGGAGGAGAAGTCCTTAATTTTTTTCCCCCTCTATTTTCTAGATTTGGTCTAAAAACTAACTATCGAACCCACAGAAAAATAGTTTTAATTGATGGAATATATGGCTTTTTAGGTGGGATGAATATTGGAGATGAGTATCTAGGAAGAAATAAAAAAATTGGTTATTGGAGAGATACCCATCTTCGAATAAAAGGATCTGGTATCCTAAGCTTAGAAAGAGAATTTTTAATAAACTTGGACTTTATGAGGGAACAAAAATCATTTTTTAAAAGAAAAAAGAAAAAATTAAATAATCCCATTGATGATTATCTAAACTTTGAAGTGAGTAATGGTCACAGTAATTTACAGATAGTTAGTAGTGGTCCAGACTATGAGGAACCATTTATAAAAAATGGAATCTTTAAGATGATCTCAGGAGCTAAAAAAAATATTTATATACAGACACCATATTTTATTCCTGATGAAATTATTTTAAATGCACTAGAAATTGCTGTTATGGGTGGCATAGAAGTAAATATTATGATCCCTTCTAAACCTGATCATCTTTTTGTTTATTGGGCAACTTCTTCCTATATTGGAGATCTCGTAAAGATAGGAGCTAAATGTTATACCTATGACAATGGTTTTTTGCACTCTAAAGTTGTAATAGTTGATGATGAAATTTGTACTGTTGGATCGACTAATATGGATATTAGAAGTTTTTTACTAAATTTTGAAATAAATGTTTTTATCTACGATTCTGAAATAGCTCTTCAATTAAAAACAGCTTTTTTAGAAGATATTAAAAAATCTACATTGATTACTCCTAAAAAATATAAGGACAGAAGCTTCGTAATTAGATTTAAAGAATCAATTTCAAGACTCCTTTCACCATTAATATAAAAATATCTTATATCTTTTGACTTTGCTTACTCAACGTGTTAAAATAACATGTGTAATTTATAAGTCTGGGGAGGTAGCGATGACATTATTAAAAGTAACATTTTTTGGATTTTTATTCTTTTTAAAATTAAATATATTTAAATTATCCAAAGTCAAAAAAATAGAGAATGAAAAAGATCGTATCCTATATGCTAGAGGTCTATTTAGAGAGTTTGGAAAAGGAATTATCGAAAAAACTAATTCTAGTGTAGAGGTAATCTACGAAGATGAAAAAGAATTTAAAGATCTTTCTATGGATGAACCCATGGTTTTAATATCTAATCATCAAAGTAATATAGATATTCCTACTATTCAAGGATATTTTCCCTTTGTACCGGGGTTTATGGCTAAGAAAGAGATGGAATCTTGGATTTTTTTTAAAACTTGGATACCAATTACCAACTCTATATTTATAGATAGGAAAAATCCTAGAGAAGGTATAAAAGCTATAAGAAAATCTGTCAAACTTATTAAGGATGGTTATCCTATGCTAGTTTTTCCAGAGGGAACAAGATCTGAAACTGGAGAGATAGGAGAATTTAAAAATGGTGGTTTTAAGGTAGCCATTGATTCTAAAGCAAAAATTATACCAATTACATTAAAAGGAACTTATGATATCCAGAATAAAAAAAGTATTAGGATCTTTAAAAATAAAAATGTAAAATTAATCATTGGTAAGGTAGTCGATACTAAAGATTATGACAGAGAAGGTTTAAAGAATATCCACAATATAGTCAAAGAAATAATTGTAAATAACTATAATAAATAAATTTAAATCAAAAAAGCTCCTAAGTCAATTTAGGAGCTTTTTTTTTAGTTATAACTAAAATTTATTTTTTATTTTTTATCAGCAAGAAATAATATATAGCAGGGATAATCAATCCTCCAGAAAGAAAATTTCCAATGGTTACAGGAATAAGGTTATTCATAAACATCTCCCCAAAGGTATAATTTGCTCCTAATATCTTTCCTAAACTTAAAACGTACATATTAGCTACTATATGTTGGAATCCACAAAGAACAAATAACATAACTGGAAACCAAACACCTATAATTTTAGATATTAGATCTTTTCCAGACATAGACATCCAGACACCTAAAGCCACTAAAACATTACAAAAAAATCCACTAGCTATAGCTTCAGAAAAATCTAAAACTGTTTTATGTTCTGCCATATGGACAGCCACAGAGTAAACTGCCTCAGATTTATATAACCCTGCTGTGACAGCTAATAGAGCTGCTATTATAGATCCTGTAAAATTTCCTAGCCATACAAAAATCCAATTATTAAGTAAACTTTTTAACTTAATTTTTTTATCTAACAGTGCAAGGGTCAATAAATTATTGCTGGTAAATAATGAACCACCTACAACTACACATAACATTATTCCAACAGGGAATACACTTGCCCCAAAAAAACTTGCTAATCCTGTATCTAACCTAGCTCTCATAGTTTGAGTAACAACCATATATCCCATATACCCTAGTGCAATAAAAAATCCACCTAAAATACCAAATAAGAATACATCGATACTCTTATTTTTAGCTTTTTTAATCCCCATCTTAACTACGTTGTTTGCTGTTTCATAATTATCGTACATGTTTTCTTTACACATATTATATCATCCTCTTTTTTTCCTAAATTTGAACACAGGATGTATTATATCATAATATAGTCAAAATCAAAATACTTTTTTCACGTTTATTAAATAAAATTGGAAAAAAGCAAAAAAAGTATTAATATATAGGTATCGAAAATAAATAAATTTAGGGGGATTAAATAATGTTAAATCAAATAATACAATGTGTACCTAATTTTAGTGAGGGAAAAAATTTAGAAAAAATAGAAAAGATAGTTGCTCCTTTAAAAAACAAGGAAGGTGTCAAACTCCTTAGTGTAGAACCAGATAAAGACTACAACAGAACTGTTGTAAATATAATTGGAGAACCATTAAAGGTATTGGAGGCTGTATATGAAGCTGTGGGAATTGCTACGAAATTAATAGACTTAAATTTTCATAAGGGGGAACACTCTCGGATGGGGGCTACAGATGTAATCCCATTTATACCTATTAAAAATATAGAGATGGAAAAATGTATAGAGCTATCTATAATATTAGGTAAAAAAATCGCTAATGACTATAAGATTCCAGTATTTTTATATGAAGAGGCAGCTACTCGTAAGGAACGGATTAATCTTGCGACTATAAGAAAAGGGGAATTTGAAGGTATGGTAGAAAAATTGAGAGATCCTCAATGGCAACCTGATTTCGGAGGATCTATCCCCCATAAAACAGCTGGAGTTGTAGCAGTTGGAGCTAGACTACCATTAATAGCCTTTAATATAAACTTAGGAACGACAGATATAAATATAGCTAAAAATATTGCCAAAGCAATTAGACATTCTAGTGGGGGCTTTAGATATATAAAAGCTGGACCAGCAGAATTAAAAGAAAAAGGGATAGTGCAAGTGACTATGAATGTTGTAAACTATAAAAAAACACCTCTGTATAGAGTTTTTGAAACTGTAAAGATGGAAGCTAAAAGATATGGTATACCAATATTAGGAAGTGAGATAATTGGAAGTGTTCCTATGGAAGCATTAGCTATGAGTATGGAATACTATCTAGGATTAGATGGATTTTCAATGGAGAAAATTTTGGAAACTAATCTATAGACTAACTTTCTATATAAAAAATTTAATTAAAAATTCGACTAAGGTCGCTTGGAGGTTTAAAATAATATGTATGCTGATTTAATTGTAAAAAATATAGGTAATTTAATTACCATGGGAGAAGGAAAAAAACCCAGAGTTGGAAATGAAATGAATAAAGTAGAGATAATAAAAGATGGATATATAGTTATTAAAGATGGAATTTTTTTAGATCTAGGACAAGGGGAAGTAGATAAAAAATATATTGGAGGATCAACATTGATAAAAGATGCTATGGGACTCACTGTAACTCCTGGATTAATAGATCCTCATACACATCTTGTCCATGGAGGAAGCCGTGAAAATGAATTCTCTAAAAAATTAGAAGGAGTTTCCTATATGGATATCTTAAATGCTGGAGGGGGAATTTTGAGTACGGTAAATTCTACAAGGCAGGCTAGTTTTGAAGAACTGTATAGAAAAGCTAAAAAAAGCTTGGACATAATGCTATCTTATGGTGTAACCACTGTGGAAGCTAAGAGTGGATATGGTCTCGATATTGAAACTGAATTAAAGCAGCTAGAGGTTGCAAAAAAATTAAATAAAGATCACCCTATAGATTTAGTCTCAACATACTTAGGAGCACATGCTTTACCCCCTGAATATAAAGATAAGAGAGATCAATTTATTGATCTAATAATAAAAACCCTACCTATAATTAAAGAAAAAAACCTAGCAGAGTTCTGTGATGTTTTTTGTGAGGAGGGAGTTTTTTCCATAGATGAAACTAGAAACATATTAAATGCTGCTAAAAAATTGGGATTTAAATTAAAGATCCATGCAGATGAGATCGCAACCTTAGGAGGGGCAGAGTTATCAGCAGAGTTAAAAGCATTTTCTGCTGATCATCTAATGGCAGCAAGTGAAAAGGGGATGGAAGATATGTCAAAAGCTGGGGTTATAGCCGATATCCTACCTTCAACTTCATTTAATTTAAATAAAGACTATGCCTGTGCTCGTTTAATGATAGAAAAAGGTTTAGCAGTGGCCTTGTCTACAGATTATAATCCCGGAAGTTCTCCTACAGAAAATTTACAGTTAGCTATGCAATTGGGATCATTAAAATTAAAGATGACTCCTAAAGAGGTTATAACTGCCGTTACTATAAACTCGGCTTATTCAGTTGATAGAGGAAATAAAATTGGAAGTATTACCAAAGGTAAAAAAGCAGACTTTGTTATTTTTGATACACCAAATTTAGAATATATAATGTACCACTTTGGAATCAACCATACTAAGGATGTTTATAAAAATGGAATACAAGTAGTAAAGGATGGAAAAGTTATTTATTAAGTAAAAAATATAAATTATTAATTTAAAGTGATCAATAGGAGGAAAATATGAGTTATTTAAATATAGGGTTAGGAGATTTTATAGATGTAGTAGATTCAGATGCACCGGCACCTGGAGGAGGAAGTGTCTCAGCTCTAGCTTCCTCACTAGGGATAGCATTATCCCGTATGATGGGATCACTGGTTATCGATAAAAAAAAATATAAAGAATTTGATGATATGATCAAGGAAGAATTTTTAACTAAACATAGAAGACTTTTAAAGATAAGAAAAAGAATAGAAATATTAATAGATGAAGATACAAAATCTTTTGGTATCCTTATGGAAGCCTATAAGTTGCCAAAGGATACCGATGAAAATATAACTATTAGAAATGAAAAGATTCAAAGTGCCACTTTAAAAGCTACTGAAGTTCCCTTTGAAATAGCAAAGACATCTTTAGAAGCTATGGAGTTACTCCCATTTTTTTCTGAATATGGAAATATGAATGCCATAACAGATCTAGGTGTAGGAGCTATGCTTTTAGAAACCGGTGTCAGAGGTGCTATACTCAATGTAAAGATAAATTTAGGTTCCTTAAAAGATCAAAAAAAAGTCGAGAGATTTAAGAAAAAATATGAAAGGATAGAGGAAGAATCTATAATCCTTAAAGAAGCTATTATGGATTTTGTAAATGAAAAAATTAAACTATAAAAAAGGAGAAAAATAGATGAAATATATTACAAACTATATAGTTGAAAAATTAGTTGAGATATTAAATATTCCTAGCCCAAGTGGTGACACTGAAAAAGCAATAGGAGTGTGTAAAAAGGAATTTGAAAGATTAGGTTTAAAAACTAAGATAACTCCCAAGGGAGCTCTCAAAGCAACCTACCCTGGAAAAAATAAAAAGAGCAAAATAATTGCAGCCCATATAGATACCCTAGGTGGAATGGTAAAGGAGATAACATCTAATGGTTCTTTAAAGTTAACACAAATTGGTGGATATTCCTGGAACTCTGTAGATGGAGAATACTGTACCGTCTCTACTATGGATGGTAAAGAGATCAGAGGAACTATTTTATTTGACAAATCTTCCGTACATAATTATGGAGATTCTCCTAAAACAGATAAGAGAACAGAAGAAAATATGTTAGTAAGACTAGATGAACTTGTGGAAAGTCCAGAAGGTATAAAAAAATTAGGAATAAATATAGGCGATTTTGTATATTTAGACCCTAGAGTGGAAGTGACTCAATCTGGATTTATTAAAAGTCGTCATTTAGACAATAAAGCTGGGGTAGGAATAATATTAGGAGTATGCAAATATCTTGTGGAAAATAATATAGTCCCAGAGTATACCTTAGAATTTTTTATATCTAACTATGAGGAAGTGGGTCATGGTGCATCGGGAATTGCTTCCCCATCAACCTGTGAAATATTAGCTATAGATATGGCATCTCCAGGGATCGGTCAAACTTCTAAAGAAAACAAAGTGACTATTTGTGCTAAGGATTCTTCTGGACCTTATGATCTAGAGATGAAAAAACGTTTGGTTAATCTATGTCACAAAGAAAAAATCGATTATGTTATAGACATCTATAAATATTATGGCTCAGATGCTAGTGCTCTTTTACGTGGAGGAGCACAAGTTAAACATGCTCTTATTGGTCCTGGAATAGACGCATCTCATTCATATGAAAGAACTCATATAGATGGACTGTTAAATACAGCTAAGTTAGTAATTGAATACTGTAAATAAAGAAAAAAACATAAATTTTGGTTTTAATCAAAATTTATGTTTTTTTCTTTATATTAATGTTTATTTTTTATAACTATAGCTTTTTCATTCAAAAAACTGTCAACAATTTTTTTCCTTCCAGAATTTAATAGTCTTTGAATTGTTCCACGGGAAATCCCCATCAATACACTGGCTTCAATTTGACTTAAACCCTCATAGTCACAGATTCTAATAGCTTCAAATTCATCGGCCTCAATATTATTTATTGTGACCTCTTTTATAGTAACTCCCCTTGGTTTGTATACAATTTCATTTTCTAAAAATCGGCAACACCTTTTCTTTTTCCCCCTCATATTCGCCTCCTTTTTTTGTATCTATAGTCTTAAAATAATAATATATTTAAAAAAAATTGTCAATTAACTTTATTTAAGTTGCATTTTAATTATAAAGTAAGTAAACTATATTTAAAGGGATTAGTGCACATAAATAATAATTGAGGTAGGTGGGAAATGGAAAGACAATACTACGAGCTATTATCAAACCGATATAAAAACATAGGTGAGGTCACAAGTGAAATTATAAATCTAGAAGCTATACTTAATCTTCCTAAGGGGACAGAACATTATATTACAGATCTTCATGGAGAGTATCATGCATTCAGACATCTTGTAAAAACAGCCTCTGGAAGTTTAAAAATAAAGATAGATGAACTTTTTGGGGATATTCTTTCATTGGAAGAAAAACATAATTTTTCTAAATTAATATTTTATCCAGAAAAAATACTAGAAGGAATTAACTTAAACAAACCTGAAAAATCTCATTGGTATAGAATATCTATAAAGAGGATCTTATCTCTATTTAGATTAGTGTCATCTAAATATACAAGATCTAAAGTAAGAAAGGCATTACCTACTGAGTATGCATATATATTGGAAGAGTTTTTGACATTAAATAGCAAAGACTTCAACAAGGAAGAATATTATTCTCAAATTATATCTACAGTAATAGAATTAGAAATAGCAGATGATTTCATCATAAAATCTGTCAATTTAATCCAACAACTATCTGTAGATAAACTACATATTTTAGGAGATATATATGATAGAGGAGCAGACCCTCACAAAATTATGGATAATCTTATAAGCCATCATGATTGTGATATTCAATGGGGAAATCATGATATTTTATGGGTAGGAGCATCTAAGGGACATTTTGCTTGTGTAGCCAATGTACTTCGAATCTCCCTTAGATATAGTAATTTAAAAACTTTGGAAGAGGGTTATGGAATAAACTTACTTCCCCTTGGAAGATTTGCCATGGAAACTTACGGAGGAGATCCATGTAAAGAATTTTTACCTATAGCTAACAGTGATGAACTCTTTAACGACAAGGAACAATATGTTCGTGGACAGATGCATAAAGCTATAGCTATTATCCAATTTAAATTAGAAGCTGCAGTTATCAAAAATAGACCTGAATTTCATATGGAAAGAAGGATGCTTTTAGATAAAATAGATCAGACCAAGGGAACTATTACATTGAATGGTAAAGAATATAAATTAACTAGTAATAATTTCCCAACTATAGATCCCAAAGACCCATATAAACTGACAGAAAGAGAGATGGAGATTATAGAAAAAATAGCTAAATACTTTAAAAAAAGTGATAAATTACAAAAACATGCTCATTTCTTCTTTTCCAATGGAAATATATATTTAAAATATAATAATCAATTAATGTTTCATGGATGTATTCCTATGGATTCTGATGGAAACTATAAATGTTTTACCATAGATGGAAAAGAATATCGAGGAAAGGAACTTATGGATAAATTTGAAAATTTAGCTCATAAAGCTTATTTCAAAGGGGATAAAAAAGATTTAGATTGGTTTTGGTATATGTGGACAGGTGAATATTCTCCTCTTTTCGGGAAGGAGGAGATGAAAACTTTTGAGAGATATTTTATTAAAGAAAAGGAAACTCATAAAGAGATAAAGAACCCATATTATACTTTGCGGGAAGATGAAGAAATAATACTAAAACTCATGGATCACTTTGGAATTTTAAAAGAAAATGGTCATATTATAAATGGTCATACGCCTGTCCTAGCTAAAAATGGGGAGTTACCTATAAGGGCAGGAAAAAAATTATTAGTTATTGATGGAGGGCTATCTAAAGCATATCAAAATACTACTGGAACTGCAGGATATACCTTGATCTATAATTCTTATGGTTTAAGACTCGCCTCTCACAAACCATTTAAAAGTATTGAAAAAGCTATTGAAGATAGTCATGAAATGATCTCGGTAATACAGTTAGTAGATAAAGCAGAGAGAAAAAAAGTTAAAGATACTGAAACAGGAGAACTCCTTATAAAGAATTTAAAGGACTTAAGAGTACTATTAAAGATGTATCGAAGTGGAAATTTTATAAGTAAAATTGATGTACACCATTAAAGTTAAAAAAACAAAATAAAGGTTTAAAAATAATAAAAAAGGTTGACTTTTACCCAATAAAAGATTATTATATGATCAAAGATAGGTTTATAAGTTAATCTAAAGGTATTGGTAGACACTAAAAGGAGAGTTTATGAATTTATCTGAAAGACAATATAAAATAATAGAGATTATTAAAATAAATGGTTCAATTACAGGGGAAACAATCGCTAAGATCTTAGGAGTGACAAGATCGGCTTTAAGAACTGATTTTTCCTTCTTAATAAAATCAGAGATTATAAAATCTAAAACCAAAGTAGGATATAGTTTAAATCCACAAAAACCTAAAAAAATAGATAATTTTTCATTAAAAAATACAAATATAAAAGAATTTATAGGAGAAGCTTTAGTTTTATCGGAAAAATCGACTATCCATGATGGAATAGTTGAAATATTTACAAAGGATTCAGGAACCATCTATATAACTAATGGAGATCTACTCTCTGGTGTAGTTTCTAGAAAAGATTTACTAAAAGCTGCTATAGGTGGTATGGATCTTTCTGCATTACCAATAAGTTTAATAATGAGTAGGATGCCAAATATACATTTTTGTACTGCAGATGCCACATTATTTGAAGCTGCTGAAATAATTGTAAAAAAAGAGATAGATTCCCTACCTGTAGTTGAGTATTCTAACGAATTAAATGGATATAAGATTGTAGGGAAGATTTCCAAGACAGATCTAAGTAAAGTTTTATTTGAAATTTTATTATAACTGTCAGAAGTGACAGGAGGGATTTTTATTATTGATATATATTTTATTAAAGATGATGCTATAGTTGATTCAGAGGTTATCTTAAAGGTAATTAAAGATGAATTAAATCGTGAAGATTTTAGACTGATACAGATAGCCCAGAAAGAATTTGAAACTTTAGAAGTTCTAAATTCTCAAAACTTAGTTTTTTATAGTCTGAAAGATAAAAAACAACTCCGAAAATTAGAAAAATTCTGTATAGATAAAGATCTCATATATTTTGATACCTTTAAAATTTTAAAATATGGATTTAAAAAATTATTTGAAAAATCAAAAGCAAACTCATTTAAAAAGATGGATGAAAAATATTTTAAGCGTATTGAAGCTATGGAATTTGCTGTAAAATATGATGATGGAAAGATTAGCCGTGGAATATTAGAAGCAGATCTATTAATCGTGGGTTTATCTAGAACTTCTAAAACACCACTCTCAATCTACATGGCCAATAAAAGCGGATTAAAAATAATAAATATACCATTGGTTCCAGAGGTTTCTATTCCAAAAGAAGTCTTTGAGGCAACTCAGGTAATTGGGTTGACCATATCTATAGATAAATTAAATAGGATAAGGGAACATAGATTAAAAACTATGAAAGCAGAACAAAGAGCATCTAGCTATGCTTCCTTTGGAAGAATATTAGAGGAACTAGACTATTCAGATAAAATAATGAAAAAATTACGATGCCCAGTAATAGATGTATCGGAAAAAGCTATTGAAGAAACAGCTGAGATCATTTTGAAATTAATAAAAGCTTAAATGCTCAAGGAGGATTCACTCATGAAAAAATTTATTTATTCCTTTAACGAAGGTGGAAAAGAGATGAAAGCATTATTAGGTGGAAAAGGTGCTAACCTTTCTGAGATGACTAAATTAAAACTCCCTATTCCTCAAGGATTTGTAATAACCACAGAAGCTAGTATGAAATATTACGAAGAAGATGAAAAAATGTGGAAAGGGTTGAAAAAAGAGATTGAACAAAACTTAAAAAATTTAGAGGCTATGACAGATAAAAAATTTGGAGGAGATAATCCACTTTTCGTTTCAGTGAGATCTGGAGCTGCCATATCTATGCCTGGAATGATGGATACAATCTTAAACTTAGGTTTAAATGATAAAACATATAAGTTACTTGCAACGCAAACAGGAAATGAAAAGTTTGCATTTAATAGTTATAAAAGATTTATACAAATGTTTTCGGAGGTAGTATATGGAATTGAAAAATACAAGTATGATTTACTTGAAAAAGAACTTGAAAAGAATGGAGCTGAAAAAGAAAGTTATATTAAAGAATATAAAAAACTCTTTAAATCAGAAGTAAACTTTAAGTTTCCAGAAGATCCAATGGACCAACTCTTAGCAGCAATCGAAGCAGTATTTAGCTCTTGGAACAATCCTAGAGCTATCTACTATCGTAACTTAAACAATATCCCACATGATATTGGAACTGGAGTTACCGTTCAATCTATGGTATTCGGTAATATGGGAGACACTTCAGGAACTGGAGTAGTATTTACTAGAAATCCGTCTTGTGGTGAAAATAAATTATTCGGTGAATTTTTAATCAATGCTCAAGGGGAAGATGTTGTAGCAGGGATTAGAACTCCTAAAAAAATAGAGGAATTAGAAGACGTAATGCCTGAAACCTATAAGGAATTAATAGACCTTTGCAACCTTTTAGAGGATCACTATCAAGATATGCAAGATATAGAATTCACTATTGAAAATCAAAAACTATATATCCTTCAGACAAGAAATGGAAAGAGAACTGCAAGTGCCGCTATAAAAGTAGCTACAGACCTAGTTAAAGAAGGTATTATCACTAAAGAAAAAGCTATAATGATGATAGAACCTGAGATGATATCACAGCTACTTCACCCAGCATTTTCAGAGGAAGAACTATCTAATTCAAAAATTTTAGTAACTGGATTAGCTGCATCACCAGGTGCTGCAACAGGAAGAGTATATTTTAATTCAGAAAAAATAAAAGAAAATAATGGAGGAATACTAGTAAGGTTAGAAACTTCCCCAGAAGATATTGAAGGGATGAATATTGCAGACGGAATATTAACAGTTCGTGGTGGGATGACTTCCCATGCAGCAGTAGTTGCCCGTGGAATGGGTAGATGTTGTATCTGTGGATGTGGATCACTTGACCTCGATGAAGAAAAAAAAGTATTTAAAGTAGGAAATATAACAGTTTCTGAAGGTGACTATATATCATTAAATGGTAGTACAGGAGACGTATATTTAGGTGAACTTAATAAGAGTGATTCTGGATTAACCGATGAATTTAAAATGATTTTAGAGTGGTCTAGTGAGATCGGAGGGATGAAAGTTTTAGCCAATGCTGATACTCCATTAGATGCCAAAATTGCCTATGATTTTGGAGCAAATGGAATAGGTCTTTGCAGAACTGAACATATGTTTTTTGAAGAAAAAAAAATAAATCATTTTAGAGAGATGATTCTTTCTGAAAATAGTCAAGAGAGAAAGATATCTTTAGAAAATATTTTACCCCTTCAAAGACTTGATTTTAAAGGAATATTTGAAGTAATGAAAGGTAATCCTGTAACAGTAAGATTAATAGATCCTCCACTACATGAATTTTTACCAAAAGAGATGGAAGAAAAACTAAAATTAACTAAATCTATGGGAATTACTATGGAAGAGATAGATAGTAGGATGTTAAAGTTGGCAGAATTAAATCCCATGCTAGGACATCGTGGATGCAGACTTGGAATAACTTATCCTGAGATCTATGAGATGCAGTCTAGAGCAATCATCGAAGCTGCCATAGAGGTAAAAAAATCTGGAATAGATGTTAAACCTGAAATAATGATTCCATTAGTGGGTAAGGTTCAAGAATTAGAATACTTGAGAAAAAGAATAACTTTAATAGCTGATGAGATAATAGAAAATTCAAATATCGATTTAGAATATAAGATAGGAACGATGATAGAAGTTCCTAGAGCTTGTGTTACAGCTGATGAAATTGCAAAGGAAGCTGATTTCTTTAGTTTTGGAACCAACGACCTGACTCAAATAACTTTTGGATACTCAAGGGATGATGCAGGAAAATTTATCTCTGATTATATGGAAAAAAATATATTAGAAGCAGATCCATTTGAAACTATAGATATAAAAGGGGTAGGAAAATTAATGCAAATGGCTGTAACCCTCGGTAGAAAAGCAAAAAAAGGTATTAAGATAGGTGTTTGTGGAGAACATGGAGGAGATCCAAAGAGTATTGAGTTTTTCCATTCAATAGGTCTAGCTTATGTTAGCTGCTCCCCATATAGAATTCCAATTGCTAAATTATCTATAGCACAAAACACTATAAAAGGAAGAAACTATTCTTTTTAGAAAATAATATAACCTCAATCTTTAACCTAATCTAAATAATTCTAATATAGGAAACAACAAAATATCATTCTCTAAGGACGTCTTTATTTAAAGCGTCCTTTTTAATTATTTCATTGTTTATAAATAGAAAAATATTATACTATCCCCTCTTATTTGCCTTTTAAGGGCTTTTTTAGATCTTCCCCTTGTATTTATACATCTAGGGAAAGATCACCCCCTAGAATAGAGCCTTCTAACCATTGGTATTACTAGGATCTAGAGGCGAAAAAACAAAAAGGCTCTAAAGTAGCCTTAAGGGTATCAGAAAGAGCCTTAGGGGTAGCATAAGTAGCCTTATTTCTCTTAAAAATTACTGGATTTTACAGTATATCTATAACTATCTTTTTTACCATAAAAATATTGTATAGATATAAATATTTTGTTATTATTACTTAAGAGCTAATCATTAAAAACTAATAAAAAAGGAGGATTAAGATATTATGAAAAATTGGTCAAGTAAGTTAGATCATTATAAACTCTCAGATAAATATTCAATTGTAAGAGCTAATCTTAAAGAATTTTCAATATATGAATCAATTTATGGGGATAAAATTTATAATAAATTTGCAGTTAAACATTGGGATTTGCGATTAGCAGTAAGCTTAGACAACCCTTTTGCAAAACATAATAGTTTTTACTGGATAAAATGTGGTGAAGTAAGAATAGGTGGAGTGCTAATAGAACCTAATGTACTATCACGATTATTTATTATTCCACCTTTTACAAATATCTTTGAAATAACAAAGTTACTAAAAAAACTCTTGATTAAATGGTCAGATTCCAATAAAAACATATATGCTTATCAAATTCCACAAGAGCAATATGAATATTTTCAAATGATGGGGTTTTCATCAGATAAAAATAAGAGATGGATGATGAGACCAACTGAAGTTTTTGAATTCGATTGGGATGATAGTATAATAATCAAAACGCCTGAACAGAGCAATAGTATGGAGATTGCTAAATTGTTTTATGAAAGTTTTAATAGTGGTACATATTCTAAGTATGAAGATGCTCAAGAGGAAGTAGATGAGTATTTTAAAGATAGTACTAAAGAGATATTAGTTAAAGCATCTACACTTATATATGATAAAGATGGAAAAGATTTAATAGGTGCCTGCCTTATCTCATGTTTTGAAGAGTGGCCTTTAATATATAATATAGGAGTTCATCCGTCACATAGAGGAAAACATCTCGCAAAAATAATGATTAAAAAGGCGTTAACTATTTTAAATAATGAATATCCTGTGTTACGTTTATTTGTAGATTTGGGAAATGCTGCAGAATCAGTTTATTATGAACTTGGATTTATTCAAGGCGTTGAGTTTAAAAGGTTTTATATCCCAGCATTCAATAAATAAATTATTATTTTATATCCTAAATAATGCATTGTACTACTTTTAGAAGTTAAATTAAAGTAAAGAACTTTTTTCAAAAAAAAACATCCACATAGGATGTTTAAAGTTTTATTTGGCGGAAGTATGTGGGAATCGAACCCACCCATGACGAACAAACGCCAAAACTCGGTTTTGAAGACCGGTAGGCACACCAGTTACCTATCTACTTCCAAGAGAATTATACTACAAAATCCAAAAAAATGCACCCCCTTTTTTTTTTTATGATATACTTTGATTATAAGTTGATGTTTTATGAAATTAAAGACTATATAAATCAGTAATAGAGAACTTTAAATGATTTTTTTAAATAATTTTTATGAGGTGAAAAACAATGAAAAAAATAAAAATACACAAATTAAATAAAGAAGAATTTTTTAAAACTTTTGATATTTCAGAAGAATATTTTACCTCTACAGAATTAGAGTGGGACAGTTTAAATGAAATCTATGCTGATTATTGTAAAATAGTCCCACTATTAGAAAAAGAAGCTGAACACATAGTTACTAAATTAATAGATGTTCCTTTAGTTCATTCTGTAAGAAGAAGGGTTAAAGAACCTAGCCATCTTATTGAAAAAATTATTAGAAAAGGTAAAAAATACAAGGATCTAAATATAGGTGTGACTAACTATACAAAAATTGTTACTGACTTAATAGGAATAAGAGTTTTGCATCTATTTAAAGATGACTGGATAAATTTACATAAAAATATTACGGATATTTGGGAGACCAAGGAAATTCCACAATTGAATGTAAGACACGGTGATTATAATATGGAAACTTTAAAAAAACAGCTAAAAGATATTGACTGTGAAATTATCATAAGAGAGTATGGTTATAGATCTGTGCACTACCTCATTGGAGCACATATCTCAAAAACTAAGGAAACTTTCATAGAGATTCAAGCTAGGACTGTTTTTGAAGAGGCTTGGAGTGAGATAGATCATATTATCAGATATCCTTATGATACAGATAACCCTATCTTAACTGAATATCTTGCCATTTTTAATAGAATAGCTGGAAGTGCCGATGAGATGGGAATGTTTATAAAAAAATTAAAAGCTAAAGTAGGAAGTAGCCATAACGAAATAGAGAAAAGAGAATTAGACTTAAAATTTAAATAAAATATAATCTAGAGTTTTTAAAAAAGCTCTTTTTTTATCTATGATATAATACAAACAAAAGGTGGAGTTGAACATAATGAAAGGATCAAAGGAATTTATATATATAATTAATTATCCTTCCCTTGAGGAAGAACTTTGTATGTTAGAGATGAGATCAATTTTTAATTCTGAACCTAAGGATAAAATTTTAGTATCTAATATAGATTTTAATCCCTCTTATAGTGTCTTTATCAAAAGTCGAATAGAAATTATATATATAAAAGATAATTTTGAAGAGATCATAGTAGAATTAGATAAAAATAAAATATATTTAGAGGATTTCAGATTAGAATTTATAAAAAGTTTAAAAGCTGACATTCCTTACAATGAAAGATTTCAGTATTTGAGTAAAATTGGAGATAAGATAGTAGGAATCCCGGATATTAAAGATCCTAAATTAGTTTTGGCCTTAGGTAAGTATAATAAAAAATGGGTTTTTGGTATCCATGAAAAAAATAATAATCTCTGGATTACCCATGAAAAAAAACCTTGTAGCTACTCCAATTCTCTCAGTGTAAGGATAGCTAAAACTCTTGTAAACATTGCATCTAGTGGAGATAAAAATATAAAAATTATAGATCCATGCTGCGGAGTAGGAACCACAATTGTAGAAGGATTATCTATGGGTTATGAAATTTGGGGGACTGAAATAAGTGAAAAAAATATTAACAATGCCAAAAGAAATTTAAAATTTTTTAACTTAGATTCTAGAGTTACCCATCAAGATATGCATACAATAAAAGAAAGTTATGATAGTTCTATTGTTGATATTCCCTATGGATTATTTAGTCATATTACTAAAGATCAACAACAAGATATAATAAATTCTGCCAAAAGAATCTCTCAAAAAATGATCCTTATAACCTTTGAAAATTTAGATTATATGATTGAAAGATCAGGTTTCAAGATAACTGACAGATCTACTGTTACTAAAGGAAGTTTTAAAAGATATATTTTAGTCTGTGAGTAAAAAAATCCCTTCTACAGCTTAATTTAAGTTGTAGAAGGGATTTTTATCTAATTTTTAAATCAAAAAGATTAACTCTTTCTTTATTTTTCTATCTAATTATATTTTTTTTATTTTTATTTTTAACTTTAAAAATCTTTTAATCCATGAGATCATATATACTCCTCCATAACTATCTTTTTAAAAAGTTAATTGTTATCTGCATTTAAATATAACACACTTTTATATTCTTTTCAAGAAATAAGTAAATTAAGAAGTACTATTTTAACATATATTCAAAAAAATAATTTACTTTTTTTGAATTTTTTTATAATTAAAATTTTTTATATCTATTTTTTAATTAAAAAAACTAATTCTCTAGCAGCATCTATAAGAAAATTCCCCTTAAAATAAAGTGATTCATTTTCAGTGTTTTCTTCTAATTTCTTTATGCTTTTAGGTCGTTCTAAAAATAACCCTAACTGATTAAAATTTTTATCTAAAATTACCATTGTAGGTATCTTAAACTCCTCTAAATTAAGTAAAGGTGTTAAATATCTTTTTCCCCTTCCCAAGGTTATTATAGAAAGTTCGATATTATCGTTAATTTCAGTTAATTTTTTAGCTATAGTTATATTTAATTGACAATCTGGACACCACATCTCTCCACTAACTAAGATATAGATCTTATCTTGTATCTCTTTAATCTCATCAATTAAATCCAAGGGCAGATCTATTTTAGAATAATTTTTAGAAGACCTATTTCTTTCATCTTGACTACCAATTTTTATATATTCTTTAAATTTTTGTCCTACTTGAAAAAGTTCTTTAAATGTCATTCTTTCCTCCTAATAAAATTTATTTTTTAGTATAACATAAAAATATAAAATTAACAAAATCCTATTCTATCATTTGTGTTATTTTTGTGATATAATTAGAAGATACGAAATTTAATATAAAATTTGGAGGGAAGATGAAAAAAATATTATTATTTATATCTATTTTTTTTGTTTATAGTCTAAGCTTTAGTGCTTTTTTCAGTAATGAGCTATATCAAAGATTAGATACAACGAAATTAGATAAAAAAGTTTTAAATAGAGCTCTTGAAGGACTATCAAAGATTGATGTAAAAAATAAAAAAGTTTTGACAATAATAGATTATACAAAATCATCTAATGAAAAAAGACTTTTTGTTATCGATCTAAAAAAAGAAAAAATTATTTTTGATACCTATGTTTCCCACGGCAAAAATACTGGTGGAGAATTTGCAAAAAAATTTTCAAACAATTTAAATTCCCTTCAAAGTTCAGTTGGATTTTTTAAAACTTCAACTACTTATACAGGTAAAAATGGGTATTCTATGAGATTAAATGGGTTAGAAAAAGGAATAAATGACAATGCTATGAAAAGAAATATAGTTATTCATGGAGCAAAATATGCTACAGAGTCATATATCAATAAATATGGCAGATTAGGTAGAAGTTGGGGATGTCCCACTATTCCTTTAGACCTCAGTAAAGATTTGATCAATAGTATAAAAGGAGAAAGTATTGTTTATATCAATGGAGATTTAAATAACTACCAAAAAAAATCTAAATTTTATATGAACTAAAAATAGGGCGACAGACAAGTAATTTTCTACTTGTGTCACCCTATTTTAATTTTTATTCCCTAATTCCTAAAACCACTGTTGTACTTCCTGTAATTGTTAATATACCATTTTCTACAACTATATCTGTATTTTTTATTGGTATGATACCGGCATTTTTTGAATCTACCAAAATATCCATTCCATAGGAAAACTCCTCATCTTTTAATTTTAAAATTTCAAAAGAAGCATTGTGTACAACTAAAAATTTCTTGTATGGTATCCTCTCTATCCCAACACCATAATTATATTCTATAGTATTATCTAAAGTATAGGCTATTACCCTATAGGCATTAAAGTCATCTACCAAGATAAACTTCAACCCTTTTTTTATATTTTCTGAAGTTGAATATCTAAAAGCATTGGCACACCTTCTTAATTTTATTAAACCAACAGAGTATTTATAGAGAGAATTAAATAAAACATGGTTCTTCCTTCCCCATCTAATTTTATTTACAAAATCAGATGAGGAATAGCTATTCTCATGGTAGTGAGTTATATTTCCTATATCATCATCTAAATTTACAAATTCTGATGTATGTACCCTATCTGATTCTGCATCTTCTGGGTGATGTTTCTCTCCCAAGGGCTTTGTAAGGCCAATCTCTGTCCCTCCCTGTAAAATAATCTTTCCTTGAGAGGTAAGAAGCATTCCTAAACTAAATTTAGCTAGTTCTAGTCTTTCTTTCATATTTCCACTATAAGATAAATTAATCTTATCCCAAAGGGTAAAACCATCATGGATCGATAAATACTGTAAAGTTTCATTGGGAGAATAAGCAAACCTATGGTAGAGATCAATACTCACTGATTTATTATTATAGTCTATGATATTTCCTATAATTCCTGCTCTACATATATCTGTAAAATTATAGTTTCCCTGAACAAATCCCTTTTCATGAATTTTTCCTAAATATGAATCCCTAGTGCTATCATTGAAAACAGCTAAATTTATTCCGTGGGGATAGTTAGCTATATGTCCCTTCACAGGAGCTTCATTAATAGGTAGATCTGTAAAATTCCAAGCTTCTCCCTGTAGTATTATATTATCTCCTACAGCTTTTCTAATCTCTATCATAGTCTCTATATCCATAAATCCCATAAGGTCAAATCTAAATCCATCTATTCCATATTGCTCAATAAAAAATTTTATTGAATCAATAATTAATTTTCTTACCATAGGATTTCGACTCTCTAAAGTTGCTCCTGCTCCTGTTCCTCCAGAAATATTTTTACCAAACATACGATAATAAGATCCTGGAGTTAAATTTTCAAATATATTCCAATTATAAGTATGATTATAAACTACATCCATAATTACACCAATTCCATTTTCATGGAGTTTATTCACCAAATTTCGAAATTCTTTAATTCGCCCATATGGATCTTCTACATCTGCAGCTAACCATCCCTCAATTGTAAAATAATTGTGTGGATCATATCCCCAATTATATGCAGATCCAACCTCACTATATTTTTTTTCTCCTTCATTTACAGTAAAATAATTTTGTATAGGTAAAAACTGAACATGAGTAATTCCTAACTCTTTTAGATGTTCTATCCCCTTTTCATATTCACAGAAGGCCTTAAAAGTTCCTGCATCTTCAATCCCTGTATCTATAGTAAAATCCCTTATATGGATTTCATATGCTATCATATCTGTGGGAGAACCCAAATTAGACATTCCAATACTAATTGGCTTAATTCCTGCGTCTTCTGAATCCATAGATACTATAGCTCCTCTTCCTATATTATTTACATCATCATTAGGAACAAAGCTTGCCATTGACTTAGCATATGGATCCAAAGCATATTTTATACTTCCATCTAAATGTTCTACTTTAAAATCATAAAAATATTTATCGAGATTTGAATATCCCGTTTCCCTCTCATTTAAAATGATACTCCAAATATCGTCCTCTAATCTAACCATATTTCTAGAAAAAATAAGTCTCTGAAAATCATTTTTAGAATATAAGTTCAAAAAAATATTTTTTATATTAGGAGCCCAAACTTTTATTTTTATATTCCCATCGGTTTTAAAAGTAACTCCTAGATCATCACCTTTATATAGAAATTTTCTTAGATCCATATCCTTCCTCCTAATTTTCTAACCTTTTATATAAAAGAAGCCAGGTTATATAAACTGGCTTCTTTTATATATTATAATTTATTCTAAAATAATTACTTTTTTCCTTTTATATATTCATCGATCTCATGGGCAGCATCTTTTCCTGCTCCCATAGCTAAGATTACTGTAGCAGCTCCTGTTACAATATCTCCCCCAGCAAAAATACCCTCTCTAGAAGTTGCTGTTTCTTTATTTTCTATAGTTTGGATCGTATTCCATTTAGTAAGATTAAGACCTTTAGTAGTTCCTGTCACTAAATCATTTGGCATCGTTCCAATTGACATAATAACTGTATCTGCTTCGATTATAAATTCAGAACCTTCTATTGCTTGTGGTCTTCTTCTTCCACTTTCATCAGCTTCTCCTAACTCCATCTTAATGCATTTTAACCCTGTTACTTGTCCAGTCTTATCAGCTATCACTTCAACAGGATTAGTAAGTAAGTTAAATTCAATTCCCTCTTCCATTGCATGTTCTACCTCTTCGTGTCTTGCAGGGATCTCTTCCTCACTTCTTCTATAAACTATACGAGATTCTGCTCCCAATCTTTTAGCCACTCTAGCAGCATCCATAGATACATTTCCCGCTCCTACTACAGCTACTTTTTTTCCAATAGTTGTAGGAGTATGATATCCAACTTTATTTCCACCCATTAAGTTTACCCTTGTTAAAAATTCATTAGCTGATAAAACTCCTACAGAATTTTCTCCTGGAATACCCATAAACCTAGGTAATCCTGCTCCACTTCCAATAAATACTGCATCATATCCTTCATCTAACAGTTCATCCACAGTAGTTGTTTTTCCGACTACCACATTTGTATGAAAATCTACTCCTAATTTTTCAATCCTTTTTATTTCACCATCTACAATATCCTTTGGTAATCTAAATCCTGGAATACCATATGTCAATACCCCACCTAATTTATGTAATGATTCAAATACGTCAACTTTATATCCTAAAGTAGCCAACTCTGCTGATGCTGCAAGTCCTGCTGGTCCACTTCCAATCACTGCTACTTTTTTACCATTTTTAGGTGTAGATGTTACTTCTAAATGATTTAAACTCCAATCTCCAACAAATCTTTCTAAAAGTCCTATTGCTACCGGTTCACTTTTTATCCCAACTATACAAGCCCCTTCACACTGTTTTTCTTGAGGACATACCCTTCCACATACAGAAGCCAACTTTGTATATTTTGCTAAAATTTCTGCTGATTTCCCCACCTCTACATTTTTTAATTCTCTAATAAATCCTGGAATATCTATTCCTACAGGACAAGCTGGTACACATCTAGGATTTTTACACTCTAAGCATCTTTTTGCTTCCCTTATAGCTTCATCTAAAGTAAGACCCAAGTTAACTTCTTCAAAACACTTACTTCTCGATCCTGCTTCTAGCATCCTTGGTTTAACTCTTTTCTTTGGATCAGTAACTTCTTCATGATCAATAGGACATTCTTTATTTTCATTATGCTCTAATTTATTTTCTTTTCTTAATCTAAGTCTATTCTGAGCCTCGTCGAAGTCTACTTTAAAACCATCAAATTCAGGACCATCTACACAAGCAAATTTTACTTTATCATCTATAACAACTCTACATGCCCCACACATTCCTGTTCCATCTACCATCAATGGATTTAAACTTACTGTCGTTGGTATCTTTAATTCTTTAGTTAATAATGTTACAAATTTCATCATAATCATAGGTCCAATAGCTACTACATGATCATATTTTTTATTTTCTGCTACTAGTTTAGAAAGCATGTCTGTTACTCTACCGTTAAGTCCTTGGGAACCATCGTCTGTACATATATATACATTTGGTGTTAAAGCTCTAAATTCTTTTTCTAAAATTACGTAATCTTTATTTCTAGCTCCAATTATTACATCTACTTCTATTCCTTGTTCTGCAAACCATTTAACTTGAGGATATACCGGTGCTGTTCCAACTCCTCCAGCTATAAAAACAATATTTTGTTTTCTTAATTTTTCTATATCTTCATGGATAAATTCACTTACCTGTCCTAATGGTCCAACTACATCTTGAAAATGATCTCCTACTTCGAGGGCAGCCATATCTTCTGTACTTTTTCCAACTATTTGATAGATTATAGTTATAGTTTTATATTTTCTGTCGTAGTCACATACAGTCAAAGGAATCCTTTCACCAAATTCATCTACCTTTACTATTAAAAATTGTCCCGGCATAGCTTTTTTAGCTAATTTAGGAGCTTTAATATCCATAGATACAATATTTTCTGCCAAATATTCTTTTTTCATTATTTCAAACATAATTTACCTCCAAATTTATCGTTGAAATTTTTATTTAATAACTATTTATAAAAATTTTTATTACAATTTTTTGTTCAATTAATATTATACTAGTAAAATTTCTAAATCTCAAGACAATTTATTTTATATAAAAGATTTTCATTTTAACTTTTTATTAAATATGTTACTATGTTATTAAAACTTTTAAGTTTTTTACCCTTATTGTATTTTAAAATTAAAAGTAGGTGTTATATATGAAAACTCAACAACAATATGAAGAACAAGTTATAAAGTCTCTAGATAAGGTTCCATTTGAAATGAAAAAAATTAAATTTATAATTTTTTTAGCTAAATATATAAATAAATTAAAAAAAAGTAGATCGACAATGTTTAAAATATTTTTTATACTTTATAGCATTGTAATTTCTTTTCTTTATTTTTTTAATATCAAATAAAAAAACTCTTTCGAAATAATTCTGGAGAGTTTTTTTATTTAAATTCTATTAGTTTATTTTTTAAATATATATCTAAGATGTTTACCTCCTAAACCAATAATTGAATAGAATTTCTTTGCTTTCTCTATAATTTTTAGTTCTTCAAATACCTCTTCATTTTCAAATTTTCCATAAGATTTTATATCAAATCTAGTATGTGCATCACTTCCAAAGGTTGCTTTTAAGCTATATTTTTCCCTTAGATCTCTGGCTCTTAAATTTCTAGCCTTATTTAACGAGTGATTATATGTTTCTATAGAATCTACAGTCTTTATTATTTTTTCTAAATATTCTTTATTTCTTATAAAATTTTTTTGTGCATATCCATTTAGATGTGGAAGGGAAGTATGAGTCTTAAAATTCTTTAAAACTTCTATATAATATTCCCAAGATTTATAGGTTTTTGCCATCCTATACTTATTTCTATAAGGTTCTAAATAAACTTTATAAAATTCTTCTAATTCTTTGGGGTCTTCAAAATAAGCTAAGATCTCCATCCCATCTTCACAACCTATTTCTATTCCAGGAATCAAATTTATACTTTCTACTTCAAATGATTTTATGCTCTTTCTAATCTCATTATGATCTGTTACAGATATTAAATGATTTTTTTCTTTTAAAAAACGCTTTAAGAATTTTATATCTAAAAAACCATCTGAAGCTTTAGTATGTAAATGTAAATCATAGTAGATTCCATTATACTTTCCCTCTAATATAATTTTTCTTTTAAAAAATTCATCTAATTTATCAAATTCAATCATGAGTACACCTCCTTTTTATAATTATACTCTTTAAAAATAAAAAATTCAAAATCATTTAATAAAAATAAATATAACAAATAAGGGATGATAACATAAACTTATCATCCCTTATTTGTTATATTCATCTAAACATCTTTAAAACTTCTTCTGTATACGATCCGTCATTACAATTAATATAAAGTGGTTGTTCAATTACTAAACCTTCTTTAGCACCTTTTAACCCTTCAACTAATATAATCTTAGCTGCCTTATTTCTAGTTGTATGACAAAATTTTATTCTTTTAGGCTCTATCTTATATTTTTTCATAAGTTCTAAAATTTCTATCAATCTATCAGCTCTATGAACTATAGTAAAATTACCTCTAAATTTTAATAGATAGCTACCAGCTTTTATTATATCCTCTAAATTAATTAAAATTTCATGCCTTGCATAGGTCAGCTGATCTAAATCATTTAATTGATTTTTATCTCCAGTAAATTTAAAAAATGGTGGATTAGTTATCACGGCATCAAAACTTTGATCTTTAAATTGTATTTTTATTTTTTTTATATCACCTTTTACTATCTCTACCTGGGATTCTAATTCATTGAGGTGGATATTCCTATTGGCTAGATCCACTGAGATATCCTGTATCTCTATTCCTACTATCTTAGCATTAGTTTTTTTTGATAAAAGCATTGGAATCACACCATTCCCTGTTCCTAAATCCATTATATTTTTTCGTCCTTTATTTATAGTCAAAAAATTAGATACTAATACTGAATCTATAGAAAAATTTAAATAATCATTTCTTTGAATGATCTTCATATCACTATAATTTAAAAAATTTATAATAACCTCGTTCTCGTGATTTTTATTTATTTTTTTACCTTCTATTATCATTTTTATCATCACCTATTTATTATAATTTATTTTTAAAAAAATAAGTCTAGGATCTCCTAGACTTTATTTTTATTCATATCTTTAATTAATTTAGATAACATCTCTTTTATTCCTGTATCTACATTTCTAAACCTAATATTATTTTGAATAGATTCAAATCCTTTTTGTTCAATTATTTTTCCTACTGTTTTCTCTAAAAAATCATAGGTAGTTTTTTCGATTCCCTTAAAATCCAATGTTATTTTAACATCCCTTTTCAAGTTGTTCATAATATTTAAATAAAATACCTCTGCATCTTGGTCCATAAAATTTTTAACGATTATTACCATCTTATTCACTCCTATTTTACCGATACCCTTAATACAACAGGGCAATGATCAGATCCCATTACATCATTTAATATTAAAGCATCTTCTATACTATTTTTAAATGATTCATTAACAATATGATAATCTATCCTCCATCCAATATTTTTTTCTCTACTTTTAAATCTATAGGACCACCAAGAATATTTAATCTCTTCAGGTTGAATATATCTAAAAGTATCTACATAACCATTTTCTATAAATTTAGTCATCCACTCTCTTTCTTCAGGTAAAAATCCAGGATTTTTTTCATTTCTTTTAGGATTAGTAAGATCTATTTCTTTATGCGCCACATTTAAATCTCCACATAAAATAATATTTTTTCCCAAATCAACTAATTCATTACACCTTTCCATTATGGCATTATTAAATCTTAATTTATAATCTAACCTTTTTCCTCCAGCTTGACTGTTAGGAAAATAACAGTTAATTAAATTAAAATCTTTATATTCTAATTCTATATATCTTCCTTCAAAATCAAATTCTTCTATATCCATATTTTTAATGCTTAAAGGTTCTACTTTTGTATATACTGCAACTCCTGAATATCCTTTTTTTTCAGCAGAAAAAAAATAAGATTTATATCCATCTATTTGAGTTAATTTTTCATCTAGTTGTTCCCTCTGTGCCTTTGTTTCTTGAACACATAGAATATCTGGTTTTTCTTTTAAAATCCATTCTACAAAACCTTTTTTTTGAATGGCTCTTATTCCATTAACATTCCAAGAATAGATATTCATCAATTTAAACTCCCTTTATTAAGATATCTCTTTAATTTAGCTATAATCATGTCTATAGCTATCTTATTTTTCCCACCTCTAGGTATTATAACATCCGCATACCTTTTAGATGGTTCACAAAATTCTAAATACATTGGCTTTACAGTTTCTAAATATTGTTTTTTTACTGAATCAAAAGTTCTACCTCTTTCATGGATGTCTCTTTCAATCCTTCTTAGAAGCATCTCATCTGTATCAGTATCAACAAATATTTTTACATCTAACATATCCCTTATTTCTGGAATAGAAAGGATTAAAATTCCCTCTATAATAATTATTTTAGATGGGTTAATTCTTACTTTTTTTTCTTTTCTCGAATGAGTTTTAAAATCATATATGGGTATATCAATTGCTTTCCCATCTTTTAAATCCATCAAATGTTTTTTTAAAAGATCAAATTCAATAGAATTAGGGTGATCAAAATTAATCTTTGCCCTCTCCTCTATGGATAATTCCTTTATTTCTTTATAATATGCATCTTGTCCAACTAGTACTGCGTCTTCTGATCTAAATTCTTTTACCAGGTTATGAGCAACTGTTGTTTTTCCAGATCCACTTCCCCCTGCTACTCCTACAAATATACAGTTATTCATGGTACCCTCCTTTAATATAACTCTGATAATTATACCTTATCTCTTATAAAATATCAATGATGGTTATATTAATCCTTTATAAGTTATAATCCTTTTTCCTTTTTTAATATCTTCAATATATATATTTTTTCTATTGATTTAAATATTTGTTGGTGAATAGGCATAAATTTTTCTATATTTGAATCTAATTGAAACATTTTTTTTGCTTTTACTGATAACTCTTCTTTTTCCTTTTTTTCCATTTTTTCATATAGTTCCAATAAAACCCTATAAATTGGGTTGTTTAAGTCAACTTCTTCATCTACCTTTGACTTAGGAGGTTCAATAATCTCAGCTTCTACAACTTCTAAATGAGATTGTTTATTCTTTACTCCCTTAAAAACTTTATTTTTCACTTTAATTTTAGATTCTTTTATATCTTCCAAAAGATCTTTGTCACCTTTTATATTTTTTAAGATTCCATTAATATAAGCTACTAAAGTTTTGGATATATCAGTTTTTAAGTTTGAGTATAAGATCTCTAAAATATGTATTGTTATATTTTCACCCTCTTCATTGTATAACTTTATAAGTTTGTTTTCTGTTCTTTTATTCCAATTTTTAGATACAAATATATTTCTTTTTGCCTTGGTTATAGCTTTTAGAGTAGGCTCCGGCATCTCATTGATTTCTTTAACAACTATTTTTTGAATCTCATTAGACAAATCTAATTTAATCTGTTTTTGTGTTAAATTTTTAAGAGTTTTTTTCTTTTTTCCCTTTAGAATATAATCAGAAATATGACATTCTCCATCTTTATCTATATTATATTTAAATCTATAGGAATAACTTTTTTCTTTTTTTAGAGGATTTACTTCATAATTTAAAAGATAACCTTTTTCTACTAAAGTATCAAAGGATTTATTTATTCTTTTCATGACTTGTTTCATCTTACTTACTTCATATTCTTTAATTTCTCCTGTCTTTAATTCCTTTCTTATCCTACTCTTTAGAGTCAATGGAATTATAGTTGCTAAAGTTTCTATCCTAAATTCACCTTCAGTATTTGCAAACCTTTTCATACTTAAAAATTGATATATTTTTTCTGCAGCTCTGTCAGATTTTCTTAAAATATTTAGTTGGTGTCTATCAAAAATAGAATAATGTTTTATCCTCAATTCCTCTATTATTCTATGATCTAGTCTTACCTTATAATAAACTTTCATTTTATTTGTTTTTATATTTCTTTCCTTAAATTTTTCATATTTTACCAAATTAAGAGGTTCTTTATAAACTTCTCTAATTATATTTCCAGCAGCTTTTTTATTTCTGATCATGACTTTATATGTTGTCGCCTGTAAATTATATAGTGTTTCTTCCATCTTTCTATAATATTTCATAGAAAACTTTAATCCTAAA